>Ga0210405_10000959_pt1 | contig 35090 bp, 8 predicted proteins | sample IncBWH11MmetaG_FD_155492 | JGI IMG/M metagenome (GOLD analysis project Ga0210405, IMG submission 155492) | Forest soil microbial communities from Barre Woods Harvard Forest LTER site, Petersham, Massachusetts, United States - Inc-BW-H-11-M | ecosystem: Environmental > Terrestrial > Soil >... | reverse complement strand
AGGCCAGCCTGGGCGAGGTGGTGCGGCGGCATGGGGTGCTGCGCACGCGGTTTGCGGTGGTGGGCGAGCGGCCGGTGCAGGTGGTGGCGCCGCCGGCGGCGGTGGCGGGGGTGGTGGCGGTGACGGCGGGGGTGCTGCCGCGGATCGATCTCGACGGCCTGCCGGCGGCGCGGCGGCAGGGGGAGGCGGAGCGCTGGATGATGGCGCTGACCCGGCGGCCGTTCGACCTGTCGGCGGGCCCGCCGCTGCGCCTGGCGCTGCTGCGCCTGGGGGCCGAGGAGCACGTGGCGCTCTTGGTGCAGCACCACATTATCTCGGACGCGTGGTCGGCGGCGGTGCTGGTGCGCGAGCTCGGCGAGCTGATGGGAGCGTTGTCGCGTGGCGAGTCGCCGCGGCTGCCGGCGCTGCCGGTGCAGTATGCGGATTTCGCGGCGTGGCAGCGCGAGTGGCTGCAGGGAGAGGTGCTGGCGCAAGAGGTCGCGCACTGGCGCCGGGAGCTGGCCGGCGCGCCGGAGGTGCTGGAGCTGTGGTGGGACCGGCCGCGGCCGGCGGGGCGGGGGGAGGGGCAGTGGTGGAGCGGCCGCCAGCCGCTGCGGCTCGAAGAGGGGTTGGTGCGGCAGCTGCGGGCCTTCTGCCGCCGGGAAGGGGTGACGCTGTACATGCTGCTGCTGGCCGCCTGGGCGTCGCTGCTCGGCCGCCATGGCGGCGGCGACGACATCCTGGTGGGCAGCCCGGTGGCCAACCGCAACCGGGTGGAGACGGAGGGCCTGATCGGGTTCTTCGTCAACATGCTGGTGCTGCGGGTGGAGCTTGGGGGCGATCCGAGCGGTAGCGAGCTGGCGGCGCGGGTGCGGGGCCGCGCGCTCGCCGCCTATGCCCACCAGGACCTGCCGTTCGCCCGGCTGGTGGCGGAGCTGCGGCCGCAGCGCAGCTTCGCTCACGGGCCGCTGTACCAGGTGGCGCTGACGGTGCAGAACGCGCCGGAGGCCGTGCTCGAGATCCCCGGGCTCCGGCTCGAAGCGGTGCCGGCTGCGAGCGCGGCGCCGGCGCCGACCTTCGTCTCGCTCGAAGTGATCGAGAGCGCGGCGGCGGCGAGCGGCGCGCTGTACTACCGCCGCGACCTGCTCGACCCGCCGACCGCGGCGCGGCTGGCGGGACACTGGCAGACGCTGCTGGCGGGCCTCGTCGCCGATCCCGCGGCCCGGCTGGCGCAGCTGCCGCTGCTGAGCGCCGCCGAGTCGGCCCAGCTGCTGGTCGAATGGAACGACACCGCCTGGGCCGCCTGCGGCCCTCGCCGGCAGCCGGTCGCCGTGCACGAGAGCTTCGCGGCCCAGGCGGCGCGGACGCCGGCGGCTCCGGCGCTGATCGGCGAGTCCCGCCGCCTCACCTATGGCGAGCTGGAGCGGGAATCCAATCGCCTGGCCCGCTACCTGCGGGCGCGGGGAGCCGGCAGCGAGACGCTGGTCGCGATCTGCCTCGAGCGCGGCGTCGAGGTGGTGATCGCGATGCTGGCGGTGCTCAAGACCGGCGGCGCCTACCTGCCCCTCGACGCCGACGATCCCGACGAGCGGCTGAGCCAGCTGCTGGCCACCTCGCGCGCTGCCCTCCTGGTGACCCGAGCCGCGCGCGCCGGCCGGCTCGCCTCCCCGTCGTCGTCGCCGCGCGCGGTCTGCCTCGACGCGGAGAGCGAGCGGATCGCCGGCCAGAGCGCGGCGCCGCTCGCGGCGGCGGTGGCGCTCGAGCAGCTCGCCTATCTGATCTTCACCTCGGGCTCGACCGGCAGGCCGAAGGGGGTCCTGATCTCGCATCGGGCGCTGAGCAGCTTCGTCGCCGCCGCCGCGGCGTGGAGCGGTTTCGGTCCTGGCGACCGCATGCTGCAATTCGCCTCGCTGGCTTTCGACGCCAGCGTTTTCGAGATCTACACCTGCCTCGTCACCGGCGCGGCGGTGGTGCTGCGCGGCGCCCTGCCGTCCTTTGCCGAGCTGGCCCGCCTGTGCCTGGAGCGCGAGGCGACGGCGCTCTTCCTGCCGACGGCTTACTGGCACGGTCTGACCGCCGGCCTGCGGCCGGGGGCGCCGGTGCTGCCGCGCTCGGTGCGCCTGATCGTGGTCGGCGGCGAAGCGATGCGTGCGGACCGCCTGGCGCGGTGGCGGCAGCGGGTCGCGCCGCCGCAGCGGACATGGAACGTCTACGGACCCACCGAGACCACGGTCCTCGCCGCCGCCCGCGAGGTCACCGGGCTCGAGCTGGCCGACGGCTCCTGGCGCCAGCTGCCGATCGGACGCCCGCTGGGCCATTGCCGGCATTTCGTCCTCGACCGCGAGCTGCAACCGGTTCCCATCGGGGTCGCCGGCGAGCTCTGCATCGGGGGCCCGGGCCTGGCGCGGGGCTACCTGGACGACCCTGAAAGGACGGCGGCGAGCTTCGTGCCCGACCCCTTCGGCGGCGAGCCGGGGGGGCGCCTGTACCGCAGCGGCGACCGGGTGCGGCGGCTTGCCGACGGCGATCTGATCTTCCTGGGCCGCGCCGACCGCCAGGTCAAGGTGCGCGGCTACCGCGTCGAGCCGGCCGAGGTCGAGGCGACGCTCACCAGCCATCCGGCGGTGGCGGAGGCGGCGGTGCTGAGCGTGCCCGATGGGGAAGGCGCCGGCCAGCGCCTGCTGGCCTACGTCACCGCCGCGGCAGGCGCGACCGGCGAGGCGCACGGTGCCGCCGCGGACGCCCTGGCCGGCGAGCTGCGCGCCTACCTCGCCCGCCGGCTGCCCGGCTACCTGCAGCCGGCCGCGTGCATCGTCCTCGCCTCGCTGCCGCGCACCAAGGGCGGCAAGGTCGACCGCCGCAGCCTCGCCGCGCGGCCCGCGCCGGCGCCCGCCGCGGCGGCTCCCGTCCTGCCCTTCGGCGATGCGGTCCAGGAGCTGCTGGCCCTTCTCTGGTCGGAGCTCCTGGCCCTCGACGGCGTCGCGGCCGGCGACGACTTCTTCGCGCTCGGCGGCCACTCGCTGCTGGCCACCCAGCTGGTGTCGCGGGTGCGCGACTGCTTTGGCGTCGAGATCCCGCTGGCGGTCGTCTTCGAGACCCCCACCGTGGCCGGCATGGCGGACGCCGTCTGCGCGGCCTGGCGGGGAAATGCCGCCGCCGCCGGTCCGCTGGTCGCCGGCCAGCGCCCGGCGGCCATCCCGCTGTCCTACTCGCAGCACCGGTTCTGGCTGCTCGACCAGCTGTCACCGGGCGATCCGGTGCAGAACCTGCCGCGGGTGTGGCGGCTCGCCGGCCGTCTCGACCGCGCGGCGCTCGCCGCCGGCCTCGACGAGCTGGCACGCCGCCATGAGGTCCTGCGCACCCGCTTCCCGGGCGGCGACGACGGGACGCCGGTGCAAGAGGTCATGCGCCCGGCAGCGGCGCCGCCGCCGCTGCCCCTGGTCGATCTTTCGCGACTGGCGGCAACGGTCCGGCAGGGAGAGCTCACGCGCTGGGCCCGGCGGACGGCGCGGTTGCCGTTCGACCTCGCCGCCGGACCGCCCTGGCGCGCCCACCTGGTGCGCCTCGCCGGCGACGAGCACGTCCTGCTGTGGACGCTGCACCACATCGCCAGCGACGGCTGGTCACGAGGGGTCGAGCTGGCCGAGCTCGCCGCTCTCTACCAGGCGTTCGCGGCCCGCCGGCCCTCGCCGCTGCCGTCGCTGCCGGTGCAATATGCCGACTACGCGATCTGGCAGCGGCAGTGGCTCGCCGGCGCACCGCTGGCCGCCCTGCTGGCCTACTGGCAGACGCGGCTGAGCGGACCGCGGCCGGAGCTGCGGCTGCGCGGGCGCCGCCCGCTGCCCGACCGGGGTGTCGCCGCCGGCGCCATCGCCGCCGTCCGCCTGCCGCGCGAGCTGAGCGGCGCCGTCAAGGCGCTCGGACGCGGCGAAGGAGCGACGCTGTTCATCGTCCTGCTGGCCGCCTGGCAGAGTCTCCTCTACCTCTCCTCGGGGCAGCCGGACCAGCGCACCGGCACGCCCACCGCGGGGCGCTCGCGGAGCGAGACCGAAGGGCTCGTGGGCTGCTTCATCAACACGCTCGTCCTGCGCACGGTGCTGGCGGCGTCGCTCACCTTCCGGCAGGCGGTGCAGCAGGTGCGGGAGGTGGCGGTCGGCGCCTATGCGCATCAGGACCTGCCTTTCGAGCTGCTGCCCGGCGCCGGCGCGGCCGGCGGCGCGGCGCCGCTGTTCGGCTCCTGGTTCGTGCTGCAGAACGCCCCCCTGCCGGTGACCGCGGTCGCCGGCCTCGAGATCGAGGCGCTCACCCTGGCCGGCGGCGAGTCGAGATTCGATCTCGCGCTCAATCTCGGCGACGGCGATGCGGGTGTGCAGGGACAGATCGAATACCGCACCGCCCTCTACCATCGCGCCACCATCGGCGAGCTGGCGACGGACTTCGTCCACCTGCTCGAGCAGGCCACCGCCGATCCCGCTCTGACGCTGGCGGCGCTCGGCGAGCGTCTGGCCGCCGCCCGCGGCGAGCGGCAGGCACGGGTGGCAAGCCGGTTGGCGAGGGGACCGCGGAGCCCGGGCGCCGGCGCCGGCGCCGGCCGCCGCGGCCGGCCGGGCAGCCCCGGAGACGGCGGCGGATGAGCGCTCCCGGACGCGGACCGGAGGCCCCGGTTGCCGCCGCGCTCGAGGGCTTCGCGATCTCCTCGCAGCAAGAGCACCTCTGGCGCCTGATGCGCGCGGCCGGCGGGCGCGCCGCTCCCTACCTGGCGGCCTGCTCCATCCGGATCGACGGCCCGCTCGACCGCGGCCTGCTGCGGCGGGCGCTGGCGCAGCTGATCGATCGCCATGAGATCCTGCGCACCAGCTTCCGCCGCCTGCCCGGTCTGCCGCTGCCGATCCAGGTCATCGCGGCCGTTGCCGCGCCGCCGCAGCTGCCGGTGGTGACGCTCGCCAAGCTCGCCGCGGCGGTGCCGGCAGCGCCCTCGGCATGGCAGCAGGCGCTCGCCGGCGCGAGCGAGCAGCTTTCCCTGCTGCCTTTCGATCTCGAGCGCGGACCGCTCCTGCGGCTGCTGCTGGTCGAGCTCCGGCCCGACGCCCATGAGCTGCTGGTGAGCCTGCCGGCGCTCTGCGCGGACGCCGCGTCGCTGCGCCTGCTCGCCGCCGCCCTGGAGCTGGCCTACGAGCCGGCCGGCGACGGCGCGCGCCTCATGCCTGGCGCGGCCGAGCCCCTGCAGTACGTCGACTACTGCCAGTGGCAGGACGAGCTGCTCGCGGCACCGGACGTGGCGGCGGCGCAGGCCCACTGGCAGGAGCGCGGCGCCGTCGCCTTGCGCGCCACCGGCCTGCCCGGGGAGCGGCAGCCGGCGGCGACCGCGCCGTTCGCCCCCCGCGAGCTGGAGGTGGCGGTCGCCTCCGAGCTGGCGGCGGCGCTGGCGGCTCTGGCCGGCGCCCGGGGGTGGCCGCTGCCGGCCGTCCTGCTGGCTGCCTGGGAGGTCCTGCTCTGGCGCGTCACCGGCGAGCCGGAGCTGGCGGTCGGCGTGGTGAGCGACGGGCGCCGTTACGCCGAGCTCGCGCCGGCCCTCGGCCTCTTCGCCAGGGCGTTGCCGGTCGCCGCCAGGATCCGCGAAGAGCTTGCCTTCCCGGCCCTGGTGGCGGCGGCGGTGACGGCGCTCGACGAATGCCGCGAGCTGCAGGACCTGTTCGCCTGGCGGGACCTGGTGGACGCCGCCGGGCCCGAGCCGTTCGCGAGCTTCGGCTTCGAGTGGCGGGATGGCGGCGCCGCGGCGGGCGAGCGCGGAGCGCCGGCGACGAGGTTCGCGCCGGCCCGGCTGGACGCGGCGAGCGATCGCTGGCTGCTGCGGCTGAGCGCGGGGACCACCGCGCCGGCCGGCCTCGCCCTGGCGCTCGGCTACGATGCCGGCCGCGTCGCGCCGAGCGCCGCCCGCCGCCTGGCGGTGCAGCTGCGGCGCCTGCTGGCGGCGATCGGCCAGGCCGGCGGCGGCGCGGTCGCGGACCTGCCGTTCCTCGCCAAGAACGAGCGCCAACGCCTGCTGGTCGAGACCGCCGGACCGCCCCTGATCCCTGCCGCGGCAGGCTGCATCCACCGGCTGATCGCGGCGCAGGTCGAGCGCTCGCCCGCCGCCCTGGCGGTGGCCGCCGGCGGCGAGCGCTTGACCTATCGCGAGCTCGACCGTCGCGCGGCGCGCCTCGCGGGCCGCCTGCGGCGCCTGGGAGTCGGTCCGGAGGTCCGGGTCGGCCTCTGTGCCGGACGGACCGCCGGCCTGGTGGTGGGCATCTATGGCATCCTCAAGGCCGGCGGCGCCTACGTGCCGCTCGATCCCGACCTCCCGGACGATCGCCTGGGCGCCGTGCTGCGCCAGGCGCAGGTCGGCCTCGTGCTTTGCGAGCGGCGGCTGGCGTCGCGGTTGTCGCCCCAGCCGGCGCCGCTGCTGACGCTCGAGGAGGGACAAGCGGCCGGCGGGGCGGAAGACGCCGCCCTGGCGCCGGCTGCCGTCGGGCCGGAGAACCTGGCCTACGTGATCTTCACCTCGGGCTCGACGGGCGCCCCCAAGGGCGTGATGGTCACGCATCGCAGCCTGGTCGCCGCCACCGCCGCCCGGTTCGCCGCCTATCGGGAGCCGGTCGCCGCCTTTCTCCTCACCTCCTCCTTCGCCTTCGACAGCAGCGTCGCCGGGCTGTTCTGGACGCTCTGCCAGGGCGGTGCGCTGCACCTGCCCGACGACGGTTTCCAGCTCGAGCCCGAGCGCCTGGCGGCGGCGGTGCGGCGCGATGGCATCTCGCACCTGCTCTGCCTGCCCGCCCTCCTCGACCTGCTGTTGCGCTACGGCGAGGCGGCCTCGCTTGCCGGGCTGCGCGGCGTGATCGTGGCCGGCGAGACCTGTCCCTGCGAGCTGGTGCGGCGGCACCTGGCGCGGCTGCCGCGGGTGCCGCTCCACAACGAGTACGGGCCCACCGAGGCCACCGTCTGGAGCACCTTCCACCGCTGCACCGAGGCGGACACGGCAGGCACGGTGCCGATCGGCCGGGCCGTCGCCGGCAGTCGAGTCTTCCTGCTCGACCGGGCGCTGCAGCTGGTTGCCGAGGGCGCGCCGGGAGAGCTGTGTATCGCCGGCCCGGGCCTCGCCCGCGGCTATCTCGGCGAGCCGCGGGCGACGGCGGCGAGCTTCCTGCCGGACCCCGCGGGCGGTCCCGGCGAGCGCTGCTACCGCACCGGCGACCTGGCTCGCTGGCGAGCGGACGGCTGCCTGGAGTTCCTGGGCCGTCGCGATCGCCAGGTGAAGGTGCGCGGTTTCCGCGTCGAGCCGGCCGAGATCGAGGCGGTGCTGGCCATGCATCGAGGAGTCCTGGCGGCGGCCGTGGCGGCGTTCGACGACGCCCTCGGCGAGCGCCGCCTGGTGGCCTACTACGAGGCCGCCTCTGCCGCGCCGCCGGACGACGAGCTGCGCGCCCACCTGCGGCGGAACCTGCCCGAGCCGATGGTGCCGGCGCTGCTGATCGCCGTCGCGCGCCTGCCGCGCACCGCCACCGGCAAGCTCGACCGCGGCGCGCTGCCGCCGCCGGAGCTGACCCGGGCGCGCGGCGGCGGCCGGTTCGTGGCGCCCCGGAGCCGCGAGGAGGAGCGGCTGGCGGCGATCTGGGCGGAGGTCCTGGGGGTGGCCGCGGTCGGGGTCGAGGACCGCTTCTTCGACCTCGGCGGCGATTCGATCTCGGCGGTCAGGGTACGGGTGAAGGCCCAGCAGGCGGGGTTCTCGTTCACGGTGCAGCAGCTGCTGGCGCAGCCGACCGTCGCCGCGCTCGCCGGCCTCGGGGGCGGCGCGCCGCTCGCCGCGGCCGAGACGGCGGCGGTGGCTCCCTTCGGTCTGCTGGCCGCGGCAGACCTGCTGGCGCTGGCGGGAGACGTGGAAGACGCCTATCCCCTCGCCAGCCTGCAACTCGGCATGCTGCTGCACGGCGAGCTGGGCGGCGAGGATGCGGTGTTCCACGACGTCGTCGCCGTCAGGGCGACCGCCCCCTGGGACCGCGCCGCGCTCGCCGGCGCGCTGGGCCGGCTCGCCGGCGCCCACCCGGTGCTGCGCACCTCGTTCCAGCTGACGGCGTTCAGCGAGCCGATCCAGATCGTTCACCGCACCGCCGAGCTACCGCTCGCGGTCGTCGACCTCTCCCGGGTGCCGGCGCCCGGGCAGGAGCTGGCGCTCGCGGCATGGCTCGCGGCCGAGACGCGGCGGCCGCTCGCCTGGGACCGGGCGCCCCTGCTGCGGATCGCCGTCCACCTGCTGGGTGGTGGGCGCCTCCACTTCGGCGTCACCCATCACCACGCCATCCTCGACGGCTGGAGCTCCGCGACGCTGCTCGGCGAGCTGTTCGAGAGTTACCTCGCCGGTGTCGCCGGTGTCGCCGGCGTCGCCGGCGTTGCCGGCGAGGCCGGCCGCCTGCCGGCGGTCCGCGCGACTCCCGCGGCGGGCCTCCGCGAGCTGGTCGCTCTCGAGCGCCAGGCGATCGGCAGCGAGGAGACCCGGCGGTTCTGGGCCGACCGGCTGGCCGGGGTGGAGCTCGAGCCGTTCCCGCGGTGGGGCGTGCGCGCGGCGCGGTCCGGGCCGGCGGGCGCCGCGGCGGCAAGCCGCCAATCGGTGCCGGTCGACGCCGGGCTCTCGGACCGCCTGCACCAGCTCGCCGGGGCGCTCGGAGTGCCGATCAAGAGCGTGCTGCTGGCCGCGCACCTGAGCAGCATGGCGACGGCGAGCGGGCGCGACGAGGTGGTCACCGCGCTGATGACCCACGGCAGGCCGGAGGCCGCGGGTGGGGATCGGGCCCTGGGCGTCTTTCTCAACGCGGTGCCGCTGCGCCTCCGGCTGGGCGGCGGCAGCTGGTCGGAGCTGGTGCGGCGGAGCTTCGCGGCCGAGCAGGAGGTCCACCCCCACCGCCGCTATCCCTTCGCCCGGTTGCAGCAGGCGCACGGGCGGCAGCGGCTGCTCGAGACCGCGTTCAACTTCGTGCACTTTCACGTCCTGGCGGAGCTGCCGACCCTGCCGGGCGTCGAGCTGCGCGCCGCTCGCGGCCACGAACGGACCAACTTCCCGCTCGCGGCGCATGCCAGCCTCGGCATCGCGGACTCGCGGATCGGCATCGTGCTGCTGGCGGACCCGAGCGAGATCGGGCGCGCGCAGCTCCGCGCGCTGGCCGGGATCTATGCCCGCACCCTGGCCGCCATGGTCGACGATCCGCGCGCCAGCCGCGAGTCCGCTGCCCTGCTCTCCCTTGCCGAGGTCCACCAGCTGGTGGTGGAGTGGAACGACACCGGCGCCGAGCCGCCGGGCGGGTCCGCGCTGGCGCACGCCCTGGTCGCGGCGCAGGCCGGCCGCCACCCCGATCGGCCGGCGGTGGTGCAGGGCGACCGGGTCCTGCTCTACGGCGAGCTGCAGCGGCGGTCCAGGTCGCTGGCCCGGGAGCTGGTCGAGCGGGGCGCCGGCGCCGGCGTCTGCATCGGCATCCTGCTGCCGCCGTCGCCGGAGCTGCTGATCGCGCTGCTGGCGGTGCTGGAGGCGGGGAGCGCCTTCGTGCCGCTCGACCCGGCCGGTCCTCCGGCCCGCCTGGCGTTTCAGCTCGCCGACGCGGGAGTGCGGCTGGTCCTGGGCTCGCGCCGCCTGGCGGCGGCGCTGCCCGCCACCGCGGCGAGCTGCCTGGCGGCGGAGCTGTGGCCGGCGGCGGCGCCGGCCGGCGCCGCTGCCGGGCGCGCCGTGCCGGAGAGCCCCGCCTATGTGCTCTACACCTCCGGCTCGACCGGGACACCCAAGGGCGTGATGGTGTCGCATGCCAACCTGGCAGCGGCCACCGCCGCTCGCCTGGCCGCCTATCCTCGGCCGGTGGAGCGCTGGTTGCAGCTCATGTCCTTCACCTTCGACGGTGCGCTGACGCCGATCTTCGGCACGCTGGCGACCGGCGGCGCGCTCCATCTGCCGGCACCGGGAGCCGAGCGCGAGCCGGCGCTGGTGGCGCAGCGGATCGGCGTCCTCGGCATCACCCATCTGCTCTGCCTGCCGACCTGGTACGAGCAGATCCTGGCGGTGGCGGCTGCCGGCGAGCTGGCCACGCTTGCCGTCTGCCTGGTGGCGGGCGAGCCCTGCCCGCCGGGATTGCCGGCCAGACACCGCGCCGTGCTGCCGGATTGTGAGCTGGTCAACGAGTACGGACCCACGGAGGCGACCATCTGGTGCTCCCGCCAGCCGCTGCGCGCCGCGACGCCGGAGGAGGAGGCGGTGGTGCCGATCGGCCGGCCGATCGCCGGCGCGCGGCTGCTGGTGCTCGACGAGCGGCTGCATCCGGCGCCGGTCGGCGCTCCGGGAGAGATCTGGATCGGCGGGGCGGGGGTGGCGATCGGCTATCTGAACCAGCCCGGCCTCACCGCCGAGCGCTTCCGCCCCGATCCGTTCGCCGCCGGCGAGCGCCTGCTGCGCAGCGGCGACCTCGGCCGGCGGCGGCCGGATGGCGCCATCGAATATCTGGGCCGCCGCGACCATCAGGTCAAGGTGCGCGGGTTCCGCATCGAGCTGGGCGACGTCGAGAGCGCGCTCGCCGAGCACCCCGGGGTGGAGCGGGCGGTGGTGATGGCGCACGAGCCCGCGGGCGCGCCCTTGGATCGACGCCTGGTGGCTTATTTCGTCGCCCGCCGGCTGCCGGCGCCCGCCGCCGCCGAGCTCCGCGAGTTCCTGCAGCTCCGCCTTCCCGCCTACATGCTGCCGACGAGCTTCGTCGGGCTGGCCGAGATCCCCACCACGGCGGCCGGCAAGGTCGACCGGCGCGCCTTGCCCAGCCTGGCCGGTGGCGCCGAGACGGCGGCGCGGGCGGGGGTCGCGGCGCCGCCGCGCGACCCGATCGAGAGCCAGCTGCTGCAGATCTGGGAGGAGGTGCTCGAGATCCGTCCGATCGGCGTGCGCGACGACTTCTTCGAGATCGGCGGCCACTCCCTGCTGGGCGTCTCGCTGGTTTCCCGTATCCACAGCCGCTTCGGCGTCGCCCTGCCGATCACCGCTCTGTTCAAGGCCCCGACGATCGAACGCCTGGCGGCCATGCTGCGCCAGCCCGCCGCTGCGCCGCCGCTGGCGCCGCTGCGGGTGGTGCCGCTGCAGCCCGCCGGCTCGCGGCCGCCGCTGTTCTGCATCCATCCCAGCAGCGGCAGCATCGTCTGCTATCTCGAGCTGGCCCGGCGGCTGGGTACGGACCAACCGGTCTACGGTCTCGAGTCGCCCGCGCTGCACGCCCCGCACCCCGCGCCGGCGGCGAGCCTGGACGCGCTGGCAGCCACCTACGTCGAGGCCATCCGCGGCGCCCGCGCCCAGGGCCCGTATCTGCTGGCAGGCTGGAGCGCCGGCGGGGTCATCGCCTTCGCGATCGCGGCGCAGCTGGCGGCGGCCGGCGAGCGGGTGGCGGAGTTGATCCTGCTCGACAGCCGGGTGCCGGAGCCCGCGGCCCAGGACCTCGACCCGACGGTGATCGCGGCCCGCTTCGGCCTGGAGCTGGTCGGCGGGCGCCTCCCCGGACCGCGGCCCGCTGACGACGAGCTGCGACAGCTCGACGGCGGCGAGCTGGTCCGCCGCATCCTGGCGGCGGCGAGAGCCACCGGCGTCCTGGCCGCCGATGCCGGCGAGGAGGAGGTGCAACGGCGCCTGGATGCCTTCGGCGACACCATGCGCATGGTCGCCGGCTACGTCCCGCGACCCTATGCCGGGCACCTCACCCTCATCCGCGCGCAGGGCTCCGGCGTGGACGGCGGCGGCGACCCGACGCTTGGCTGGGAGGCCGTGGCACCGCGCCGGGTGGAGGTGGTGCCGGTGCCGTGGGACCACGACTCGCTGCTGCAGGACGGCGGGCTCGACCGCGTGGCGCTCGAGGTCAGGCGCTGCCTGGAGCGGTGCGGCGCCGGCGGAGGCGAGGGATGAGCGGCGAGACGGGAGCCGGCGGCAGGGCCGGGCGGCCGCCGCACGGGCAGGCGGCGGCGGGCGCGCCGGGCTTCCGCGCGCTCACCGCCGGCAACATCGCCGGCACGCCGCTGTGGCAGCGCCTGCCGGCCGAGCTCCGGGAGGCGGTCCTGGTCGTGTCACAGGTCCTGCCGTTCCGCACCAACGGCTACGTGACCGAGCTCATCGATTGGCGGCACCTGCCGGAAGATCCGATTTATCAGCTGACCTTTCCGCAGCGCGAGATGCTCGATCCCGCGGACTACCGCGCGGTGCGCGAGCTGGTCGAGCGCCGGGCGCCGCCGCCGGCGATCGCCGAGCTGGCCGATCGCATCCGGCGGCGGATGAACCCGCAGCCCGGCGGCCAGCTCGAGCTCAACGTGCCGCAACTCGCCGGCCGCAGCCTCCCCGGCCTGCAGCACAAGTACGCGGAGACGGTGCTGTTCTTCCCCAGTCAGGCCCAGACCTGCCACGCCTACTGCACCTACTGCTTCCGCTGGGCGCAGTTCGTGGATCTGCCGGATCTCCGCTTCAGCGCCGGCGAGACCGACGATCTGGTCGGCTACCTGCGGGCCCACCGCGAGGTCACCGACGTGCTGATCACCGGCGGCGATCCGCTGATCATGAGCGCCCGCCTGCTGCGCCGCTACCTCGAGCCGCTGCTGGCCGCCGATCTCGAGCACGTGCGCAGCATCCGGCTCGGCACCAAGGCGCCCGCCTACTGGCCGCAGCGCCTGGTCGGCGACGCCGATGCCGATGCCGTGCTGCGCCTGTTCGAGGACGTGGTGGCGGCCGGCCGGCACCTCGCCGTGATGACCCACTTCAGCCATCCGGTCGAGCTCTCGACGCCGCTGGCGCGCCAGTGCATCCGCCGGCTGCGGGCGACCGGCGCCGAGGTCCGCCTGCAAGCCCCGGTGGTGCGCCACGTCAACGACTCGGCAGCGATCTGGCGTGAGCTCTGCTCGCTCGGCGTGCAGCTGGGAATGGTCCCGTATTACATGTTCGTGGCGCGCGATACCGGTCCGCGCAGCTATTTCGAGCTCCCCTTGCGCGAGGCCCACCAGATCTATGCGGAGAGCTGCCGGCAGCTCTCCGGCCTCGCCCGCACCCTGCGGGGACCGATCATGTCGACGACCGGCGGCAAGGTCCGGGTGCTCGGCAGCGCCAGCCTCGCCGGGCAAGAGGTCTTCGTGCTCGACTTCCTGCAGGCCCGGGACCCCGAGCGCGTGGGGTGCCCGTTCTTCGCGGCGATGGATCCCAAGGCGGTCTGGTTCGACGACCTCTCCCCGGCCACCGCCGCGGACGTGCCGTTCTTCGCCCATGCCAGGTCCGGAGAGCGCCGGCATGACGGCTGAGATCCAGAACCTCCACTTCGCGAGCGGCCAGCAGGAGGTCGACCGGCTCAACGCCGAGTTCTATGGCGACATCCAGTACCCCTGGCCGCCGCAATATTTCGACCGCCTGCGGCGAGCCGACCTGGCGCCGCGGATGCTGGCCCAGGACATCGGTTGCTGGCAGGGCGCGCTGCTGCCGGAGACGCCGCGGATCTGGGTGGCGGGTTGCGGCACCAATCAAGCGCTGTTCACGGCGCTCAGGTTCCAGCGCGGCCAGGTGCTCGGCTCGGACCTCTCGGCGGCGTCGCTGGCGACCTGCCGGGCCAACGCCGCGAGCCTCGGCGTGCGCAACCTCGAGCTGGTGCGCGAGAGCCTCAACGAGGCGTCCCATGCGGGTTGCTTCGACCATGTCATCTGCACCGGCGTGATCCAGTGCAATGCCGACCCCGCCGTGCCGCTGGCCCGCCTCGCCGCGGCGCTGCGGCCGGCGGGCGTGCTCGAGCTGATGGTCTACAACCGCTTCCACCGCGTGCTCACCGCCGCCTTCCAGAACGCGCTCTGGCACCTGCTGGGCAAGCCGCCGCGGCCGGACCTGGCGCGGGAGCGGCCGGTCGCCCGCCGGCTGGTGGAGACGTTCCGTCATCCCAACCTGATGTCGCAGTTCCTGGGCGCCTGCGGCAGCCTTCCCGACGCCGCCTTCGCCGATACCCTCCTGCAGCCGGTGGAGCACAGCCACACGGTGGCATCGCTCGCGGAGCTGGCGGAGCGGTGCGGCCTCGAGATGCTCACCTCCTGCAATGACGCCTTCAGTCGTACCCAGGGCGATGTGGACTGGAACCTGAAGCTGGAGGATCCCGGGCTGCAGCGACGCTACGCGGCCCTGCCCGACGTCGAGCGTTGGCAGATCACGAACCTGCTGCTGGCCGAGGCGTCGCCGATGCTGTGGTTCTACTTCCAGCGCCGGGACTGTCCCCGGCCGCGCAAGTCCGAGCGCCAGCTCGCCGACGAGTTCCTCGACCTCAGGTTCGTGCGCGTCAAGACGCAGAAGGAGCTCTACGCCCGCGGCGCGGACGGCACCTACTCGCCGAGTCCGCGGTTGGTCGCGTTTCCCGGCGAGCCGCTCCGCGAGCTCCCACGCCAGGTCTTCAGGGCGCTGGACGAGACCCTGCCGCTGCGCGACACCCTGAGCTGGCTCGGCGTCGACACCTCGTTGCCGACGCTCAACCGCCTGCGGCTGGCCCTGGCCACCTCCGGCTGTCCTTTCCTGGAAGCGGCGTCGAGCTGACGCGGTCCGCCGGCCCGGCAGCGCCAGCCGGAGGCGTCCCCGGCTTGCGCAGCAGCCAGGAATGATAGACGGTGAGCCGCTCGCGATAGCGGTGATACTTGTCGTCGTTCACCGACCGCAGGACCTGTTCGATGAGCCGCCGATTGCCGAGCTCGGACGAGGCCATGCTCGAGAGTAGCTCGGCGAGCTGGTGGCGGTTGCGCTCGATGCCCTGCGCCACCTGGTGGGTGATGTCCGTGGAGCGCACGACGGCGAAGCCGGCGGCGGGGATCAGCTCGCCTTCGAAAGGCGCCAGGGCCGCGGGTGCCAGCGCATCGGCGAGGCAGAGGAAACCACCCGGCTTCAGCACCCGCGCGACCTCGGACAGGAAAGCCGGCGGGTCGGGGTAGCAGTGGCAGGACTCGACGTTGAGCACGACGTCGAAGACCCCGCCGGCGAGGGGCAGCCGCTGGGCGTCGGCTTGCAGGAAACTCAGCCCGGCGAGCCGGTGGGTGCGGGCGCAGAGATGCACCGCTTCCGCACAGAGGTCCAGCGATACGACGCGCGCCGGCTGGTGGTAGCGGGTCAGGTACGAGCTCGCGCCGCCGCGGCCACAGCCGGCGTCCAGGACGGTGCTGCCGCGCAGCTCGAGCCCGGCGAGCACGTGGCGAACGAGCTGGATCGAGTACCGCCACGGCAGGTCCTCGCCGCGCAGGCCCCCGCTCTCCTCGCTCTCCTCGTTCTCCTCGTTTCCCTCATGGGCGTCGCAGTAGCCGTGGTTCATGAACTGGAACCGCTGGTCGGGAAGCAGGTGCGCCAGCGCGCGATAGTAGCCGGCTGCCGGGTTGGCCGCGTCCAGCTGGGTCCCGAAGAGCAGGCGGCGGATCTCGGACAGGGTCCGATCGGCGCCTGACAGCTCGAGCCTGCCGGCCCATGCCATGCGGTCGACCTGGGAGGGGTCCCGGCAGAGCGCGAGGAAGTCCTCGCTGCCGATGCGTATCCGGCATGGCGCGCCGGGTGAATCGGCGGGCGTCACCAGCGGTGGATCGTGCCGCAGGTCGATGGTCCAGATCCCCCCGCCTTCGCCGCCGATCTCCACCACGCAGGCCACGGCAGTGGCCCGCGCGCGATCCGGCGCGGCGGCGAGGGAGGCGGCGAGGGCCGCGAAGCGGTGGCGGATGGCGGTCGCGCCGGACGGCGGGGCGGGGTCATCCATCTCGACCATCTCGACCATCTCGACCATCTCGACACGAAATGGTACTACCGAAAGCATGCGCGGTCGCGCGATAAATGACGCATTCGAAGCGATCGGTGACGCCAGTTTCAGGGCTGTGGCCGCGCCGCCCAATTTTGCCCGCTGCTAGGATGGAAACCATCCTCCGACCGAAGAGCATCCGCTCGTGATCCGCGAGGCAACCGAGGGCGAGGGCCGCCGCGGCGATGCCGCGGCGCTCGCGGTGGCGCCGGCGTCCGCCGCCGAGGCCGCGGCATCGCTCCTGGCCTGCGTGCGCCGGCTGGCGGCAAGGGCTCTCGGGGTCGAGGTGGCGGCCCTCCCGCCCGATCGCTCGCTGATCGCGCTCGGGCTCGACTCGCTGGCCGCGGCCGAGCTCGCGGGGGCGCTGGCGGATGAGCTGGGCGTGGCCGTCCCGTTCTCCGATCTGCTCGCCGGTCCGACGCTGGCGGAGCTGTGCGCCCAGGTGGGCCGGCTGCTCGCCGGCGCGGCCGAGGCCGGGGGGTGCGTGGTCCGGCCGGCGCCGGCGCCGGCGCCGGACCTGTCGCCGCCCGCGCCGCGGCGGCAGGTTGCGCCACCGCGAGCGCTGCTGGTAGAGATAGGCGAGGGGAGGCGTATCGCCGGCAGCGCGGGCGGCGCCACCCGCGGGCCGCTCTCCCACGGACAGCTGGCGCTCTGGTTCCTCGACCGCATGGCGCCGGGCAATCCGGCGCTGGTGATCGCCGGCGCGGCGCGGGTGCGCGGGGCGCTGGACGTGCGGCGGCTGCACGATGCGCTGGCGGTGCTGGTGGCGCGGCACGCCAGCCTGCGCACGACTTTCGCGGCGCGCGACGGGGAGCGCGGCGAGGACGCCGCGGGTGGTGAAGCCGTCGCGGGTGGGGAGCGCGGCGCGGACGCCGAGGGTGGTGGCGGCGGGGTCGAGCAGGTGGTGCACGCGGAGGCCGCTTTCTCCTTCGTCGAGGAGGACGCCGCGGGCTGGAGCGAGGAGCGCCTGCTGGCGCGGCTGGCGGAGGCGGCGGAGTGGCCCTTCGACCTCGTCCGGGGGCCGCTGCTGCGGGTGGCGGTTTTCCGGCGCCAAGCGTCGGCTGCCGCGACCGGCGACGAGCTGGCCGCCGAGCCGGACGACGGCCACCTGCTGGTGCTCGCGGTGCACCACATCGTTGCCGACTTCTGGTCGCTCGGCGTGCTGCTCGGCGAGCTGGGATCGCTGCTGCGCGGCGAGGCGCTGCCGCCCCTGAGCGCCGCGTCCTATCTCGACTTCAGCCGCTGGCAGGCCGCACGCCTGGCGGGGCCGGAAGGGGAGCGGCTGTGGTCGTTCTGGCGCGCCGCGCTGCTGCCGCGGGCGCCGCCCATCGAGCTTCCCACCGACCGGCCGCGGCCGCCGCTCAAGGGTTTTCGCGGCGGCGCGCGCGGGCTCCGGCTCGACAGCGAGCTCGCGCTCGGGGTGCAGGCCCTCGGCAACCGCGCCGGGGCGACGCCGTTCATGACCCTGCTCGCCGCGTTCCTGGCGCTGCTTCACCGGACCAGCGGCCAGGAGGAGCTGCTGGTGGGCGCGCCGGCCGCGGGGCGGGGTGCCGCCGAGCTTGCCGGCCTCGTCGGCTACCTGGTCAATCCGGTCGTGTTGCGCGGCGACCTGGGCGGCGATCCCACCTTCGACGAGCTGCTGCGCCGGGTGCGGCGGGAGGCGGTCGCCGCCTTCGCCCACCAGGATCTCCCCTTCCCGCTGCTCGCCGAGCGCCTGGGTGGGGAGCGCGATCCCAGCCGGTCGCCGATCTTCCAGGTGATGTTCGCGCTCTACCGCGAGCGCCGGGCGGGCGAGCGGGGCCTGGGCGGCTTCGCGCTCGGCGAAGGGGGAGCCAGTCTCGACCTCGGCGGCCTGGCGCTCGAAGCGGTGGCCCTGCCGCGCCACGCCGCGCAGTTCGATCTCAGCCTGGCGGCGGCCGAGAGCGGCGGCCCGGGAAGCGGGCTCGGCCTGTCGCTGCGGTTCAACCGCGATCTCTTCGATCCCGCGACCATCCTGCGGCTGCTGGGCTGGTTCCGCGCCCTGCTCGCCGGGATCCTGGCCGCCCCGGATCGGCCGCTGCGCGAGCTCGCCCTGTGCTCGGCCGCCGAGCGGCACCAGTTGACGATCGAGTGGAGCACGGCGGGCCTGGGGAGCCGAGAAGGCCAGGAAAGCGAGGAAAGCCATGAGAGCCGGGAAGGCTGGGAAAGCTGGGAAGGCTGGGAATGCCGGGAGATCTGGTGGCCGGGTGACGGCGGCCTCGTGCACCTGCCCTTCGAGCGCCGGGCGGCCAGCGAGCCCGCGGCGGTGGCGTTGGTCGAGCACGCCGGCGAGGCTGGCGACGGCGGCAAGGCGGGCGATGGCGGCAAGGCTGGCGGCGGCCGCGAGGTTGGCAACGGCGGCGAGGCTGGCGATGGCGGCGAGGCTGGTGACGGCGGCGGCGGCGGCCGGTCCCCCAGCCACGGCGAGCGGACGCTCTCCTACGGCGAGCTCGAGGCGCGGGCCAACCGGCTGGCCGGCACGCTGCGCACCTTGGGCCTGGGGCCGGAGCGGATCGCCGGCATCTGCGCCGAGCCCTCGTGCGAGTTGGTGATCGGGCTGCTCGCGATCCTGAAGACCGGAGCGGCCTATCTGCCTCTCGACCCAGCCCACCCGCGAGAGCGCCTGGCGCAGCTCGTCGCCGCCGCCGGCGTGCGGCTGGTGCTCGCCGACGCGGCGGCGGCGGCGCGGTTGCCGGACTCCTCGCGCATCGTGGCGCTCGGCGGCGCGGGCGATCCAGTGGCGTCCCGCCCGGCAGCGGTCGCTGCCGGCGGACCCGCCGCCCATCGCGAGGACGCCGCCTACGGCGAGCCCGCCGCCTACGGCGAGCCCGCCGCCTACTGCGAGCCCGCCGCCTACTGCGAGCCCGCCGCCTACGGCGAGCCCGCCGCCTGCCGCGAACCTGCTGCTCGTTGCGAGCCCGCCGCTCGTCGCGAACCTGCTGCCCATCGCGAACCTGCCGCCCGTCGCGAACCTGCTGCCCGCTGCGAGCCCGCCGCCCGTCTCGAACCTGCTGCCCGCGGCGAGCCCGCCGCTCACCCAGACAACGCCGCTTACGTGATCTACACCTCGGGGTCGACGGGCGCTCCCAAGGGAGTCGTGGTCCCGCATCGCGCGGTGGTCAACCGGCTGCGCTTCCAGGTGGCTACCGATCTCGCGCCGGGCGCCCGCGTGCTGCAACGCACCCGCCTGGCGTTCGACGTCGCCGTGGTGGAGATCTTTGCGCCGCTCTGGGCCGGTGCCGCAGTGGTCCTGACCGCGGGAGCGCGTCAGCAGGACGCCGCCTATCTGGCGCGCCGGATCGCGGCGGAGCGGGTCACCAACGCCAACCTGCCGCCGGCGCTGCTGCCGGCGCTGCTGGCGGAGGAGGCTTTCTGCCGCGCGCCGTCGCTGCAGCGCGTGGTCACCGGCGGTGAACGGGTGCCGGGGGATCTGCCGGCGCAGTTCTTTGCGGCCTTCACCGCCGCCGGTGGCGCCAGCGCCGTGGGCGCCGTGGGCGCCGCGGGCGGCGCGGGCGGCGCGGGCGGCGCGGACCGGCCGCGGCCACCGGTTCTGGTCTCCCGCTATGGCCCCTCGGAAGCTACCGTGTCGGTCGCCGAATGGATCTGCGCCCGCGAGCCGGAAGGGAGGAGCGTGCCGCTCGGCCGGCCGATCGCCGGGGCGCGCTTCTACCTGCTCGACCTCGGCGACGCCGCACAAGCGGCGCCGACGGGCCTGCCAGGCGAGCTCGCGATCGGCGGCGACTGCCTGGCGCGCGGCTACCTCGGACGCCCGGACCTGACGGCCGCGGCTTTCCGCCCCGACCCCTTCGCGCGTCTCCCGGAAGCGGCAGGCGGGCGCCTCTACCACACCGGCGACCTGGCACGGTGGCGCGCCGACGGCGTGCTGGAGTTCCTGGGACGCACCGACCGCCAGGTGAAGGTGCGCGGCTTCCGCGTCGAGCTGGGGGAGATCGAGGCGGTCCTGGCGCGCCATCCCGCGGTGAGGCAGGCGGTGGTCGTCGACCGCGAGGAGCCGGCGGGCGGCGGCCGCCGGCTAGTGGCATACGTGGCCGCGAGCGCCGGCGGCGGCGCGGTGTCCGGCGCGGGCGGCGCGGGTGCCCGTGCGGGCGGCGCGGGTGCCGGCAGCCGCCGGCTGCACGCCTCGGTACGGGCGTTTCTGGCAGAGCGGCTGCCCGCCTACATGATGCCCGCCTCCCTGGTGGTGATGCCGGCGCTGCCGCTGACCCCCAACGGCAAGGTCGACCGGCGCGCGCTGCCCGAGCCCGAGGAGGAGCTGACCGATGGCGGCGCGTCCTTCGTGGCGCCGCAGGGGGCGGTCGAGGAGATGCTCGCCGGCATCTGGGCCGGCCTGCTTGGCCGCGTGCGGATCGGGGCGGGTGACGATTTCTTCGCGCTTGGCGGGCACTCGCTGCTGGCCACCCGGCTGGTGTCGCGGCTGCGGACCGCCTTCGGTGTGGAGCTGGCCCTGCAGCAGGTCTTTGCCAACCCGGTGCTCGGCCGGCTGGCGGCGCACATCGAGGCGGCCCGGCGCGAGGACGGAGCGCTCCGGCTGCCGCCGATCACGCCGGTGGCGCGCGATCGCGCGCTGCCGCTGTCGTTTGCCCAGGAGCGACTCTGGTTCCTCGATCAGGTCGATCCGGGCAACGCGGCCTACAACCTGGCGGCGATGCTGCGGCTGCGCGGGAACCTGCGGCCGGCGGCGCTGGCGGCGGCACTCCTCGCGACGGTCCGCCGCCACGAGGCGCTGCGCACCACCTTCGGCGTCGTCGCGGGTAAACCGGTGCAGGTCATCGCCCCGCCCGAGCGGGCGCCGCTGGCGATGGCGGCGATCGATCTCGCGGCACTGCCGGAACCGCGGCACGCAGCCGAGATCGCTCGCCTGGCGTGGCAGCAGGCGAGCCGCCCTTTCGACCTGGCGCGCGGGCCGCTGCTGCGGGCCGTGCTGCTGCGGCTGGGCGCCGCCGACCACCGGCTGCTGTTTGCCGTGCACCATGTCGCCTGCGACGGCTGGTCGATCGCGATCCTCACTCGCGAGGTCGCGGCGTCGTACGGCGCCGCGCGCGCCGGCGGCTCGGCGCGCTCCGCCGGCCTGCCCGAGCTGGCCGTCCAGTACGCCGACTTCGCCTGCTGGCAACGCGCCTGGTTGACCGGCGACGCGCTGGCGGGGCAGCTCGCCTGCTGGCGCCGGCGGCTGGCCGGGTTCGAGACGGCGCTCGAGCTGCCGGCCGACCGGCCGCGGCTGCCGGCGCCGGATCTGCGCGGGGCGCGGCGCGAGCTGCGGCTCTCGGCCGAGCGGACCGCGAGCCTGCGCCAGGCGGCGCGGCGGGAGGGGGCGACCCTCTTCATGCTCCTGCTTGCCGCCTTCCAGGCGGTGCTCGCGCGCCATGCGCAGCAGCTCCGGCTGGTGGTGGGGACGCCGATCGCCAACCGCGATCGCGCCGAGACCGAGGGGCTGATCGGTTTCTTCGTCAACCTGCTGGCGCTCGCCGGCGACCTCGGCGGCGAGCCCGCCTGGCGAGAGCTGATCGCGCGCGACCGCGAGGTCTGCCTGGAGGCCTACGCTCATCAGGAGCTGCCATTCGAGAAGCTGGTCGAGGAGCTGGCGCCGCACCGCGACCTGGCGCACAGCCCGCTGTTCCAGGTGATGCTGGTGTTGCAGAACACGCCGAAGGAGGAGCTGTCGCTGGCCGGCCTGGAGGTCGCACGGCTCGAGATCCCCAACCAGACGGCGCGCTTCGAGCTCACCCTCACGGTGACGGAGAGCGGGTCCGAGCTGGCGGTTGCGCTCGGCTATCGCGCCGCGCTCTTCGACGGCGCGACCGCCGCGCGCTGGCTGGGGCACTGCGAACGGGCGCTCGGCGCCCTGGCAGGAGACCGCGATGGGCTGGTCTGGGAGGCGCCGCTCCTCGCCGAGGCCGAGCTGGCGCAGCTGCTGGTCGAGTGGAACGACACCGAGCGGGGGTCGCCGGCCGGTCCGGACGCCGAGCTCGGCGAGCGGTTCGCGCGGCAGGCGGCCCGCACTCCCGACGCACCGGCCGTGCGCTGCGCGGAGCGCTGCCTCACCTACCAGGAGCTGGCGGAACGGTCCGAGCGCCTCGCGGCGCTCCTGCGCCGGCTCGGCGTCGGCCCCGAGGTCGCGGTCGGCCTCCTCGCCGAGCCGGCGGCGGAGGCGATCGTCGGTCTGCTCGGCGTGCTGGCGGCGGGCGGCGCCTACGTGCCGCTCGACCCGGGCGCGCCCGCCGAGCGCCTGGCCGCGATGCTCGAGGATGCCGGCATCTCCATCCTGCTGACCGGCGGCGCCGCGGCCGCCAGGCTGGAGCTGATGCCGGAGACGCCGGGCCGGCGGCTGCGGCTGGTCGCGCTCGACAGCGGTCCGGTGCCGGCGCCGGGCGGGCCGCAGCCCACATCGCGCGAACCGGACCGGCAGCGCCGGCAGCCGCGGTGCCGCGCCGGCGCGGACAACCTGGCTTACGTGCTCTACACCTCGGGCTCGACCGGCCGGCCGAAGGGCGTCGCGATCACTCGCCGCGCGGTCGTCAACTACACCCTCGGGGTCGCCGAGCGCCTCGGCGGCGGGCCGGGCGCGAGCTTCGCCCTGGTGCAGCCGCTGACCGTGGATTCGAGCGTCACCGCGATCTTCCCGCCGCTGCTGACCGGCGGTTGCCTGCACGTCGTGCCACGCGAGCGCGCGCTCGACGCGCGGGCCCTGGCCGCGACCTTCGCCCGCCATCCGGTCGACTGCCTGAAGATCGCACCCTCCCACCTCGCCGCTCTCGGCGCGGACCCGGCGCTGCTGCCGCGCCGCTGGCTGATCGTCGGCGGCGAGGCGTCGCAGCTCGCCTGGCTGCGCCGGCTGGCGGACGCGGCGCCGGGCTGCGCGGTGTTCAATCATTACGGCCCCACCGAGGCGACGGTGGGCATGCTGATGCATCGCGTCGGCCCGGAACGCGGCGAAGCCGGGGCGGGTTTTTCGGCGGCGGCCCCGGTGGGCAGGCCGCTCGCCAACGCCCGCGCCCACCTGCTCGACGAGCGTCTGCGGCCGGTCCCCCGCGGCAGCGTGGGGCGCCTCTACATCGGCGGCGGCTGCCTGGCGCGGGGCTACCTGGGACGGCCCGAGCTGACCGCCGAGGTGTTCGTGCCGGATCCCTTCAGCGACCTGCCCGGCGCGCGCCTCTACGACAGCGGCGACCTGATGCGCAGCACGGCGGGCGGCGACCTGGTGTTCGTGGGCCGGCGGGACCAGCAAGTCAAGATCCGCGGCTTCCGAGTGGAGCTGGGCGAGATCGAGGCCGCCGTCGCCCGCCACCCGGCGGTGCGCGAGGTGGCGGTGCGCATCTGGGAGGAGGCTCCCGGCCGGCAAGCGCTGGCTGCCTGGGTGGTGGCGCGCGGCGGAGCGCCCGTGCCGACACCGGCCGAGCTGCGGCGGTTCCTGGCCGCGAAGCTGCCCGAGCACATGGCGCCCGCGGCGGTGGTGGCGCTCGACGCGTTGCCGCGCACACCGCACGGCAAGCTCGACGCGAAGGCGCTGCCCGCTCCCGCGACCGCCGCGGCGCGGGGCGACGGCGGGCCAGCGGCGGCTGTGGCAGCAGCGGCAGCAGCAGCGGGCGATTGGGCGCTCGCCGTTGCGCGATCTCCGATCGAGGAGCTGCTGGCTGGGATCTGGGGCGAACTGCTGGGGCGGGAGGCCGAGGGCGCCGCGGCGGCGGACAGCTTCTTCGAGCTCGGCGGCCATTCGCTGCTGGCGACCCAGCTGGTGTCGCGCCTGCGGACGGTCTTCGGGGTGGAGCTGGCGCTGCGCGAGGTGTTCGAGCACCCGACGCTCGCCGGTCTGGCCGCCCGCGTCGAGACGGCGAGCCGGGACGGCGCCGCGCCGGGGGGCCCCCCGCGGCAGCCGGCGCCGCCGCTGGCGCGGGCGCCACGGGACGGCCCGCTGCCGCTCTCGTTCGCGCAGCAGCGGCTGTGGTTCCTCGCTCAGCTCGAGCCGGGCAGCGCGCTCTACAACGTGCCGGTCGCGGTGGCCTTCGACGGTCCGCTCGACGCCGCGGCGCTGGGGTGGAGCCTGGACGAGATCGTGCGCCGCCACGAGGTGCTGCGGACGCGCTTCCCAGCCGTCGAGGGCCAGCCCGCGCAATGGATCGAGCCCTGGTCGCCCGCACCGCTGCCGGTGGTCGACCTCGGCGCGGTTGGCGGCGGCAGAGGCGGGCACCGGCGGGAGGAGTGGCTGCGGGAGCTGGTGCGGCGGGAGGTGCGGCGCCCGTTCGACCTGGCGGCGGCGCCGCCGCTGCGCCGGATGTTGCTGCGGCTCGGCGAGCGGCGCCACGTGCTGCTGGCGACGATGCACCACATCGCCTCGGACGCCTGGTCGCGGGCGGTGTTCGAGCGCGAGCTCGATCACCTATATCGGCGGCGGGCCGCGCCCCTGCCCGAGCTGGCGGTGCAGTACGCCGACTACGCCGCCTGGCAACGCGGCTGGCTGGCGGGCGAGCTGCTCGACGCCGAGCTGGCGCACTGGCGCGGCCGCCTCGGCGGCGCGCCACCCCTGCTGGAGCTGCCGGCCGACCGGCCGCGGCCGCCGCTGCCGAGCCATCGCGGCGCCATCCGCCGCTGGTCGCCGCCGGCGCCGCTGGTACGAGCGCTCGCCGCGCTCGCCCGCCGCGACGGCGCCACGCTATTCATGGCGCTGCTCGCGGTCTTCCAGGCCGTGCTGGCGCGCTGGTCGGGCCAGGAGGAGGTGAGCGTCGGCACTCCGATCGCCGGCCGCAACCGGCTGGAGACCGAGGCGCTCATCGGCTGCTTCGTCAACACCCTGGTGCTGCGCACCGGCCTCGGCGGCTCCCCCGGTTTCGGCGAGCTGCTGACGCGGGTGCGCGAAGTGGCGCTCGACGCCTACCTGCACCAGGACCTGCCCTTCGAAAAGCTGGTCGAGGAGCTGACGCCCGAGCGCAACCTGAGCCATTCGCCGCTGTTCCAGGTGATGTTCGTGCTGGAGAACGTTCCCGGGAGCGCGCGCGCTCCGGCCGGGCTGCCCGCGGGCTTCCTCGCCGCGGCCGGCGGCACCGCCAAGTTCGATCTGACCCTGGGGCTGCGCGAGCGCGGCGGCGCGCTCGCGGGCGCCGTCGAATTCGCCATCGATCTCTTCGACGCCGCCACCGTGGCGCGCCTGTGCGGGCACTTCGAGGCGCTGCTCGCCGGCGCGGCCGCCGGCATCCCGGCACCGGTCGCCGAGCTGCCGTTGCTGTCGGCGGCCGAGCTGCACCAGGTGGCACGCGAGATCAACGTGGTGCGCGCCGGCTTCGCGCCGGCGGCCTGCCTGCACGCTCTCTTCGCGGCGCAGGCCGTGCGCCGGCCGGATGCCGTGGCGGTGGCCTGCGGCGAGGAGCGCCTCACCTACCGGGAGCTCGACCGGCGGGCGGAGCTGTGGGCGGCGCGGCTGCGCGCCCGCGGCGTCGGCCCGGAGGTGCGGGTGGGGATCCTGATGGAGCGCTCGCTCGACCTGGTGGTGTCGATCCTCGCCGTGCTCGCGGCGGGAGGCGCCTACGTGCCGCTCGATCCGGGCCAGCCGGCCGCGCGCGCCGGGTTCATCCTCGCGGACTCGGCGGTGGCCGTGTTGCTGACCGACTCCCGGCTGGCGGCGGGTCTGCCGCCGCACGGCGCCGCCGTGCTGTGCGTCGAGGCCGCCGCCGCGGCGCCGGAGCAGGGCGGCGCCATGCCGGCGGCGCCGGCGGCGCCGGCGGCGAGACCCACGCCGCTGCCCGAGAACCTCGCCTACGTCATCCACACCTCCGGTTCGACCGGCGCTCCCAAGGGTGTGATGGTGACGCATGGCCAGGCGGTTCGCCTGTTCTCGTCGACCGTGGAGTGGTTCGGCTTCGACGAGCGGGACGTCTGGACGCTGTTCCATTCGGCCGCCTTCGATTTCTCGGTCTGGGAGATCTGGGGCGCGCTGCTCCATGGCGGCCGGCTGGTGGTGGTCCCCTACTGGATCAGCCGCGCGCCGGAGGCCTTCGACCAGCTCATCCAGCGCGAAGCGGTGACCGTGCTCAGCCAGACTCCTTCCGCCTTCCGCCAGCTGGCGCAGGCCGGGGCCGGCCGCCCCGTCGGCCCGCCCGAGCAGGCCGCGAGCATCGGCGAGCGGCCCGCCACGTCGCTGCGCACCGTCGTGCTGGGCGGCGAGGCTCTCGAACCGTCGTCGCTGCGGCCCTGGTTCGAGCGTCATGGCGACGAGCGGCCGAGAGTGGTCAACATGTACGGCATCACCGAGACCACGGTCCACGTCACCTGGCGGCCGCTGCGGTGGAGCGACGCCGCCGGCGCGAGTATGATCGGCGGCCCCCTGCCGGATCTCGGCGTCTGTTTGCTGGACCGCCGGCTGCATCCCGTGCCGCTGGGGGTCCCCGGCGAGATCCACGTCGCCGGCGCCGGCCTGGCGCGCGGCTACCTCGACCGCCCGGCTCTCACCGCCGAGCGCTTCGTGCCGCATCCGTTCGGCCGGCTGGCCGGCGAGCGCCTGTACCGTTCAGGCGACCTGGCGCGCCTGCTGCCCTCGGGCGACCTCGAGTACCTGGGCCGCGCCGATCAGCAGGTCAAGGTGCGCGGGTTCCGCATCGAGCCTGGCGAGATCGAGGCGGTGCTGATGCAGCATCCGGGCGTGTGCCAGGTGGCGGTGCTCGCGACCGCCGCGCCCGGCGGCGGCAGGCGCCTGGCCGCCTGTGTGGTGGCGGGCGGCGCGGGCGCAGTGGGGGGCGGCGCGGTCGGTGCGGACGGCGAGGGCGGCGCGAGCGTCGTGGGCGGCGGAGACTCGGCCGGTGCCAGCGGCGGGGGCGGCGCGGGCGAGCCGGCCTTGGGGCTTGCCGAGCTGCGCGCCTTCGCCCAGGAGAGGCTGCCCGAGTACATGGTGCCGGCCAGGTTCCTGCTGCTGCCGGCGCTGCCGCTCACCGCCAATGGCAAGATCGACCGCCGGGCGCTCGCCGCCCGCGTGGCCGAAGCGGCGCCATCCGGCGACACCGGCCGGCCCTTCTCCCCTCCCCGCAATGCCGCCGAGAGCGCCCTCGCCGAGGTCTGGGCCGAGACCCTGGGGATCGAGCGGGTGGGCATCGACGACGGTTTCTTCGCCCTCGGCGGCGACTCCATCTCGAGCCTCCGGCTGCGCGCGCGGGCGGCCGGGCGGGGCATCCATTTTTCCCTGCAGGAGGTCTTCCGGCATCCGACGATCCGGGAGCTGCTGGCGGCGACGGCGACGGCGGGCGTGAGCGCACCAGGCGAAGAGGGCGTCGAGGTTGGCGGCGCGGCCCAGGCCTTCGACCTGCTCACTGCGGCCGATCGCGCCAGCCTCCTCGGGGCGATCGCGGGCGTCGAAGACGCCTATCCGGGCGCCGAAGACGCCTATCCGGGCATCGAAGACGCCTATCCAATGACCGCGCTCCAGCTCGGCATGTTCTTCCACAGCGAGCTCAGCCCCGGTTCCGGGGCCTACCACAACGTGGCGGGGGTGCGGCTGCGCCTGCCGTTCGATGCCGGCGCGATGCGGGCGGCCGTTCGCGGGCTGGCGGCGCGCCACCCCGTGCTGCGCACCTCCTTTCACCCCGCGGGCTTCGCCGAGCCGGTGCAGCTGGTACACCGGCAGATCGAGATCCCGCTGCTGGTGATCGATCTGCGCGGTCTGGCCCCGGCGGCGCGGGAGGCGGCGCTGGGGCGCTGGTTCGAGCGCGCGCGGCACGAGCGGCACGATCCGGCGCGCGCGCCGCTGCTGCGCTTCGAGCTCTTGCGCTTGGCGCGGGCGACGCAGGGCGCTCGCGAGGAGATCGAGCTTGGGCTGATTCATCACCACGCCATCCTCGACGGCTGGAGCGTCGCCTCGCTGATCGGGGAGCTCTTCGTGCTTTATTTCGCCGTCCTGGAACGATCGAGTTTCCCGCCGGCGCCGCCGGCGCTCTTCCGGACTTTCGTCGGCCTCGAGCGGGAAGCGGTGAACCGCGCGGAGAGCCGGCGCTACTGGCAGGAAACCATCGCCGAGCGTGGATGGTCGCGCCTCCCGTCATGGCCGGGGACGGCGGCGAGCTGGAAGGGTGGCCGCGGCGGCGTCGTCGAGGATCTCGTCCTGCCGCTGGCGGTCGATCTCTGCCTGGCGCTCGCGGCGCAAGCCGCCGCGCTGGCCGTGCCGCTCAAGAGCGTCCTGCTCGCGGCCCACCTCAAGGTCTGCGCTCTGGCCACCGGGCAGGATGACGTGCTGACCGGCCTGGTGTCGAACGGCAGGCCGGAGGTCGAGGGCGGCGTGCAGGCGCTCGGCCTGTTCCTCAACACCGTGCCGCTGCGCTTGCGCCTCGGCCATGGCAGCTGGTCGGCGCTGGTGCGGCGCACCTTCGCGGCGGAGATCGAAACGCTGCCGCACCGGCGTTTCCCGCTGGCCGAGCTGCAACGGACGGTGGGCCGGCAGCCGCTCGTCGAGGTGGCCTTCACCTACCTCCACTTCCATGTGCTGCAGCGGCTGGCGGGCGACGAGCGGGTCGAGATCCTGGGCGTGCAGACTTCCGGGGCGACGAATTTCCCGCTCGACGTCACCTTGGTGCGCGATCCGCGGGCCGGCGGCCTGACGCTGGTCCTCAAGTTCGATCGCCGCCAGCTGGCGCGGGTGCAGGTCGAGCGCCTGGCGCGCTCCTACGCCCGGGTGCTGGCGGCGATGCTGCAAGGCGACGCGCCCCATGCGGAGCATGCGGCCCTGGATGCCGCCGAGCGCCACCAGCTCGTCGGCGAATGGAACGACACGGCGGCGCCCCTTCCCGACTGGCATGGCGTGCACCAGCGATTCGCCGCGCAGGCCGCGCGGACCGCCGACCGCGCCGCGCTGCGCCACGGCGCGAGCGTGGTGACCTATGCCCAGCTCGACACCCGTGCCGGCGAGCTGGCGGCGCGCCTGCGGGTCCTCGGGATCGGACCGGAGAGGCGGGTCGGGATCCTGCTGCCGCGATGCCCCGGCGCGGTGGTCGCGGTGCTTGCGGCGCTGACGGCGGGCGGCGCCTACGTCCCTCTCGATCCGGCGCTGCCGGCAGGGCGGCTGAGCTTCCTGATCGAGGACTGCGGGATCGACGTGCTGGTGACCGAGCCGGGGCTGGCCGGGCGGCTCGGCGAGGAACCTGCCGCGCGGCGAGCGGCGGTGGTGACGATCGACGCCGCGACCGGAGCCGTGTCGGCGGCGGAAACGGGCACGCCGGCAAGCGTGCGGACTGGCGGCCGGCCGGCGACCGTTCGGGCTGGCGGCCGGTGGGCGAGCGTGCGGCCGGGTGGCCGGCCGGCGAGCGCGCCCGGGGCGACGGCCCCCTGTCCCGGAAATCTCGCCTACGTCCTCTACACCTCGGGCTCGAGCGGGCGGCCGAAAGGGGTCATGGTCTCGCATGCCGCGCTGGCCCACTACCTCGAATGGAGCACCGCCGCCTACCTGGGGACTCGCGACGACGGTTCGAGCGTCGACGCCGGCGCCGGCGGGGCGCCGCTGCATACGTCGCTGAGCTTCGATCTCAGCGTCACCAGCCTGTTGGCGCCGCTCCTCGCCGGCCGGGAGGTGGTGCTGGTCCCCGAGCAGGCAGGGATCGACGGGCTGGCGCACACCCTTGCCGGCGGCGGCTTCGGCTTCGTCAAGCTGACGCCGGCGCACCTCGAGCTGCTGGCACAGAGCCTGCCGGCGCCGCGGGTGCGCGGGGTGGCCGGCGTCGTCGTCGTCGGTGGCGAGCAGCTGCATTATCGCCAGCTCGGCAGCTGGCGGGAGCACGCGCCCGCGTGCCTCGTGGTCAACGAGTACGGCCCGACCGAGGCCGCCGTCGGCTGCGCCGTGCACGTCTTCAAGGCGGGGGACCGCGCCGCGGACGCCGGCGCCGGCGCGGTGCCGATCGGCCGTCCGATCGCCAACACCCGCCTGTTCCTGCTCGACGCCGACCGGCGGCCGGTCCCGATCCTCGCCGAGGGCGAGCTGTTCATCGGCGGCGGCGGCCTGGCGAGGGGCTATCTCGGGCGGCCCGACCTGACGGCCGAGCGCTTCATCCCCGATGCGGTGAGCGGGCTTGCCGGCGAGCGCCTCTACCGCACCGGCGACGTCTGCCGGCGGCGCGCCGACGGCAACCTCGAGCTCCTGCGCCGGGCCGACCGACAGGTCAAGCTGCGCGGCTTCCGGGTCGAGCCGGGCGAGATCGAAGCCGTGCTCGGCGAGCATCCGGCGGTGCGGGCGGCGGCGGTGATCGCACGCGAGGACGAGCCGGGTGATCGCCGGCTCGCCGCCTATGTGGTCACCGCGGCGGGCACCGGGCTGGACGCGGGCGAGCTGCGCGGCTTCCTGCGCACCAGGCTGCCGGAGCCGCTGGTGCCGGCGGACTACGTGCTGCTCGCGGCACTGCCCTTGACGCGCCACGGCAAGGTGGACCGCCAGGCGCTGCCGCGGCCTGACCGGGCGCTTGCCCGCGGGCGGGAAGCCCCGGTGGCGCCGCGCGACGATCTCGAGCGCCGGCTCGTCGCGATCTGGGAAGAGACCCTGGGCGTGGCGCCGGTCGGGGTCGCGGACAGTTTCTTCGACCTCGGGGGGCATTCGCTGCTCGCCGTGCGGCTGATGGCGGCGGTGGAGGAGCGCTGCGGCCGGCGCCTGCCGATCTCGACGCTGTTCGAGGCAACGACCGTCGAGCGCCTCGCCGACGTGCTGCGCGCCGGCCAGGCACGCACGAGTGGCGAAAGCGCCGGCGGAACGCGCCGATCCTCGACCCTGGTAGCGATCGAGAAGGGTCGGGAGGGAGCGCCCTTTTACTGCGTCCATCCGATCGGCGGCAGCGTGCTCTGCTACCGCGAGCTGGCGCGGCAGCTCGGCGCGAATATTCCTTTCTATGGCTTGCAGGCGCCGGACCCCGAGGCAGGCGATCCGCCGCCGGCGACGATCGAGGAGATGGCGCACCGGCACCTCGAGTCGCTGCGGCAGTTTCAGCCGAGCGGCCCCTATCGCATCGGCGGCTGGTCGATGGGCGCGGCGATCGTCTACGAGATGGCGCGGCAGCTCGCCCGTCAGGCCGCGGCGCCCGCACTGGTCGTGCTGATCGATCCGCCGCGGCCGGGCGACGAGCGCGGCGAGCAGATCGAAGACGCGACGCTCACGGCGTGGTTCGTCGAGCACCTGCGCGGCCTGGGGCTCGAGCTCGGTCTGGGCCGCGCAGAGCTCCGCCGGCTGGCGCCCGAGGAAGTGCTCCGCCTGGCCTGCGCTCGGGCCGCTGCGGCCGGGCCTCCGGCGCGCGAGCTCGCCGCGCCGCGCCTGCGCGCCGCCCTCGCCCTGATCGAGTCGAATGGCCGCGCCCTGCTGCGCTACCGGCCGCGGCCTTATCCCGGTCCACTCACCATTTTCAGCGCCGAGGGCCGCGCCGCGCCTGAGCTCCAGGCGGCCTGGAGCGCGCTCGCCCAGGGTGGGGTCGAGCTGCATCCCGTCGCCGGCGATCACTACTCGATGCTGCGGCCGCCGCTGGTGGCGGAGCTCGCCGCGCGGCTCCGCGGTTGCCTGCTGAGAGCCGGGTACCCCACTCTGCATGGGAGAATGTGCTAGCCTCAGCTCATGCGACTAGGCGAAGGTGTTCCTGGCACCGATCCGTCGCGTTGCTGCCGCATAAGCCTTCAGGGACCTCCACCAATTGGGTCGCCTCCGCGCTGTTGTTTGACCTCAGCAGGTGTGCCTTAGAGACAGCGGGTTCCAGTATGATCCTGGATGGCAGTCCAGTATCTGGCTTGTGGGCCACCCTCGAAGAGGAAAGTGGCTGGATCATCGAGATCGATAACGCCTGGCGTAAAGTTGGGAGCTGGCGGAATTTGGGATCTATCTTTATCGAACGAATCTGGAAGATGGGGCGCTCCTCGCTTTCCCTGCGCACGGCCTTGCCGAATTTCCATCCTTTGCATTTCAAGCAGCACGAAATGAGGCCTATATGACCATACAGCAGCCTGTTCCTGTGCTCGAAGAGCCGGAAGGCATTGGTGAGGACGAAGACGCTTCGTGGGGCGATTATCCAATCGACACCGTGCTAATTCGAAATGAGAATCGCACAGTGCACGACGTGCTGCGTAGAATCGACATGGGATCCTTTGTCATGAATCCGGACTTCCAACGCGATTTCATTTGGCCAGAGGACACCCAGAGTAAACTCATAGAGTCAGTGCTGATGCGTATTCCTCTGCCAGTGCTCTATCTCGCCGAGGACTCTCAAGGACGCATGATAGTTGTTGACGGCTTACAGCGATTGTCAACTTTCCAGCGTTTCATAAATAATGATCTACGCTTGAAACTGCCAGGCCAGAAGGAGCTACACCGAAAGCGTTTCCACGATCTATCGGCAAAGCTTCAAAATCGCGTTGAAGACTGTAACTTAGTTCTTTACGTCATTGACGCTAAGGTGCCTGAGCGAGCGCGTCTGGACATCTTCGAGCGCGTGAATAGCGGCGTTCCCTTAACCCGACAACAGATGCGTAATTGCCTGTACATGGGTAACGCAACTCGATTCCTGGAGATCGAGGCAGGCACGGCTCTGTTTTCCGATGCTACCGGTAATAGCCTAAACAAGAAAACAATGCGTGACCGCGAATTTGTCAACCGCTTCTGTGCGTTTCAAATACTGCCGCTTGAGAACTACCGAGGGGACATGGACGACTTTTTGGCTCAAGGGTTGAAGAAGATGAACAGCCTAAATGCGCAGGCACTGGAGACTCTGTCCGCGGAATTCCGGGCCGGTTTGAATAACAACTTTAGGGCATTCGGCAAGCATTCATTCAGAAAGCATCTGGCTGAGCAGGATGTCCGTAGCGTGCTCAATGCCTCGCTCTGGGACGTGATGTCAACCGGTCTCTCACGTCGTTCACTGCATGTAGTCGAGGCTCATGCGAGCGCTCTGAGAGAAGCTTTCTACCGCTTGATGTCAGACGAGGAGTTCATAAAAGCGATCACCTACGGACCCAACGACATGAAAAAAGTTAGATACCGATTTGGTGTCACCGGAGCAATGTTGCAGGAGATATTCAGTGCTTAGTCGCCTTGATCTTGACACCTTTAAGTGCTTCGCGCGGCTACGGCTTCCGCTCGCTCCGCTTACGTTGCTGTCGGGCTCCAACGCCTCCGGCAAGTCGTCTGTGCTTCAATCGCTTGTGCTGCTCCATCAAACTATGCGTAACCACGAATGGTCCACCCGCCTCATGCTCAACGGTGCGGCTATCCATATGGGAACGGTGTCCGACGTGGTCGACAAGGTCAATGGACGGCGCACGTTCGAGATTGGTTTGACTGACGGCGATCTGGCCTGTCGCTGGACCTTTGGCGGTGATCGTGCAGAGATGTCCATGGCAGTTGAGAGGGTTGTCGTGGGGGCCGCCACAGAGGAAGGGCCAAGTGTGTTGCGTTACCTGTTGCCACCCGAACCCGAAGGACCTGCTGCGTCATTGGCCAATCGCTTGCGAGGGCTGACGTACATCACCGCTGAGCGAGTAGGGCCACGCGACGTCTACACTTTAGAGGATCGCCAGGCCGCACCTGTAGTCGGGCCGGTAGGTGAGCACGCGGTGAGCGTGCTGCATTTGGGGAGGGATGAGCATGTTCTCGACAAGCTCGCTCTGCCCAATGTACCTACGACAAGGCTTCACCAGGTCGAGGAGCGAATGCGCACAATCTTCCCTCGGTGTGCCTTAACAGTACAGCAAGTGCCACAGATGAACGCTGTAACCCTTGGCCTACGAACTTCCGACGCCACGGACTTCCATCGCCCGATTCACGTCGGGTTTGGGCTCACACAACTCTTGCCCATCGTAATCGCGGCACTTTCTGCAGCAGAGGAGGACATTCTCCTAATCGAGAATCCCGAGGTCCACCTTCATCCTGCCGGGCAGGCGCTGGTGGGGCAGTTCTTGGCGGATGTCTCACATGCAGGGATACAGGTGATCGTAGAGACCCATAGCGATCACGTCCTCAACGGCATTCGGCGATCAGTCAAGGCAGGACGGCTCACGGCAGATCAGGTAGCGATTCATTTTTTTAGGGATCGCGACATGGAAGAGTCGCAGGTGCTGAGTCCCTCAATGGACAACGCAGGAGGTATCGATAGCTGGCCGGAGGGGTTCTTTGATCAGTTTGACAAAGACATGAACTACTTCGCAGGTTGGGCGAAGTAAAGTGGAACTCATCGTAAACGACCTGTCCATTCATGGGCAGTTTCTAGATCTCGCTTTGTTTCGGATCGCTGTTAGCCGCGTTATGAAGATACGCGAACTAGCGAGGCACTTCGGTCGTGACCTACACTGCCATAGAAACGTCGCTCACGCACAGGTGACCCCGGCGCTGTCGATGCTTGCTGCCATCAGAGCGCTCGGTGTCAACGAGAGGCGTGCGCTAATGCAGTGGTTGACCAGGCAGGGGCCGTTTTGGGAAGATAGGCGAGTCCACGGACCAGACGAATACTTAGAGTGCAATGAAGAGGTTGTGACGGATAGTGCAGTAGGGGAGGCTGCCTACTGCTGCATTCATGGATTGGAGCGCCACCTCGTGAGCTTCATCCCGTCCTCGTGGCAGTTCTCTCCGGTGCCAGTTACTTGGGTCAAGGATCACATCACACGACAGACTGTTTCTGTCCTCAATCACTGGGAACTAGATGAATTGGAGGCCGCACTACGGGATGCACCGACTCCCCTTGCGTCATGGGAACAGCTAAGAGCTGTTGCCACGACACGGTGCCCTAGTCTAACGCTCTCAGCCGGCGCTTTCGAAAATCTTATGGGACATCCCTTTGTCCAAGGAGCTGCACAACGTCTTCTCATTCTTCTGGACACTCTCCATAGGCTCAGATGTTGCGTCGATGAGCAAGGGCGACGCACGGCAGAGGGCCACCGGCTGTATCAAGATCACTTCACTGGGGATAAGGCGTGGTTTTCTGATTCCTCGGATTCTGAAAAGCGTGACTTCCGGACGGAACTGACCTTCCGACACCCCGATCAGGAGGGCGAGTACTTATTCTGTGGGTGGCACGGCAAGATAAGATCGCCGCCGTTGCGCGTCCACTTCACGTGGCCTGTTGCCGCAGGCGAAGTGTTGCATGTCGTTTACATCGGCCCTAAGATCACTAAGCGATAGGTTGTCATCTCGGTCGAGACAAAAAAGAAGGCTCTCCGAGACTTGGTGTGGGTAGGCGTGGGGGTGTAAGCAGCTGAGGAAGAAGGACTTGCATTGCGCATGGGACTCTGCTTTCCTGGACAGCGACCAAGCAGTACCAGGAGGCAGGGGATCCC
>Ga0210405_10000958_pt1 | contig 35096 bp, 24 predicted proteins | sample IncBWH11MmetaG_FD_155492 | JGI IMG/M metagenome (GOLD analysis project Ga0210405, IMG submission 155492) | Forest soil microbial communities from Barre Woods Harvard Forest LTER site, Petersham, Massachusetts, United States - Inc-BW-H-11-M | ecosystem: Environmental > Terrestrial > Soil >... | reverse complement strand
GAAGCGAGGTCAGCTGCATCTGATAATTCGAGTTATTGCGAATTGTGATCTGGACCGCCTTGAATATTTTCGCTACTTCGGATCCGAATACGTCGCGAGTCTCTCTGTCTCCGAGGAAAGATGCGGTTGCATTCAGAGCCGAGCAGCTGCCATCAAATAATTTGTTTATGTAGTGGCTGCGGTTACCCGCAATTTGTTGAACGCATGACGCCTCTCGCTTCTCAAACCGCAACGTCGTGATGTCTGCCCCGGGAGGATAGCTGATGCAGTATTTCCCTCCACCTTGTGTGTGAGAAATGTATGGATACCCTGTCTTGTTGCGGTATAGAGAAACTTCAGCACCGTCGATTCCTTTGCCGTCGGTAGGATTAATTAGTTGACCGAACACAGCTAAGGAGCCGGATCCTGCACAAGTACTCTTGTATTCATTGAGTAGGCGATTGATCTCCCCCTGATCGTCTGCATCTTTGCCAGCAGGTACCTGGGCGGAGGCGGACGAGGTAAGCAGAACAGTCACGACCGCGAAAGAAAGCGTGAGTTTCATTTTTGGATCTCCTCTTCTGCGGAACAGGAATCGCGCAGTCTTCCAGGTCCAATGGATATCAGCTTCAGCTTCTTCATGTCTGGATAGGTGTAGCTATCCAAGTTGGGCACCGTCACTCGAAGGAAGATGACGGCGGCGGTTTTCTCGGTGGGCAGAGGGAATACGACAGATTGGTTGTCCATCACCCTGGCAGCGCACGGCGGTATGGCCTTTTGCTGGTCGCGACTTTCGTGGATGGCGGCCGATCCGGTGATCGGATAGGTATTCGATCTAACTTCCAAGGCAAAGCGCTTACTAGGGAAATAGGGCTTACTCCAAGTTACCTGAAATATCTCCACAACGACGCCCGATCCACCCTTGACAGTGCGTCTGCTTGCCTCGTCCAAAGTTTCGCCTAACAGCGGGGCAAAGGTTTTGTCGAGTTCGTCAGGCCCTTTTTTTTCAAAGTCGACGTGCGCGGGGATGCGCCAAGCCACTAAGCTGCGAGCCGCAAAAAGCAGCGACACGAGCAGAACAAGCGACATCGACAAAGCAATCCGGTGCCTTCGCTTGCGAATCCGCATCTGGCGGACCAGCGCTCGCTTCTCTTCTGCGTCTGCGTGTGCCTTCTGTACATCATCGTAGCTCGGACCGTCGTCCAAGTTCCGTTGGAGCAAAAACTTCAAAGCTGAGGCCTTCCCAATGGCCAGGAGGAATTCCTTTTCGTTGGCAGTCAAACGAAAATCGACCGTGCCAATAGGACTCGTATCTATGACGACGACCTTGTCTATATTGGCGTCGACTGTCTGACGTTCCTCACCATCGATGGCAATATCGAGCAATTCTGAACCGAACGAACGTTTGTTCCTGTTGTCTGGCTTGCCTAGGTACAGCCCGACAAAGTTAGATTGTGGATGGTCGGCCAGGAACTTCGAAAGCGGGAAATTATTTCTGAGGCCGCCGTCAAAGACACGCCGGCCATCGATCTGCATGGGAACAAAAAAAATGGGAATGGACATGCTGCAGCGAGCGGCAAACGCGGCGACGGTATCTTTACGCTCCCCGAGGGAGTCAAAGGCGACCGTTCCCGTGCCCCAGCGTGCAGCATAGATCAAAGCCCCGTTCAAGTTAGCCATGGGGATCTCAGAAAGCTTGGTGATCTTGTTGTGAAGTAACTCCGCGAGCCAAAGTCGAAAACTTTCGCCTGGATAGCAGCCTTGCTGAAAAAGAAGATTTATTGGTATTTTCCAGGTCGGCGAATCCATGAAGTCGCGGAAGTCCTTCTCAAGAAGCAGATCTCTTAGTTCCGATGGAGTGTACGCAGCAGCTAATAAGACTGCTGCAATCGCGCCGGCCGAGGTGCCCACATGCCGGTCGAACCAAAAATACCGTTCGAGCTCTAACAGAGCACCTGCGAACGCGAGCCCCTTGACGCCACCTCCCTTCATGACGATTGCGTGGGGTAGATCACCGCTGACAAATTGGCGCATTTTGCGAAGGGCCGCGCGCTCCTCTTCGCTTAACCGGTGTGCAACGTTGCCCAGTGGCGGGTGGTCCAGTTGTTTCATACATTCGTCACATACGTGACCGCTGTCCATAGAATTGCGGATCTCTGGCTTGAAGATCTTCTTGTGAAAGTAGCAGTCCTTTCGATCGTCATCGTCATGGGCTTTGATCAAAGGGTTGATGAAACTCATGGAATAGCGCGTCAGGTAGTAGCAGCAATAGCGACTCTCTTCTCTGACGTATTGTCCCGCGCCAAACATTGTCACAACAGCGAGACCCTCGGCAGCTTCATGCGAACCAAAAATGTTGCCGAGCTGCGAGGACTGCAGTGGTTTTGTCACGAAAGCGACGATGTAAGGCCGGTTGCCGCCAAACTTCACTTTCTGATCGCGTAAGAACGTCCAGATCTCGGACGTTACATAGCTCGATCGCTCGAAGGAAACTCCCTCTTGCCGCTGAGTTGAGGACGTCAGATGGAACCGGAATTCGCTTTGCAGGCCATTCAACGCAGCGGCCGAGCGCTGCAGAAGGGGGTAAATGTCGGCCCCTATGCTCATGAGTTCGATGTCGTAGCCCATAAATGGATCAACGCGACCTAGGCCGAACAATCAATCGGGGATCGTCATCACATAAGAGTTCTTTGGTTCGGCCATTCTGGAGCCGGACGCCATACTTGTAGTCTCCCGCGGAAGAGGCCGGTCCTCCTTCGATCCTGCCCTTATACTCGGGATTGGCTCCGGGCTTTGTCTCGACAGTCCGGTTCTCCCATTCCCCGAACGGGCTTCCTGTATTGAAGTACACCGTCCATAGGAGCGGATCTGCGGGCTGGCCGTCACGAGCGTCATAGTACAGTTCCCAAGCGACGTTTTCGCCGACGGAAACAGTCGCAGGATCAGGATGGATCTCGAGGGGTTTTCGTGTTCTACCGGAAACGGAAATGTTCACGAACGCCTCCCTTCGCATTGCAGGATACAGAGGACCATGTGCCCGACATGCGGATGATGGAATACACGATCATGTACTACGTTAGAAAGTCCTCGGATTCTAACGAAAGTATGAGCATCTAGCTACAAAAATTGATAGAAGAGGATGCTCCTAGACTGGACCGCAATAGACCGTGCAATCCAGTGCCAGGGCACCGAAGTACGACGAACAGAACGGATCTTCCCGGGTGTGCTAACGAAGCTACAACGGGCTAACGAAACGGTACAGACGTGCTGGTTGGGTAGAGTGGCGGAGACGATGTGGCTGGCTATTACATCTATATGATAGTGTAGCCGACAATACCTCAGAGGTGATTCCTGTGCCCAGCCCTCTCGATCGTCGCCTATTTTTCCTATTGATCTTGACCATGGTCTGGAGTGTGGCCATGGGTGTCGAAGCGAATAGCATCGCTGCGGCCGACCATGTGCCGGCCGGCTGCTACTTCAGCGGAAAGCCAATTTTGGATGTGGAGTTGGCCGAGCGGCCCGAGTGCTTTGTGGCCGTGACGACCGAAGGAACTGCGCCAGACAAAGTCGCGCACAACCTTCGCCTCGTTCGCTTGAATACGCGGATGGATTTTCTGTTTATCGTGTTGTACTGGCTCGTTTTTATTCTTTTCGTGCCCGCCCTAGGCGGCCGCTGGACGAAATGGACGGTCATCGGACTCATTTCCGCCTCAGCCGCGCTCGATGTGGGGGAGAACCTGGAAATATTCAAGGGGCTGGCTCGCGTTGCGAGTTCTTCGGCCATCGACGGTCTCCTGCCACGGGACTTCTCCTTCTTCAAATGGGCGCTCCTCGGAGCCACACTGGGCCTTCTCGGCGTTCTGGTGTGGTTACGGAAAGGCCGTCTCTATCGCCTGACGGCAACCGCGCTCTTTGTTTCGGGTGTCCTGACACTCCTGGGCCTCGGGATTCCGCACGTAATGGCCTACGCCGCTTATGGCTTCGCTCTTTCTTTTTTGCTCATCCTTGCTCGCATGTTCCCGTATCCAGCGGACTCCGTCCTGCTCTGGGTTGAATACGCTTATCTTCTGCGATTCCAGATTTGCCTCGCAGGAATTCTCGCGCTTGCTCTGCCTCTGGCCTATTGCTTCGTTCCCAGCCTTTTTCTCGGCGTGTTTGATGCGCGTGGCTTCACCTCGTTTGTTTTTGTGGTTTGGGCGGCGTTCCAGCTGGCGTGGACCATCCTGGTGACGAGCCGTTTGGTTTTCGTGTATGGGCCGGACCGGTTCGTGCGCGCCACGTCGATCGCGCCGAAACGAGTCGGCGTTGGCCTCGTCGCTTCCTTCGGTTTGCTGGCTTTGCCGGCCGTAGTGATCCTTTTCCACGGAACGAGCGCATTGAACTTCCGGGGAAAGGTCTTGGCGACGATTCTCGGGTTGCTTCTTGCGATCGGCGTGCTGGCGGTTACCGCGTCGCTCCATTTCGCGATCGAAGATCCAGGCAACAGCGCCGACCTCATCTTTCCCTCCTTCGGATTTCTCACCAAGACGGAACGACCGAAGTCCGCGTTCTGGACGTTCATCGGGGCGTATCTCGGCCGGCATCTGCCGGTGGATCTGCAAGCGGGTATTCTAGACACGACGGTCGGCAACTCGCCAAGGCTTCGATCGGGGCATGAAATGGCTTCTATTGCGCTGGCCATATTCTTTGGCCTCTATGTATTCCTTGGAGTCTTCTTTTCTCCTGCCTGGCGGAACCCCGAGAGAGAACCTGCTGCGCTCTTCTTTGTGCTGTTGCTCCTCGGCGTGCTCACGTGGCTCTTTTCCGGCGCGGCTTTTTTTCTCGACCGCACGCGCCTGCCGGTGTTTAGCACCCTTCTCATCGTGTCTTTTATGACTGGGGTGCTCGGAACCGATCACAAGTTCGCGGTATCGGAGAAAAACGTCGCGGAAAGTAAGATCAGCGCTTCGCTCGTGATTGAGAAGTGGAAGGAAACACGAGGGAAAGACAGCAAGACCAATACCATTCTGGTTGTCGCCACGGCGGGAGGCGGAATCCGAGCCGCTGCGTGGACAGCGGAAGTGATGACGCGACTCCAAGGAAACGGCTGCGGAGCCGTAAGCGACTCATTGGTGCTGGTTAGTTCGGTTTCGGGCGGAAGCGTCGGATCGATGTTTGTGGTGGCGCCGTATTCGGGAAAGGGCGAATATCCGTCGGGCAAAGATGAGTTGAAGGCTATTCGGTTCAACACCGAGCGCTCTTCGCTCGCCGCGGTCGGCTGGGGCCTCGCGTACCCTGATCTCGCGCGAACCGCGCCCTTCCTGGGGGGGTTGGTTCCGGAAACATTTGACCGAGGGTGGTCGCTTGAAAACACCTGGGCCACGGGCTGGAGAGAGAAGGGACTGGACACTCCGACTCTCAGACAATGGCGCGAAGACGTGCGCAAGGGGTTGCGTCCGGCAGTGATCTTCAACGCAACGGCGAGCGAGAGCGGAGAACGGTTCCTTGTCGCCTCGAGCGATGCTTCCTTTGCAGGGGCGAGACAGTTCTTCGAGCTTTTTCCTACGAAAGATCTGGACGTATCGACCGCGGCGAGACTCTCAGCGACCTTTCCCTACGCCTCGCCGCTCGCAAGAGCTTCCGATGGTTCCGTGAAAACCGCGTACCACGTCGGCGATGGCGGTTACTACGACAACTCGGGGCTTTTGAGCGCGGTCGAATGGCTCGACGAAGCGCGCGGCAAGCTCGAAGGCTACAAGGTCTTGCTGATTTTGATCGATGCAAAGGCGGGAGCGGCGAAAGATGGCAGTTCGTGGTCGTGGCAAAGGCAAATCGCAGGTCCCGTCCAAACGCTCCTCAACGTACGCAGCAGCTCGCAACAAGTGCGCGAGTCGATCGAACTCAAGATGGCTGTCGAATACCTAACCGTGGCCAAGTCAGATGCAAAGGAAGCAAGCGCCAAGGCCCGGCTCGAAGTCATTCCCGAATCGTTTCTGTTCTGGTCGCCAACCGATCCAGACCCGCCTCTGTCGTGGCATTTGACGGATTCTCAAAGGAAGGAAATTGGCGGTGCCTGGGCGAGTGAGGACAATCAGAAGTCTTGGCGCGACGTGCGCTCAACGCTGGGTTGTGTTGTCGACCCGGAGATTCTGAAGAAAGCACAAAAGAATGAGTGAGATGACCACTGCGACCTATCAGCGTAGTGTTACTATTAATCACCTGTAACCACCTTTAAAGGGAGCACAGCATGCCCGAATTTGCGGACAGGCTTACCCGCCGGACACTCACCGTTCTGTTTTTTGTTATGCTCTTAATGGGATTTGTTTGCCTCAGCGGAGCCGCTCTGTACCTCTACCGGTTTCAATCTCAACTCTCCGATATTCCATCCACAATCGCCCAAGCACACACAGCTTCGGGGTCTGTCACCAAGTCGCTTCCCGAACAAGAAGTTGCGGCGCTCGCCGTGTCTTACGAACGACGCATCGAACTCCTCTCGACGGGTGTTTTCGTCGGTTTGGCATTTGGATTTCTCGGGTTTGCCTTGGTAGTGATTGGAGTGCGTGGGGACATTTCAGCTGAGGGCACGCAAGGGCCAATTTCACTTAAGTTGGCGCATCTTTCTCCGGGAGTCCTCGTGATTATCGCGGCAACTGCGCTTGTCGCGGTCTGCACGACGCGCTCTCTTCCGCTCGGCATGAACTCAGGCGGCGGCCCGAGCTTGCCAAGAATCGATCTTCCGCCCGTACTTACACCCGCATCCGAGGAAGCTCCAGGCAATGTCCCCAAGCGAAAAGACAAAATATCCGCCGTCAATTCGTCCGATCCTTGGGTGGCGATCGATTCTGCCGCCGTGAAATGCTTCGCGCTACTCAACCAGGAAGCTAACGCCGTTCTTCCCGACGACCAGCATCAGCTTTGGATGAAGCGGACCGCAGCGTTCCGGCGTCTCGAACTAGCTCTTCGGGATTGGATTTTTACCGATGAAGGGCAGAAAATAATCCAGGAAGGCGGTATTCGCGGTTTGAAACTCGCCTTCCGACTTGCCTTATATGCGGAATATGCAGATGATTACAATCAAGCCCGAAATTATTTCAACGAGTGTCTACACGATAAAAACCTGAAAGATCCGAAGGCAACTTGGAACGGCAAACCCATTAGCTCTCTCGCGCCCTCTCACTATAGTCGTTGCGTGACCGCTGTTTATTCAGCGATGTCATTGATGGATGATTCATCACAGCTGCCTACTCAAACGCGCAATTTTGAATCTAGCGACGCTGTCCAAGGCTATTTTGTCGGTTCTATTGCGCAGTCGGCTGCCGGACCGCGCGAGCGCGAGGAAAAAACCTACGCTGGCATCCTCGCTATTTTGGATGAGAAGGACAAGGAGTGGGCGCGGCGCGACAGCAATGCTTCGGCCATAAAATTCCACGCTGATCCGTCTGAACTCAAGAATGATTCGGGAAGGCCTCAGTAGACTTCGGAACGTCGATTGATTGCCACAATTTACGCAGCGCCAGGCCAACTGAACGCGATTAGGTAAACGTGCATCAAAACGAAGTGCGACTATGTCAGCGGTGTCCAGCCACTGGCGGTCCTTGGCCCATACATCTGCCAGTCCACGGGGGTGCGCCGTCCTGATTCTCGGCCAAGAAAATTTACGACGTGTAAATAACTTTCCAGGAAAACGGAATCAGTTCTGCCAGCGTCCCATTTTCCGGCCTTCTGTTCTGGATTGATGATTCCCCTGTCAAGAATAACTAGCCTGTCGATGCAATCCCGAACGACGCCAGCCGACTTAGCTGCTGCCTCCAAGCGCAAGTATTCCTTGCCGGCCCATTGGGCGTCGTTGGCGAGGTTCGAGGTATATCCAAATATCACGCATAGGCACCTGGCGCGGTCGTCTTTGGCACTCGATCCGTCTTTGCGAGCGGCAATAAAGGGGCGCTTGAACGGCCGAAGTGCCCGAACTTTTCCAGCCGCCTTGTATGCGCTATTCAACTCATCTTGCGTAATCGTCGTCTTCACTTCGATGATGCAGTAGAGTGCTTCACATGGCAAAAGGAGATTTTCGCTTCCGGTGTAGATGGGAGCGCAGCGCGCCTGGTCATATATGATGAAATCCAATTGTCCGGTTCTTGTGTCACGGAAGTCGATAGCCTCACCCTTCCCCACGCCGAAGTTTCTCGGGAGCATCGCGCGGAAAAACTCCGCCAGTGAAGCGGCCCGTTCATCACCGCGAATCCCTTTATGTCTGAAGCCAGCCGCGTCTGCAGTCTCCAGTAGAAGTCGCTGCTTCGCCTTATCCATCACGGAGCGAAAAACTTCACTAGGAGATCCCGTTCCTCGTGGCATAGTTACTGGATAATATAACGGAAAACACAGAATCGGTTTGCAACAGAACCCGCAAGTTTAGGTTGAAATTCTTACCTTACCTATGCCCTGCTGTCACGGCGGAAGCCGGCATATGAATCCCGTTGATCCCTGTGACCTTCCTTAGATTCAATGTGTTGTGCGCTAGAATTGCTGGGCTCTAGAACCATCTGTGGCAGCCTCGCCGATGAACTGGAATGACGACAACCTGTCGGGGTGTTCGGCCGGATTCTTCATGAAGACTGCGACGTTGAAGCCCCCTTATGAAACAGTCGTGAAAACCGTTGTATGTTCGGTTGCACAATAGTTGCACAAAAGCCCTATTGTCAGAGCCAGGTCGTAATCGGACCACCGGTTGAACGTACGCCAAGGTCAGAATCCCCACCCAAGTCGAAGATCCGTCGTGTAGGCGGAGCTGTCGCAACGCTTCAAGGACATGACCCCTTCTCGCGAAAGTGGCCTCCCGGAATCCCCATGCAATAACTTTGGGTTACCGGAGACTCGCATTGCAGCTGTCCCTGTTTGTCCACGTACTTGCATGAGCCGACGGGGTCAACTTGGGGGGCGGTCGTGATTGTGGCGACGTGATCGGCAATTTTCGCGCTATAGCGGGCAATCTTCGTAACAGCCTTCTTAATACCAGCGAGAGCATGCACATGTATGTTCTTGGCTTTGGCAAGCTTCGACGAAGACGGGCTGCGTTTCTTATTGCTCCTTGGACTGCGACGCCCCTTTTTTGTAGCCATTTTCGCCCTCCCGTGATTTATTTGCATGCTGGACTACTATCGTGCTGGATGGTCACACTGAGGGTGCTGGCCAGGTAGTTCTTGCGAAACCCAGTCGGCGCGTTCCCAAGATAATGCTCTTCCTCGTTTAAGCCGAGACAAACCCAAGGATTTAGCTTGTAATTCGGCCCGACTTTTCCAAATGCCTGAAATGCATGCCCGTTGTTGAACATGGGCACAGGCTCAAGCTCTCCTCCGATCGAGAACCGGCCTTTGTTATAACGCGCTTGCAGATCGATTCGCATGCCAGCGAGATTCAGGGATGGTGAGGAACTGTAGAGTCTCTCGTTCACGTACCGAACGTCTGATTGTGCCCGGAAGGAAAATCCTTTCACATTTCCAAAAGTCCGGCTGAACAGACCAACTCCAAAGCTTTTCTGCAGAGCCAAACCTAGTGACGTATTAAAAAACATGTCCGCTAATCCGTAAATTCCGGCTCCTGAAGGGTCAACAAAAGCATGTTTCTGGATGAAGCGACCATCCATGGTGTCCGTTGTTATAGACGGTTTGTTGATTTTTGCACTCTTCGTGTGTTGTCCGGTTATATCGAAGTTCGATTCGTTGAGTTGAGTCTTCTCGCAAACATAAGTGGTCATGAAGCCGCCAAAGGCGTATTGGCTCTGTGTCCCGAGTATCACAGATTCGCCTGGAGTGGTCGTAATCCCTAGCGTCCAAATCGAAGGCCGGAGCTTGAGGTGTGAATCCAAAACCTGGGTGTTGCAAGCCAAAGCGTTAGAAGCTGCTCCCGGCTGATCACCGATACTTGATGTCTCGGTTGGAGCTTTGTTCGGGATTGCGGAGGAATCGGCTACATAGGCGAAGGAAGCAACCTTCGTAATCTGCTTGCCGCCGATTGTTCTGGCTTCCTTGATCATCGCCAAAGAAACGGTCACTTCCCCCATCGCTTGGGTCAGCATGCGAATTGAGTCATTAGTGAGCTCCTCAATTCGTCCGCTAACACGATCCCCATTCAAGAGAACGATCTGATCTGAGTCGGCATTGCGACGTAATTCAGCAGCGCTTTGCGCCCGACATGGAACGCAGGCAAGCAGAGTGATGAAAAATGTCACCACGGTTTTGAAAAAGTGCTGAGGAAGGGCAAGCATAGTGCGGAGAAGATACCCAAGCGGGTATCGACGTGTCAAGTCATTAGAGTTCTAATTGACACGGAATCATTGCTTTGGTATTTTCTTGCACAAAAAGGGACGAGATGTGATCCGCGCCGCTGTTACTTCGGCTTTTATGGCTGCTGAGAGCACCGTGCAAATCAGTAGCGCACCATTCCGAAAGCCTTGGCGCACATGAAGGAGGAAACGATGGCAACACCTCCGTTCGAGCACTTAGTGGTATTGATGCTGGAAAACCGTTCGTTTGATCACATGCTCGGTTTTCTGAAGAGTCCCAGCTATCAGATCGAGGGCCTTGATCCTAATAACCTGGCCACGAACGATCCTTCCGTCGGAAACGTGCCGATTCCGGTGACCAACGACGCGCGCACGGTAAACGATTTGAATCCCGATCCGGCCCATGACTTCTTGAACGTGAATGTCCAGATTTTCGGCAACAAGAGCGGCACGACTGCAGGGCCGTTAATGCGAGGCTTTGTTCGAGATTATGCTGCGGTCAGCAACGACCCCGCGAGGGGCCCTAACGTGATGAAGTGTTTCACGCAACAGACACTTCCGGTGCTTTCAACTTTGGCCAAGGAATTCGCGGTCTGTGATCATTGGTTTTCTTCCGTCCCGGGCCCGACGATTCCCAACCGGCTGTTCGCTCACGCGGCACATTCCGCTGGCTCTGCGACTCAAGATGCGATTCTCGCCCCTCTAAAGCTGAAGACGATCTTCGAGATCATCGATGATCCCAACAACCCCTTCAGTTTTCGGATTTACGCAGGAACCGTCGGCGGCACCATTCTCCTGGCAAATCTCTACATGATTCATCACCAGGATGGATTTCACCCTTATGAAGAGTTCCGCAGCGATTGCGCCCACGGGGATCTCCCGGCGTACACCTTTATCGAGCCCCGGTACGACGACGATATCGCCAACGGCGTCTTTGCGAACAGCCAGCATCCCGACTTTCCCGTGGATGAAGGGGAGGCTCTGATCGCTGACGTCTACTCGGCCATCCGCAACAGCCCGCTTTGGCCGAGCACTCTTTTGTTGATCGTCTACGATGAGCATGGCGGCATCTTCGACCACGTTCCGCCGCCGGCTTTATCGCCCGACCTCAAATTTCCCCCGGTTCCGGCATCCGCGAACCCGGCGTTCCAATTTGACCGCTTGGGTGTACGAGTTCCCGCGGTGTTTGTTTCGCCCCGCATCAAATCGGGCACGATCCTCCCCCAGAGATTCGATCATTGTTCGATCGTGGCCACGGTACGGACGCTCTTCTGCTTGGACAAAAAGCCGTTCAACTGGAGAGAGGCGCAGGCCGCCACTTTCGATAATATTCTTAACCTTAGCCCCGCTAACATCCGAACCGATAACGTCGTGCTGCCTGCACCGTTTGTTTCCGCGGGCGCTCCACCTCAGCCGCAAGTTCGAACGCCAAGCGACCTCACGATGTACGTGGCGCAGTCGATTCAAGCCGCGGCGGACGCGCTCGGCGTGAAGCTGAACATGCACGTGAACGATATCTACTCGGCGCAGGATGCAGTCGAGTTTCTGCGACAGGCCGCGGGCCAACTCGACAGCAAGGGGTGATTCCATGGCGCGAAACTGTGTAGCCATCCTTCGGTTCGTATTGATTTGTGCGCTTCTATTGTGGGTTCCGCGGTACGTATCAGCGCAGCGCGTGGAGGATTCCTGCCACGCCTTTTTCGAGGATCCGCACCAGGCGCTCGATTGCGCGGAAGCGATATTCACGCAAACCGACATTCCTTATCATCTCCCGCACCTGACGCTGTCGAGCGTCCCTCCCGACAACGGGTTGCCGGTCGGCATTGTCTGGGAAAAACGGAATTACTACGTGTCGTCGCCTTTCTACAACCCAGACCAAGCCCTCAAACCCGCAGAAGGCTACAAATCCCTGGTCGACGCCACCGCTGCAGCGGTAATTTCGACGAATGCGTCGTGGTACGTCACTGGAAGTGTGACGTGGCTTCCCCCAATTCACTACCATAGTGAAAACAGGCCGGGTGCGGAGACTTGCCACCGGCTCTGGGTGTTCTGCTCGAAGCAGGTATTCGGCGTCCAGTTCTCGATCACTCATCGCTCTCTGCAAACGATCTATTTCAATGGCTTGGGCAATTCATCGCCCAATACGCAGTTCTCCTATCGACAGAGTGACACCTACGGGGGCGCCATCGCCCGGCTGCCATTGTTCGATTGGCTCGCCGTCGAAGGTCAAATCGAGAATCGGAAGCCCGATATCAGCTTCAGCAGCGCGTCGCTCGCGAGCGGATCCATCAACGAGTCCACCGCTCCTGGGGTTTCGACGCAACCCGACTTCATGCATTACGCCGCCGCCGTCCGGACGCATGCGCAAGCGATTTCCGAGCCGGTCACGACGGACCCACCGGTTACTCCTCCGGGAACCACGCCACCGCCGCTGATGAAACACAAATTCGTGTGGATTTTTGACAACGGCGTCCGGCAGCACTGGTTTGTCGACGAGGACACGGGGCATTATTCTTTCCGGCAAACGGTCATTGATGGGGAAGAAATGGTCAAGCTGCATTCCGTGATCCGGAAGTTCGTGCCGCCCGATTCCATGACCACGGGGTTGAAAATACTCAAGCATTTCTGCAACAGTCGCGCCGGCGGGTTGAAGCAGGACGACGAATGCGATTTTGGTGAATTACTTTTCCGGCCGTATCTTGTGCTGTCGGATTCGAATTCCGGCGTTGTTCCGTTTTACCTGCAGCCTACTTTGGGCGGATCGGACATCGAATCGCGGTTGACGTTGCGGGGTTTCAACGACTACCGCTTTCGTGACAAGGACGCTGCAATGGTCAGTGTCGATTACCGGATTCCCGTATTCGACCCCATCGGCGCGATGGTGTTCTACGACGCCGGCAACGTCGGGAGTTCCGTGGACGCATTGTCGTTTGCGCACGCTCGGCAAGATGGAGGCGTAGGCGCAACATTACGCCTGCAGAAAACTGTTGTCGCACAAATATATCTCGGCTGGGGCGCGGGACATGGGTCACACTTCGGATACAATTTCACAAAATTCTTTTAGTCACCAATGCGCAGCGCAAAACGATCTAGGGAGTCGAAGCTCTCGCAAGCTTTTCTGTTTTGTCGAATGTGGATCAAGGCTGGCGATAGCGTCTTGAATCGCGCAGGGTGATGCTGGCAGCACGGATTAACCCGAGGGCCAAGTGGTGCCTGTTCTCAATTCGGATTGGGCATTCCCGCCAACGGATCTGCATTTCCTTCAGCCAGCGTCAGAAGAACGACAACTCTATGTGTTAGGTGGTGGATAGATTCGGGCTAAGCTAATCGGAATCCAAGAAATTGGCTGGACCTGATGTTTGTTACAGTAGTTTTTACTGGATGAGCAAAACTATTTGATTGAAGCAGTTGCGCTTGAGCTTGTGACGCTCATGTGCGCGAGGGGCCGAAACGCTCAGCTGTCACCAATTTGTCACTAAAATTGGTGTAGAACAGGCCAAAGTCAGTGAACTTCAAAAACCTGGAAATGATGCTATCTGATGGCTGGCAAAGGGATTTAGTTGAATTTTGTATCAGTTAGCGAAGTGGCCCGTTGGCGTTAGCAAACCGCCGCCTTCAGCCTCTCGGCCACCTCTCCTACAACGGTGTTTGAAACCGTTGTAAATGTGATTTGTACCGCATCACACTCACGGTTGGGCGTAGCCTGAGACAATTCGTTTCCTAGCCTCTTCGGGGCTCTGGGGGTCCCGCCTGGACGTTTCTATAGAGGCCGGAGGTCCGACCAGCATTCCAGGTGGGCATCTCTCACATCGGACGGGATAGAACGCGTTCCAATTGTTTCGGGGTATCGACGATTGTCGGTTGCCACTGGCTAGCGGTTTGTTCCTCCACCCACTTCGCCATCGTTTTCAAGCTGGCTATGAGCCACTCATCATGGGTCACAAAAACGTGATGGCGCACTAGCGCGGCTGCGTGATCAGCGTCAAAGGAGAGCCCGCCACTCGGGATTTCGCGAGCGTTCATGCAGCGTTGCATTTCGAGGATGATCACCTGGGCGCCAAGATAGGTTGTCATTAAACCCTTCCTTGCACTGGCATGAATCAACTGTGTAATCACACGACGCGCTATAGAGGCATCGCCCAGCTTGTCGCGCTCGTCCGCTTCGATAATATCCTTTGGAAGGGATTTACAACCTGTTGCGCTCTGGATCTCCGGCCATCGGGAAATGATGTGCGGTATGTCGAACGTAAGTTCCAGTTCCAGCGGCAGGGCGAAGACTGCGCCTAACAGCGCTCCGATCTCAATCCCTCCGTATGATCTGGCGATCATGCTACGGTGTTTGTCGAGTTTCGCCGCAGTTCGTCGGTTGAGTTGGGCTGCACGTGCCGTGAGTTGACCGATTTCTTTCTCGATTTCAGCAGTCGTCAACTGGTCCAAATCCGCGAGGGGATCATCATTCGTGGTCTCCAGCGTTTCGGCAGCAATCACCATCCGCTCGACCCATTCGTCAGGGGCAAGGGCAAATCTCGCGTGTAGCAAGCGATTGAGCGCCTTCGTATGCCGCAATGACTCAACCAGGGGACCAAGATGAGCACCGCTGGTAGACGCTGTCAACGCAAGCGCCCCCAACCACGTCTGGCGTGCAACGAGGCCTCGGTCGTCGAAGTATTCCCGGTATCGGATTGCGCCCGGAGCAAACTTCGTCAGAAATGTGAAGAAATCTTGAATTGCTTCGAATTCATGTCCCCACCAAATGCGCTTGGCGTCGATCAAATCCAGAATCATCGATGCTAGGGCTTTGCGAACTGTTGGATCCGTGGCTTGGATTGTTTCGATGACGTTAGTGGGCCCCGCCCAGATCTGGGCCCTGCCTGCCGCTTGCGCTTCCAGAAGCACGGCGCCGATCGCTGACTTACGCCAGTCACCACTTCTGAGCATACGGCCATAGGCACTCTGATCTAGGTAAACGTTGCGGTAATCAGGCAGGGGCGCGTCTTTTGCCGATTGATAGAAAGTCATTCCCGCTTCCTTGTGTTCGTGCAGGTAAGGAGACGACACTCACGGTTGGGTCTCGGGTGCTTTTATGAGTTTACCTTGCAACCTGACCGTTGCTTTATCGCCTACCGAGCTAACTCGAATCGTCATTTGGGTTGAGCCTCCTGCCACGCCGAGCATGTCTGGAATCAGCATTACTTCGGCGCCTTCGTCAGAGTAATACGAACAATGAGTCTCGCCACCACGTTGCATTTCAACTGAGACAAGGTTTTTGCCAATGGTCTTGCTGTGCCGTCCGGCTTCCAGGACAATTTGTCTGCACGCGGCACTTATCGTCCTCGCTTCAGCACCTTTCTTCAGCAGGCCTTCCAATCCTCGGAAATGTGTCTTCAGTTTCTCAGCAGGGCAGTCACCAAACACATTTACGACGTAATGCCGCTCCGTCAGATTTCTGAAACGTAGGATCCAAGCCTGAAAACGGTGGGTAGCGGCTGGGGCGTCTGAGAAAGAGGGAATATGGTGCTTCAAATCGGGTTCATGAGCTTCGAGGGAATCCAGAGTGGAGTAGTTGGAGATGACGCCAAGGAAGGGTTCCGATTTATGCCATCCTCCGAGTAGGAAGTGACAACGCTTATCCTTCAGGTTCAGTGCTCCGAATTGACGAGTCGCCAATTCAGCGAGTTTCTCGACAATTTGATCCGGATTGAGGTCCACTGCACTCATTCCGTACAAAACCTTGAATATCCATTCGGCTGTGCTGTGGTCTTTTCCAGCAGTTGCAAGGCCGCACCATCCCAGTACAAATTGCATTACCCTACCCGTCACGACTAAAGTCTTGCGGAGTTCCTCGGAGAGCACCGACTGGTCTGACAAGGACGACAGCCGCGTATCGGAAACCTGGACTACGCTCTTCGGACTGACCGTGGTAATCACGAAACTCATTTGTTGCCATCTCTATTCTACCCGGTCCCTCTATTCTATCGGTGGCGTCCTGCAAGGCGCTTGGCACACTTCAAACGCGCACCCGGTGAACCGAGTGGTGTACGAGTACAGCGGTTTAAAAAAACCGTTGCGGATCTCGTGTGAAGGCTACCTTGGCAGGATAGAGGGCAATATTCGAAATGACCTCAGACTCCGCTGTGGTAAAGAGGGTCCTACGCGATGGCGCTTTGCAGACTGGCGGCGCGTGTGTTTGCCCGACCACCACTGGGTGAGACAGGCAAAGCCATGCGTGCCAGTTCGATCTCCCGGTTGATGTCTTCCTCACGCACTGGCGACTCCAGGATCAGCGGGATGTTCTCTGGAATGAGGGAAGAGACCGCCCTGAAAGCGTCTATGGAAGCACTGGAAATTGGATCGTGTGTGCTACGGCTGTTCACTTCACTCACGTGAAGTTGCCTAAGACGGTCGCCAAATGCTCGCAAAATCAAATACGCTTCGTTCATGGTTGGATCAACCTGGCGACAATGTCCTATATCGAAGCACAGACCCGCCTCCGGTAACCTGGCGAAGATCTCAGAAAGTTCCCGCTCCGTTCGTCCGCAAATATTGCGTTTGTCCATATTCTCGATGAGCAAGAGAGCCCCGAAAGAATTCCAAAGAGCAACATCTCGGATCGCGTCGGGGTGAAGAACGATCCGCCACCCTCGGGAAGCAACAGTACCAAGCAGATCGACAATCTCCTTCTCATGTTCCTTGTCAAATTTACTGGGGGCATGAACGGAGATGTACGTGTAATCCTGAAGATCCAGAGAATCGAGCGCGTTGATAAGCGGCGCCAATTCCTTTTCCCTCAATGCCGACAACTCGACCGTAACCGTATGCTTTCCCCTTAATACAGTCAATCCTTGCCGGAAATCGCCATACGCCAAAGCTCCAGTCGAAAATCCAATTGGTCTCATCAGAAAACTCCGTAGAAAATTGTAAGGTCGCGCAGCTGTTCGTTATCGTAGAAGAACAGTGAAGTTAAACCTTCCTGGAAAACTCGGCTTATGGTTCGCACTTCTCCGAACACGGAGTCGGTAGGTATATCTTCGAGCGAAAGCTTCTTCAATCGTTCCCTCTTATCAACGTCCTCCAGGATACTGAGAAACGAATTATAGGACGAAAATAATTTCACTGCAGTGTCCTTTGTAATGTTCAACTCCAGCAGAAACGTCGCAAGAATTTCAAGTGGGGTTTTCTGAACAAATGCCCGCAAGTGTTCTTCCATTGCTATCGTGGAGTGATTCTTCTGCAGATCCTCACGAACCGCGGGAGCGCTCATTATTTCGCAACTAAAACAAGTGAGCATGCCTGTGGCAAAAATGAGTTTTCGGGACATCCGCAATTTTGCATTTCTCAGCCCCCACCCATGGCCAGCTTGTCCTCTCTGCTTGTCAACGAAATCGACGGTAACCGTCCTCCAATAGCGGACGATGTCGTTTACCAAGATGCGGGGAACTTTGAAGGGAAGGCTTCCATACCGGAGACCCCGATCGTCTTTGAGATATCGGCTGAAAATGTGCTTCAAGGTTCGCGTATGTGCGTCGGGCTTGCCAAATGCTTTGGACTCCTGGATCAACAGCACTCGGCGTGTCGTATTTTCGTTCGTGTCCTCCCGGCCCCCGATTTTCTGGACGAGGTCGTGGCTGAAAGTCATGCTTCCGAAGATGCCACTTCTTCCCGGCGGCGCGAATTTTTCCTTTTCTAACTGCGCAGAAACTTCTAGCGCTACTCGCAAGTGTTCGGGATCGGCCTGACCATCGATAAGCAATGTCCAGTCCACGTCACTCTGTGTCCACTCGTCCCGGGCCAACGATCCAAACACAACAATCGCCGCATCCGTTGAAGACAGTCGGTCAAGCACCTTTTCTAGCCGGGAGTTTGTCTCTGCCGTCTTGGCGCGAGCTTGCTGTATTGCAGTCCACTCTTCTCCCACCTTCGTTTGAAGAGTCAGAATCGGATCGGATTGAACTGCGGTTCCCATGCTTTACGTATTGTCCCACGTAGCCGGACTGTTTTGCGTTACCTGCTCGATCAAGCCCTTGGAAAATTCACTGGGCGAATAATTAGCGAATATACAGATTTGGCCGTGTCGCGTCAATGTGATAGCTCCTTTGCGATTCACCCGTTGCATCTTGGCACTGTACGCCTTCCGGAGATCGGCGGAGGGTTGAAACTCGACGGGAATCTACGTGTGGCAGCACTCCACGTTGCTACCCTAATTAGGTAGAGGTCTAGAGTTCAATCAGCCCGTAGCTACAACGGTTTATGAACCGTCACCAGGGCGAGAACAGACCTCCCGTGCAAGTGGCACTGAGGCTGAACCTACCTCAAAAGTCCTTTGTTTTTTGCGTGGAGGAGTTTCTTCAGGATATGAAAATTCAGCGCAGAGATTAAGGTGCTCCGATCTCTTTTCGCCGGGAATGGAGCATGAGGGCCACGGCTGCATTCATGACTACCAACGTCGCGGGGTAAAGCCATGTTGCCAACGAATATGATTCGAGCGCAAGAAGAGAAGGGGCAAACTTAAAACTGTTAAGCCAAAATGAGAGCTCACTATCACCGTAAGGTGATTTCCAGCCCTTCTTGACCGTAGGAACATATCCTATGAGATCTACCATCGTAGCCAGCACAGCCGACCAAGTGGGATTCTTTGTTGATAGGTAAAACGCGAATACGAGCAACCCTGCTAGAACGCAAAATCGATCAAACCAATCGAAATGTGAAAAGTCCCATTCATACTTTCGAAGGCTTAGCGCGCAGATTAAGAGGCATATTATCGCTGTGAGGCCAACAACCCAGCTGCCAGCTCCCGCGCCGTGTGTACGCTGTACGAGATAAACAACTCCGGTTACAACCCCCCAGAGGAACCAGGAGAATGGGTGCGGTCGCACGCTCTTCAATCTCAGCGTCTTCCAGATGTATATCGTGTATGCGGCCAGCATAATGGCCACGGACAGGCTGCCCATCGCCGACTTGAAGTTCATTCATCCGCCTAACTGCATATCGAAATCAAGACCGCTATTAGCTCGAACTTCCAAAGCCGGTTGGAAAGCCTTGGCCAGCACAATTTTGTTGAGAATCGAGCACCCTAACCCCGATTATGCAAGAGTGTTCGCCGTGATACTGGGCGCCACGCCGCACGAGTCCGCGCCCATTCGGGATGCCACTCCGCTCGCAAGAGAAAGAAGACTCCTGGTCTAGTTGATGCCCACGGCCGGAGGCAATTCCACTTCGGTTCTATCTTGATGGATCTCTTCGATCTGAAGCCGCAAGCGTTTGATGATTTCACGGTCTACTGTCGAGCATGAAAACGAAGAAAACACCGAGCAGGGGTAGTTTGGATTGGTGTCATTTAATGGAAAGGACCCAACAATGAAGATCGAATCGTCTACCGCGATAATTCTGTCGCCTGGCATCGTCGGATACGTGTAGATCTTGAGGCGCACTCTGTCTTTTGCTTCACGAATTGAACTATTTGCGGCGAAGCTTTCACGCAAACGCTTGCAATCTTCGGCGAACGTCCTCGCATACAGTCTTTCGAACTCTTTGAAATGTTTCGAGACCCTGACTTGATGTCCCGTTTTTTCAAGTAACCGTTGGGCACCAAACGGCTTCGCTGGGTCCAGCATGTGGACGGAAATTTCAAGGGGGTGCTTTGTCTTCTTTAGTGCCCGGCTCACCATGGGGACCAAGTCAGTCGCCTCGTCATAGTGACTGTCAATGATCTCGATGGACTTTTGAGCGCTGGAGATGATGTTCTGAATATCTGTGTCATGCCAGCTATCATAAATTCTAACCTCGGTGGGCCTCGCGGGAGACGGCAACTCCCGCCCACCACGTGTGGCCCTATTCTTTGAGCGTTTCTTGGATAAGACATCGGCGCGCTTTTCACCCATGTCGAATGAGGCGGCGGGAATCAAATCACGGTGGCTGCTCCTAGGACGTCGCAGTACTTGGACGCGGAATGCTTCAGCGTAACCGAATTTCTTCAATGACTTGGGTGTCGCATGTGCTTCTACAAAGAAAACCAGCGCGTTTGCTTTGAGCACCTCAGGATCCAAGTAAATCGGCTTGTCTGACTGGGATTTGTGACAAGCGCACATGGCGAGCTTTGTTGCGATGTGGTCCGTAATGTCTTCGGTGACGTTGGGGGAAAAGGAAGTGCGTCGCGTGTCAAGCTGCGGGATGTAGTATTGAAGGACGGTCTGCTCATTGAAGCATCGAATTGCCACCGTAAATACGGTTTCATGGTCCGGGTTGTTGTCCTTATGATGGACAAAGACCGTATCAGGCTGCCGGATTCTCTTCAGTTCCTCAAACCACCTCTGTAATTCATCCTTCTCCTGATCCAAGTAGCGATCAGGGATATTTCCAAATAAAACCCGGCCGTTCTCTTCAGTTAGGCCGAGCTTGGCCGCGGCTTCCTTAGCTTCGTCTTTGCGGTGGGGCCCGGAATCTGAGGCGATGGCGAAACTGATTTCACAGCCAAGGGCACTCAGTTTTGCCGCGGTTCCACCGCAGCCGATTTCGATATCATCGCAGTGCGCACCGATGAATAACACCCTCGGTCCATAATCAACTTCCGTACTTTCTCGTTGGAATCCAGTAACGACTGACATGTCTTCCGTCGGACCTATATTTGGCAGAGGTGTGCCCGGAGGTTGCCCATGCGGGGTGCTCGTTGTGTTACCGAGTGCCTGAAGCTGGCTTCTGGATGTTTCGGAATCGTAGCTGGGGGTCGTCATGAGTTGAGTCCTCCTTTACTCGACTTGGTTTGTCTCGCCAGAATTCATCCTGATAAGAACACACTACCCGATTGCAAGGTTTTGCAAAGGCTCTTTTTCAGTCAGATGGCAATCTACGCCAGTTTCTAGTCACTTTCTAATCGCTTTCTCGCCATTATTCTGATAACCTCCTTCGTGACATGGCAAACGCCGGAGTTCGCGGATATCTGAGAGCTTGCAACCCCAGCGAGCTAGCCAAGCTGAGGCATATTCATATCGGGATGCAAAAGGAATTGGGAAGTCTGACCTCGACCGTCTCGCGGATTGAACGCGATAAGCGCGTACGGGAGGCGAGCGCCAAAGCCTACTATGAGGTGTTGACCACCCATGGTCTCACGTTGCCGTTCGATAGACTTTTCAGATTCGCCTCAGACCAGCATCGAGGGATTTCCTACAGTTGGGCGCAGATTTCAAATGGGGCTTATAGAGTCGGAAGGGATGTCTTCGAGCAATTTCGCGCGGATACCATCCTCACTTTTCCCGGGCCAAGCGCAGTCTTTGCCAATCTCTCCATGGCTAGGGCGCTCTCGAAAGAGGAACTTGTCGGCATGCGCGTTTATACCGCTTTTTTCCTCGATAGCGAGAAGCCTTCGGTTCCCGGGTTCGACAGGATCAAAATGGGAAAATTCAAAATGCTTGTGCCGGTCGGATTGACAGCCGATGACCCAAAGCGGAAGAGGAGAATCGCGATTGTCGATGATGCTGTAAGAACTGGATGGTCTTTTAAAGAACTGGTCGTCTACCTTCGGGAAAAAGGCTATGCGCGAGCCAATATCAGAACCGCGTGCTGCGTTTGCTATCAGGGTGTTAAGGAAGTTCATAGGCAAGAACCAGATATTTCGCATTTCCGCCCTGCTTCTCTAAACTTTGCCATGCCGTGGGGTAACTCATTCTCGTTCGAGTCCTGCTTCGAGAAAGGCGCCGAAATCTGATGAGCTCACTGGGACACTTCGAATGAGGGCGACGTAAACGATCCCAGGGGGGCCTGCGTTATGAGGCGGAGCGGAAGGAGGCCAATACTGTCGCGTCGCGACAGTCCCATCATTCAGTCCTCCGCCGGCAAGGTGATTCGTATCGGAGGAAAAAGAGTCAACGGAGTGAAGCCGACCGGTATGCCGGACGGGGATGCACCTTGTTGCGATCGACGTACTCTACAAGATCCGCCTTGTGGAACCGTAGGGCACGGCCCAGCTTCACGAATGGAATTGTCCTCTGCCATACCCAACCGTAAAGCGTCGATGGCGAGACCGCCAAAAAGTGGGCCGCTTCGGTGACGTTCAAGAGCTGAACGTTGTCAGGATGCTCAGAGGGTGAGTCTTGCAGGGAGCGGCATGGTTGATCGTCTTTCACGAAGCGAGGCCTGAATCGTTCCCCATCTTTTCACCTCTTATAGGCGGTGGGAGCACAGTCTCTCGTGTCTCTGGGAACCCGGAAGGCGCGGTTGCCCTACTAAGGTATATGCACGTCAGGGCCGAGTTGTGTCAGCCAATTTGGTCCGCTGCCTCCCCAATTCTAGCCGTCCGTAATTGAATGGAAGTACACCGGTGAAAATCCATAAATGAGCATAGGGCCAGAGCTTTCGTGCCCTATATATAAGGATAGGAGCACGCGGCGCAGACGCGATGACAGAGGCGATCCATCCGCCTGCAGGCCGTGGAGGTAGCTACCTTGCCCCACTAAAGCTGCGGTCCAGCTGAGACAGTCGTAACTGTCTGAATTGATGGTCCATAGAGCATTCCTGTGGTAGTCGTGAAGACTGACACCTTATAAGATGACGGCCTCCCTGTGATAGTCATCCCGCAGGATGACACAGATTCGTTGAGTTCCTACTCGAACAGGCCGGCTTGAGCAGAGAGATCTTCAGGCTCGAAGAAATTACTTAGGCCGACGCCGACTAGACGAAAGCGCTGCCGCGGTCCGAGGCCCACGCGTTCCCGCAGCGAGAGCGCTATCGCCGTCAGTTCCTCGCAAGAGGAAGGAGGAGACGACGGTGTGTGGCTGCGCGTGAGGATCTTAAATTCCGCCGTCTTCAATTTCAGCACCACAGTTCTCGCAATTCGGCTTTCCTTGCGCGATGCGGCCCAGGTCAACTCGGCGAGTTTGCGGACCATCGGCTCCGTCTCCGTAAGCGGCACGTCGCGTTCAAACGTGTCCTCCGCCGAGATGGATTGTGTAGGCCGGTCGGGCACGACTTTGCTTTCGTCGATGCCACGCGCCAATTCGTAGAGACGGGCTCCGTAGCGTCCGAAGCGACTTTCGAGCACGGACAGGTCGAGGCGTCGCAAATCCGCGATTGTGTGCACGTCGAAACCCTTGAGCTTTTCTTCCGTCACTTTTCCGACTCCAGGTAAACAGCCCACTGGCAAGGGCAGCAAGAACGCGTCCACCTCCTCGGGCTGAATGACAAAAAGTCCGTTTGGTTTCTTCCAGTCCGACGCAATCTTGGCGAGGAATTTGCTTGGTGCGACGCCCGCGGAGGCCGTCAACTGAAGCTCCGTGCGAATCTGCTCGCGAATCGTGCTTGCCACCTGCGTTGCGGTCGCCAAGCCGGTCTTGTTCTCCGTAACATCGAGGTAGGCTTCATCAAGCGACAGCGGCTCGATGAGGTCGGTGTGCCGACGGAAGACATCACGCACCTGTCGAGACACAGCTCGGTAACGGGGAAAATCCGGAGGCAGAAAGACGGCGTTCGGACAGAGGCGTTCGGCACGAACGGCGGGCATTGCCGAACGCACGCCGAACTTCCTTGCCTCGTACGAGGCCGCGCACACCACAGAGCGATTCCCGCGCCATGCCACGATGACGGGCTTGGCGCGCAGCTGCGGATCGTCGCGCTGCTCGACGGAAGCGTAGAATGCGTCCATGTCGATATGCACGATTTTGCGCTGTAACATATCAGGACCATTTTAGGCCCGCTGCAGAAGTTCCGGCCACTGGCATGGACTACGAAACTATCCTCGAACGAGCGCGCGCCGAAGCCGGTGCCGAATTTGTCGCGGTTTTCGCGCGAGACCTAGCATACGAATGGTGCGAAGTGTACGAGGCCATGTCGTGCCGGGCGACAAATATCGTTCGTTTCCAATGCGGAATGTTTGAGTATCTGTACGATGACTATGCTTCTCTCGAAAGAACGGGCCGCGTAGCTTACGATCCGGTGATGGAAGCGCGATTGGTCGCCGTGAGCGGATATTCCTTGTTTCAAGAAAAAGCCCGCGACGACTTTCGCTTGAAGGGCTGGGTGGGCGCTACTGAGAAGACATTCGGCCGCGAGTGGGACAAAGGGCACTTCATCGCTCACTCCATCGGCGGCGCGGTTGATCGTGCCGAGGTCAACGTATTCGTGCAGTTGCGCGCCCTGAATCGGGGGTGGTCGTCAGAAGGAAAGCGCTTTCGTGAGATGGAGGCCTACTGCGAGACTAATCGCGGAACATTCTGCTTCAACCGCCCGATTTATGACGATCAAACGGCGCGGCCGGCGTTCTTCGAATTCGGCCTGATAAAACGTGATGGTGGATTGTGGATGGACCGTTTCGCAAACCACTAGGTGAGACGGCCGCTTGACAGCGGCGAAATTAATGGCGAGAATATGGCTAGATTAATGGCGAGATTGCGGCGAGCACATGGCGAGAAAATACATCCACGAACTTATCGGCTGGCCTGAATTAACCTGGGATTCAAAAGCTCTTGCCCCTTTGCTCTCTGAAGTGAGACTGCAACAAGGTCTATTGCTCGGTAAGATGCGGGGCTACGGTTTTGCTTCCCAGTGGACAGCAACACTAAAGGTGCTGACGGAAGAAACGATAAAATCCAGCGCAATCGAAGGGGTAGTTCTTGATCCAGAGAGCGTCCGCTCATCTCTCGCTCGCGGGCTTGGGCTGGAGGTTGGGGGACTGAAGACCCACAAGGACCGGTATGTGGATGGCGTTGTGGAGATGATGTTGGACGCAACGCAGAAATTCAAAGAGCTGCTGACCAAGGAACGCCTATTCGATTGGCATGCAAATCTGTTTCCCGAAGTCCGTAGGACCGGGGATAAATTTCGGGTGGGCGCTTGGAGGGACGATAGTCAGGGCCCTATGCAAGTCGTGTCAGGGCCAATCGGTCGCCACAAGGTTCACTATGAGGCGCCCGCGGCTGCGCGCATCGACAGAGAAATGAGAAAGTTCCTCAAGTGGTTGGACGGGAACGAACAGCAAGATCCGCTCTTGAAGGCCGCAATCGCACACCTGTGGTTCGTCACGATCCATCCCTTTGAAGACGGCAATGGGAGAATTGGAAGAGCCATCGCCGAGATGTGCTTAGCCAGATCGGACGGCAGTGAACAGCGTTTCTACAGCATGTCTTCGCAAATTCTCGAAGAACGAAAGGACTATTACAACGTTCTTGAAAAGACCCAGGCCGGGTCGTTGGATATCACGGAATGGCTGACATGGTTTCTCGGATGTCTGGACCGAGCCATCGAACATTCGAGTCAGATCTCAGACAGTGCTCTGGAAAAGGAATTGTTCTGGCAGGACTTGAAGAAAAGGAACGTCGTCCTGAATGACCGGCAGAAGAAGGTTCTCAATAAACTGTTCAGTGGATTCGAGGGAAAACTGACCAGAGACAAGTGGATGAAAATAACGAAGACTTCTTCGCGAACTGCGCTCAGAGATATCGATGAAATGATCGCGGCAGGCGTCCTCGAACAGGAAGAGGCCGGCGGAAGAAGCACTTCCTACAGGCTAAAGAGGGCTACAAAAACCCCTGAGCAGGATTAACGGCTATTCGGAGCCTTCGGTTGTGACCCGTGGAAGTCGATCAACTCAGCGGCGGTTTGGAAAACCTCCGTCTTGTCGGGTGTGGGGATGTACTTACAACGACATAGGGTACCGTTGGTTTGAGTCGATGCAATGTGAATAGATCACTTCCGACAAGCCGACTTTCCGTTACTCATCCAAGTAGTTCTTCACATGTGTCGGTCAAGCGTCGGCTCTTAGGGCTGCGCGCACTTGCACAGGAGCAATAAAGTTGCTGGCCAGAAGATAGGCGAACAAGTGTCCAAGGGGCGGCGCGCGACGCAGTTGGGTGCCGGAAACCCATCCATTGGCCTCACTCCATTCCCAACCGGACGCGGAAGCCGTGCTGAGCCATTCCCGCAGATCCGCGGCGGTCATCGGATAAGCGTAAATACGGACGTTCTGCGCGAAGAGACGACCGAGGGCCTCCAGACGGCAGCCTTCGAGATTGCCGTATAAGTCCTCAATTGCTCGTATGAGCAGCGAAAGACCTACCACGAATCGCACCGGCGACTTGGTATAGCGATTGACCAGCGCGGTCATGTGGTACAACTCGGCTTGCCGAAACAGGAGCACGTCGCCGCCTGTCGCCAGCAAGGCAGCGATGCGGCGCAGCAACCCGGCGATGTCCGGAGGAGGCTCGTTGCGGACCAGCGGCGCAACCGTCAGGCAGAAAAAACCAGCGGGCGCCGCGTGCCCCTCGCCCATCTCATTCCGAAACTCCTGAATGCCGGAAGCCAACAATCTCGTGTGAACTTGCGCGTGCGCTTGATCCGCGTGGCTGAAGTATCCCGGCGCAAGCACGACCGCTTTCTTGTAGAGCGCCTCCGTTGGCGGGACGCCCGGCCTGTTCGAGGAGAGAAATACCGCCTCGGCGAGTCCCGCGCATACCAAATGCGCTAGCAGCGCGGCGCGGTCCCAACTTTCGAACGCCGGCCCGCGAAAATCCAAATAGTCGATCTCGATGCGCTCCTTGACGACGTCTTGCGCCAAGCCTTCGAGAAGGGATTCCTCGCTTTGCAACCCATAGAACGCCGTGTAGATTAGATTGACGCCCAGAATTCCGATCGCTTCCTGCTGCAGCACATTGGAAGGATCGAGCATATTCACGTGTAGCAGCAGGTCGTTGGGAGGGCCGCCCGGCTGCATCTGAAATCGCAGACCCATCCAGCCATGCGGGTCGTTGGTTCCCGCGAAGTTGCGCGCCGATACCGTGTCAACAAACGAGAAAAATCGCGTTTGCGGCCCTCGCGTTTTGCTCAATTGCGCCAGTAGCTCGCTCCATTCGTGCTCCAGCATCGCCTCCAGTCGCTGCCGCGACACGTACCGCGATCCCGAGCCGTAGAGGTCATCGCTGACTTCCTTGTCGTAGGCGGAAATGGTCTTGGCCACCGTGCCAGAAGCCCCTCCGACTACCAGGAACCATCGCGCGACTTCCTGCCCGGCGCCGATCTCCGCAAAGGAGCCAAACGTAGATGGATCAAGATTCAGAGTGAGCGCTTTGTGATGCGTGTCCAATTTTTCAGTGGGAGGCATAGCCAAGCTCCGCTCGGGTAGCTAGAGAAGCCGCAAAGCGTACGCGACGACCGGACAAAACTCGGCGCGCAAGGCGATTCTACCCGAGCCCATATCTTTGATTCGAAAATGCTAAAACCGCTACAACCTTTTTTGCCCCGATGCCCGTTGATGGATCACTTCCTACAAGCCGGGTACTAATCCGAACATTTTCGGGTCGAATGGTGGCCGAGGGTTGCGAGGGTGTAGTTGAGTTGGCCAGCTCGCCTGCCTGCCAACAGAGAGGCCGCAAATCAGAGGGGGCGCGCCTGCCTCGTGAGCAGGAGTGCCACGGCGGGAGAATGCTGTTGATGAAGAGACTCTTTTCAGTTCGTCGGAAAGATTGAACCAGCTCTACGGCCGGCGCCGCCATTGATGTTTCGTTCCTGTTGACATCCCCCTGGCGTTCGGTTTAATGAATGTTCCGGGGTCGTGCTGTCGTGGCGACAAGGAACTCACCCATTTCGGGGCCCTCGGGGTACGTGCTGGTGCCCCTGCGGGAAAGCGCGGACTTTACCCTTTACCGCGGCCGAAAGCACGACGACCCCTCGCCAGTCCTGGCGATCGCACCTTCTACAGAACAGCCGTTACCTCAGAGTATCAGGCGGCTCGAGCACGAATACTCGTTCGCAGCAGAACTCGATCCCGCGTGGGCGGCCAAGCCTCTGGCCATTACTCGTCACGAAGGGCGGATGATCCTCGTGCTCAAGGACCCTGGCGGTCAGCCGCTGGATCGGATTCTTGAGCGTGACCAGGGGCAACCGCTCGATATGACTCGCTTCCTTACCACCGCGATTGGGCTGACAAGAACACTCGGTCAAGTCCATCAGCACGGCCTCATTCATAAGGATATCAAGCCTGCGAATGTCCTCGTCGACGACACCGGCAACGCGTGGCTCACCGGATTCGGGATTGCGTCCCAACTCCCGCGCGAGCGCCAGTCGCCCGAACCTCCCGAGTTCATCGCGGGAACGCTCGCCTACATGGCGCCCGAACAGACGGGACGAATGAACCGTTCGATCGATTCCCGGAGCGACCTTTACTCGCTCGGAGTGACGTTTTACGAAATGCTGACCGGGAGTCTTCCGTTCACCGCTTCCGAAGCGATGGAATGGGTCCACTGTCATATTGCCAAACAACCCACTCCGCCGGGAGATCGAGTGCCTAGCATCCCCGGGCCTGTTTCGAAAATCATTTTGAAGTTGCTCGCCAAGGCTCCTGAATTGCGTTATCAGACCGCAGTCGGGGTGGAGAGCGATCTTCGCCGGTGTCTCGAAGGCCTGGACCGTGAAGCTGGAGTTCACGACTTCACTCTGGGGGATCATGACAGGCCGGATTACCTCCAGATTCCGGAAAAACTGTACGGCCGGGAGCGCGAGATCGAGACATTGCTCGCCTCTTTCGATCGCATCGTAAATGGTGGTACTCCGGAATTGGTCCTCGTCTCCGGATACTCCGGGATCGGCAAATCCTCGGTCGTTAATGAGCTGCAGCGCGTGCTGGTGCCGCCCCGTGGTCTCTTTGCTTCCGGCAAGTTCGACCAGTATAAGCGTGACATTCCTTACTCGACCCTGGCGCAGGCCTTTCAGAGTTTGATCCGGCCGTTGTTGACGAAGAGCGAGAAGGAGCTGGGAAAATGGCGCCACGACCTGCGTGATGCGTTATACCCGAACGGCCAACTGATTGTGGATCTGGTTCCTGAATTGAACCTGGTCATCGGAGAACAACCACCAGTTCCTGAAACTCCACCACAGGATGCTCAAAGAAGTTTCCAACTGGTGATCCGCAGATTTATCGGGGTATTCGCGCGACGAGAGCATCCACTGACCCTGTTTCTCGACGATCTGCAATGGCTGGATGCAGCAACGCTCGACCTGTTGGAGGATCTGTTGACGCGGTCTGAGTTGCAGCACTTGATGCTGATCGGGGCTTATCGCGACAACGAAGTCAATGCTGCTCATCCGCTGATGCGGAAGCTCGAGGCGATCAAGAGTGCCGGCGGAAAGGTAAAGGAGATCACGCTTGGACCGCTCGCCCAGGAGCATCTCGAGCAGTTGCTCGCGAACGCGCTGCGATGCCAACCGGAACGCAGCGCGCCACTCGCTCAACTGGTGCAGCAGAAGACAGCTGGTAATCCGTTCTTCAGCATTCAGTTCATTTCTTCGCTCGCCGAAGAACAAATGCTCACCTTCGATCACGATGCTGTGTGCTGGTCCTGGGATCTTGGTCGCATTCATGCCAAAGGCTACACGGATAATGTAGTGGATCTGATGGTCGGAAAACTCGGCCGTCTGCCGGAGCAGACGCAAACGGCGTTGCAGAAGCTGGCCTGTCTCGGAAACGTTGCCGAGACCACGAATCTCTCGACAGTGCTTGGAACCTCGCAGAAGCAGGTGAGCGCGGCTCTCTGGGAAAGCGTACGTCAAGGATTGGTCGAACAGCTCGGTGGCTCCTATAAGTTCGTCCACGACCGTGTTCACGAAGCAGCGTATTCACTGATTCCGGAAGCGTTACGAGCCGAGTCGCACCTGCGCATCGGACAGCTTCTGGTGGCGCATACGTCTCCGGAAAAACGGGAAGAGGCGATCTTCGACATCGTCAATCATTTGAACCGCGGCGTGGCATTGATCACTTCCCGCGAGGAGCGGGAGAATCTCGCCGAGCTGAACCTGATCGCGGGCAAGCGCGCGAAGACGTCTACCGCTTATGCCTCGGCACTCAAGTATGTCAGCGCCGGTGCGGCGCTTTTGGACGATGAGTGCTGGGAACGCCGTCACGATCTTATCTTCCAACTCGAATTGCACCGCGCCGAATGCCAGTTCCAGACTGGCGACCTTGCCCTAGCGGCAGAGTGCGTGGAAATGCTTCGATCACGTGCCTCAGATACCGTCGAATTGGCGACCGCTACGTGCCTGGGAATAGATGTCTACCTGACGCTCAGTCAGGTAGACCGTGCCGTCGCTATCTGCCTCGACTACCTGCACCGACTCGGTATCGACTGGCCGCTCCATCCAACAGAGGAACAGGTACGAAGCGAATACGAACGGATTTGGTTACAACTCGGAACTCGCGAGATTGAGGAGGCGATTGACTTCCCGTTGATGACCGATCTCACGTCTATCGCGACTCTGGATGTTTTGACCAAGGTAGTGCCGCCCTCATTGCTTACGGATAGGAATTTTTTTGCCCTGATCACCTGTAGGGCGGTTAGTCTCAGCTTCGAGCGCGGTAATGTTGACGGTTCGTGCTTCCACTATGTTTGGCTTAGCGCGACAGCAAGACTAATGTTCGGGGACTACGAGAATGCATTTCGGTTCGCTCAGCTCGGCTATGAACTGGTCGAGAAGCGCGGCCTGAAACGTTTTCAGGCCGCGACCTATAACGTCTTCGCAGCCTGCATCATGCCCTGGATGAAACATCTCACGGATTGCTGTGACGTCACGCGTCAAGCCTTCGGCGTCGCGAACAGAATCGGCGATCTCGCTTATGCTGCATACAGCAATTTCAACTTGTACACTCTACTTATCGCGACGGGAGATCCGCTAGCTGCCGTGCAAACTGAGGCTGAGAATGGCCTTAACTTTGCGCAGAAGGCGAAATTCGCTCTCGTCATCGACATGATCAGTTCGCAACTCGGACTCATCCGGACTCTGCGCGGCTTGACGGCGAAATTCGGATCCTTCGATCATGGAGAGTTCGACGAGATTCGGTTCGAGCACCATCTGGCGAGTCATCCCGCTATGGCGAATGCTGCCGAATGCTGGTACTGGATCCGAAAGCTGCAAGCTCGTTTCTATGCCGGAGACTTTCCTGCGGCTGTCGGGGCATCATCAAAAGCTCAATCTCTGCTTTCGACTTCGGTAAGTTTCGAGTTGGCGGAATATGAGTTCTACAGCGCGCTGGCCCGTGCTGCGTTGTGGGATTCTGCAACCGGAGGCCAAGGCCGGGAGAATTTCAATGCCCTCGCAGCTCACTACAAACAGCTCCAAATCTGGGCGGAACATTGTCCAGCGAATTTCGAAAACCGCGCGGCGCTGGTGGGCGCCGAAATCGCCCGGATTGAAAACCGTGATCTTGAGGCGATGCGCCTGTACGAACAGGCCATCCAATCGTCTCGTGCAAATGGCTTCGTCAACAACGAAGCGCTTGCTTATGAGCGCGCGTCTGAATTTTACCGTGCACGTGGGTTCGACCAATTCGCCGACACATACGCGCGCAACGCTCGCGCCTGTTACGCAAGCTGGGGAGCGGATGGAAAAGTGGGGCAACTCGACCGCTTATATCCAGGCCTTAAGCAGGCACCGCCGTTGCCAGGTCCTGCTTCAACTATGACGGCGACGATCGAAGGACTGGACCTCGCAACGGTGATCCGAGTCTCGCAGGCCGTTTCGAGCGAGATCGTGCTGGAAAAACTGCTCGACACTGTGATGCGGAAGGCAATGGAACACGCCGGTGCCGAGAGAGGCCTGCTGATCGTTCCTGGCGGGGATGAGCTACAGATAAAGGCAGAGTCAGGGATCAGAGGAAACGATGTGATCGTGTGCCTGGGAGACGTTTCAGTCAGGGGAGCGGACATCCCGGAGTCGATTATTCGCTACGTCATGCGGACTCGCGAGAGCGTTATTCTCGATGATGCAACATCGGCGAACTCGTTTTCTCCTGATCCCTACTTCCTTCAGCGTCGCGTCCGTTCGATTCTCTGTTTGCCGTTGCTTAACCAGGCAAAACTCTCGGGAATTCTCTATCTCGAAAACAACCTGGCTCCCCGCGTTTTCACCTCCGACGAAATCGCGGTTCTCAGGGTGCTTGTCTCGCAAGCCGCAATCTCTCTTGAGAACACGCGGCTGTATCGTGATCTCGAAGACCGTGAAGCGAAGATCCGGCGTCTGGTTGACGCCAACATCCTAGGAATAACGACCTGGAATGTCGAGGGTGCCATTCTGGGACCCAATGAAGCCTTTCTTCGCATGGTTCAATACGACCATGAAGATGTCGCTGCTGGTCGCGTGCGGTGGTGGGACATGATACCTGCTGACTGGCGCGAGCGCGCTGAACGCGCATTGGCAGAAGTAATCAAGACCGGGACGGTCCAGCCGTTCGAGTCAGAGTTTTTCCGGAAAGATGGCACTCGGGTGCCCGTTCTGATTGGAGCTACCTTGTTCCAGGAAGGCGGGAGCGACGGCGTTGCCTTCGCCCTCGATTTGAGCAAACAGAAGCAGGCGGAAGCAGAGATCAGAACGCTTAAGGATCAACTCTATCGGGAAAACCTGGCTCTGCGGGACGAGGTCGACCGGGTGTTGATGTTCGAGGAAATCGTTGGTTCTTCAAAGGCGCTGAAGACCGCTCTGTCTCATGTCTCCAAGGTTGCTCCCACAGACTCCACCGTGTTCATCTCGGGCGAGACTGGTACCGGCAAGGAACTCATCGCCCGCGCCGTCCATAAACGATCCCAAAGGGCTGGCCGTGCCTTCGTAAGTGTGAACTGCGCCGCACTGGCGCCTACGCTGATCTCATCGGAGTTGTTTGGTCATGAGAAAGGGGCCTTCACAGGAGCTACACATCGTCGGCTGGGCCGGTTTGAACAGGCTGATGGCGGTACGATCTTTCTGGATGAGGTGGGTGAACTTCCGCAGGACACCCAAGTCGCTCTCTTGAGAGTCTTGCAAGAGCGAGAGTTTGAGCGAGTCGGTGGAGCACAGACCATCCGAGTCGACGTTCGAGTCATCACGGCGACCAACCGTGATCTGGCAGCCGCTACTGCCAATGGAAGCTTTCGGCAAGACCTCTTTTACCGCCTTAATGTATTTCCTATTGAGGTGCCACCGCTACGAGACCGGACTGAGGATATCTTGATGCTCGTCGAGTACTTCGTGCGACGCTACGGCAGCCGCGCGGGCAAGAACTTCAGGTCGATCGACAAGAAGACGTTGGATTTGTTGCAGAACTACGATTGGCCAGGCAACATCCGTGAGCTGCAGAACGTGGTCGAACGGTCGGTGATTCTGAATTCCGGCGAGGTCTTTGCCGTCGACGAGTCATGGCTGTCAAGACAACCCGTACAACGACGACCGCGGGTTGCTGCCCCCGCGCCGTTACAAAGCGAATCCCGTAGCGAGCGGGAGATCATCGAAGCGGCGCTCGCAGAATGTCGGAGCCGTATCTCCGGGCGGTCAGGTGCCGCCGCGAAGCTCGGAATTCCACCATCCACGCTGGAACATCGCATTAAGGCGCTGGGCATCAATAAGAGGAAATTCAAATTTCGCTGATGCGCCACCAGATTCGCCAGAATCACCACATTCACCACAATCCCCAACATCCGATATTCCGCTAACTGCTAAATCGCGCGCACTTTCAGCGACTTACGAGTGGAATACCGCTTGCTATTTACATCATTGAACCACGGGCCTTACGAGGCTGACATGACGTGCAGAATCGACCGATTTCCGACTAGCCAGGGTCTGGTACTGCACATCAGCGGACGGATTACACGGGAAGACCTCGACATACTTCGCACCGCGCTCGAGGACGGAAGTGTTGTCGCCGTCGAGCTTGCTGAACTCGAGTTGATCGACCGTGATGGCATGAAGCTCCTGGCTATCAACGAAGCAAACGGCATTGAGCTCAGACACTGTCCGCCCTACATCCGCGAGTGGATCACGAGAGAGCGAGACAGCAGCTAGCGCCCTTATTGGCCGGGACCATAATTTTAAACTCAGCAGCTTACTGGCTGCCCAGGAGACATTGATGACAAAGATGACAACTGCAGAAGATCTATTGCAAGCAACAGAGATTAGTCCGTTCTGTGTGGCGAGTGTTCCGGATGCAGAACTTACAGATTTACGCAAGCGCATCAACGCAACAAAGTGGCCTGAACGAGAGACGGTCACAGATGCGACCCAAGGGGTACAACTCGCGACGATTCAGGCGCTGGCGAAGTATTGGGGGTCAGATTACGACTGGCGCAAGTGCGAGGCAAAACTGCAGTCCCTGCCGAACTTCCTCACCGAGATCGATGGACTGGACATTCACTTCATTCACGTCCGTTCAAAACACGAAAATGCATTGCCGCTCATCGTTACACACGGATGGCCTGGCTCGATCACCGAACAGTTGAAGATCATCGACCCGCTAACCAATCCCACCGCACACGGCGGAACCGCATCCGACGCGTTCCATATCGTGGTTCCGTCGATGCCCGGCTACGGTTTTTCCGGCAAACCGGCCACGACCGGGTGGGACCCCGCACACATTGCACGTGCCTGGACCGTGTTGATGAAGCGCCTCGGATACAACAAATTCGTGGCGCAAGGCGGCGATTGGGGTGCGGTCATCGTCGAGCTGATGGGCGTGCAGGCGCCACCGGAGTTGCTCGGCGTTCACACCAACATGCCCGGCATCTTCCCGCCCGACGTCGACAAGGCTGCTTTTTCAGGAGCGCCAGCGCCCTCGGGTCTCTCCGCCGACGAGAAGGTCGCTTACGAGAGTGTGCAGTTCATCTATCAAAAGGGAATCGCCTACGGGTACCAGATGGGGCTGCGCCCTCAGACGCTTTACGCAATCGCTGATTCCCCTGTCGGACTTGCGGGTTATTTCCTTGACCACGACGCGCGCAGCTACGAGATGATCGCGCGTGTTTTTGCCGGCGGCACCGAAGGCCTCACGCGGGACGACGTCCTCGACAACATCACGCTCACTTGGTTGACGAATACGGCGCTCTCAGGGGCTCGTCTCTATTGGGAAAACAAGGGTTATTCGTTCTTC
>Ga0210405_10000956_pt1 | contig 35154 bp, 30 predicted proteins | sample IncBWH11MmetaG_FD_155492 | JGI IMG/M metagenome (GOLD analysis project Ga0210405, IMG submission 155492) | Forest soil microbial communities from Barre Woods Harvard Forest LTER site, Petersham, Massachusetts, United States - Inc-BW-H-11-M | ecosystem: Environmental > Terrestrial > Soil >... | reverse complement strand
ATCGCGCAGAGCAAAGCGGTGGGATTCGGAACCACGCCATAGGGATGAAAATGGTGCTCCGCGGAAAAGAACGCGGCATATCCCAGTTCTTCTGCAAGGACGGCTTGATCGATCACTTGCTTGTAGAGCTGGGGGACGGTGCGGGCGCCATCGGGATAATGGTCCTGGACGGAAAACAGCGAGAGCTTCAAGGCGGCCTCCCAGATTTATGAATTACGTAATAGAGTATGTGTCGTTAGTCGCATGCTCTAAACCATGAACCGGGCGGTGAAGGTACGGACAAGAGCGTCGAAACGAATTTGCCAGCACTGCGTGAGCCGCGCAGGAGGGCAATGTCTTCCGGTGTCAGGCCAAAGCTTAAAAGCTGCTCGTTATTGATTTTGCTGAGCCAGCGCCGTATGCGTTGCTTCGCCGGATCATCCTGGGCCTGAACGAGTCTTCGCACCAGGCTCGACCGGGCTTTTCGCTGGCTCGCGATCAGGCTGTTCGGAAGGAACTGCCTTGCTTGGCTCTCCAAGTTTTCCGGCCGCCCGTCAGTTTGTAATCGGTCCGAACTAATTTGTTCGTGATGCTCCATCTGGAGAGGTTTGGTACGCGAATTGTCCAGTTGATCCGTTGGACGAGACATATCGAACCTCCATTAGCGCTCGTTTGACCCTTGGCGTGCCTGCCTGGTCGCACCACCGCACACGTCCGGCTTTCGAGGCTCAATAAGCTCCGAGAATATTGCAGCGCGATTGCCGTACCGGATTATCGCGTTACGTCTGTAATGAGGGATGCTCGCGACTGGCGTCGCAGACGTCATTCTTGAAGCGCGTCCGAAGTTGGCACGAAACGGACCTCCCGCGATGTCTGCAGTTTGGTCGCTATCGGGGGTAAAGCAGACTTGGCGGTTACGTGGGTCGAGGTCCGAGTTTGACCCGGAACCAGCTAAAGCCATAAGCCAACAAGGTGGCAGCCGGTCAGAAGGAAATGTTACCGCCCATCAGCGGCAGGCGAACGGCGAAACAAAAAGTCAAGAAGGCCAACAAGCCAGCAGGGGCACGAAGCCGAAAACCTGCATAACCGATTGGGGCAGAAGTGACCGAAGCTCGACACGAAGTATGTTTCGATTTACCGTGGCGAAGCGATCGCCTTGCTCCTTGGCCTCGCGAGGGGAAGGCCTTCTTCCGGCGGACGGCAAGCATGACGCCGCTGCCAAAAGGATGACCGTGCAAGGCCCGATCAAATATGCCCGCATTGGCGATGTTTACGTCGCCTACCGTGTTTTTGGCGATGGCCCCCGAGACATTGTACTGGTCCCAGGTACCATCTCGCACGTCGAACTGCTATGGGAGATGCCGAGCTATGAACATCTGCTCAAGAGACTCACTGCTTTCGCTCGGGTAATCACCTTTGACAAGCGCGGGCAGGGGCTTTCGGACCGCGTCGCCGAACAGTCGTTGGAAGAACGGGTCGGTGACGTGCGCGCGGTGATGGATGCGGCAGGCTCTGAGAGCGCGACGATCTATGGCTGGTCGGAAGGCGGCCCGATGTGCCTGATGTTTGCTGCCACCTATCCGGCGCGAGCCTCCGCCCTAGTGCTGTTTGGTACTTTTGCGTCGATGAAGGACGAACCTTGGATGATGACCCGCGAGGCGTTGGATCAGTTCCTGGCCCAACTAATTGCGCACTGGGGAGAAGGCATCTTGGTGCGCCTGAACGCACCGAGCCGGCGCGATGACCCGGTCTTCCTTCAATGGTTTGCTAGAATTGAGCGTGCAGCAGCGAGTCCTGGTTCAGTTCGCGCCTTAATGGAGGCGAATTACGAGATAGACGTCCGTCACCTGCTATCGACGATCCAAGCCCCAACGCTGATACTGCATCGCGCCGGTGATAAGCTCGTGCCGGTGAACATGGGCCGCTACTTGGCCGAGCACATCCCCGGTGCCAAGTATGCCGAGATTCCCGGCACCGATCACCTAGTGCTCGACCAGGAGACACAGGATCTCATTGCAGACGAGATCGAGGAGTTCATGACTGGCACACACCGACTTCTCGAACCTGACCGGGTGCTCGCCACCATCATGTTCACCGATATTGTTCGGTCTACCGAACGCGCCGCCGAACTGGGTGACGCGCGATGGCACGAGGTGCTCAGCAACTACTACGCGGTGTTGCGGAAAGAATTGACCGCATTCCGCGGCCACGAGGTGAACACCACAGGCGACGGTTTGCTTGCCACCTTCGACGGCCCGGCGCGCGCCATGCGTTGCGCCCGCTCGGTGCGCGAAAAGATGCAGCCGCTGGGCCTGCAGGTTCGCACTGGGCTGCATACCGGCGAGTGTGAGCTGATTGGCGGCAACGTTGGCGGAATCGCGGTGCATATCGCGGCGCGCGTCGCCGCGATCGCAGGACCGGACGAGGTGATGGTATCGAGCACGGTCAAAGATCTGGTCGCGGGCTCCGGACTTCAGTTCGTCGATCGTGGCGCGTACAACCTCAAGGGCGTACCTGGCGAATGGCGGTTGTTCGCCGTTCAATAGAGAGATGACGAGTTTCTTCGAGCTTTCAGATTGCGCGCGGCGTTCGGCATTACACCTAGTCTTGCAGCCCACTAAATTCGATTTTGTCATCAACCGCCAAAACGCTTGGCCTCACCGTGCCCGCCGGTCTGTTTGGAGGTCATCGAGAGTAATACAGGCCACTTCCGTTATTGGCACAAAACGGACATGCCGCGGCAGTCCCCGAATGTCCGCTGTTGAGGGATGAACGGACCTAGCTGGACGTAGCCCGAGGTCTGAAAATGACCCCAGAGCGGACGTTAGACAGGTTTGCGATCTCTTAATCTCTTACCCCAAAACTACGTCGGACGGAGTTTGCGAGTTTGCAGATGAAATTCCCTGTTCCTGCTAATAAATTCCCTGTTCCGCGAAATATTTTCACTGTTAATTTGAGCAGGGAATTGCCCGAAAAGTCGCTGCGGCACAGCGGATTCTAGCTCCAAAATCGTCTCCTGACCCTCCGGAATCGTAAAATTCCCTGTAAAATTCCCTGTTAGCAGGGAATTTGCCTGGAGACGGGTGCGATCAGCACTGCGTTGCCAGCCAGGGTTCAGCCAGTAAAATCAAGTACTTTCCGAGCTCAAGATTTTTTCATTCTGAACGCCGTCAGTGGTCGAATTCTGAACGCTTGTTTCCGATGCGTTCGCCAGCACACGTGCGTGCCGCTTCCGTGTAGCCGATAGCGCGCGCGGAAGATTGCGCTTCGCATAGTCTTCACAGACTATCTCGGTGAGGGAAGCAGCCGGTCCATCCCATTAGCGGACATTGGGCATCCTCTTATCGACGCTGATTTGAACTGATATCTTGTGCCGTCTCTGAGCCTCAAGCGCACCCAACAAGGTACGAGTTGACGGAGAAACGCAGCAAAGATCACCGAGAAGCAGGCACAGGTCTCAACCCATCCAAGGAGCCATCCACCATGCATGCGATTCGAAAACTGCGCGAGTCAGGCCACGCCACCGTAGCTGACTACGAAAAGCTTCTCGCTCCAAATGTTGTTTTTCACAGTCCTGTGTTGATACGGACCGCAGAAGGTCGTGCGGTAGTTGCAAAGATTTTCGCGACCTCGACCACGCTACGAGAAGGCGTCTATACGGGTGAGTGGAAGCTGGACGACCGAAGAACCTTACTGAGATGGAAGGGAAAAATTCAAGGGCACGAGCTGGAAAGTTTCGATCTTATCGAAGAAGACGACGAAGGACTCATTGTCGATCGCACAATAGCTTTTCGTCCTATGCCAGCAGCGAAGCTTTTTCGGGATGCCATGCGGGCTGCCATGGAAAGCGCTATTCCAGACGATTTCTGGGAATATCCAGCTTAGAACTTCGGTGGATCGGCGATACCGTTTGCGGACGTCCTCGTCTAACTGAAGATGCCTGCTTTTCGAAAATGCTGCGGACCCCATCGTTTTGATGATCGTTATCGGTCCAATACCGAGGACAAAAGCAGACTAGAACCGATGTCCGCCATTGACCAGCGCCTAGCGCTCAATAAGGCGGTACCTTTCGTTTTCGCTGTCAGATGCAGACCGACGGCGAGTGGAGATCGCGCGTGCGATCGTTTCGAATTCCGCGACTCGTGCTTTTAGACGAACCAACAGCAGGAATGAACGCGAGCGAAACGGACGAACTCGGAGAAGATATCCGCAAAGTGGCTCGTCAGCGCAACGAACGGCCACGTGAGACCTTGCAATTTGAAACTCCAGCAGAGAGATTTAACGCCTGTGTTGCGTCGACCGGTTGAGCCGGCAGGGTTAAAGCGGACCAGGGCAGGGCGCTGTTCGACTTGGCCTTTCTCTCAGCAGCAGGAAGGACCTCGGGTCGGCCCTCGCAAGGCCATCACGACGACGATCACCGGGCGGATTTTTTGGGATCAGAAGCGGCCGGCGCGAAACGGCGTCAGGTCGATCGGCGATCGCCGGCCGGAGATTAGATCGGCAATCACGACGCCGGTATAGGGGGCGGCGGTCATGCCCACATGCTGGTGTCCGAACGCGTAAATGACATCGGGAGAGCGTTTCGAGCGGCCCATCACGGGCAGCGAATCGGGAAGGCTGGGACGATGACCCATCCAATAGCTCATCTCGTTCATCGTATAATTCTTGCCCAGCGCCGGAAAGAGCGAGCCGATCCGCTTGACCAGGATTTCGGACCGTTTCCAATTGGGGGTGGCCCGCAAACCGGCCAGCTCGACCGTGCCGGCCACGCGAACCCCGAGCTGCATCGGCGTGACGACAAACTTGTTGTCGGAGTCCGTCGTGGGAACGCGCGGCAGAATCGCCGGATTTCGGATCATCACATGATAGCCCCGCTCTGTTTCCAACGGGACCTTGTCGCCGGCTTGAACCGCAAGCGGCTTGGAATGCGCGCCGGCGGCAAGTACCGCGGTATCGGCTTCGATCCGGCCGCCTGTTGTCTCGATCGCGACGAGCTGGTCGCCGTCAAACGCGAAGCCTTTGGCTTCGGCCTCGACCAGACGGCCTCCCGTCTTGAGGATACCGTCGACGATCGCCTTGACCAGGCCGTTCGGATTGATGGTGTGGCCATTGTGCGGGACGTATTTCCCGAATTTTGCGTCTGGCGTGAGATTCGGATCAAATGCGCGAAGCTGTTCCTGGTCGAGCTCCTCCCAGGCGATGCCGTTCTCGCGCCGGAGAGCCCAACCGCGCGCATCCGCCACCAAACTTTCCCTGGAGCGATAGACGATGAGGATGCCATCGCGCCTTACGAGATCCCGTGCTCCGGCATCTTCGACCAACGGCAGGAGAGCGTCGAAGCAAGGGGAGAGCAGCGATTTGAGGGCCTGTGCCTGCTGCCTGATTTTCTCGGTCGTTCCGGCCAGCCCGTAGCGGATGAGCCAAGGGCTGATCTGAGGCAGATAGGACCAGCGGATCGAGAGCGGACCGAGAGGGTCCATCAGGTATTTGGGGACCTGCTTGAAGGTGTCGGGTCCGGCGATGGGTACAAGTGACGAGGGGTTGAAACATCCGGCATTGCCGTAGGATGCGCCCTCTCCGGGAGCAAGTGGATCGATCATCACGACGTCGTGCCCGTCGCGCTGCAAATAGCGTGCGACGCAGGCACCAACCATGCCGGCTCCGATAACGGCTACTCTTTTCTTGTTCATTGTCACGATACCGCTATTCAATTCGCCGGGCTGTGAGGAAAGCCGATAGCGCTGCGCCCAACCGGCGGATACGCCATGGCGTCGATCAGAGCACCTTGTTGACCAGATCGTCCTCGCCGGCCCAGATCTTGTTCAGATTCGTTTCCAGCAGCTTCGCGATGCCCGCTTCGTAATTGCAGGTTTCACCTCCCGTATGCGGCGTGATGAAGACGTTCGGCATCGACCAGAGCGGCGAATCCGCGGGAAGCGGTTCATCGACGGTGCAATCCAGCGCCGCCCCCTTGATCGTTCCGTTGCGGAGGGCCTGGATGAGAGCCTGTTCATCGACGCAAGCGCCGCGCGCCGTATTGATCAGATAGGCGGTGCTCTTGAACCGCGACAGCGCCTTCTCGTTGATGATATTGCGCGTTTCATCCGTCAGCGCGCAATTGAGAACGACAAAGTCGGCGCGCGGCAGGAATTTGTGAAACTCCGCCGAGGCGTGGACTTCGTCCGCATGTCCCTTGTCCGACAGATTACTCCGGCGAAAACCGATGACATTCATGTCGAAGGCCTTTGCCAGCCTCGCCAGACGGCCGCCGATGCGCCCGATACCGAAGATGACGAGCGTCTTTCCGGCGAGCTCGTCTTCGCGGTCGGCATGATCGCTTTGCATCGGGCGCCAGAATTTTCTAACCTGATTGTCCCGCGCTTCCGGCAGCCGTCGCGACATCGCGAGTATCAGGCTCATCGCGTGATCGGAAACGGCATTCATATTGACGCCCTGCGCGCTCGCCAATCGCACGCCGCCGGCCTTAAGGACATCGAGATCGTACTGATTGATTCCCGCGCTGATCGATTGGATGAACTTCAGGCGCGGCGCTTTCTGGAGCAGATGATTCTTCCAGAAGCCCGACACGACGATGACATCCGCTTCTCCGATCCGGCGCTCGAACTCCTCGAAGCTCTTGGCCTCGAAACTCTTGACACCGGTGTTGAGCGAATCGAATGCCGCCTTCACCTGATATGCGGGATGTCCGAAGCAGATCGCCAGATTTTCACGGGATGGAAAGGTCACTTATCTTCTCCTGAACTTCGAAAGGGTAATTGCGGCGTGCCAACCTTCTCTCATCCGAAGAAGGTTTCGTAAGCGTCGATTACGAGGCCCTTCTCATTGAGCGCGTAGATGACGCTGTGTTTGTCGATCGTGGTGCAGGGGTGCCTCACTCCGAATTCAATCACGTCTCCCGGCTCGACCTCGCAGCGCGGGAGCTGAACAAAGGCGTGCTGATCATTGAGCTTCGAGACACTAGCCGTCGGCGATAGCTGGTGCAGGATTTTCCCCCCGCGCCACAGGACCAGCGGAACCGGCAGCCCCTGATCGTGAGATACGTCTCTCAGCCCCAGCCCGCAGATCACGAGCTCCGGAGGCTGAACGGACAAAACCTCCGCCCAGAGCCGCAGTGCCGGACGGAAGGATGCCTCGATGATCGAGCTGCACCGTGATTCCAGAAGATCACGCTTGGCCACCGCCAGCAGCCGCTCACGGATCGGACCGTGCTCGCTGAAAAAGCAGGCCCCGCTGCGAAGGACGAGCGTGCAATTGCGGTCGTTGGCCACGAGCGGCTTGCCACGGACGATCACGTGGTCGAAGAGGCTGGACCCACCGGCCGTCAGGATCAACGGTGCCTGCGTGCCGCGATGCTCCCGGACCGCTCTCAGCACGTCGCTACATCGCGCAAACAGGTCATCCAGCAAGCTTTCGGTCTGGATCATCTCCGGCCTGTTTGCCGTCCCCTCATAGGCGGCCACGCCGGCCAGGACCAACCCGCGCTTGGCTCTACCTAAGGCCGCGATGATATCGGCGGCCTGCGCCTGCGAACGTACCCCGCCCCGCCCGCACCCGACCTCAATGAGCAAATGCAGGCTGGTCAGATCGGCTGCTTCAGCCCAGAGACCCGCCAAAGCGTCGACGAAATGCGGTGAGTCAACGAAGAGATAGAGCTGCCCTTTGGGATACGCCCGGGCCAGGGCTGCGAGCCGATGCGCGGCGCCCGTCCCACCGACCTCATTCGCGATCAGGATTCTTGGAATGCCGTGCCGAAGCATGACCGCGGCCTGGCGCAGGTCCGCCACTGAAATGCCCCAGGCGCCCCGGTTCATCAAGTCGAGCGCAAGTGCGGGAGCCATCGGCGTCTTGTTATGAGGAGCGATGCTGACTCCCGAATGCCGGCAGATCTCGAATACCGCGTCCCGGTTCTGACCAAAGACGCCCAAGTCCATGGACAGGCACGGCAGGTTCATCGTCCCGCCTGCCGGCGCCCAGTTTTTTGAGGCGAGATCGGTCGACGCCATCGCATCGAGCCCCGGCGGAAAACCTCGATGGCGGTCATCGAGCAGGAAGGACATCGTCATTTATCTTGGCAGTTGTCATTTCACATCATTGACAAGATATGATCTCATGTCAAGAAGCCGCCCGACCGACATGCTCAAACGAGTGCGAACGGCGGGAACCGGGCTGAAGACGGCGCTTTGCTGGATCAAGATGTCTCCATGTGATATGGTCTCGACTCGGTAGGAGATGCGATGTGAACTCTAAGACAGGTGGCTCCCTTACATCGCGAACGGCACAGGCCTTGCGGAAAAGGATATCCGAAGGCCCGATCAAGGTTGGCGACAAGCTACCGACCGAGAAGGCCTTGGCTGCCGAGTTCGGGGTGAGTCGGACCGTCATCCGAGAGGCCGTGGCCGCGTTGCGGGCCGATGGTCTGCTGGAGGCGAAGCACGGCGTTGGCTATTTCGTCTCCCAGAAGGAGGAGCAGGCAGCGGCCGCCGATCCCGGCATGATGACGCAATTGCATTTCTCCGCCTCCATGCTCGATATTCTGGAGCTGCGCATGGCCGTCGAGACTCATGCGGCGGGACTTGCGGCGGCGCGCAAATCCTGGGCTCAAGAGGGAAAGATTTTTGCCGCCGCCGAGAAATTCGCGCGCGCCGTTGCCGATGGGGAGCCAACCGAATCCTGGGACTGGGAGTTTCACAAATCGATCTCGGAGGCCACCAACAACCGCGCTTTCATTGATTTTTTCGACGGCATCGGGCTTGCGATCCTGCCTCGCCGGGCGCTGGAGGGAACGAAGCGCAATATTTTGATCACCAAGTCGTACCTGGAGAAATCCGTGGTCGAGCACCGGGCAGTGTGCGAGGGCATATCCAGGGGAGATGTCGAGGGCGCGCGCGAGGCCATGAAGGTTCATCTCGGCGGAAGCGAGATCCGCTATCGCGGCCTCCTGACGGCGAGTCGCGGCGATATGGTCAGCGACGCCGGGATCGCATCGGACTGGTCCGCCCTGAAGTGACGGGGGTGGCGGGGCCCAGGTTTGGTGCGATCGGGCGAAAGGCCGCAGGCAACTCCTTCCGATTGTTCGCTCGCTGCGGCTTTTTGCCCGTTTCTAACATGATACTTCACGGCGATCTGTCGTCTATCCGAACGGGCCAACAGCGATCCACGCGAGCCCCACGACGGCTGAACGAAAGCGCAGACGTTTGAGAATGTTGGAAAATCGAGATGAGCGGAAAGACCTCGCCAGCCCCTGGTCAGATAGGGTTGTCCGATTTGATATGATGTCATATCATTGCTTTCAGCGGTGACCACATCTCATGAAGCGGGACGGTTGATGATTGCCCTCGAGTCGGTCAATAAGTGGTTCGGGGACCACCAGGTTCTGCGCGACTGCACCCTGACCATCTCGAATGGCGAGGTCGTCGTCATCTGCGGCCCGTCTGGATCCGGAAAGAGCACGCTCATCAAGTGCATCAATGGGCTGGAGCCGGTTCAGAGCGGCTCGATCCGTGTCGACGGCGAGCCGGTGATCCAGTCGTCCGCGGTGTTGCTCCGCCTGCGCCGCAAGGTCTCCATGGTCTTTCAGAGCTTCGAGCTCTATCCGCACATGAAGGTGATCGACAACGTCACGCTCGCGCCGGTGGTTGCCTTGCGGCATGACAAGATCGAAGCCGTGCAGAAGGCGAAGGCGCTGCTCGCGAAAGTCGGCATGGCCGCCTACGCAGAACGCTGGCCGGGGAGCCTTTCAGGCGGACAGCAGCAGCGCGTGGCGATCGCGCGGGCGCTTGCGACGGAACCGCTGGCGGTGCTGTTCGACGAACCCACATCCGCGCTCGATCCCGAGATGATCAATGAGGTCCTCGACGTGATCATATTGCTGGCGCAGTCAAACATGACCCTTGTCATCGTAACCCATGAAATGGGTTTTGCGCGCCGCGTCGCCGACAGGATCGTCTTCATGGAGAATGGTGCGATCGTGGAGGATACGCCGACCGCGCAATTCTTCGCCAACCCCAGGACCGAAAGAGCGGCACGATTCCTGGAGCGCATTTTCACCCATTAGCTCGGGCGCGGAGGCGCTATTTATCGATCAGCCAGCACAAAGGGAAATACGCATGAGAGAAACGACCGGCAATGCGCCTTTCGCCGACCGTCGCGGCTTCTTGTCCGCGGGAGCAGCAGGTGTCGTCGCGTTCTTTGCGGCATCGCAGACCAAGGCAGCGGATGCAAGCGAAGACACTCTCGACAAAATCAAGAACACCGGCGTGTTCAATATCGGCGTGCGCGAAGCCGCTCCGCCGTATGGTTTCAAGGATGCCAATGGAGAATATCTCGGCTTCTCAACGGAAATCGGCAAGGCGATATACGATGCGGTCAATAAGGAACTGGGCGGCGCGATCAAGGCGAATTACGTTGCCGTGACGAGCCAGACCCGCATCCCGCTTCTCCAGAACGGCACCATCGATCTCGAAGCGGGCGCCACAGTCATGACCATCGGTCGCTCCAAGGTCGTCGATTTCAGCATTCCCCATTTCGTCACGAGTACGAGCGTGCTTGTCTTGGCCAGCAGTCCGATCAAGGGTGTCGCCGACATTGCGGCCAAACGCATCGGCATTCCTCAAGGCGGCCTCGAAGCCGCCTTGTTCCGGACGGCCAACGAGGCCGGCACGTTCGCCAGTGCGGTGAAAACGATAGGTTTCCCGGACCATAGTCAGGGCATAACGGCGCTCCAGACCGGCACGATCGATGGATATAGCACCGACGAGCCGATCCTCTACGACATCGCCCGAGACCCGTCGCAATTCCGGATCGTGCCGCTGAAGATGAACGCCACCGCCCAGACGCTGCTCATCCGTCCCGGGAGCTCGAAATTCAAACGCATCGCCGATCAGACAATCGCCCGGCTATGCAGTTCCGGGGAGTGGGAGAAGCTTTATCAGCGCTATTTCGGCGACGGCGGCTTCAAAATGACTCTCCCCGAAGCAGGGAAAGTCCTGGTGCAGATGAACTCCTGGCCGGCTTAACCGCCGCCTTACGGTCTTCCAGGAACCCTCGCGCCGGATCGTCCTGCCCACCATAACGATCCCGCCCAAGCTGACGAGAGGTGCATATCGGGAATGATTGACTGGTCGATTCTATGGCAACAGCCGAACGGCAGAAGTCTGCTTGAAGCGCTGCTTCTGACTTTTCAGATCTCCGCGATCTCCTGGGCGCTGTCGATGATACTCGGGATCGGCATCGGGCTCCTGAGAGACGCCCCCATCGCGGCATTGCGGGTCATCGGAACCACCCATGTCGAGATATTCAGGAATATCCCGCTGCTCGTACAGCTCTTCTTCGTTTACTTCATTTTCCCGCGCATCCTGCCCACCTTCGCAAAGCACCTGTTGTTCAACTACGGCTGGGAGATCGTGGCCTCCATCATAACGCTGTCGCTTTACAGCTCGGCCAAGATCGCTGAGCTCGTCAAGTCGGGTTTCAACACCATCGGCGCCGGCTTGCACATGGCGGCGGCTTCCAGCGGCCTCACCTGGTGGCAGTCCCAGCGCCATGTCTTCCTGAACCTGCTGCTGCGTACCATTACGCCCGGTCTGGCATCGGAATTCGTCACGATATTCAAGGGCTCCTCATTGGCCATGGCGGTCGGCGTCGCCGAGACGACATATGTGACACGGCAACTCGGGACGGAGACGTTTCAATGGTTGCCGGTCAATCTCTACGCAAGTGCCGTCTATCTCCTCTGCGCGTGGGGGATCGCCGGAGTGATGCTGCTGGTCGAGAAGCGCGTCGCCATTCCCGGACGGATCGGCGGGTGAGAGATGCAGGAATACCTCTCGATGCTTTCGGCCCTGGCCCGCTACAACCTCACGCTTACGCTGCTGGCGGTCGCCATCGCGCTTCCAATCTCCTGCGCATGCGCTTTTGCAAGACTGTCGACCATCCGCTGGATCGCGCTCGCCATGCGCGTCTATGTCAACACGCTGCGAAGCATGCCGTTGGTGATGGTCATGTTCTGGGTCTACATGATCGTTCCGATGATCAGCGGGCGTTCGCTCTCGGCCTATTGGTCGGCTTTGATCGCTCTGACCTGCTTTGAAGTGGCGTATTTCACCGAGATCGTGCGCGCCGGCGTGCAGTCCATTTCATCGAATCAGTTCGCCGCGGCGGTCGCGACGGGATTGTCCCGGTTTCAGGCGGCGCGCTACATCGTCATTCCCCAGGCATTGCAGCGAATGCTGCCGGCGCTCCTCACGCAATCGCTGATCGCCTTTCAGGATTCCACCATCAGCAGCATCATCGGGGTGCCGGAAATGCTGCAAGAAACCACGATCATCAATGCGCGGGAGCAGTCGCCCGTCTATTATTACGCCCTGCTCGCGCTCACATTTTTGGTGATCTGCTACGGAACGAGCCGGATCGTACGGCATGTGGAATCGCGGCTGCGGCTCGGCGTCCATCCTCGAACATCGAAAGTGTAGCGGGTTGTTCGACTTCCGCTAAGCCGCCTAAACAAGCTGTGAGAAATGGATGCTTGCAGATTTGGCGAACCGGCGAAGGCGGCCCGCACGGATTCGCTGAATTCGACCAGCAGCACGTTCGATTCGCTGTTGTGAACACTGATGATGCGCGGCACAGATTCTAGCCCCCGCCGAAGATGCCGACACATCTCGACACTGTGGCGTGCGAGATCGAGCGACAGGCCTGTCTGCATCGGGGTGCGGATCTGGATCGCCTGATAGCGCATCTTCGAAAATCAGAAGGCCGGGGCGGCGGCATGGTGGCGCGCCGCCGTCGGGCAGCAACGCGCATAACCTTGTCGGTCACGGGAGCGACATTATCACTTCTAAAATCAATAACTTGGGTGATGGGCACGGGATTTCGAGGCCGTCCTGTCTGCCTATTTTGCGGGTGGGTCATGCCCAAGATTCAGGATTGACCAGAAAGATAACGGGGTGGTTATACTGGATGCAGTATCCAATTCGAGGTGCGATGTGCCAAAAGCGTGGTTGGGAATTGATACGGGCGGAACCTTCACCGATCTTGTTCTGGTACATGTGCAATCCGGCGAGCAGTGGCTGTTCAAGACGACCACCCCCCCGGACGACGCATCACGCGGAATTCTCGAGGGCATGCGCGCGATCCTCGATTTGGCAGGGCTTGCGCCGGCCGATGTCGATTTGGTCTGTCACGGTACCACACTCGCCACCAACGCCGTTTTGGAGCGCAAATGGGTCAAGACCGGGATGCTGGCAACGGCCGGTTTCCGCGATGTGCTCGAGCTTGCCCGCCAGCGGCGGCCGAGCTTCTTCAATCTCGACATGGCGAAACCGACGCCACCGGCGGCGCGCGATGCCCGCGTTGACGTACGCGAACGTATCGCCCATGACGGCGCCATCGTCACGCCGCTTGATGAAGATGACGTCCGCGCGGCGGTGAAGGCGCTCAAGGCGCTGGGCTGCCAGTCGGTGTCCATCTGCTTTCTGCATTCCTACGCCAATCCGGCCCACGAACGGCGCGCGACCAGGATCGTCAAGGAAATCTGGCCGGAAGCATTCGTCTGCGCGTCCTCCGATATTCTCGCGGAATTCCGGGAATATGAACGGTTTTCAACGGCAACGGTGAACGCCAGCCTGATGCCCACGATCGACCGCTACCTCGAACGGTTCGAGCGCGGTGTCCGCGAGCTGGGGATCAGGAACGTTCCCCAGATCATGCAGTCCAACGGTGGCGCGGTGTCGCCGGCGGCGGTTCGGCGAGCGCCGGTCAATACGTTTTTTTCGGGCCCCGCGGGCGGCGTTATCGGCGCTGTCGGTCTTGGCGGCCAAGCCAAAGTGCCGGACATCATCACCTTCGACATGGGTGGGACGTCCACGGACGTCGCCATGATTCGTCATGGCGTGCCTGCAAAGCAGAATGTGCGCGAGATGGGTGGCTTTCCGGTTCGCGTACGCACCCTCGACATTCATACGATCGGCGCCGGCGGTGGAAGCCTTGCCTGGGTCGACGCGGGCGGGCTTCTGAAGGTTGGCCCACAGAGCGCCGGCGCGATGCCGGGACCGGCGTCGTACGGACGCGGTGGGGAAAAGCCGACGGTAACCGATGCCAACGTCGTGTTGGGCAGGCTCAGCCAGAAATCGCTGCTCGCCGGCCGCATGGCGGTTTATCCGGATCGCGGACGTAAAGCGATCGAGCAGCACTTGTGCGCGCCGCTCGGCGTCGATCTCGTGCGCGCGTCGTCGGGTATTCTGGAGATCGTCAACGTCAACATGATGGGCGCGGTGCGCGTCATCTCGGTGGAGCGCGGCGAGGATGCACGCGACTTCGCGTTGATGCCGTTCGGCGGTGCCGGCCCGCTGCATGCGGCCGAAGTCGCGACGATGATGCAGATGCCGCACATCTTCGTGCCGCAACGGCCCGGCCTCTTGTCGGCGATGGGACTTCTGCATGCCGACGCGCGAGGCGATTTCAGCATCACCCGCCTTGTCGTCGCCGAGCCGGATTCGCTTGCGAGCCTCAACAACGGCCTGGAAGAACTGGACCGCAGGGCGGAGCGCTGGCGTGAGCAGGAATCGCTGGAAGGCGAGGCCACGCGCGAATGGCAGGCGGACATGCGCTATTTCGGGCAAAATTTCGAACTGTCGTCGCCGTTGCGCGCCGCGCGTTTCGATACGGCGTCGCTGGCCGCGTTGGTCGAGGATTTCCACGCGGTGCACGAGAAGGCTTACGGTTACAATATGCCGGAACGTCCGGTGGAGATCGTCAACCTCCGCCTCGGACTGGCGGTCATGCGCCCGACCCCGCCGCTGACCACGCAAGCGGTCGCAGGCACGGTTGAGGCGGCTCTGATCGAGGAACGCCAGACCTGGTTTGCCTCGACCGGCTTCACCGCAACACCCGTTTACGACCGCGACCGGCTGCCGACCGGAGCGGACTTCATCGGTCCCGCGATTGTCGAGCAGATGGACACCACCACGGTCGTTCCTCCGCAGGCTCGCGCCGAGATCGACGCTATCGGAAATCTCATGATCACGCTCCCGGCGGCCGCGACGGAACTTGTGCAATGACGAAAGCGATCGACTCCATCACCGCGGAAGTAATCTCCCGTCACCTGCTGTCGATCTCGGAAGAGATGGCGGCGACGCTGATCCGCACGTCGTTCTCTCCGAACATCAAGGAGCGGGCAGACTGCTCGACCGCGATTTTTGACCGGCAGGGCCGAGTGATCGCCCAGGCGCAACGCGTGCCGATTCATCTTGGCTCGATGATCGGTGCCGTCGATGCAGTGAAGCAGCGCTTTGCTCTCGATCAGATTCGGCCGGGCGACATGTTCGTTGCCAACGATCCCTATTCGGGCGGCGGATCCCATCTCCCTGACATCAACATCATCGCGCCCGTCTTCTGGCATGACGAGATCGTCGCCTATGTCGCCAACATCGCGCATCACGCCGACGTCGGCGGCATGGTCGCGGGCAGCGAAGCAGCGGTGTGCCGCTCCATCTTCCAGGAAGGACTTCGCATTCCGCCGGTGCGTATCCTTAACGCCGGCGAGATCAACCGCGATGTTCTCGAGATCATCCTGTTGAACTCCCGCACGCCCGACGAGCGTAATGGGGACCTGCGGGCGCAGTTTGCGGCCAACATCACCGGCATCAAAAGTGTTCAGGCACTGTTCGACCGTTACGGTGAAGCGACCGAGCCTACGATCGACGCCTATCTTGCCTTCACGCGAAAGCGCTTCGAAGTCGCGATCGGCAAGATCAATCCCGGCACCTATTGCGTCGAGGACTTTCTCGACGGTGACGTGCCAGGCGAAACGGCGCGGATCGCGCTGGCGCTCACAGTCGGCGCCGACAGACTCACGCTCGACTTCACCGGCACGGCGCCGCAACTGAGCTGGGCCCGCAACATTCCGAACCAGGCGCTGATCGCGACCGTCTACACCGTTGCCAAGAGCATCCTCGATCCGGATGTGCCGGCCAATGCCGGCTACTTCGCAACCATGCGGATCATTGCGCCGGAGGGGTCGTTGGTGCAGCCGGTCGCTCCCGCGCCCGTAGGCTGCCGCTCAATCTCTTGCGGCGTATTGGGCGACGCCATCGCGATGGCGCTTTCGCAGGCGATGCCGGAACGCGCTCTGACCGGCAGTGGCCCGCATCACCTTGCCGTTTTTGCCGGTCCCGACATCCGCGGCACCGGCTATTTCGTGAATTATGAGACGGTCGCCGGGGGCATGGGCGCGCGGCCCTATCGTGACGGTATCGACGCGGTGCGGGTGCACGCATCCGGCGCGGCCAATCTTCCCGTCGAGGCTTTGGAGCATTCCTATCCGCTTCGTCTCGAACGCTATGCACTGCGCGATGGGTCCGGCGGCACCGGCAAATATCGCGGCGGCGCCGGGGTCGTGCGTGACTATCGCGCGCTCGTCGACGGCATCTCCATCAGTCTGTCCTCGGAACGCCAGAGCGTCCCGGCGCCGGGGCTGGCCGGCGGCAATAGCGGCGAGGCCGGTTGCTTCGTCCTCCATCCCGGGACTCCACAGGAGCGCAAGCTCGGCTCGGCCGAGGCGGCTGTACCGTTGCCACGCGGCGCCGTGCTGTCGATCCGAACGCCAGGTGGCGGCGGCTATGGTCCGCCGGTAGCGCGCGATGCACAAAGCGCGGAGACCGATCGCCGCGAGGGCCGGCTGGCACCGGGCGATGTCGGATTGCCGCGGCAGGGTGATGCGGCATGAGTGATGTGTCATTGAACACGCCAGCTGCGATTGCCGCCGTGCGCGGCAATTACCCGACGACATCCAAATGGACCTACGTGGACGTTGCCGCGCGCGGTATCCTGTCGACAGGGACGCGCGACGCCATCGACTTCTACCTCGACCATCGCATGGCCGAAGGCGGCGATAAGGCGTGGATGTTCCAACAGGTCGAGAAGGCCCGCGACGGCTTTGCAGCGCTGATTGGAGCGGAGCCGGATGAAATCGCGCTGACGAAAAATGTGTCGGAAGGCGTCAATGTCATCGCTGCCGCGATTCCCTGGCGCGAGGGCGACAACGTCGTTTTCTGCGAGACGCTTGAGCACCCCGCCAACGTCTTTCCCTGGTACAATCTTGCGCGTTTGAAAGGCATCCGGATCAAGCCGGTTCCGGCGGTGGACGGCCGGCTTACGCTCGAACGCGTGTGCGAGGCTATCGACGAGCGTACGCGGGTGGTCGCGGTGGCGTCAGTGTCGTTTTCTCCGGGCTTTCGATTTCCGCTCAAGGCGCTGGCGGACTATTGCCGCGCGCGCGGAGTGCTCGTGCTGGTCGATGCCGCTCAGTCGGTGGGCGTGTTGCACACGGACGTGAAGGCGCTCGGGGTCGATGCGTTCGCAACCTCGACACAGAAGGGCCTGCTTGCGCTCTACGGTCTGGGTTTCCTCTATGTTCGCCGCGAGCTCGCCGAGTCCCTCAACCCGGTCTATCTGTCGCGGCCGGGCGTACGGCTCGGAACCGAGCATGAGGCAGCGCTCGGCGATGCTGCGCGCTACGAACTTGCGCCCGGCGCCCGTCGCTTCGACGTCGGGAATTACAATTTCATCGGCGCCGTTGCCGTCGAGCATTCGATCCGCGAATTGGCCTCGATCGGCACCATGGCGATCGAAGCCTATGTTTGCGGCTTGGCGGCAAAGCTCGCGGCCGGTTTGGCCAATCTGGGACTCCCCGTCTTCGGTGGCCACGAGAGTGCGGATCGCGCTCACATCGTCGCGCTCGGCAACGATCTGAGCGATCAGCACGACGCGACCAGCGATACGGGGATGCTCGCGCTGCACGAGCAATTCGAATCTGAACGCATCCGTCACACGATTCGCCGCGGCATGCTTCGCCTGTCGCTTCACTATTACAACGACCACGACGACGTATCCCGCATCATTGCCGCGGCGCGGCAATGGTCGGCGAAGGCGGGGCGATGGTCCGCCGGGTCCAGGCCAGCCCATGTGAGGCCATGAACCCAGTCAATAGGAGAATGCGATGATCAGACAGGTGACACGCTTGCTCTGCGCCGCTGCGATCGTTTTCGCGACGATTCCGTTCGCTGGTGCGGCCGTCAAAGCGGACACGGCCGAACTGCGCATCGTTCGGCAGTATGGTCTCGCATTCCTTCCGTTCATGGTGATGGATGTCGAGAAGCTGTACGAAAAGCGGGCGGCTGAACTCGGGATCCAGACCAGGCCGGTCTACATGACGCTTGGCAGCAATACGGCCGTCAATGAGGCGTTGATCTCCGGTAGCGTCAACATCGTCACCAACGGGCCGCCGGGCTTCCTCACCGTCTGGTCGCGTACCAGGGGCTCGTCGAGCGAGATCAAGGGCATCGCGTCGATGGTCAGCCAATCGAGCGGGCTGAATACGAGAGACCCCAAAGTGAAGTCGATCCGTGATTTTACCGACGCGGATCGCATCGCGCTCTCGGCCATCAAGGTGTCGCTCCCGGCGATCATCCTCCAGATGGCGGCGGCCAAGGAGTTTGGTCAGGCGAACTACGCCCGCCTCGATAAGAACACGGTTTCCCTGTCGCATCCGGACGGCATGAGCATGATGCTCAACGGAAAAACCGAGATTTCCGCGCATTTCACCTCGCCGCCATTCCTGAACATCGAGCTCAAGACGCCTGGCGTCCACACGATCCTGACCTCGGAGCAGGTGATGGGCGGCCCATCCACCTGGTCCATTGTGTTTACGACCGTAAAATTCAAGAACGACAACCCAAAGGCTATTCAGGCGTTCTTCCTTGCACTTGGTGACGCCCACAAGTTCATCAAGGCCAATCACGAGAGGGCGGCGGACATTTATCTCGCCAGTTCGAAGGAAGGCGGCGTGAGCCGGGAGGACGTTCTCAAGATTCTCAGCGACGGCTCTATCGACTACACCCTCGTGCCGCAGAAGGTCATGACCTACGCCAATTTCATGAGGGATGTCGGAACCCTGAAATCCATTCCGAAAGACTGGAAGGAGCCGTTCTTCGAATACGTTCAGAATCTTCCGGGGGACTGAGTCATGGGTGTCGCTGTTGAGGAACATGCCGGCTGCGGAGAGCGGAACGTGAGTGCTGTTGCCGACGAACTCGTGCAGGTGCGCGACGTCACGCTTCAATACAAGACGCCTCAGCACCTGGTAACCGCAACCTACAAGGTCAGTTGTACGGTGGACCGCGGTGACCGCTACGTCATCCTCGGCCCCTCGGGATGCGGCAAATCGACCTTGCTGAAAGCGGTCGGCGGCTTCATTCGTCCGGTGTCCGGCCGCATTACCGTGAGCGGACGCGAGGTCGTGGCGCCCGGTCCCGATCGCATGATGGTGTTCCAGGAATTCGAACAGTTGATGCCCTGGAAGACTGTGCGGGAGAACATCCGCTTTCCCATGTGGGCGACCGGGAAGTTTCGACGCCAGGATGCGGAGACGCGCGTCGAACAGGCAATCGCCAAGGTCAATCTTACCAGGTTTGCGGATGTCTATCCGCACATGCTGTCCGGCGGCATGAAGATGCGTGTCGCCATCGCCCGCGCCATGGCGCTCGAGCCTGATGTGCTGCTGATGGACGAGCCATTCGCCGCCCTCGACGCGCTGACGCGCCGTCAGATGCAGGAGGAGTTGCTGGCTCTGTGGGAGCAGCTCCGGTTCACGATGCTGTTCGTCACGCACTCGATCGAGGAAGCCATCGTCGTTGGATCGCGCATTCTGATCCTGTCGCCGCATCCGGGCCGCGTGCGTGCCGAATTGGATGCCGGATCGCTCAGCTACGCGGACGTCGACAGTCCCGAGTTCGGTACCCTGTCGAAGCGGATTCACGAGTTGCTGTTTGAAACTGCCGGCTCACCTGGAAAACCAGCATGTCAGTGATTGAGGCGCCGCCGAACATGACGCTTGTGTCTCCACGCAAGGCCCGTCCGGAGATCGTGCAGGAGCCGATCGATGCCAGTGGCATCGGCGAGGTTCAGCGCCAGCTCGGACTCTGGGAGCGGCTATCGAACAACGATGCGGCCCGGCGTGTGGTCATCCTCATTGCTTTTATCATCGCGTGGGAACTTTATGCGCGGTGGGCGGATAGTCCGCTGCTGTTTCCGACCTTCACCGAAACCGCGCACGCGTTCTGGGAGGACCTGCGCAATGGCACGTTGCTCGACCGGACCCTGACGTCTCTTCGTCCGCTCGCACTGGGCTATATGGGTGGTCTGGCGCTGGCGGCGATCCTCACCACGATCGCCGTGCTTTCGCGCATCGGTGCGGACGTGCTGTCGGCGTTCACCGCCATGTTCAATCCTCTGCCGGCGATTGCGATATTGCCGCTATCGCTAATGTGGTTCGGCCTCGGCACACCGTCGATTGTATTCGTCATCGTCCACTCGGTGCTGTGGGCGGTAGCGCTCAACACGCTGACGGGCTTTCGCGGCGTGCCGGAGACACTGCGTCTCAGCGGCCGCAACTACGGTCTGCGCGGTATCCGCTATGTCGGCTATGTGCTCGTCCCGGCGGCGTTCCCCGCCATCCTGGCCGGACTGAAGATCGGCTGGGCATTCGCCTGGCGTACGCTGGTAGCCGCGGAGCTTGTATTCGGCGTCTCATCACGTTCGGGCGGACTTGGCTGGTACGTGTTCGAAGCGCGCGCGGAACTGGATACCCCGAAAGTCTTCGCCGGACTGTTCTCTGTGATCTTGATCGGCCTGCTGGTCGAATCCGTGATCTTCCGTGCGATCGAATATCGAACGGTCCAGCGCTGGGGCATGCAGAACTGATTGAAGGTGCGCTTACGACGCGCGTGGCGCCGCGCGTTTCGCATTCTCGTTGTGGACGATCGCCTTGGACAGAATGACGGCCATGTGCTCTGCGGTTTCGAACAGGTGTTTCTCCATCTGCACGGCGGCTTTGTCGAAATCGTGCGCGGTGATCGCTGCGAGGATCGCGCGATGATGTTCCTGGCTCCTCTGCAGGTGCTCGGCATACATCGTGGTCAGGGCTTCGTCGCCCTCGATCATGGCGCGCAGCGAGGAGCGCGCGTAGAGAATGAGACGGCGAAGCGTGTCGAGCAGCATCTTGAGATGTTGATTACGCGCCAGGGCCACGATCTCGCCGTGGAATTCGGTGTTGAGCTGATAAGCGGTGAGGAAATCGCGGGCGGCAAGGCTGGCATCGGTCTTGCGCGCGATGACATCGAGGCGGGCGATATCTTCGGGGCGGATATACGGCCTCAGGTCTCGGAGTGCGAGGCCTTCCAGTACGGCACGGCAGCGGTAGAGCGAACGCAAGTCCTCGGCATCGATTCGCTTGAGGACGAAGCGGCCGTGGCCGGCCGCTTCGAGCACACCGTCCTTTTGCAGCTTGCGCAACGCCTCGCGCACCGGCGTCCGGCTGACGTCGAGCTTCTCGGCCCATTCAATGTCGCGCATGCGGGTGCCGGCCGGTATCTCCAGGGCGAGAATGCGCTCCCAGAGAATGTCGTAAATCTGGTCGTAGAGCGGCTCGGTGCGGATCAATGATGACATTAGGCGCTCAAAATCTGGTGGCTAAGCCCGACTCGTCCGGCGCGGCCAAGCGTTCGGAACTTGAATTCGGGGTGTTCGACGCTAATCTCTCCCCGACCCCGACATCCAGTATCCTGTATCCCAAATCTTGCAAACCGACAAGGATGAGCTGATGACCGCACGCGCAAACGACGGCATGGAGGCCTTGAGCCGCCGGCTTTGCGAGGACGTCGCCGGTTGGCGCTTCGAGGATCTGCCGCCGGACGTAGTCCACGCGACCAAGCTGTTCGTTCTCGACACGCTTGGCGTCATCGGCGGCGGAGCACGGGCGCCTGGCATTGCGGAGATCCGTGGCCGCATGACCCGCTGGGAGAACGGCGGCCCGGCGACCAGCCTGATCGGCAGAGGCCGGATGTCGCCGCCGCAAGCCGCGCTGGTAAATGGCGCCACGGCACATGCGCTCGATTTCGACGACATTCACGACCCCGCGCGCGTACACGCTTTCTGCGTCATGCTGCCGACCATGCTGGCCACGGCCGAGGACATCGGCAAAGTCTCAGGCCGTGAATTTTTGCTCGCGTTGGCGGTCGGCGCAGAAATCCACGCACGGCTCGGTCTTGCCGCCTACAACTGCCTCGGCAAGGGCTGGCATCCCACCATGACGCTTGGTGTGCTCGCCGGCGCCCTCGGCGCGGGGAAGCTGCTGCGGCTCGACGCCGGCAAGCTGCTCAATGCATTGGGCCTTGCGCTGCATCAGGCCTGCGGTACGGCCCAGAGCATGCACGACGGCGTTCTCGCCAAGCGCCTCGGCGCCGGATTCGCCGCGCGCGGCGCGGTCACGGCCGCGTTCCTGGCGCAGGACGGCATCACCGGACCGTTCCGTCCGCTGGAGGGCGAGGCGGGTCTGTTCAATTTCCTCGAACGCGGGGAATTCGATCTCGCGCCGCTCATGGAAAATTTGCGCGGCGAGTGGCGGATGCGGGGCTATTCCTACAAGCCCTATCCATGCTGCCGCTGCAACCACACGACGATCGCGCTTGCTTTGGGCCTGCGGGCGCAGGGCCTCGAGCCAGCGGATGTCGCGGCTGTGGAAATCCTTTTGCCCAAGGTCAATTTCCAGACCGTCGGTCAGCCTTACGACGTGACACGAAAATCCGTCGTCCACGCGCAGTTCAACGCCCGCTACACCTTCGCGCGCGCGCTGACGGACGGAAGGCTCGATCTCAACAGCTACTCGCTTCCGGCAGCGATCGATCCGGCGGTCGCTGCGCTGGCGGGGCGGGTGTCGGTATCCATCGATATGCAGGAAGCGGCGACCGATATGGCTCCCTCGAAGATCAAGGTCACGCGCAAGGATGGAGCCGTGCTCGAGGTCGCAAGCCGTGCCATTCCCGGCAGCCCCGACGCGCCGATGACGGAGGCCGAGATCGTCGACAAGTTCAAAGGCTGCATGTCGTTTGGCCTCGATCTTCCCGAATCGGACGCCGCCGCGTTTGCCGAAACCGTTCTCGCGGTGGAAGGCCTCGCCGATGTATCCGAGCTCGCCCGCGCCTTCCCATTGCCCCGCTAAACAAGGAGTAGCCCTATGTATGGTTGGAGAGGCCGCATTGGCCTTCTGGTTCCGTCAATCAATAACACGATGGAGACCGAGTTCTGGCGTATGGCGCCGGAAGGGGTTTCCATCAGCACGGCGCGCATCGCCGGCGGGCGGCACGGTACGCCCGAAGAGCTGCGCAACATGGAAAAAGAGGCGCGGCTCGCTGCCGAGCGCGTCGCCAATACCGAGCCGGATGTGGTGGTCTACGGCTGCACGTCGGGCAGTTTCTTCGAAGGCGTCGAATGGAACAGCATGATCTGCCGCGAACTGACGAAGATCACCAGGGCGCCGACGGTTACGACCGCCGGAGCCATGGCGGAGTGCATGCTGGCGAACCAGGTACGCCGCGTTGCCGTCGTCACGCCTTATGTCGAGCTGACCAACGAACGGCTCAAGCAGTTCCTCCATCACCATGGCATCGAAGTTGTGCGGTTGCAGACCTTCGATATGCTCGACATGTTCGATCACGCGAAAATCACCCCACAGCAGATCTACAGCAAGGCGAAGGAAATCGACGGCCCGGACGTCGATGCGATCTTCGTGGCGTGCACGCAACTTCGCGCACTTGAGGTGATCGACATGCTGGAGCGCGATCTGGGCAAGCGCGTCTATTCCGCGATCCAGGCGACGGCTTGGCAGGCCTACAGCGCGCTGCGCATCGATCCGCAGATCGCCAATGGCGGCAGCTTGCTGCGCTCGTTGAGCGAAGCGCCGAAAGTTGCAAGTCCAGCGATGCGAATCTCGGCCTGATGGTCACGGGTGATGGACACGAGGCGCCAGATACCGACCATCCGCTGCCTTGGTCACTTGTGGCATCGAGCGCGCATCGGGATCGGTCAGCAATATCTGCTTGTCCTCGGTCTCTGTCACGATGATCGACCTTTTTGGGCAAAGGGCGCAAGAAATGGCTTGATTCTTGCTGCCGGTCTTGGTGTCCTGTCGGTTGCTGTAGTGGTGGTGCCATGGATCTAAAGCTGTTTGAGGATTTCATTACGCTTGCCGAAACTCACAGCTTTTCGCGTGCCGCTGAACGGCGCAATTCTGCGCAATCTGCCTTTAGCCGACGCATTCAAAGCCTCGAGCGATGGGTCGGCACCGCCCTTGTCGACCGACGATCTACGCCATTGCAGCTCACGGCAGCTGGCGAGGCATTTCAGGAAATCGCCGAAGACATGCTTCGTGGGATAAGGCACGGGCGCGAAGAGGTATTATCGATCGCAACGCAAACGACCACGGCAATCTCCTTTGCGGTGACTCATAGTTTGTCCCTCAATTTCTTTCCTCATTGGATAAAAGAAATCGAACGGAAGAGTGGACCCCTATCGCTTAGGCTTTTGTCGCATGACGGTGAAAAATGCCGTGAGGCCCTCTCTCACGGCGATTGCCATTTTATGATTTGCCACTTTGACGACAGAATGAAGGAAGATTTCAAATCCAGCCGGTTGAAATCGTTATCGCTTGGAAGGGATAAGCTCATCCCGGTATCGGCCCCCATGGCAGACCGCTCGCCGCTCGTGAAGGTGCCCGGAACCCGCGATTCTCGGACGCCTTATTTGAGTTATGCGCACGGCTCGTTCATGGGCCGCTCCCTCGACCTGTTTTTCCAGGAAAGCCGCCAACCAGCCTATCTGCAGCCCTGCTTTGAAACTTCATTGGCCGAGTGTGTGAAAGCAATGGTCATCGAAGGACATGGTGTTGGCTGGCTTCCGGAAACATTGATCCGCCACGAGCTCGAGACGGGACGGCTCGTTCGCGCGGGAGAACCCGAATGGGAAATCGAGTTCGAGGTGCGAGCGTTTCGACCGCTCACGCGATTGCCCAAGGCCGCCGAGCGGCTGTGGAATTTGATCATTCAGGACATTCCCAGCGTTACGAATTTCTTCTAGCGGCCCCCGGCAATCGGCGGCCGCCGCAGCATTCTGTTCCGGCATAGACCGAGCGAAAAACTGCATAATTCTAATGCGGGTGATGCTATAGGCTTGCGCTGCGTCGACCTGACTGCGGAGCCTCGTTTGCCGGAAACAGCAAAGTCGTTATTGGAAAAGCTGATCCGGTTCGACAGCGTGAACCCTTCGCTCGATTCAAATGGAGGCGGGGAACGCGCGATCGCAGAGTACATCGTCGAATTTTGTCGCGACAATGATATCGACTGCCGGCTGCAAGATGTTGAAGGTGAGCGGCGCAATGTTCTTGCGTCGGTGCAGGGTAGCGGCCATGAAACGCTTTTGTTCGTGGCTCATCTGGACACCGTCCCGGCGCGGGGCTGGTCGCGCAATCCTTTCGAGCCCTATTCCGTCAAAAACAGATTATATGGCCGAGGTTCATGCGACACCAAGGCATCTCTCGCTGTCATGCTCTCGGCATTGAATTCGATCAAGCGTGAGCAGCCGCGGGCTACGATAGTTGTTGCGGGAAGCGTCGACGAGGAATATCGAAAGAAGGGGGCCCATGCGCTTGGAATGATAGAGCCGCGATTTTCCGGCGCCGTTGTCGGGGAGCCGACCGATCTGGAAATGGTTGTGGCCCATAAAGGCTCGGTGCGATGGCGCATCGAAACAACTGGCCGCGCAGCGCATACATCCATACCGGAAAACGGTCTGAATGCCATCGAGGCGATGGCTGAGGTGGTGATTTCGCTCAAGCGGCTAAACGAAGATCTTCGCAAGCGGCCAGCCCCGCTAACCGGGCCGCCGACGCTCACCGTCAGTCTCATTGAAGGCGGCAGCGACATTTGCACCGTGCCTGCGCGCTGTGTGATTTCCCTGGACCGCCGGCTGGTGCCAGGAGAATCGCCGGCGGCGGCGATGCATGAAGTGAATGTCGTCCTTGACGCTCTCAAATTATCAGACCCGCATCTTCAGGTGAAATCGATCATGCCGCCGACGGAGGATTTTCCCGTCAGCGGCGCGATGGCGACGCGCCTGGCAGAGGTGACGCAACGCGCATGCCAACGTCTTGGTGGAACCGGCGAACCGCGTGGGGTCCCCTATGGTACCGACGCGAGTCAGCTTTCCGCGGCGGGTATCCCATGCATCATCCTTGGCCCAGGTTCGATCGAGCAGGCCCACACGATCGATGAGTATGTCGACGTTGCGCAGCTCGACAAGGCGTTCGAGATCTATCGTTCCATTATGCTGACTTACTGATCCAAAGTTTTCGGCAGCGGGTTGGACGCGGGCGAGCTTGAGCCCCGCATGGGAAAAGCCCCTAAGAGCTGATGACGGCTCGCAGAAAATCCCTGGTACGCCGATTTTCCGGCGAATCGAAGAACTGTGCGGGAGGCGCATCTTCTACAACCGCTCCGCCGTCGATGAAGCAGACACGGTCGGCGAACTCGCGTGCGAATCCCATCTGATGGGTGACCATCAGTATCGTCAAGCTGCCTTCCCTGGCGATGAGTCGAATGACATTCAGGACTTCACCGACCAGTTCAGGGTCGAGGGCTGAAGTGACCTCGTCGAGCAGGAGGATTTCAGGGTTCATTGCGAGCGCTCGTGCGATGGCAACGCGTTGCTGTTGGCCGCCCGATAGAAAGGCGGGATACGCGTCTATTTTATCGGATAGGCCAACTTTCGCCAGCAGATCGCGCGCCAGAGCATATGCGGCGTCTTTTGATTTACCAAGAACCTTGATTGGGGCCGCGGAGACGTTTTGCAGTGCAGTCATGTGCGGAAACAAGTTAAATTGCTGAAACACCATGCCGATGCGCCGCCTAACGGAAGCCGTGGTCTTGTCATCGGCCTTTAGCGACTGCTGCGCATCGCCGCGCCAGAGGAATTGCTCGCCTATACGCACGCTACCCGCTTCGATGGTTTCGAGCGTCATAAGAATGCGAAGGATCGTGGATTTTCCAGATCCGCTGGGCCCAACGATCGCGAGCTTCTCGCCGCGCGGTATGTCGAGATGAAGCGCATTGAGTACGACTCGCTCAGCAAAGCGCTTAGTTACCGAACTAAAAGAGATGAACGGATCTGTTACCCCCAAATTCGCCTCCAACGGCGCCCATAGAGCTTTTCGGTGAGCCGTATTAGTCCCGAGGCCCCGAGGCTCATCATCAAAAACAGCAATCCGCAAACAGTAATTGGCTCGAGATAACGAAAAGTATCCGCGCCGATTTCAGCGGACACAAACATCATTTCAGTCACCGAAATCGACGCAAGCAGTGGCGTTTCCTTGAACATGTGGACGAGATAATTGCCCGCAGCCGGGATGATCGGCTGGATTGCTTGTGGCAAAATAATGGATCGGTAGGTATCGATGCGTGAAATGCTGAGTGCGACGCACGCATCCCATTGTCCCCTCGCAACAGCCTCGAGTCCTGCCCTGTATACCTCCGACATGTAGCAACCGTAGTGCAACGAAAATGTAATAAGGCCGGTAGCTATCGGCGAAAGGCGAATGCCAATTCCCGGCATTGCAAAATAGAGGAAAAATAGTTGCACCAATATTGGGGTGCCACGAACGAAATCCACAATTAGTGTCGTGGCTCGCGGCACAATGGGCCACTTGGCGCGCCGCAGCAATGCCAGCGGAATTCCAACAACCAGCGCCAGGAAGAACGAAGAAAAGGTGACATAGAGAGTCGTCACCGACGCTGCGGCAAGCTTTGGCAGTATGCTCATGGCAAATGCAAAGTTGAACATCAGCGGATACTTGCGGTATGCGGCCGCCATCGGCTGAATTGATGTTCGAGCATGCGTACTGCTGCGGTCACCGCCATGGCGATTGCATAGTAAATGAAAAGTACGCAGGTAAAGACGGGAACGACCGCCAAAGTCCGGGTGGCGATGAGCGTCGATTGAAAAGTCAGCTCGGGCACCGTGATGACGGAAGCAATTGAGGTGCCCTTTAGCAGCATAACGAGCGAATTACCAAGCGGCGGCAGCATCACGACAAACGCTTGCGGCAGGATGATGCTAAACAGCGTGGTGCGACGTGAAAAGCCCAGCGCAGTTGCCGCCTCCCATTGGTCGCGGCTGATCGACTGCATTGCGCCCCTGACAACTTCGGAGCCGTAAGCACCATGAACAAGGCCCAGGCCGATGACGGCGGCGGTCTGTGCGGTCAGCGATATACCAAAAAACGGCAGCGCAAAATACAGCCAAAAGAGCTGAACGACCGTCGATATGCCACGAAAAAATTCAACCCAGATCAATGCAGCGTTTCGCACGAACACATTGCGCGACTGCCGCAAAATGCCTAGTGGAACGGCTAGAGCTGCAGCAAAAAGAAAGGAAAAAGCAAAAACCCGCAACGAGATCATCGTTCCGGACAGAATGACCCAGCTTGCCTCGACAAGGACGTTCATTATCCGATTCTATCAAACGACTAGGGCTTGCACAGCTCCTTCGTTGTAACCCCTTTTGGAACCTCATTGGACGAGATTGAGTACTTTGCAAGTATCTTGAGATGCTCCGGCCCGCCAAGGATCTTCGCAAGCTCCGCGTTGACGGCCGCGACAAGTTCCTTGTCCCTGGGACGGAACGCATAGCCGGCATAATTAACTGTCGACTTCCCGTTGATAATCGCCTGCTCGAACGGCAGGGCGCGCTCAATACTTGGGTCGCTCTTCACCGTCGCTTCGGCGCTGATCGCGGTTTGTAGTGCTCCATCGATGCGATCTGCCTTCAGTGCAGAAATCGCGGAAACGAAATCCGGGAACATAACGAGTTGGCTATCAGGAATGCCGGAATCCTTTGCATTTCGCGCAGTCGCAGCGCCAACGACACCACCTAGTTTAATTGATTGGTTGTCGATCACCGATTTGTAGCTTGATATCTTCTTGGGGTTGCCGGTTCTAACGATGATCGAGTCGCCGACAGCGACGGTCGGCTCGCTGAAAGTAACTTGCTCGCAGCGGGCTGGGCGTATGTAAAATCCGGCGACCACGACATCGAAGCGGTCAGCTTGCAAACCAGGAATGAGCGAACCGAATTTCGTGATTACCCCCTCCAGTGCAGGCACCCCTATGCGGCTGAAGATTAGACTGGCAAATTCGTAATCTGCCCCGGCGATCGTGCCGTCCGCGTTGGCAAAGCTCCATGGTGCTTCATTGGCGAAGCCGATCCTCACGACGCCCTCGTTTTTGATGCGAGCAAGGGCGTCTTCCGCCTGGGCGCTGGCTGACGCCGCGGTCAGAATCAGAACGAGCAATGATTTCGCAAGGACCATTCTTGTCATCTTCGTTCTCCTCCAACGCAGCCTGTCGACGGTATCATTTGGAAATATCGCTGCTTATGTGCAGTTTCGCTAGCTCCATGCCGAACCAGCATCGCCGCTGATCGGGGCCGACGGGCCTGCATTTGTGCCGAAGTCATCCCCCGGCACCGAAGGCGGCGGAGCAGGCAGCAAAGGGCAGAACTCCGTGCTTTTGAATGCAATGCCAGATAAGTTGAAGGGAGACACATTTCTCAACGCGATGAATGAGTTTCCATCGTACACGGTCGCTTGCTTTATGCGCGCATTCGCATACTAATTCCGCATAGCCTTAGCGAAAAACCGCATAATTTTTGATCAGATCGGTGTGATAGGGATGCACTGACCCCGCTTAAATTGAGGAGTTGAGATTGTCCAAGTGGCGCACGCGCCTGCTTCGCAACTGAACGGTCACCATCCCATTGCCTCAAAGAAGCTCACTCAGGGAACTGAAATGATCGAAAAGGCGGAATATCAAGCGCGCGTTAGCAAGCTTGCTGCGCGCATGCGGCAATCGGGGTTGGACGGCGTCCTGCTGACTGCCGAGAGTAACATCGATTACTTTTCGGGATTTCGTCACCACGCCCCGTGGACGCTTTTTGCGCGGCCCATTTTTCCAGATATTTCAGCTGACGGTCGTAGCGCACTCCTTACGCATACGTTCCTTGAACCTGAAATGCGTCGAACGTCGGCCGTTGCCGACATTCGCACCTTTGCAACTTCGGGAGATGCGCCAGTCGCGCAAGTTCGCGAGATCATGAGCGAGCTCGGCATTCAGCGCGGAAAGCTCGGCATGGAGCTCGGTTACGAACAGCGACTCGGCATTAGCCTGAATGATTTTCGTCGGCTTGAAGTAGAACTCAGCAACATATCCATCGTAGATGCGTCGATGCTGCTTTGGAGCCTCCGGATGATCAAATCATCAGCCGAAATAGAATTGATGCGGCAGTCGGCGGCTGTTACGTCCGCGGCGTTCGCCGCAGGGTTTTCCGCTGCGCGGCCCGGCATGACCGACGCCCAGGTTTGTCAAGTCTGCGCCAGGACGATGGTGGAGCAGGGCGCGGAGAGGCCGGGCTTTATTCTTGTGACGTCGGGGCAGAAAAATTACAACGTGCTCAGCGGCAAGCCTACCGATCGAAAACTAGAGCGCGGCGACATGATTTGGATCGATATGGGAGCGGTGACAAACGGCTATTGGTCGGATTTTTGTCGTGCGGCGTATTTTGGAAAGCCCACGAAAGAGCTTGAGGACGGTCAGAAAGTAATTCTCGACGTCAATGATGCGATGATCGGTGCGACGCGTCCTGGCGAACCGCTTCGCAATATCGCGGCTGCGGCGGTTAACGCCTTTAAAAAGAGCGGCTTGGAAGTTTCGATCGGTTCAGGTCGTATTGGACACGGCATGGGCCTAATGAGTACTGAGCCGCCGCATGTTGCATTGTATGATGATACTATATGCGAGGAAGGCTTGATATTCACAATCGAGCCGAGGATTACCAATGAGCATGGTGTTTTCAATTGTGAAGAGTTGCTACTGGTGACCAAATCTGGTGTCGAGATAATGACGACGTCGCCGCGTCACATCACTTACATCCAATAGCAGAAATGCTTTTCCCCAAAGGCGACCCTTATGGCTATATTCCAGTGCGCTGTATGCCGCTCGTCCTTTCCAACAGCGGAATTGATCTGGTGCTGCAAGAAATGCGGCGGCCCGTTAAATGTTGAGGGCATCCCTCTATTGCGCCGTTCCGACATCGTGTCAGATCGAGCGTCCTTGTGGCGATACCAGAAGGCGCTGATCCATCAGGGCCCTGTAGCCGTTTCATTGGGCGAAGGCTGGACACCCCTCATTCGCGGATCCTGGCGGGGTGTTAACGTTCATTGGAAATCCGAATTCGTAAGCATTTCAGGCTCGTTTAAGGATCGTGGCGTGTCGGTGATGATCAATCATCTGCTGGCCAACGGCGTGACAAAGGTTGCCGAGGATTCATCAGGCAATGGCGGTGCAGCGGTAGCAACTTACGCGGCCGCAGCCGGCTTGCCCTGCCGCATCTATGTCCCCGCGCAAACCTCGCCCAGCAAGGTTACCCAGATAGCGGCGACTGGCGCCGAGGTTATTCGAATTGCGGGCTCGCGTCAGGCCGTTGCCGATGCCGCGATGGCGGACAAGTCCGGGTATTTCTATGCGAGCCACAATTGGGATCCGGCTTTCCTCGATGGGATCAAGACGGCCGGCTACGAAATCTGGGAACAGTTAGGCTTCGATGTGCCGGACGCTATCGTTGCCCCGACCGGGGGAGGCAGCAATTTACTTGGATGCTTTCGCGCGTTCAGTGGATTGCGCGAGGCGGGAGAAGTGGATCGGCTGCCTCGTCTCTACGGGGCACAGTCAGAAAGCTGCCAACCTATGGCGCTTGGCTTTCAAGCTGGAGCCGAGACGTACGTCGAAGCTGAGAGCAGGCCTTCGATCGCCGAAGGGATTGCAGTTTCACATCCGATTCGCTCGCGAGAGGTAATGGCGGCCGCGCGCGAAAGCGGCGGAGGCATTTATGCTGTTTCTGAAGAGGCGATCGGCATCGCGCATGCGAAACTTGCGCGCTCCGGTTTATATGTCGAACCAACAACTGCGGCTGCCGGAGCGCTTCTGGATCGGTTGATCGAACAGGGCACTATACGCGCGGGAGAACGCGTGGTGGTCATCCTGACAGGTAGCGGATTAAAGGCGGGCGAACTTATCGCCCGGATGCGGGAAGGGACACTCGCTACGCGCTGACAACGTCGCGCAAAAACGCCAGATGCGCCAATCGGTGAGAGGGCCGAAGGCATGGGCGATTGACGAGCCTGTCTCGAAAGTATCGAGTGCGGTCAAGTGCAATGAGATTTCGACAGTTCGAGGTTGGCGGCGGCGGGTCAGAGATCGATTTGCAAAAGGATGGTCTTGATGTTTGTCAGCGACAATGTGAGCTGTGTGTGCCCAGAAGTCATGCGAGCGATCGATGTAGCCAATAAGGGTGACGCCGTATCTTATGGCGGAGACGAAACAACGCATGAGCTGGAGACAGCTTTCTCCAATTATTATGGAAAGCCTGTTTGCGCATTTCCTGTCGGCACGGGAACGGCCGCGAACGCGCTTGCGTTAGCTCTCGCCACCCCGCGTTTCCGCGCAATTTATTGCCATGAGAATGCACACATCGAAACAACCGAATGCGGCGCAACCGAGGCGTGGGGCGGTGGCACCAAACTGGTGCTGTTGCGGGGCGAACATTATCGGATTGATGCGGACGACCTGAAGTCGGCATTGGCGCGTCTGCCATCCGGCGACCGACCGCAGATGGCGATGCCGGCGGTCGTCAGCATCTCTCAAGGCACCGAAATTGGAACGATCTATTCGCCGGATCAAATTGCGGCGATTTCACATTTAGCGCACGACCATGGTTTGTTGATGCACATGGATGGCGCTCGCTTTTCCAATGCGCTTGTCAAAAGTGGCTGCAAGCCAGCTGACATGACATGGCGGGTGGGCATCGATATCTTGTCTTACGGCGCCACAAAGAATGGCGGAATGTGTGCCGAGGCGGTCGTCATCTTCAACCCTGATTTGGTTGCGCAGCAGAGATTTCTCCGCAGGCGCACGGGACAATTGTTTTCCAAGATGCGCTACCTGTCGGCGCAATTGACCGCATTGATACGCAATGGAGTTGCTGAGCGCAACGCCTTGCGGGCAAACGAGATGGCTGCGCGCCTGGCGGAAGGTCTTTCGCGCATTCCCGGTTCGCGGTTATTGGATCGCGTCGACATCAACGAGATTTTTATTTTTCTTCCGGAAGTCGCCGCGGAGCGTCTCAAAGCAAGTGGCTATGAGATCAAGCTTCGCATCGACGGCAATGGGCCGCATTACCGCTTCGTCACCGCCTGGAATAGTGCCGCCGCTGACATCGATCAATTTGTTGCGGCGGCGGCTGGCGACGAATTGCGGGGCCGACCGGTCGGGCGAGACCGAGTTTAGAAATAGGTAAAAGGGTGAGCCATGGTGGAGACGTCGAATGTTGGATCACGCATCGCGAATTGGATAGTCGGCCTGGATGGCCAGACGTTGTCCGGCGCTGTGGTCGAAAAGCTGAAGCTCGCCGCCCTTGACACCTTCGCGGCCATTCTGTCGGGCGTTAATGAGGACGTCGTGCGAAGGGTAATATCCTATGCATCGGGCACGGGCGAGGGAAACGCGTCGATCATCGGGCATTCCGCCCGGGCGAGCCTTACCGGCGCCGCACTCATCAACGGAACCATGGGGCACGCGTGCGACTACGATGATTCAAGTTGGACCATGTGGGGCCATCCTACGGCACCGGTATTGCCAGCCGTGCTGGCCGTTGCAGAGAATAGAAATCTATCGGGCATGGAGTTTCTCACCGGTCTCGCGGTTGGGCTCGAGATCGAGAAAACGCTCGGGCTTGGCTGCCAACCGGAGCACTATCTGCGCGGCTACCACCCCACCGGTAGTCTTGGGATTTTCGGCGCGGCAGCCGGCGCCGCAAAGCTGCTTGGTCTCTGTTCAGAGCATATTCTGATGGCTCTTGGACTTTCGGCGTCGCGGGCCGCCGGACTCCGTGCCAATTCCGGCACCATGACCAAACCGCTGCACGTCGGCTTTGCTGCTCGTGACGGAGTTGAAGCGGCGTTGCTCGCAGAACTCGGCGTGACCGCCAGTCCAGCGGCAATTGACGGACCCTGTGGTTTTTTCGACGTATGTGCGCCCGACCACAAAGAGATCGAATGGATTGCCGATCACCTGGGCCATCCATTTGAGGTTGTCAATCCCGGCTTGTCCCCCAAGCTTTATCCATCGTGCAGCGAGACCCATTCCGCTGTTGACGCCATTCTACAAATGCGAGCCGAAGGGCTTCGACCGTCCGACGTTCGGCGCATCCGCTGCGGCGTCACGCCTGCCGCCCGCTCCAACCTAGTTTACGACAACCCCACAACGCCGCTCCAGGCCAAATTCAGCCAGACCTATTGTCTTGCTGCTCCGCTCGTCCGGGGCGCACTGGGACTTGCCGAATTCGACCCGGAAACCGTAATGGATGCTACCATCCGCGATCTGATGAGCCGCATCGAGGTCGAGATTCACCCTGACCTGTCAGGTTCTGATTCCGTAGCCTTCTCCTCGCCCGCGATTGTCGAAGTCGATATCGCCGACGGTCGTACGCTGAGCAAGCTTGTGCGTGAAATGCGCGGCCATCCCAGCAATCCGCTCGCGCCTTCCGACATCGAGGCCAAGTTCATCGAATGCGGGGATCGGGTGCTTCCGAAGAGCAAGGTCCGGAGCGCCCTTGCGAAAATCCAGACACTCGATCGACTCAACTCGGTGAATGAGTTGGTCGATGATCTACGGGCCTAGCGACCGTAATCGCCGTGGTACTTCACTTGGTGAAATCAGCGTAGTGCGAGCGACGTGTGCAGTTATCGTTCACATATCAAGTCCATGAGACTTCGGGCAGAGGTCATGGTTTCAAGGCTCGAAACCGCTTCAGGGATCTTGTCAAGCCGAGCCTGACTTAATTCGAGCGATGAATAACTAGCGCATTGCGCTAACTTGCCCACAACATCTTCCATCGACGGCGGATTGCGGGGATGCCCGAGCGGATGGTCGATTCGCTGCGAGATCTCCTTGCCATCGCCCATCTTGAAGTAAATTTTTGCTGGCGCATTCTGATTCATGCCATCCGTGCGCTCGATGTCTGCGTCCACCTCTACGCTTGTCGCCGCCAATAGCCGCAGGACGTCACGGTGCCGCAATGCCTCACCTTCAAAATCAAGGATTCCTACGGCGCCTTTCGCCGCAGCAACCGCAACGCCGAAGGGTAAGCTGAACTTTGCCG
>Ga0210405_10000955_pt1 | contig 35157 bp, 26 predicted proteins | sample IncBWH11MmetaG_FD_155492 | JGI IMG/M metagenome (GOLD analysis project Ga0210405, IMG submission 155492) | Forest soil microbial communities from Barre Woods Harvard Forest LTER site, Petersham, Massachusetts, United States - Inc-BW-H-11-M | ecosystem: Environmental > Terrestrial > Soil >... | reverse complement strand
AAGGGCCTTCATCCCTGTCCACGCCGAGCCACTGCAACCCATCCAGGATTCCCTTCACCAGTTCCGGCTTGTTGCGCTCCGCGTCCGTATCCTCGATGCGCAGCACCATGGTGCCGCCCTGGCGCCGCGCGAACAGCCAATTGAACAGCGCCGTGCGCGCCCCTCCGACATGCAAATATCCAGTTGGGGAGGGCGCAAATCGCACCCGCACTCCCGGCGTCTTGTTCGCTGCTTCGCTCATCACCTGTGGTGTGTTTCCATCCTGATGGAAACCCTCAGTGTAGCGAAATGGAAACTTTCCGTCCAACCCGTGAAGGTTTGGCGAAAGGACCAAGCGCCTTACTCCATCTTGTAGTGAATCCGTTACCCCCGGCGCTGCTGTCTTTTTGGCTACCAGTACCCCGGTACACTTGCATCCTGAAAATTCCATAATCCATAATCACAGGTACTTTGTTTTGTGCGTAGACCCGGCCTTCCACTTGCCCGCACGATTGTCCCCGCGTGCGGCGCCGGATTGCCGCTACGCACTGAACTAGAAGTGTCTTGTGTGCCTTCGTGTTCGGCGAAGGCAGCGTCTGACCGTTGGACCGGGAATCGGTTGCGACCTTAATGCATCAGAGCTTTATTTCACTGGCGCTGTTGATCGCCACCACATTGGTGGCCGGGTTCTTCGCGTACATTTACAGCATCAAACGGCAAACCTACCTCCTTCTCTGGACTGCCGCCTGGACCGTTTTCGGGCTTCATTACTTGGGCCAGGCACTCTCTCAGGGGGCGCCTTCTGGCGCGTTCGAAAGCGGTCTCGATCTTTGGCTCTACACGCTCTCGGGATTGCTCTTTTTTCTCGGCGCACAAATTTACTCTCAGCGAAAGCCATGGATGATTCCCGCCCTCATGCTTGCCGTCATTTTGGGCCTATGGGCTGCCGCCAATGCCATCAACGTCATCCGCATCTCCGAAGTAATTCCCGCCTCCATGTTGTACGTTGCTGTAGCCGTGGTCTTCTGGCAGGAAAGCCGTCGCCAGGAAACCCTCGCCGACCGGCTGTTGGGCATCTCTTTCGCCTCTTGGGGAGTTCTCTGGGTCTCGCTGCATTTTCTGAACACCGCGCCGGAACTACAGGGCGCGAACCTTAACGTCGTCGCGGCCGCTCCGTGCGCGTTCGTTGCCATGTTGATGGTCATGGCGATTTATGAAGAAGAAAAGCGGCGGGTTGAGCGCAACATGCTTGCGCTTTCGAATCTGAATCTGGCCACCTCCAGTTTTGTCGGCGGCGAAATCCAGCGCATGCTCTCGCAAGCCCTGGACCGCGTCCTCGGGGTTGTCCGACTCCCCGCCGGCGCGCTCTTCTTGCATCACGGTGATCCTCAGGGACCTACATCCGTTGTTGCCGTGGGCTTGAGTGATGATTTTTGCCGCGCCGCACAGGACGAAGGCCTCGACGACTATCTGGTCAGCCTGGTGTCGCGCCTCGGCGGACTCCTGGGTTTCCGCGACCTGCGCGACGACTCCCTCTCCGCTCTTGAAAAAGAACAGTCCATCCGCCGTTTCCGCGACCTGGCTCTGACGCAGGGACTCCGAAGCGTCGTAGCCATCAGCCTTCAGGCGAAGGAGCAGGCTTTCGGCGTGCTGCTGCTTGGCACTCCGGACAGCCGCCGCTTCACTCCCGCTGAACTGCGGCTGCTCCTCGCACTGGGACATCAGATCGGTATGGCTGTCGAGAACAGCTATTTGATTCAGCAGACTTCGCGCCGCTCCGAAGAGTTGCACGTCCTTAACGAAATTGGCCGCGCGCTGAGCTCCACCCTGAACAAAGAAGACTTGATGCGCAAGGTTTGGGAAGAGCTGCGCCGTCTGTTCGATGTCGAGAATTTCTACATCGCCGAGCTCGATCCGCTTCGTGACGAAATGCATTTCGATCTCGAAATGATCGACGGTACCCGCATGCCCAAGCGAACCAGGCCCGCGGGAAATTTCATCACCGAATACATCATTCGAACGCGGCAGCCCGTCCTGATCCGTGACAATTATGTCGCCGAGGCGAAAAAGCTCGGAGTGGAACCGCTGCGCACGAAAGGCTGTTTCTGCGGTGTCCCCTTGGTCGCCTATGATCACGCGATCGGAGCCATGGCCGTCTATTCCGACAATGAGCGCAGTTTCGACGAAGGCCACCTGGAGCTTCTCCGCGTGCTGGCCAGCGAAGCCAGCATCGCCATCGAGAACGCGCGGCTCTTCCACGAGGAACGCACGAAAGCCCGTCACCTGACTCTGCTCAATACCATTTCGCGCAACGCCATCGCCACTCTGAATCCGGATGAAATGCTGGCGAAAATCACCGAGCAGCTGGAAGAGGGCCTGACCTACGATCACATCGGAATCGGCCAGCTCGATTATGCTACCCGCGAGATTGTCATCCAGGCCGAAGCCGGCAAGCGCCGCGGAACAACCGGCCGCCGCATTCCACTCGGAATCGGACTCATCGGCCACGTGGCACGCAATGGACACATGGCCGCTTACCGCGCCACGTCTCTCTCCGACAACGCCCTCAAGCCACTCCTGCCCGATACCGTGTCCGCGATTGCGCTGCCGGTTTTCTACGCGGACCAGCTGCACGGCATTTTGTCCATCGAATCCTCCGTAGTCGCCGATTTCTCCGAAGAAGAAATCCTTCTGCTTCGCACGCTCGCGGACTTGATCGCGGGCGCGCTGCACAACGCACTGTCTTTCCAGAAAGCTCAGGAACAGGCCATCACGGATGGACTGACCGGCGTAAAGACCCACCGGTTTTTCATGGAAGCACTTTCCGCCGAATGGAAGCGCTCGACGCGCGCGGGCCGCGCCTTCGCCCTGGTGCTCATGGACCTCGACCGCTTCAAATTCGTCAACGACTTTTACGGCCACCTGGAGGGCGACCTCGTGTTGCAACGCGTGGGCCACATTCTGGAAACGAATTGCCGGCGCTCCGATGTCGTGGCCCGCTACGGCGGCGACGAATTCGTGATCCTGATGCCGGAAACCAACATGGAGCACGCGCGGCAATTGGCGAGCAAACTTCGCGGATGGGTCTCCGCGGATCCGTTGCTGCGCGAGAAAAACATCAGCGCGAGCTTCGGCATCGCCTGCTACCCGCTGCACGGGTCTTCGCCTCAAGAGTTGATCCAGGTTGCTGACGCTTCGATGTATCTTTCGAAGCATCAGGGCGGCAACGCGGTCTCCACGGCGGATCACTTCGATCCTAACGAAGCAAAGAAGTGGAAGCGCGACGTTCTCGAAGCCTATCTGGGTGTGACGCTCAAGAGGCTCTTCGCCACCGGTCCGGAGGCCTTCGAAGAAATCTACCAGCGCCTCACACAGTTCACCGAATCTCTCGCTTCAACAGAGACCGTGAACAACAAGACGGCCACGGCGCCAGTGCAAGGCCCACAAGCTCTGCCGCAAGCGGTGCTCGACACGGTTACGTCGCTGGCTTTCGCCATCGACGCGAAAGATCACTACACCCAGGGCCATTCACAGAAAGTTTCCGCCTATGCGGCGCTGATCGCCGAAGCCATGGCCATGTCCGATGCGGAAGTGGAGGAAATCCGCTTGGGCGGCGTGCTGCACGACATCGGAAAAGTCGGTATCCCGGAAAATATTTTGAATAAGAGCGGCCCGCTCAATCCCGACGAGTGGGAGACCATGAAATCTCACGTCAGGTTTGGCGCCAAGATTCTTGATCCGCTCACTCCGCTCGCTCGGATTCGCGAGATGGTTCTGCACCATCACGAATACTACGACGGTTCCGGTTACCCCGATGCACTCGGCGGCGAAAAAATCCCGCTCGGCGCGCGCATTATCGCCATTGCGGATGCCTACGATACCATCACCAGCGATCGCACCTACAAGAAAGCGCGCAGGGCCGCCGACGCCCTGGCGGAACTCGAGCGCTGCGCGAACGCTCAGTTTGACGGCACCATCGTGGAAGTCTTCGTTCGAACGATGCGCGCCCTGCCGAATCCGGTCATCGAAGTTGCAGCCACCACAGGCCCGCGCAACACCTGATCCGCGGAGTCCGTCGAACCAGTTATTTCCCGTCTAAATCCACGTCCTTGATTGGAATGTCGTAGTGTGAGTCCAGGATTTCGAAGCGCCGCTGTTCCTCTTTCTTGTAGGCCTCCTGATCGGGATAAAGCTGCTTGATCAGCGCGCCGCTGTCAAAATTGTCGTTGGCAATCGCGGCATTCTTGAAAACGATGGTCACGCGAAAGTCCCAGCGCCCATCTTCCGTGGCGTGATACCGCGGCGTTGCCATGCTCACTTTCAGCATGCGCCCCAATTCCATCTCTTTTTTCAGCACTGGATAGTGGTTTTTCTTGAACAGTGCGAGGAACTCATCCGCATGGCCCCATTTCGCCTTGTAGTAATACTCGATGACATAAGGCTGATCTTTCGTTTCCGCGGCCATCACGTCTTGCCTGGCGCTCAACACTTCGTGCCCTGCGAATAGAGTGATCATCAGCGCAAAGACCACCGCGCCGCTCCATCTCGTCCATCTCGATTGCATCTGCATCGTTGCCCTCCGTAGAAACGTCTCAATTCGTTCCAAATCATACGCTCAAATTGCATGGTAGTACGTGACATTGCCGGCTGCGCTGCGCCGCCTGGTCGATCGTTTCGTTCCTCGCGGCAGCTCCTGTTATTCTTTTCTGGAGAGGTCGTTATGCAAACCGCATCCGTGAAGTGGATTGGCGAACAGAAATTCGTGGCCACGAGCCCCTCGGGGCACGCCATGACTGTTGATTCCGATCGCGATTCGAATAAGGCTCCCGGGCCGATGGAACTCGTGTTGATGGCTCTGGGGGCATGCACCGCTACCGACATCGTGATCATTCTCGAAAAAAAACGCCAAAGACTGGAATCGCTGGAAGTAATCTGCTCCGGCGAGCGCGCCCCGGCACCTCCCACCGTCTGGACAAAACTGGAAATCCTCTATCGGCTCCGCGGGCAACTGGATGACGCAGCCGTAAAGCACGCGATAAAACTCAGCGAAGAAAAATATTGTTCCGTGTCCGCCATGCTCCAGAAATCGGCCACCATCTCCTGGCGCTACGAAATCCTTCCGTCCTCGGCAATTCTCGGGCGCGCGCGCAGTTGATTCCTTCTACGCGGGGCCATCTTTCGGATTCCTGATTCATTCTTTGCAGCAACGAGGAGAGCAGGAGTTCGCCTTGTATCGTCACCGCGCTATCGCATAAAATTCAGGTTCTTTTATTCCGGGGCCATTTGCAAGGAGAGTCATGTCCCACCGCATCGCGGCAAAAATTACGGGTGTAGCCGGGTACGTTCCGCCCAAGGTGATGACCAACGCGGACCTGGAGAAAATCGTCGAGACCAACGACGAATGGATCCGCACGCGCACCGGCATCCGAGAACGCCACATCGTGGAGAAGGGTGTGGCGAGTTCGCACCTGGCGACGGAGGCGGCCAAGGCTCTCCTTGCGCAAGCAAAAACGGATCCTCTGGAAATTGACCTGATTGTGCTCGCCAGCGTCACGCCGGATATGTTTTTTCCCGCGACCGTCTGCCTGGTGCAGGATCGCATCGGAGCAAGAAAAGCGTGGGGCTTTGACCTGTCTGCGGCGTGTTCCGGTTTTGCGTACGCACTGACCGTGGGCGCGCAGTTTGTGGGCGCGGGGACGCACAAAAAAGTCATGGTGATCGGAAGCGACACTATGACTTCCATCCTGGATTACAAGGATCGCGCGACGTGCGTGCTGTTTGGAGACGGCGCAGGTGCGGCTCTGATTGAAGCCGCCGGTTCGAATGAGGGAATTCTGGATTTCGAACACGATGTGGATGGGTCTGGCGGAGCGTTTTTGTACATGCCGGGCGGAGGTTCGCTGAATCCCTCCAGCGCGGAAACCATCGAGAAAAGAATGCACTTCGTCCATCAAGAAGGCTCGCAAGTGTTTAAGTATGCCGTGCGAAGAATGGCGGAGATGGCCACACACCTCCTCGAGAGGAACGGCTTTACGAAAGACGATCTGGCGCTGCTCGTGCCGCACCAGGCCAACCTCCGGATTATCAGAGCCACGCAGGAGCGGCTGGGAATAGAGGATTCCAAGGTGATGGTGAATATCGATCGCTACGGGAATACCACCGCAGGAACGATTCCCCTGGGGCTACGGGACGCTGTGGAGCAAGGTCGGCTGTGCAAAGGGGATTTGGTGCTGATTGTGACCGTGGGAGCCGGTTATACGACTGGCGGGATCCTGCTGCGATGGGCTTATTAATTCCAGCCAGTGGAGTCAGGCTTAGCAGGAGCGCAGCGAGGCCGCGAGCTGCAGGTTGGCCTGGAGGCGGCGGTCCACCTGGACGGCGGCATAGCGGGCGCAGATAACGCGCTCGCTTAGGCTCCAGGCAGCCACTGCAGGAATGCGTGCGCCCGCTACGGCGTCAAGGCTTTGTACGACTCGGTAGTAAAGACGGACGAGACCGAGGCCCCCGCGATTCGGAAAGAGATCGGGGGTCAGATCGTGGAGCCCGGCGAGGGTCTCGAAGTGTTCCGGGGCCACGCGCCCGTTTTCAACACGGGCAGCGGACAGCACGCGATCGGAAACCGGCTGGGCGGCTACTCCCGCCAGGACCGCGCGCCAGTAGTACAGGCCAAACTGGGCCAGGGCAACGATGGAGATCGCAAATAGCATAGTGGCGAACATCCCTCAGCCTCTAAAGGGATTGTGCCGGTGCGAAAAATACCTACCAATAGCCCTGAAGTACCAGTGGACTGGAACTATCGGTGTAAGCTATTGAAAATAAATGACCTAATATGATTAGCAGGTTGAAAAAGCAATGGTTTGATTGTTTGTGCAATTCGCCGATCCTGGCACTAGACAATTTTAAGCAAAGGGAGCGTGAATATGCGGTCGAATATTCGCATGGTTTTGCTGGCGGCCGGGCTCGCACTTTTCTTGGGATTTCTTCTCCAGAATTCTTCGCTCGGGGTGCCCAGCGACGGACGAGAAGCCGACCAGAAGGCCATCAAAGCGGTGCTGGAGGCGCAGCAATCGGCTTGGAACCGCGGCGATGTGGACGCCTTTCTGGTGGGATACTGGCATTCGAGTGAGCTGACATTTTCCGGAAGCAGCGGCGTGGCTCGCGGATGGGACGGAGTGCTGGCGCGCTACAAGAAAAACTATCCGGACCGCGTGGCGATGGGCCAGCTTGATTTTTCGGATCTGGAGTTTCGGTTTTTGGGGCCGCACTCGGCGATGGTTTTGGGGCGATGGCATTTGAAGCGAGAACAAGATGAGCTCGGAGGGGTGTTCACGCTGGTGTGGCAGCGCTTTCCGGACGGGTGGAAAATCATTCACGATCACACTAGCTCAGTGGCTCCTGCAAGGTAGGATTCCTGGGATGGATTGGACCTATCGTCGACCAAGAATCGTCGAACGAGGGTTGTGGTTCGGTCTCTACAAGAATCAAAGACGCCGGTCTAAAGACCGGCCACTACAGAATCTCTAGGATTTCTTCGTAGCGCTTGAAGGGCGGGATCAAATACGCGCCGGCAAGCTCGGTGCGCGCCCAGGAGAGCATTTCGCGCGCGACTTCGAAGCCGCGGTCGCGGGCGGCGGCTCCGGCGGCTTCCAGGGATTTCAGCAGCGGCTGGGGGATGACGATGCCGGGGACTTCGTTGTTCAGGCGCAGCGCCTGCTTGTAACTGGTCAAAGGCCAGATCCCGATCAAAATAGGAATAGCAGGCTTGCCGCCGAGTTTTTTCAGGAAAGCGTGCCAGTGCGCAGGATCGAAGAGCGGCTGGGTCATGGCGTAGTGCGCGCCGGCTTCAATCTTGGCGTGGAAGCGCTCGATTTCGTTGTCGAGATCGTCGGCGACGGGATTGACCGCGACGCCGATGGCGAAATTTGTTGCGCCGCCGAGCGTCTTGCCTGCCCAGTCTGTGCCCTGATTCAAACGGTTAAGAACTTTGACGAGGCCGACGGAATCGACTTCGTAGACGCCGCTGGTTTCCGGGTAGTCACCAACCGAGGGCGGGTCGCCAGTGATGGCGAGAATGTTGCGAACACCGCCGACAGTCCACGCACCTAGCAACGCGGCCTGCAGGCCGATGATGTTCTGATCGCGCGTGGTGAGGTGTGGAACGGTTTCAACGCCATGCGCTTCGAGGGCGCCGGCGACGACCAGCGCGTCCATCCCGACGCGAGCCATGGCACCGCTGTTGATATCGATGGCATCCACTTTCTTCGAGGCCATAACTTTGTCGACCTGCTCGTAGATGCGGTCGAGCGAGAGGCCCTTAGGCGGGTCGATTTCCACGCAGACGGCGAACTCTTTTTTCTGCAGCTTTTTCCAGAATTTGCTTTCCGGATCGCGGTGCGCCACCGGAACCGGCTTGGCCATCACTTCGACGGAATGCACGGCGGCATGTGTCGTGACGGGCTTGAGTGACTTGACGGCTTCGGCCATGGCGCGAATGTGCGCGGGAGTCGTGCCGCAACAGCCGCCAAGAATGCGCACTCCGAGCGCAGCAGCTTCGCGCGCAAAAAGCGCGAAATATTCGGGCGAGGATTTGGGATAAACGATGCGGTCGCCTTCGCGTTTGGGAAAGCCGGCGTTGGGCATGCCGCTGACGCGCACATCATCGACGGCGGCAAGTTCCTGGAGGATTGGCAAGAGCGCTTGCGGTCCAAGGGTGCAATTTGCGCCAATGACCTGGACATTTTTGTTTTTTAACTGCGCCGCAGCACCCGTCGGGCGGAGATCGCCGTAGGTTGTGCCTTCTTCGGAATAGGTGAGCTGGGCCACGATGGGCAAACCGGAAAACGAGCGAATCGCGTCGATGGCGAAGAGCAATTCTTCGATGTAGGCAAACGTTTCAAGAATATAGAAATCGACGCCGCGCTCTTCGAGCGCGAGCGCCTGCTCGTGAAAGATGTCCTGTATTTCTTCCGGAGCAGGATGACGCGACTGCACGCCCAGGCCGAGCGGGCCGATGGAGCCTGCGATAAGCACATCGCGTGCGGCGGATTCGCGCGCTTCGCGGGCAATCTTCACGCCGCGGCTGTTGAGCCGCTGCACTTCGTCGCCAAGACCGAGAGGCCCAAGCTTGAAGCGATTCGCGCCGAAGGTATTGGTTTCGATGATGTGCGCGCCGGCTTCGATGTAAGCCTGGTGCACGCGAAAAACCGCTTCCGGCTCGGTGGCGTTCAGCTCATCGAAGCAGCGCTGCGCGCCCACGGCCTCGTGCAGCATCGAGCCCATCGCGCCATCGGCGATGAGGATCGAGTCTTTCAGCCGTAAATTGAAATCGTGAATCTTCACAGTTCCATTATCCTGTCCGCTGAAAATGTGCCGCGGAGAACGGGCTCAGCGTTTCTGTTCCATGAGGCTGGCGACGGTGCTCATGAGATCGTATTTGGTGAGGATCTCGAAGCGGGTGTCGCCCATTTCGACAAAGACTGCGGGATTCTCGTGGCTGAGGATGTGGGTGACACGCTCTACGGGCGCGGTGCGCGGAACCTGCGGCAGGGGCTTGCTCATCACTTCGCGGACGACGAGCTTGCGAAGATCCTTGCCTTGCAAGGCAAGATTCAAGATTTGGTCTTCGTAAATCGTCCCGATGGGAAGATTCTCTTCGAAGACAGGAATTTGCGAAATGTCCTGTTCCTGCATGGTTTTCAAAGCATGAAAAACCGTCTGATACGGACGACCGATAATGAGATCGCGTACTTTGCCCAGGGCGTGCTTGGCGTGCACGACTTCTCCGGCAGTGATGGCCGTGGCCGCGTCCACGTAACCGCGTTCGCGCATCCACTCTTCGTTGTAGACCTTGCTGAGGTAGCGCATGCCGGTGTCCGGCAGCAGCGCGACGACGAAATCATGAGGTCCCAGATCTTTCGCGAGACGTAAAGCGCCCGAAATGCAGCCGCCACCGGAGCCGCCGGTGAAAAGGCCTTCCATTTTTGCCAGGCGGCGCGCGACGACGAAGCATTCTTCGTCATTGACCTGAAGAATGTCGTCGAGGATTTTCAGGTTCATCGTCGTGGGGAAAAAATCCTCTCCGATACCTTCGACTACGTAGGTCTTGGCCTTGACGGTTTGTCCGGTCTTGACGAAATCGTAGTAGAGCGAGCCGTAAGGGTCCACGGCGACGATTTTTACGTTGGGATTCTTTTCCTTCAGATATTTTCCGACACCGCTGATGGTGCCGCCGGTTCCCACGCCGCAGACAAAGTGCGTGATTTTGCCTTCGCTGTCTTCCCAGATTTCCGGGCCGGTGGTGCGGTAGTGGGCTTCGGGATTCATGGGATTGTCGTACTGATTCGGGTAGTAGGAATTGGGAATTTCGCGGGCAAGTTTTTTCGCCACGGAGTAATAGCTGCGCGGATCCTCGGGCTCGACAGCGGTGGGGCAAACGATGACTTCGGCGCCGAGAGCTTTGAGGAGATCGACCTTTTCCTTGGATTGCTTATCGGTGGTGGTGAACACGCATTTGTAACCGCGCACGGCGGCGACCAGCGCCAGCCCCATGCCGGTATTTCCGGAAGTGCCTTCGATGATGGTGCCGCCGGGCTTGAGCACGCCCTTTTTTTCGGCGTCGTCAATCATGGCGATGCCGATGCGGTCTTTTACCGAGCCGCCGGGATTGGTGAACTCGGCTTTGACGTAGATTTGCGGCTTCAGACCGTGATTGATGCGGTTCAGACGGATTAATGGCGTGTGTCCGACAGCTTCCAGAATGTTGTTACACTTCATCCGTTTTCTCGATTTCTCCGCTGAATTTCATTCAGTTTAGCATCTTCCCGGCGCGTTTCGATACGTGGCCGCGCGCGCCATTTTCCTACGCCCAAACAAGTAGAGAGTAGATTATGCTTTCTATGAATCTGAAGAAGGGGAGCAGAACATGACGCGGCAGAACATTTCGAGCGGGGCGCCGTGGGAACCGATTGTTGGGTACTCGCGCGCGGTGCGGATCGGCAATACGATTTCGGTGTCGGGAACGACGGCGACAGGTCCGGACGCGAAGATCGTGGGCGTGGGCGATCTGCACGCGCAGACGGTGCAGACGATCAAGAATATCGAGGCGGCGCTGATCAAAGCGGGCGCGGGGCTGAAGGACGTGGTGCGAACGCGTATCTTCGTTACCAACATCGCGGAATGGGAAAAAGTAGGGCGCGCGCATGAGGAATTTTTCGGGACGATCCGGCCGGCAACGAGCATGGTGGAAGTGAGCAAGCTGATTTCGCCGGAGATGCTGGTGGAGATTGAGGCGGATGCGGTGGTGGAATGAAGCAAAGGAGGTTATTGAGGTATAGGAAGTTAATTGGTAAAGGAAGTAAAAGATGTAAAGGAGGCCGAAGAGCGACGGCCTGATCTCCATCGAAGGTTCGCAGTAGTTGAGGAATTTTCATGCCATCAGCGCTTTACGATTCGTTCATTGCGGATTACTACGACGAGTCGCCGCTCGTCCAACGGCGGCTGCAGGACTTAGCGTTCTATCGCGAGGCGGCGCGCGAATACGGCGATCCGGTGCTGGAGCTGGGGTGCGGCACGGGGCGCGTAACCATGGCGCTGGCGGAAGCGGGAAAACGCGTGACGGGGCTGGATCTTTCCGAACGCATGCTCGAGCGCGCGGTGCAGAAGCGCGCGGCGCTGCGCGTGGAGCCGCGCGAGCGAGTACACCTGATGCAAGGGGACATGACGCAGTTTGATCTGGGCGAAAGATTCCGGCTGGTGATTATTCCTTTCCGGGCGTTTCACCACCTGCTGGAATTGCGTCAGCAGATGGATTGCCTGGAGTGCGCGCGAAAGCATCTGACGCCGGGCGGACGGCTGGTTCTGGATGTGTTTCAGACCGATGCGGAACGAATGCACGATCCCGTGCATCACCGGGAAGCTCTCGTCGCGGAATACAAAACGCAGGACGGCCGCGAAGTGCGGATCAGCGAGCGCGTCAAGGCGTTTCATCGAGCGGAACAACGAAACGATGTGGAGATGATATTTTCGATCACGCATCCGGGAGGACGCAAGGAGCGGCTGGTCTTCGCGTGGACGCTGCGCTATTTCTTCCGCTATGAGGTCGAACACCTCCTGGCGCGGTGCGGTTTCCGCGTGACGGCGCTGTACGGTAATTTTGACCGGACGCCGTTGCGAGATGAATCGCCGGAGATGATTTTTGTAGCGGAAATCCGGTGACGAGTTCCAAAATGGGGAGGATACCCCACAACCCCCTTTCTTAAGAAAGAGTGCGAAAGCTTAAGAGAATAAAGAACTTGCTCCACAGTCTTTGTTGAAAGAGCGCAAAAAAGAAGCAAAAGAGAGTAAAACAGCCCTCACTCCCCGGCAGTTTGCATGGTTATCAAAAGAAAGAGTTTAGTTAGGGGAGGTGGCGTTTGTAAATTCTTGATTCTAAAAGCCGTGCCGGTTTCAGTCCGAGCGGCGCGACGATAGGTTAAAAAGCGAAAAGCGGCAGACAAGCTGCCGCTTTTATTAGCCACAATGTGACGTAATAACATGATATCAGGCGGGGCTGCCGTATGTCCAGAAGAATTTTCTGGGTCACTAGCTGACCCGGACGCGGTACTTGAGCACAGCCGTGCCATCCTTGGCGACGGGAACGTTGAATTGGGCGGCAAAAGCTGCCGTTTTTGTGAATTTGTAGGTGGAAGAGAGCATTTCCCAGGAGCCACCGATGGGTTCATTGACCTGGACGGTGATGGGCGCGTCTTTGTGATTGCGGATGGTGATTTCATACTCCATTTCCCAAACGTGGGTGTCGATGCGCTTGTAGTCGGTCTGTTTGCGCTCGGCGACGACATCGAAGGCGTTGCCGATGTGGATGGAGACGTCTTCGTCTTTGGGAGTGTGGTCGATGCGGTCTTCACCGGCGAAAAGAATGCCGCCGCGTGAATCTTTCTGGTAGACGCGAACGTTGCCAGCGGGCATGGGCATACCAAGGCCGGCTTTTTCTTCATTCCTGAACTTGTAATAGACCATGACCGCATCCTTGATGGGCGCGCCGGGAGCCGGGGCGTTCCGGAAGTAGTAGTTCTGGCCGTTGACGACGAAGAGCTTGGTGACGGGGACGCCGGTGCCTTCGAGCAGGCTGATCTGCTTGGACTCTTTGTCTTCCACAGAAGTTTTGCGGCCGAGGGTGTAGAGATGATACTCGGAGAAATTTTCCTGCTGGAATTGGGGAGCAGCTTTTGCGGCGGCCATCGGCACATTCATTTCCATCCTACCGATGGTGCCCTTATCGGCTACGCGATTCAGATCGCCGGCGACAAGCTGGAGCTTGGCGTTGTGAAAAGCGGTGCCGCTGTTGTTGACGAGGGTGACCCATCCATCGAGGTCGGCGTTCTTTTCATCGCGCGAGACGGTGAGGACGTAGTCGGCGTTCCAGGAAAGATTGTTCGCGAGATAGGACGCTTCAATCTGCTGTTTTCTTGGGCCGGAATTTTCGAGAGACATCAGCAGCGTGGGCCGGTCGTACAAATTTGGCGGGACTTCGGGAAAGCGATAGCTCTCCGCAAACATCCCGGTCACGATATCGTTGCCGATCTTCCAGACGGGACCGTTGTTGTCGGAAAGCAAGGTGGCCTTAATCTCTTCGCGCTTGGTGGTGCCATTCTCCTGGTAGGCGCGGACCAGAGTGACTTCGCGGCCGACGTACTTGTGAAGGAGTTTGGCGGGCTCGAGGAGATCGTATTCGTAGTTTTGTTCGATGACACCGAGCTTATCGGGATCGGTGAGGGAGCGGAAATGAACCGTGGCGGGATTCACGGTGGCGGCGATGTCCATGAATTTCAGGCGGAAGGCGCCGCCGGGGAGGGAAAGCTGGCGGACGTCGCGGATCAGGGCGATGTTCGAATTGTAGACGGTGACGTTCAGGTCGGTCTGATCGTTCAGGCCGGTGGATTGATCGCCGGCGGCAGCACGGGCGGCGTCCTTTTCTTGCGCCGCGTAGACTCTGTTATCGCGGGTTGCGGCAAGCAAGAGTGTTGCAAAGCCAGCGAAAACCGTGGCGGCTGCTGCCGTCCAGAACCATCGCGTGACTAGTTTCTTCCGTGGGACTCTCATCACTTTCACCTCAATTGAAATTTGCCTTCACCCTTAGAACGGCACGGCGGGAATTTCTTGCAACCGTGGACCTGTCCCGCTGGCCGTGAAGCTTCATGGTTTGGGTGAGCGCTCCCAGGTGACGCCGCCGTCGCTGGTTGTATAAGCCTTCGTTCCGCGGGCATTCCAAACGGTCGCGTGCAATTCATCCGTGGCTTGTATTCCGCCAAGATCCTCCTTGAGCGGCGAAGAAATCAGTTTCCAGTGCGCACCGCCGTCGGTGGTGAGAAGAATGGCGCCCACGCGGCCAACGATCCAGCAGACTTTGTCCGATGGGGCGGTGCCAGTGAGCAAATCCACGAGCGCGCCGCTCGACTGTCGCGACCAAGAATGTCCGCCGTCCGGAGAGAACTCGATGAGGCCCGCGTGTCCGGCGCGCCAGAGAGAATTGGAGCTGGGGGCGGTGATCAAATTTGGATCGGAAGCAACCACCACCATCTGCGTGGCAGCTTCCGCGGAAGCGCGTCCCCCAAAGCCAGACGCGGGAACAGGAGGCGGAGCAGGCGCGGATTTCAATTTTTTTGCCGCTTCCACCTGGCCGGGTGGAGCGGGCCCGGGTGTTTTAGGGGAGTTGGCGTTGGATTGATTCTGGACTTGAGCATTCGCCGCCTGGGATTGCAGTTCGACGCGTTGTTGCATGGCGCCGGCCGAGGTCTTGGAGTCGAGAGTTGGCTGATTTTCACTACCGAGTAAATCCGTGGAAGAAGCTCGCTCGGCGTCTTTCTGTAGCTTGCTTTCTTCTTTCGCAGAAGGCTTTGCGGGAGTTACTTTTGCCGTGTAGTTCTCGAATTCAGGCTGGTTCGGAGCTTGCTTATCGGCCCTGCCTCTTGCCGAGGCAATTTGATCGTTCAGGGAAGGTGGCGTTGGCGCAACGAGTTGCGGGTGTGCCTCAGAGACCGGAGCCCTTGATTCCAAAGAAGGGGTTGGGGCAGGCGGTGCCTGGGTTTTTGCCATCTCGGTTTCATTCGAACGCGGAAGAACTGGACGCGGATTTTCATGGATCGCGATCCAAACAAGCAAACCTGCGGCAATCGCACCGGCGGGAACGAGCCAACGCAAGGGCGATACGATGGAGAAGCGCCGGACCTGTGCGCGAGCCGGCTGAGAGGCGGCCGCAGGTTGGTCTGCCGCGGCCATCGGTGGAGCTTCGAGTTTCTCTGCGGCGGCATGCATGGGAATATTTTCAGTGGCTTCGAGGTGTGCGAGGATTTCCTGGCAGTGCGCACAACCAACGATGTGTTCCTTCCAGGAATTCATTTCCACGGGGAGCAACGATCGCTCGTGATAGGCGGCAAGCGTCTCACTATCGGCGCACGAATCGCGGCGCGAGACAGATCCGGCATCGCCGCTGGCAGCATCCGCGGAGCCCGCCGCAGAACGCAAATGGCGCGCAATCGCTTTGTCAAAATTTCGATCGCGCTCGTCAGACGACATGGGCCTCTCCATCCTTTGAACGGAACTGCGCGGCTTTCTTGCACGGAGCGATCATGACGGCCGCTTTCCGGCAGCTGGGCCTGGTGATTTGGAACGCGGGAGCAATTTCTCCAAATCGATGGGAGAGTCCTCCGCGCAGTATTCGAAACAGAGAACGATTTCCGCATTGCTCAGACCGGGTTGCGCAGCCGAGCCATTGGCGGGTGCAGATCCCTGGCGAAGCAGGTGTTCCACTTTTTCGCGGAGATTGCGGCGTGTGCGGTCCAGGTGGCGGGAGACGCTGGATTCATGCTCACCGAGCAAGCGGCCAATCTCGGCGAGCGTTTTCTCCTCGGCGTAATAGAGACGGAGAGTCTCGTGTTCCTGCGGCTCGAGCTGTTCGAGAGCACCCGCAAGAGCGCGGGTAAACAGGGTGAGGTAACGCTGGCGATGCGGATCGACGAGCGTGAGTTCTGGAGTTGTCCGCGTCTTCTGCCGCGCGTCCTGCGTGTCCTCTTCACCAAGCTCCTCGAAGCGGCGACCCGCGCGAATGGAATCGATGTGCCGTTGGGCAAGGATGGCACGGAGCCAGGTTTTCAGAGAGCTGCGCCCGTGAAAATAACGAAACAGAGAACGCTCGCCGCCTTTGCCGCCGACGAGGCCGTACAACTCCGCGAAGAGTGAATCCGCAAGCTCACACACTTCCGCGGATGCGGAGTCGCGACGAAGTATCGCAGCAGCAGCGGCACGCAGGTAATTCCGGTAGGTGGCGTAGAAATGTTCCCAGGCCTCCTGGCATCCTTCGATGCAGGCGCAGGCCAGGGCGAGATCTTCGAGGTGCAGCGCGGCGAGATACTTTTCGAGATCTGCGGGAGTGAGCGCTCCGGAGGCCAAGCCCTTGCCTACACTGCGTTCCAGCGCGAGCGCAAAACGCTCGCGGGAAAGTCCCCAGCGTGCGGCATTCGACCGCGCGTGGAGCCACTCGACCAGGGGGGCGCGGTCCTGGAGCGCCGGGGACGAATCCGCGGGTTTCGCGGCTACTTGGCGGTTTCTAGGGTCTTTATCCATCCGTGTCTCGAGTATTTACTGTATCCCAGGTAACCCAGCCTCAGCCTAAGATGTTGTAGCCAAAGGATAAGCCCTGGAGGAAGAGACCTGTACTAAAAGTGACGCAACCCCGGGCCAGTTTAGGGTATCCTAAGCAGGAGTTGCGCCCCTGCCCGCAACCAAGACTGCCTCGCCGGGTTAGAACGGGGTGCGCTACGGTGCGCTACGGTGCGCTCGCGGGAGCATTAGCGAATTCGCGACGCTAGTACCAAAGTCCTATTCGGACTCCCTCAGCCTCGTCCGTAGTCTGGTACTGCAAGAGCGCATTTTCCATTCTGCTAGCGAATTTGGGAGCTAGGAATTCCTAGAGAACCCAACTTCAAAGGCAGAGTTTTCCCGAGGCGGCACGCGGATGACAACCATGATCGCAGATCCACCACGTAAGACCACGATGGGCGTCGGTTTTGAGGCGAACCGCAGCCGCACGGCCAACCCCGAAGCCTGGAAGAAGGCCATCGGCACAAAACCGATCGCCGCACGCCTTGCACTATTGCCGGACTCCAAACCACGCTGGGATCGCATCGGAATCAGCGCCGGGAGCCAGATCGTCATCATAGGGTTCCTTGTTCTGCTACCCCTGCTCTTCCCGGAACAGATGAAAACCGCGCTGAACCTTCGGCCAACAGAACTCATGCAGCCGGTCACGCTAGTCCCAGTCGCCCCGGAGCCGCCACCACCACCGCCGCCGAAGATCAAACCCAAGGTCGCGCCGCCTACACCCAAACCGGAAATTCCTGAACCTGTAAAATTGAATCCCAAGCAACCGCACGTATTTTTGACGGCAAAGGTCGAGCCACCAAAGGTGCGAACGCTAGACGCCAAGCCAGTGGAACTCAATCCAACCTTTGATCAAGTGAAGGTGGATATCCCGACGAATCAGCCAAAGCGGCCGAAAGAGGATGTGAAGGTGAACAACCTCTCTTCAGGCAGCGCAGCACCAGCAACGGTGGTCGCTCCGGTGAATAAAGTGCAGACCGGAGGATTCGGCGATCCCAATGGACTCCCCGGCAAGGGAGATCCCAACAAGGCTACAAACGTGAATCGTCTCGGTTCGCCGGCTTTGCCGGGTGGGCCGGGATATGGCAACGGCACAGGGGGCGACAAGGGAATTCGCGGAACTGTAGCGAGCACGGGCTTTGGCAATGGCACGGCAAATCCTCCACCGAGCGGAGCAAAGCGGGGGACGATCCAGTCCACCGGCTTTGCGGACCAGACGGTGGCCGCCGAAGAGCCCAAGAAAAAAGCTGCGTCCAATGAAGGCGCCCCGACACAAGTGGAGATCCTGGAAAAACCCCGGCCCGAGTACACAGCAGAAGGACGCAGCCTGAAAATCGAAGGCGACGTCGTAATCGAAATGGTGTTTCTGTCTAGCGGCACCATCCAGGTAAACCGCGTGGTCAGCGGTTTGGGCCATGGTCTCGATGAAGCAGCAATGCGTGCAGCACAGCACATCAAGTTTAAACCAGCAAAACGCGATGGCCAGGCCGTGGATTTCCCGGCGCGCGTTCGGATTGAGTTCCGTTTGGCCTACTGAAGGGGAGAGAGAAAATGCGTAAGCTAGCTATAACTATCCTCGTGCTCATCCTGAGCGGGCTGGGAGCGTTCGCCGCAGCAGCGGCACCCAATCCAGCGGATCAGCCGCGGACCATGGAAGAAGTAATCGATCGCGTCATCACCAACGAAAACCGGGCGACCCAGCAGATCAAGCAGTACTCTCCGCTGGTCGAAACGTACATCCAGAATCTAAAACCGGACAAGGATCTGGGCTACGTGCCCGCGGGCGACAAGTACTTCCTCGGCCGGGCCGACTTTGCGAAGGGTGTGGCCCTCGTCTCGCTGACGGATACCAATACGAGGGGGAAGAAGATCTTCGGGTCCATCGGCAATTTCTTTTCGTTCGCGTTGCAGTACATGCCGGACGGTTTCCTGCAGATGATCTTCATTGACACTAACGGCTTCGACAAGCAGCACTACAAGTTTGATTACGTGCGGCGGGAATTCCTCGGCGAGGTACGCTGCCTGGTGTTTGACGTCACGCCTCAGAATAAGAGCGGCAAGGGCCGTTTTCTCGGACGCATCTGGGTAGAGGATCAGGATTTCAACATTGTGCGCTTTAACGGCGCGTACAGCGGCAACGGGCATGCCAGTTGGTGGTTCCATTTTGACAGCTGGCGCACCAATGTGCAGCCGGGGATGTGGATGCCTTCCTTCGTGTACAGCGAAGAAAAGGACATGCACTACAATCTGACGAAAAAGCTGGACTTCAAGGCGCAGACGCGGCTGTGGGGTTACAACCTGGGCCACGCCAGCCAGGAACAGGAGTTGAGCAAGATCCTGGTGGAATCAGCGGTGACGGATGACACCAAGACGGCCAACGACCTGTCGCCCATCCAGGCGCAACGCACCTGGGATCACCAGGCGGAAGACAACGTGATCGATCGGCTGGAGCGCATCGGCCTGATCGCGCCGAAGGGCGATGTCGACAAGATTCTGGATACCGTAGTGAACAACCTCGAGGTGACCAACAACATTGACGTGGAGCCTGAGGTTCGCTGCCGCGTGATGATGACGTCGACGCTCGAGTCTTATACGGTGGGTCACACCATCGTGCTCAGCCGCGGGCTGATCGACGTGCTGCCTGATGAGGCCAGCCTGGCGGCCGTCATTGCGCATGAGCTCAGCCACATTATTCTCGCTCATCGCCTGGATTCCACCTATGCCTTCTTCGATCAACTGCTGATCGACGACAAGGAAACTTTCCGCCACTTCGGGTTTGCGCGCACGCCGGATGAGGAAAAAGCAGCCAACGCCAAAGCGATCCAGTTGCTGAACAATTCTCCTTATAAGAATCAGCTCGGCAATGCCGGACTGTTCCTGACGGCCCTGCAGACGCGCTCAAAGGAAATTCCAAACCTGATCAGCCCGCATCTTGGCAACCGCGTTCCGGTGGTTAACGACCTGATGTCCACGACGCCGGTGGACCAAAAGCAGAATCCGCAGATGATCGCGGCTCTGCCGATTGGCGGACGTGTAAAAATAGATCCCTGGAACGACAAGCTGGAGCTCATCAAGAGCAAGCCGGTGAGCAATGTGGCGGAGCGCGAGAAGATGCCGTTCGAAATCACTCCGTTCATGCCGTACCTGACGCGCTATGGCGCGGACGCTTCGAAACCCATCGCGGCCAGCGCGGCTACGCCAACCGATCCAAAGACCGGACAAGCGGCGCCGGGCAAACCGTAAATCTCTACTTCTTGAATCGAAACCTTGCGGCCCGGTGAGAATACCTTCACCGGGCCGATTTCTTTGGCATGCCGAGATTTCGATTTGAAAGCTTCTTTCATGGAGAAGAAGAGAGCTCTTTGATCAGTTTATAGTTGAACTCGATACCGTCGTAGAAATCCTGCACACCGACACGCTCGTCCTTGCCGTGGGCCCGGCTGTCATTCATTTCGAAAAACATGCAGGAGATTCCATAAGTGGGGATGCCCGCGATGCGAGTGTATTTGCCGTCGGTGGCTCCGGTGGACATGGTGGCGACGAGTGGAACGCCCGGCCAGACAGCGGCCAAAGTGTTTTCCATGGCGGCGATGAGTTCGGGGAGCAGCGGCGAAGGGGGCACGGCCACGACCGGGACCGCTTTTCCAGTGGGATCAAGCTGCGGAACGATGCTGATTTTTACTTTGGGATCGTTCGCGACTCGTTCGAGCGTATGGAGAACTTCTTGCGGGTCTTCACCGGGAAAGATGCGGCAATTGACGTTGGCGCGGGCGGTTTGCGGAAGGGCGTTCGGTGCGTGGCCGCCGGAGAGCATAGTGGCGACGCAAGTGGTGCGCATCAGCGAGTTGTAATACGGAATCGCGGAGAGACGCTGGACTGCGGCAGGGTCGGGAGGCTGCTTGGCAACGGCCTTTAAATCCGCTGAGATCTGGCCGGTAGTCATCGCCGCGTTTCGTTCAAAATAATTACGCGTGATTTCATTAATTTTTGCGGGGAACGAGAACGACTGTAAACGGGCAAGCGCTCCGGCAAGGTGATAGATGGCGTTATCCGGAGTTGGGACGGAGCTGTGGCCGCCGGGATTCAGCGATTCGAATTGGTAATCAGCATAGACTTTTTCGCTGGCCTGGATTCCCGCAAGCAGGCGCTTGGCCTTCTCTCGTTCGAACTCTCCGCCGTCGAGATTGATACAGTATTCGGCGTCTATCCAGCCGCGATGTTCCTTCAGCAACCAATCTACCCCGTTGGAAGAGCCACCCTCTTCATCGGCAGTCAGCGCGAGGATCAGATCGCGATCCGGGAGATAGCCTTCTTTTTTCAGCCGGATGAAATTGGTGACCAGGATGGCATCGCCTTCCTTCATGTCTTCGGTGCCGCGGCCGTAGAAGTAGCCGTCTTTTTCGAGGAATTCGAACGGATCGGTGGTCCAGTCTTCGCGGCGCGCTTCGACGACATCGAGATGCCCGATGAAGAGGACGGGCTTTCGCGCGCCGGTTCCGCGCAATCGGGCGACGAGATTCTTCTTGCGGTCATTGGGCCCAGCCACCATGAGATCGTTTCCGCTGAAACCTGCGGCACGCAATCGCGTAGCCATGGCTTCCGCGGCGGTGGTCACGTTGCCAACGGAATCCGTCGTGTTGATCTCAATGAGCTGCTTGAAAATCTCACGCGCGAGCTGTTTCTGCTGCTCCGGACCCTGGCCTAGGACCAGGGGTGCGGAGACCGCAATCAGACACAACGACAACGTCCAGCGTTTCACTTCCTGCATTTGTTCTCCTCTAGAAAAGTGATCATGAAAAAGGGAGTTGTCCTTCGGGCGAAGCCGGCTGAACAGCCAGGGCATGACGAAGAGCCCGGGAGAGGTATGAGGCAGCCCAGAACAAGAGAATCATGCCAAATCCGCGGTCCAACACAAGAAAGACGGTGAAGGCCGCAAAGACCGCCAATCCGGTTTTGTCGGGGTTCATCAAGGGTGCAGGCAAGCGCGCATTCACGAAGCGGGCAAGTTGGCGCGGCCATTTAAAGACCCAATACAAGCCGTACACGGGAATGAGATGAAACCACGCGGCGCGCAAAGGCTTGACGGGATAAGCGCCTGCCGTCGCTTGCCGGAGGACCACGTGAAATTCATAGACGCAGACGAGCCAGTAAATCAGGCTGATGAAATTCGCGAGAAACAGATAGAGCGGAGGGATGAGCATCGGTTCCTTGGCGAGTTCCGGATGCAGCGTGATGGCAATCATTTCCGCCAGCAGCGTCGCAACACCCAGGAGGTAACCGACCCAGATGCGCGGAAAAGGGGGCAAGGCCCCCGGCTGCAACTGTTGTTTTTGTGATTCCCCGCTGGACCAATCCATTCCACCCTCAATAAATGCGACTTGGCAGCGTAACGACGTTGCTGGCCCCGCGTCAAACCCTTCGCGGAGGCGATCGCGTTTTCCTGTGGACGCGAGTTGCTTCGGCTCGCATGCCTTGCATAAACTGGCGAGGTTCCGATTGTGGAGGAAAAAATGACATCAGCCATGAAACGCGCCACGCAGATCGCTCTGGGTGCGGCAATTTTCGCAGTGGGGATCGCCGCGGGATCGCTGCACGCACGCGGTGCGGCGGTGCAGAACCACTTTGGCCAGCCGAAGACGGTATTGCACGTGGTGGTATACAAATTCAAGGACAACGTTTCGAATTACGATCGGGAAAAAGCCATCAACGGCATCAAGGATATGGCCGGTAAGATTCCGGGCATCAAGAATGTCTGGCTGAAAACAGCGCGCAACCAGATCAAGGATTTCAGCGGCGTTTATGCCATCGAGTTTACCAGCGCAGAAGCCGCGGCGGACTACTCAGAAAGCCCGATGCATGAAGCGTGGTCCAAGACGTGGCAGGAGCAGCGAGAAAACAGCTTGTCGTTCCAGGTGACGAATCCATAGTCGCTGAGGCTACTCCGCTTCGCGGGTGATTCCGTATCTTCGGCGAATCATGCGATCTGCCGCGCTGTCGCTGAGTAGCCGCTTGGCCCATTTGGCGAAAGTTGCCAGCGAGGTCACGCCGTAGCGTGCCTTTGGACGCGGCGTTTCGATGGCCTCCAGCATGATGCGTGCGCAATCCTCGGGTGTGGTCTTGGACTTTGCGCGCGTGCTGCTCGCGCTTCCGATATAGGAAGCATAGATTTTAGCGTAAGGACCGTTCTTGAATTTTTCCTGGTAGGTTTGCGCCAGATTCATGGCGGTGTTCTGAATGTTGGTCACGATGTAGCCGGGCTGGATGAGAATGGTGTGGATGCCAAAGGGATAGAGTTCGTGGCGCAAGGCGTTGCCGAGCGCTTCAACGGCATGTTTCGAAGCGCTGTAGGCGCCTTGCGTGGGGGGCGTCACAAAGCCGGAGACCGAGCTCATCATTAAGATGCGCCCTTTGCGGCGTTCACGCATGCGTGGAAGGACGGCCTGGGTCACCCGGATTACGCCGAAAAAGTTCGTTTCAAATTGCCTCCGCCAGTCTTCCAGTGACAGGTCCTCGACAGCGCCAACGTAGACGAAGCCTGCGTTGTTGATGAGCACGTCGATTGCGCCAGCCTTCTGATAGATGGAGGCGACGCCCCCTTGGACAGAGTCGTCGTCGCACACATCCATTTCCAGGGTTTCGAGTGGCAATTTCTTTTCCTTCGCCAGGGCGTCGAGTTGTGCGCGCTTCTCCACTGAACGGCCAGCCGCGAATACGCGGTACCCCCGCTCCGCGAGCAAAAGCGCCGCGGCTTTTCCCAAGCCATCGGTTGCCCCGGTGATCAAGACCGTTTGAGTTGCGCGCTCGGCGTTCATTCTGCCTCCTTTTGAAAACGTTATCGTATCGTGAATCGGGGAGGGCCGCGGCAGAGGCATCGGCGTCCCGTTTTCGGCACAGGCTGCGGAAGCATCACCGTTCGAAACACGCAAGATTGCTAGACTAAGGGCATCTCCTACGATTTAATCGCACCGCCTGGTGAGCGTGCATGCCGGCTGACGAAAACCTGTCTGCATCTGGGCCAGTGAAAAGCTGGCGGCTCGGCTTTTGGAGCTTGATCGCCACACAGTTCCAGGGCGCGTTCAACGATAACGGCCTGAAGTTCTTCGTCATTTTCCTCATTCTGGGAACCAATCCGACGGAGTCGCAAAAAGATTGGCTGGTTTTTGTCATCGGGAATCTCTTTGCTCTGCCGTTCCTGCTGTTTTCGATGACTGGCGGATTCCTGGCTGACCGCCTCAGTAAGAGAAGAGTGACGATCGCTACAAAGATTTTCGAAGTCTGCGCGATGATCTTCGCGATGTATGCCTTCGCTCGGGGCGACACGCGCATGGCATACGCGGTCATTTTTCTGGCAAGCACGCAAGCCGCCTTCTTTGGCCCGTCAAAATATGGATTGCTTCCTGAACTTCTGCCGGACAAATTGCTGTCCTGGGGCAACGGGATCCTTGAATTGACAACGTTTCTGGCCATTATTGCGGGTGCGGTGATCGGCCCACTGCTGGCTCAGCGCTTTCATGGGCGAGAGGCAATCGGCGGATTGATCTTTGGCGCATGCTCTTTGTTTGGCCTCGCGGCGAGCTTCGGGATATCCCGCGTTCCCCCGGCCGACCCGACCAGGAAATTCCAGTTCAATATTTTCAGTGACCTCAAGAAGCAGATCCAGATTGTCCGGCCTGACCGGGTTCTGCACCTGGCGATCGCCGGTAACACCTACTTCTGGTTTCTTGGAGCGCTGCTGCAGTTTGTAATTGTCTTTTACGGACGCGAAGTTTTGCATCTGGACGAAACGCGCGGTGGCTACCTGCAGGCCGCGCTGGCCATCGGCATCGGCGTCGGGAGCTACGCCGCCGGGCTGCTTTCGTCAGGAAAGATCGAGTATGGCCTTATCCCTCTTGGCGCCATTGCCATGTCGGCCGTAGCGTTCGCCATCTCGATTCATGGATTGAGCTTCCTTCAAGTGCTCCTGCTCCTGGGAGCGCTCGGTTTCGCTGGCGGATTTTTTGTCGTGCCTATTAACGCGCTGATCCAACACCGTCCGGAGGAAAGTCATAAGGGCAGCGTGATCGCCTTCGCCAATTTTCTTTCCTTCGTGGGTGTGATTGTGGCGTCAGCGATCTACTCCGGCGCAACCCATTATCTGCACACCGGGCTGGCGTCTTTCTTTATTTGGACCGCAGTGATGTCGCTGCTGGCGACAATCTACACGGTCTACCTGCTGCCGGATTCCATGATGCGTTTGCTGCTGTGGATTGCCACGCACACGCTGTACCGGCTGGATGTGGAAGGGCGGGAGAACGTGCCGGCGCGCGGCGGAGCGCTGCTGACGCCGAATCATGTTTCCATGGCCGATGCGGTGCTTCTGATTGCATCGATCGACCGCCCGATTCGCTTCATCATGTTCAAGGGCTCCTACGAGCACCCGCTCGTGAAACCGTTCGCGAAGATCATGGGAGTGATTCCCATCGCGTCGGACCAGGGTCCGCGGGAGATGATCCATTCGTTGCGGCTGGCAACCGACGCGCTGAAAAACGGCGAGATCGTTTGTATTTTTCCCGAAGGGCAGATGACGCGCATTGGACAGATGCTTCCTTTTCGCCGCGGCATGGAGCGCATCATCAAAGGCGTCGATGTACCGATTATCCCGGTGAACCTGGATGGCGTGTGGGGTTCGATTTTCAGTTTTGCGGGCGGGCGCTTCCTGTGGAAATTTCCGCGACGCATTCCTTATCCGGTGCGCGTAACCTTTGGCAAACCCATGCCGCCGACCTCGACGTCCCTGGAAGTACGGCGGGTGGTGCAAGACCTGGGCGCGGAAGCCTTTGCGCGTCGCAAGAAGAGCATGCACCCGTTGTGGCAATCGTTTATCTACACGGCGCGGCGGCATCCTTTTCGCTTTGCGATGGCGGATGGGCAAAGACCCAAGCTCAATTATTTTTCCGCGCTGGCAGGAGCTTTGGTCCTGGCGCGACGTTTACGAAAACACTGGCAAGGACAGGAAATGGTGGGCATCTTGCTGCCGCCCTCGGTTCCCGGGGCGCTGGTGAATTTCGCCACTATGCTGATGGGCAAAGTGCCGGTCAACCTGAATTACACGGTTTCGAATGAAACATTGGCCTCGTGCGCGCAGCAATGCAATTTGAAAACGATTGTCACTGCGCGAGTCTTTCTGGAAAAAGTCAAGATTCAACCGCCGGGCGATATCATTTTTATCGAAGACGTGGCCAAGGATACGGGGTTCGGCGAACGCCTTTCGGCCGCACTGGCGGCAAGCCTCTTGCCCTCCAAGTGGGTGGCAAAATTTGCGGGCTGTGATAGCCCCGCGACGCTCGACGACATCGCGACGATTATTTTTTCCAGCGGCTCGACGGGCGATCCCAAGGGCGTGATTCTCACGCATTACAACATCGCTTCGAACGTCGCGCAGTTGAGCCAGGTGTTCATGCTGCACTCCGACGATCGCATCATGGGCATTCTTCCCTTCTTTCACTCCTTTGGTTTTACGGGTACGCTCTGCCTGCCTGCCGCTACGGGCATCGGCGTGGTCTTCCATCCCAATCCTCTCGACTCGCGCGTCATCGGTGCCCTGGTGAACAAGTACTCCATCACCATGCTCCTTGCAACGCCGACCTTCTTGAATGCTTATACGCGTCGCTGCACTCCGGAAGAGTTCGGCAGCCTGCGGTTCGTCATGGCCGGCGCCGAAAAATTGCCGGATCGCATTTCACAAACGTTCGAAGATCACTTCGGTATCCGGCCCCACGAAGGATATGGCTGCACGGAATGTTCGCCAGCAGTTACGGTAAACACCATCGATTTTCGCGCGGCGTCGTTTCGTCAGGTTGGAGCGAAACGCGGGAGCATCGGCCACCCCCTTCCGGGAATCACCGTGAAGATCGTAGACCCGGACTCACTTCAGCCTGTTGGCGTGGATGAACCGGGCCTGCTGCTCATCCGCGGCCCTAACGTTATGCGCGGCTACCTCAACAAGCCGGAGAAAACCGCCGAAGTACTTCGCGACGGCTGGTACAACACGGGCGACATCGCGCGGCTGGATGAAGACGGTTTTCTCCGTATCACCGACCGTTTGAGCCGGTTCAGCAAGATCGGCGGCGAGATGGTGCCGCACATCAAAGTGGAGGACCTGCTCCAGGAGCTGGCTGGCGTTTCGGAGCAGACTTTTGTCGTCACCGCGATCCCCGATGAGAAAAAAGGCGAGCGCCTCATTGTGCTGCATACGCTGGATGAGCCGCAGTTGGAGGAGTGCCTGGAAAAACTCGGGAAGAGCGACTTGCCGGCGCTGTGGCGTCCGCGGCCCGACCAGTTCGTGCGCATCGAGAAGCTTCCTTATCTCGGCACCGGAAAACTGGATTTAAGAAAATCTCGCGAACTGGCGCTGGCGATGACGAAACGCTAAGACCGCGGATAATTTCGAACATTCCAGGGTGATCGAGAGCAGTCTATGACACAGACCGAAACTCCGGGCCGTTCGCGCAGACTGTTGTTACGGCTTGTGGTGACGGCGGTGGTCCTCGCGCTCTGGTTCTGGACGCAATCGCTGATCGGCGCTCGCACTCCTCCCGCAGCGGCAATCGGGGACGCCCTCCACAACCTGACCGCCGGACTTAATTCCTACTTTTCGCAAAGCCCTGCTGCCGCCAACGCGCTTCTGGTTCTGAGTTCCGCGCTGATCGATGCACTGGGGTTATTCCTATTGGGCCTCTGGTTGTTTGGGGGTAGCGTTCGGCCGTTCCTCGGCCTGTTTCTGCTGATGGCCCTGCGCCAGCTGATGCAGGCCATCTGCGCGCTTCCCCCGCCGCCCAACATGATCTGGCACTATCCGGGGTTCCCTTCGCTGCTGGTTACCTATCACGTGGCCAACGATTTTTTCTTCTCCGGACACACGGCCATTGCGGTCTTTGGGGCCATCGAGCTGTCACGCCTGCACCGGACCTGGCTCACTGCCGCCGCCGCGTTGCTCGTCTTTTTCGAGATTGCCACCGTGCTGATCTTGCGAGCGCATTACACCATGGATGTGTTCACCGGTATTGTGGCCGCGCTATGGGTCGCCCACCTGGTGGAACGCGTCTCTCCCCGGCTCGACCGTCTACTGAAAGGCAATAAGTAGACCCTTGGGCTGTCCAATCGAAGAAACCTGGTAGTGTCCGCAAACTGGCCTTAGAACGCATCGCCAAAGTGCCGTGAGTCTGGCCTTGACCTGTCAGGCGCGCTGGGAGACACTCCACTCATCGAGTGGTCCTCCGATCCAGGCGCCAGGTGCATTTCAGACTTCAAGATTTCTTAATTTATCCTGCGCGCGGAAAGGGATGTTGTGTCCACTCGCCGGCGGGCATTGATGTTCCTGCTCGAGTTATTTCTACTCTGGGTCATGCTGCCCGGTAACGGGCTTGCGGCAGCCCAGAGAACCGCGACACAGGCTCCCAATCTGGCTGGGCCGGGCGACGGAGCCCGGTTGACGGTGTACGTGCGGGATGAGAATGGCAACTCGTTTGAAGGGCTTGCCACGGTAAATCTGCAACATCTCACGACTCAGAATCTGGCATCGGGCACCACGACGGGCGGCAGAGCAGTCTTCGATCAACTTGGACCAGGGGAATACACGGCGGTGGTCACCGCCCCTGGATATCTGAGCGCGAGCGAGCGGGTGAACATCACGCTGCCCAACCAGCAAGAACAGGTGTTCGTCACGCTTAAGCGTGACGCCAATTCCGAGATGGCCTCCGCGCCGGCAGGCCCTCCGGTGCTCTCGCCCAAATTACAGAAGGAACTTTCCAAGGTCATCGAGGCATTGCACGCGAACAAGCTGGACGCCGCGCAAAAAGAACTCGACGCCGCTTATCGCCTCGGGCCTGCCAACCCTGAGGTGAACTACCTGCGGGGATTGGTTGCCGATCGCCAGGGAAACGTGGCGTCCGCGGAGGCCAGCTGGGAAAAGACTCTTTCGCTGGACCCTAAACATAGCCTGGCGCTTCTGGGCTTGGCCACGATTCTCGCGCGCCGCGGAGATTTTGCAGGTGCCAATACTTATTTGGAGCGTGTGCTGCAGAATGACCCGAATTCCTGGCACGCCCTCCAGTTGCTCTCAATTGTCTGTCTCCGGCAAGGCGACTATCAGGCTGCGGTGAACCATGCCGAGCGCAGCCTCGAGCTTGGCAAGAACCTTGCCAACAGCGCACGGCTTACGCTGGCAGCGGCACTCATCGCGCAGAATCAGCGCGACTCTGCCGAGGCGGCCTTGCAGGCCTTCCTGGCCGCGGGACCGTCCCAGACGCAAGCAGAAATCGCCAATCGTATGCTCGAGAAATTGCGAACGGGAACATTGCCCGCAGAAACTTCGTCCACGGAAATTTCCGCGGCTTCCGCGACCGACACAAATCTCTCCGACCTGCCGCTCCTGAAACCAGATTTACCCAAATGGCTTCCCGCGAACGTCGATGACTCCGTGCCGCCTGTGGAAGCTGGCGTCTCCTGCCCCATGAGAGAAATCCTGGACGGCGCGGCGGATCACGTTCAGGAATTGACCAGGAGTGTCGACCGCATCACGGCCACGGAGATCCTGAACCATCAGGTTGTAAATGAATGGGGTTTTCCGATTCGCGAGGAGAAGCGCTCCTTTGACTACGTCGTTTCCATTTCGAAAATTCGTGAGGGATATCTGGGCGTCCAGGAATATCGAAACGGCACACAGGATTTGAGTGTATTTCCTGACGCTATTGCCACGGTTGGACTTCCTGCCGCGGTTATGGTCTTTCATCGGTACTACCGCGGCGATTACGATATGAAGTGCGAAGGATTGGGCCGATGGAAGGGTGGGCTCGCCTGGCAGATTCATTTTGCTCAAAAGCCTGGCAAACGCAGCCAACTGAGGGGTTACCGTGCGGGAGTCAATGCGCCCACTGTCCCCATAGCCTTGAAAGGCCGCGCCTGGGTCGATAAGAACACACTTCAAGTCGTGCGCGTCGAAACGGATCTCCAGGCGCCTATGCCAGAGATCAAATACCTCGCAGAGCATATGGATATTGAATACGGACCGGTGACGTTCCAAAAGCAAAATGAAACGATGTGGCTGCCCATGACGGCAGATATTTACTTTGAACTGCACGGCCGCCGCATCCGGCGGAAAAATGTGTTTCAGAACTATCTGCTGTTTTCGGTCGACGAAAAACAAAATATTTCTACACCAAAGGACGCTGCGGCTTCGGAGAATGCCACACCTGCTTCCGCGGGGCCCGGGAGACCCTAGGGTCGGAGATGCCTAGCAGCATCCGTTTCGAATGAAGCCGGAAATGTGGCCGTCATTCTCTTGAATCCCCTTGCAGTCGCTAAGACAAACATGATGCAGACCGTCATCAGGGCCGGTGTCCAAGACCTCGAAACCATTCAGAAGAGTTTGTCCAAACAGAAGCGGCCACAGCGAATCCGGAGCTGCTGAGAACGGCGGTCGACTATTGCAATCCCCAGAAGGTCGCGTCCGGCTGCAGCAATTCGAATCCCGCATCCCACGCTTCATGGCTGCGCCAGACGACTTCAGCCTCTGCCTTGCGCCCAGTCTCCTGTTGAATCAAGCGGACTCGTTTGTGCAGCGGAAGATCCGCTCCCACGACTGCCATGCAGCCGGAGTGGCTTACGTCCACAGTTACGGCGTTGGCCCGCTCCTTCGCGCCGCCTTGTTCCCACTCTACTAGCAACTTGACGCGGGAGATGATGCGCTTGTGGCTTCGCAGTTTTTCCCAGCGTTCCTGGGAGGCGAGTGCTGAAGGACTGTTGCTGATCTTGGTGCTCATCGGTGACCTCACTGCGGAAGACTAACGGGGGCCGGAAGGTAGCAAACCAAATTAATGCCGCGAAATGCCCGGGTCAATAGTACTTTTTCGCCTGCCCTCTCTTTGTCAATCGTCCCCGGCCAGCGACAGTGGCGGGAGAAACGCAACTGTCCTCCGGCGATCGGACCCTCAAACCTGGAGCCGAAAAGAAGGCCCGGGACTAGTCTCAGAAATGAGAACTTCCCCATAAACAGAAGCCCCACCCTATGGGTGGGGCTTCTGAGAAATCCAAAGGCGAGCCGAGGGCTTCACCTTCAGAACGGGGGTTTACTTGACGATGTTCACGCTCAGTGTGACTGTTTTCGCTGCGGGAACGCTGGCGCTGCTGGTCGAAACAGTAAGGGTGAAGCTGCCAACGGGAGCGCCGTTTGGACCACCTCTGCTGGCACTGTTGCTCCCGTTCCCGCTCCCGCTCCCATTGCCACCGCCACTGCTACTTCCGCAGCCGAAACCGAAGAGGCCCACGGCGAGGAAGCAGAACGTAGCCAAGGAGGTTTTCCAGCCCCTCCGCCTGCGGAAAGGAAGTAGCACTCCGGTCAGAGCAAAGGTCGAAGTAACTGCCCACAAACCGCTTTCCCCTATATTGCTTGCAAGCTTGCCACCGGTGTTCACCGTCAGGGTTACGTTCGACGGATGCACGCCGTCTGGGGTGATTTGCGCCTGGCTGAAACTGCAGCTCACATGCGCGGGTAGGGTCCCACAAGAAAACTGCACGGTCTGCGAGAAGCCGCCGAGCGGAAAGACGCTGAGGGTCGCGGTTCCGGTCTGCCCGTCCTCGATGGTTAGAGCCGATGGAGCGCCCTGGACTGTGTAGTCCATGATCGTGACGAGCACGGGGCTGGAGCTGGAGTCAGAAGGCGTAAGAACCGCATCGCCGGCATAACTTGCGATCAAATTGTGCGGGCCCCCGGCCAGCGTGGTGACGGCCAGCTGCGCCGTCAGGCCGAATGAGCCACCGCCAAAGTCCGTTGGATTTCCGAGCGGCGCAGTACCGATGACCGTCGAACCATCCAGGAAAGTAACGGATTGTCCGTTTGGTTGATGTCCCGCCACGGGGGTAACCACGGTTGCCGTGAGCGTCACTGTACCGCCCGCCATCGCGGTCGGCACGTCTGCCAACAGACTCGTTGAAGACGGTGCATTGCTGGCGACGGGCACATAGTAGATGCTGGAGGATGACCCATTCACGTTGCTGTCGCCGCTGAAACTCAGCTTGAGTGAATGAGTACCAGGCGTCCTAAAGGTTACGGGAACGAAATAGGAGTCGCAGTAGGTTGGGCTAACCGGTCCCGAGCCTAAAACGACAGGGCTGGTTCCTGTAATGTCGGTCACCGTCAATGTTCCGCCATACGGGGCGCACCAGTTGTTCACGAGCCCGATCTGTCCCGCCATCTGAACGGGAACGCCTATGACTGGAGTTCCGAGGGGGAAAAAATCCGCGAAGAAGGAATCCGCCTTAATCACGGTAAAGTTGTAGCTTCCCTGGCTGCTGGCGAAGCTATTGTCACCGGGATAGTTGGCCTGCAGCTGATGCGAGCCCACGGTGAGCTTGGAAGGCAAACACAAAGAGGGATCCGGGCCGGGGACGCAGCTCGGGAGAAACGCCACGGTGCTGGATTGGCTGGTTGGCGTATTTCCGCTTGCGAAAACAAACGATTTCTCGCCGTAGTTCAGTGTAAGATCGCTCGGCTTCTGTCCGAACGCTCCCAGCGTAGTCGCTGGCTGGCCATCCGCAAGCAAGCTCATCTGTCCGGTTGGATAACTTGAGCCGGATTTGCCTGCCACAACGATTGCCAACGGAAACGGTTCGCCGTATTGCACGGTGAGGGGTACAGTTGTGAACGAGCCTCCGCCTATGCCTCCAACCAGTGTCTGGCTCGGTTCCGGTGTAACCGTCACAGACACAGCGGTTGACACGCTTGAATAGTAAGTACCGTCGCCGCTATATCGAGCTGTAACGTTGAACGTTCCCCCCGGCACAGTCGTGGTGCTGAAAGTAACGTTGCTTGGTGAGCCCGTCTTCAACTGGGCAGTGCCTGCGTCGAACACATTTCCGTTCGCATCGGTCGCCTGCAGCGTCACGAGACCTGTTGCGGACTTGCATGCACCCGAGACGCTGCACTTCACGGTGCTCGTAAATGTGATGGGCGTGCCGTGTACCACAGGCAAGGTTTGACCGCCGCCCAGTGCGAGAGTCGTCGCCGAACCTAGTGCGTTAGCCGCAGTCTGCCAGTTATTTACCAGCGCATTTCCATCGAACGAACCCAGGCCCGTTGCCAGGTCGTAACCCGTACCTGCGGAATATCCGACAGTGTATTGCCCGCTGGCATCTGGAACCTTGTTGTCGCCCTTGGTCACGTCGTGATACACGCCGGGAATTGCCGCCAAACGGTAGAACACGTAGTTGGCTATGCCCTGGGGTAGGCCTCCCATTTTCTGGTTAACCAGGGCCATGATGCCCGCCGCCGATGGGCTTGACGCCGAAGTGCCACCGAACACGTAAAAATATTGCCCTCCGCCGCAGGAGCCAAACAGGCAAAGCAGGTACCCGTCATGGACAGCGGCCGTGAGTGAGAAATCAGGCACATCGCGCTTGCCGTCAGTGGGAACGCCCGGCGCAACTTGCCAGTTGGGCTTGGCATGGATCGTACTCACGCCGCCGCCGCCACCTAGCAGCAGAACACCATTGGGATCGTTGGAGCTTTCATTCCACGCCATTTCGGGGATGTAGCCCAAGGCCGATAGGCCCGTGGTGGGATCCGCAATGGGATTCCAATAGGCAGCTGGGTTGGCTGTGTCGTCAAACATCGTCCCGCCAACCGCGACGTTGTACGCCGTTGAGGCGAGTCCATTCACTGCTACGCCTGTTGCGTACGAACCGCCGCTCGGGTCACATCCGGCTCCGCCACTGTCTCCCGATGAAACGAAAGAAGTGATCCCCTGTGCCGCTGCTTGTTTCCAAAGCGAATTGTAGAAAGCGGTCCCCACGGCTCCCATGGTCTGCTCGCAGGATCCGTAACTCGTGCTCATCACTGGAGCCAGGTTGTGGTCCACGATGTATGCGGCGGACACGTCGACTCCATCCGCAAAATTGCTCTGCGACACCACAAACTTGATAGTAGCCATCGGCGCCAAGGCTCCCGACCAGGTCACGTCCAGAACGGCTTCGGCCAGATCAGACGTTTGATTGGGATCATCCCCGTTGACGATTACTACGGGATCGTTTGCCGGCAGCCCCAGTTGCGTGCGGAAGTCGCGAACGTCTTGCACATTAATGTTGCTGCGGCCGACGATGGCGATGGTCTGGCCCGTTCCATCAATTCCCGCGTCATACAGAGGCTGGAGGTTGTAAATCTTCGCGAAGTCCGCGGGCGCCAGGTAATGCCCGCCCCCTGATTCGAATTTGCCGGTGCTCTTGTTGAAGTGCACCTTGCCGCCCGCAACAACCTCGGACATGCGCGGATCGCTGTGCAGGCGCACGATGCCCTTGACCACCGGCGTGAGCGCTGCCGGAATCTGGATGTCGGATGAGTTGGAAACGAAACTCTTGCCCTTGAATGCGTAGGTATGCATCTCCGTCGAAAAGGCAGCCTGCACTTGCGTCACAGTGCCGCTGAAGACGATAAAACGGCGGCTCTGCGAAACTTCGTGAACCGTCAGTCCCTGAGTCTGGAGCCACTGCTGGACCTGTGCCGCATCGGCATCGCTGACCCCGAACCGCTGCCCGAATTGGCCAGGCGTAAGCCACTTGTGGAAGAGCGGCGACGATGGATCGTGCTGCGCGTCGACCAGCTTTTCAGCCCCCGCTTCCTGCTCCTGTGAAGGCGACAGGAGCAGCACCATCCTGCCCAGATTCTGCCCGCCAGCCATGCGCCCAGTTTCCAAACTCCCGGCGATTAAAGGTGAAGTTGTACCCTGTACGGCTACTCGCTCTTCGTTCTTGATGGCGCCCGCAATGCGCGTCTGAGATTCCGCCGGCTGGGCAAAAGTCAGGCTCAACAACAATCCTGCGATTCCAGCGATGCTTCTGAAACAATTCTTGTAACTCAAGGGATGAATCCTCCTGAAGAAATTAACTTACTTAATATGAATATCTGCTACTACCTTTATGAAAATGCCGGAGATCCCTTGGACAGAAAACCATCCGACCGTACCTGATGAATGACCGGCCCGTTTTGCTACCCACTTGTGCCCAGACCGGGACAGGAGGGCTTCCTTGCGTGAATGAAAACGCGAGCGAGTTCTTATTAAACCGGTGTCAATCTACCGATGGAATCTAATGCATGGGGACATGCACGGCAGTAAATCGGGAAACCGCGCGTACCTTGATGGCGACAAGGACGTCGTGCCAGGACTTCAAGATACGCATGATACCAAACCACCTTAGAAATTCACGTTTTTACTTAGATCGATTTAAAGAAGGTAGCATGCGTAGTCCTGCCCATCAATACAGGTTATTACGGAGAAGACGGCGGGCGAATGAATTCACAACCAGCGAGCATGACTGCGTGGCGCAAAAACAAAAGAGCCGCCCTGAATGATCAGGGCGGCTCTTTGTAATTTAATCCCGGCGACGACCTACGTTCCCACACAGTTGCCCGTGCAGTATCATCGGCCCGGCGAGGCTTAACTTCCGTGTTCGGGATGGGAACGGGTGTGACCCTCGCGGTATGATCACCAGGAAACT
>Ga0210405_10000954_pt1 | contig 35160 bp, 32 predicted proteins | sample IncBWH11MmetaG_FD_155492 | JGI IMG/M metagenome (GOLD analysis project Ga0210405, IMG submission 155492) | Forest soil microbial communities from Barre Woods Harvard Forest LTER site, Petersham, Massachusetts, United States - Inc-BW-H-11-M | ecosystem: Environmental > Terrestrial > Soil >... | reverse complement strand
GCCAAGGCGGCCACCTCGATTAACCATGAGCCCCGCTCGTCGCTACGCTCCGACAGCGTGGCCGGCTTCCATCGGACTGGGTGGCCGGCTTCGTCGGAATCCGCAGTCTGGCGGCCCGGTCGCGGAACCAGGGCTAAATTCCCCGCCGACGGCAAGGAAATGGCGATGAAAAAAACGCAACCCAAGAAGCTGAGACTCCACCGCGAAACCGTGCTGCGCCTTGAGCATCTGGCGCCGATCCGGGCGGCGGCCTTTGGCAGATTGGCCGGGCTCGGTAAGATACCCGAGACCTCGCCGCTGTGCGTCAGCACCTGCTGCGGCGGTTGCGACGTGTTTTGATGAGGTGAGAGCGGCGGCCGCGCTCATGGATCTGGCGCAGGTGAAAGCGGCCTATTCGTTCCGCGGCTATCAGGACTCGGCGCTGCAGATCGGCGGCGAGCCGGTCGAGGTGTGGCCGCGCTCGGCGTGGCCGTAGGGGTCGGATTGGCCGCCGCCGCCCTGCCGGTGCTCGCCTTTACCGCCGTCCTGGGCGCCCTGGCGGTGCTGGTTTTCAGCGTGCTGCCGCACCCCAACCAACCATGAGCCTCTGCTCGCCGCCTCGCTCCGACAGGTGGTCGCCTTCACCGGAACAGGTGGTCGCTTTCGGCGGCATGCGCATGATCAGGGGAGAAGGAGTCCACCATGCCGCAGAGGTTCCGGTCAGAGTGCCCCAACTCGACCATCTGGCTGGATCCTGCGCAACTCGAGGCGCCCGCCGTAGGCGAGATGCGGGCAGGTGCGGGCGATAGCCAACGCGCGCTCGTCGCTTACAGCGCGGAGCACGAAGAACCCCGCGATGACGTCGCCGGGCGCGAGACCGGTTGCCGGTCCACTTGGCGTCAGCAGGTGGCCTTGGCGCCCTAGCCTGTCCCCCTCGATGAGCTCGCCCGCTTGCTGCAGGTGCCTCGCCCAGCGGCCGACCTCGGCTTGGAGAGCCGCGGGTGCCCGAGCTGGTCGAAAAGACTCGTCTTCATGCAGGAGCAGGAGGTAGCGGGCCATGGGTCCCGCGTTCGAGGACGGAGCCTGCCAGCGGCCAAGCCCGAAACCCACCAGGAGCAGCGCGAGGCCGGCTGCGAGTAGCCAGCTCCGGTGCGCCACGGGCGCCCGGCGCCGAGTGAGCAAGCCCGCCGTGGCAAGCCGGCCGATCACCCGGCGCTCGAGCTCCGCAGGCGGAGCCGACTGTCGCAGGAGCGCGGCGAGCTCCGCACGTTCCTGTTCCGTCCACTCGCGGTCCTTATTTTCCATCTTCGCCTCCGTGGCGCACCGGCATGGCCCACAAGCTACGCAGGACTTGGCGGGCCCGTGCAAGCTGGCTCTTCGAGGTGCCGGGCGCGATCTCGAGGAGCTCGCCGATCTCCTCGTGAGTCATGCCCTGTAAGTCGTGGAGCAGGACCACGGTCCGATAGCCTGGGGCGAGGCGCGCCAGGGCCCGCTCGAGGTCGAGTTTCTCTGCATGGCTCTCGGCCGGCTGCGCCGCGTCTTTGCGTAGGTCGTCCGCGACCTGTTCTGTGCCATGCCGACGCGCGTCGCGCCAGCTTTCACGGCAACAATTGACGACGAAGCCGATCAGCCAAGTGCGGAGGCTGGATCGACCGTCGAACGATGGCAACCGCCGGACGGCGCGGAGCCACGCCTCCTGCACGACGTCCTCGACCGCGACGTCGCGCTCGAGGAGATGGCGCGCAAACCCATAGAGAGCAGGGCAGTGCTGCCGATAGATCTCGCGAAAGGCGCGCTCGTCTCGATCGGCCAGAAAGCGGTCGACGAGCGCGCGCTCTTCGTCTGCGATTGCCACAGCGTCCCTCCTCACATGAGTGAGCCAAGCGTTGAAAAAGGTTGCATGCGGCGTGAGCGCCGAAGACCTGGGCGGCAAGCCGGCGACGGAATCATAACGCCGTCGATGCAACCATCTCCTCTGCGCCGTCCACTCATAAGGGTTGGCCTGACGGGCAACGCCGTCTCGCTGCGGCGCCGGTTGTCAGCCTTCACCGCTTGATTCATTCACCGCGCTTCGCCGGCTTGACCGGCACACGGAGGACCGATGAACAAAGGAGCGGCACGGACGATCTCACTGCAACTCTTGGTGGCGTTTGTAATGCTGAGCCCGCCTTGGGCGCGGGCTGGCGACACGCCGGAATCGACGATGGGGCCGGTGGATCCGTACCTCATGGCGGATCGCAACGCCGAGATCGCGTTGGCGCGTAGCGCAGCGCCACCCTCGATATCGGCCGACGCTACGGTCCTGGTACTGACGCGGCACGGCTTCGAGACGGCGAGTGCAGGGAAGAACGGTTTCGTATGCTTGGTGGATCGATCGTGGTCGGGCGGCTTCCACGATCCGGGGTTCTGGACCCCCACGGTGCGGGGTCCGGGCTGTTTCAATCCTCCTGCCGCCCGATCCATCCTGCCTATCACCTTGAAGCGGGCCGAGATGTTGATGGCCGGACGTTCCAAAGCCGAGATCGCCAGCGCCATCAAGACTGCTCTGGAGAAGAAAGAACTGCCCGCCCTGGAGCCCGGTGCGATGTGCTACATGATGTCGCACGATCAACGCCTTGGCGACGGCTCCGGGCCGTGGGCGCCGCATTTGATGTTTTACGTACCACGAATGGATACCGCCGCCTGGGGCTCAGACCAACCTGGCACGCCGGTGTTCTTGAATTCTCAGTTCAACGGTGCTCCCGAACCCGTGACCGTGTTCATGGTGGTAGTCAACAAGTGGTCGGACGGAACACCTCTCAACGTGACCAAACACGAACACTGAGGGCCGCACGAGCGCTTTGCGAAAGGAGCGCGACCATCATGCATGGTGGAAGTACGAAAAACGTGGCGACTACGCGCCCTGGCGGTTGCCTTCGGGTGGCGCCCAGATTCAAGGGCCACCGAGAAACTTAAGATTGGGGTCGGCGGTGTGTCACGCAACGACGCTACGAAGTCGGAACAGCACCACCCTGTCGATCAGAACTGCTTGCCGATTCCCGCCTGTTTGAGTACCGCATTGGCGGTGTGCCTAGACTTGATTTCGCCATCGACGACGAAGCGGCGTTGTGTCAATGGACTGAACCAGATCTCATGGTCGCCCTTGCCTGGGCGCTCGAGGTGGCACCCGTGGGCCCGCAACACCTTCTTGAGCTCTGGGGTGAACGAAGAGCCCATTCAACAGGCCAGGTGGACCAACTCTTGGCGGTGCCCCGTGAGTTCGAAGGCGACCTCCTTGGGCCGATCGCCAGGAAGCAGATGATTCGCCTCCAGGAGTTCGGGGACGATAGCGCGAAGCTTTTCGGTTAGTGCCTCGATAGTCTCAGCCTCGGTCGCCAGTCCCGGTACGTCGTCGCTCGTGGCGACCCATACGCCGACTTCGGGATCCCAATCTGCTTGGATGTGATAGACGACCGCGAGCATGGTCTCTCTAGGCTACCATGCGACAGCCACGGCAGGAGCTCCTCAAGCGGACCGGTGCGCGAGCGGGATGCGGTCGAAGTCGGACTCCGTCACCGGCGCCGTGGCCGCCGCGAGGTAGAATTCCGTATGCAGCGCCTGCTGTCGGCCTCAGAAGCCTTTTGGAGGACTTCTGAGCGGCGCTGCCTGCCGTCGCCCGCCAGGTGAGCCGGCGGCGCAGCACAGCTCCTACTAAGTGTCGCCTACCTAATAGAGTGACAGCCCATCGCGACGAAAGGCCCGCGGAACGCATGGTTGCCGCCTGACCGGCGTCACCCTGATATGCGACCTCAGTAGTGAACGCCAGCGCCAGAGCTTCCAGCGAATGGCAGCCCCGGTTCCCCAGCACCGCCAGCTCGGCGCCAGCTGAGCTGCCCCCTACCCGTGCGCTTCAGCTGCCTTTTTTCGAGCTTACGGCGCCCAGCTTCCGCTGGCGCAGCCGCTCCCGTCGCGCTGCGCAATGCCGGTGGTTGCCGCCGACCGCGCGTGCTCCTGCGAAGCTTCTGCCGCAACCCTCCGGGCAGGCCAGCAGCGGAGCCAGCTCGCGAGCACGACCTCGAGCGGCGCTGCCGGCAGCTGTCAGCTCGCTGCCAGCACCCTCCGGCCGCAGCTCCGCCTGCTCGCGCAGCTCCGCCAGCTGCTGCCGCGCTGCGTCCCGCTGACGCAGCAGCTCGTCCAGCTCCCGCCCCTGGCTCCGATTCGCAGCTGTCCGCTCGCTCGCGGCAACGGCCGCCGCCAGCACGCAGCCGGCGGCGGTGACCTCGTGCGCCAGCGCTGCCAGAAGGGACCACCCCCAGGCCCGCCCCCCGTGTCGCCCAGTAGCTGCGGCAGCGTCCGCCCGGTCAGACCGGCGGCGACCAGCGGCACCACCAGGCCGCCCGAGGAGACCAGCACCACCAGCCACACCGCCCCGAGCATGCGGCGCCAGCGCCGCACCCGGGCGATGGCGTGCGCGAGATAGAGATTGCCGCCGGTGAGCACCAGTGCCGTGCCCGCACCCGCCACCACCAGCAGCGCCCGCTCCACCTCCACCCGCACCGGCAGGCGGTCGGCGGCCAGGGAGCCGAGAGCGCATGAGGTCGGCGCTGGGCGGCGGTGCCGTTACACATCGCTACGTGATATGCTTATCTCATTATTGAGGAACAGATCGTCGATGCTGATCCCGGTCGCCCGCAGCGTAGCGCCCGCACTCCCGACGTCGAGAGACAGGCTCGAGGGAGCGGATTGATGGCCGTCAGGCTTGCTCTCTTCAATCCCTCCCCATACCCCCGCAGGGGCCATGTGACCGTCGATTGGGAGACGATCCGCGACCGGGTCCCCATCAAGCCCGAGGAGCTGGTGATTCGAGACGACGCGGGACGCCGGCTCCCCTGCCAGCTCGATCCTGACTCCTTCGATCCCGACCCCGCGAACCCCAAGACGCTGAGCTTCACACTGGCTGACGAGATGCGCTCAGTCGGCCGGGACGACTACGACCCTGCATATCCGGCGGCGCACGTGACCCTGGACCGCCTGCACCCCGGCGACCCGGAAGTGCCGGCGATGGTGAGAACCGAAGCGAGCGACGTCTGGGATGGGGGCCAGGTACGCGGGGTGAAGCTGCGGAACGGCCTGCTCGAGATCTGGATCCTCATCGTCCCCGCGCCGTACCTGGCGGCGGAGAACTGGTTCTCGGGCGCTGCCACGAGCGTCGTGGTGGCAAACCGAAAGGGCTCTCGCGAGGCCCTCGACTCGTACCCCCGCTACCACCATGCCAACGAGAAGCGCGTCCTCCAAGTCGACCGTCTCTGGCTTCCCTGCCCTGCCTGGGGCCCGGCAAGCCGGTGTGAGGTGTCGCTCTTCAACCGGCCCTACGAGCTGGTCTCGCGATCGGACGGCCCGGTCCGCGCCACGGTCACGTTGAGGTCATCGCCCTTCGAGTACTCCTACTCGAGCCGCGGCAGCAACCGGGAGGAGAAGCTCACCTGCCGCCTGTTCCGGGTCCTCAGCCTCTACGCCGGCGCCGAGCACGTCATGGATGAGTTGTTCGTTCGCGGCAGCCCGGACGGGAACCAGCTCGAGGACCCGGCCAACGCCCTGACCTTCGCCGCTCGCTACTTCTCCTACATGCGCATCGCCGGCGGGCTCAGGGTCTCGCGATTCGCCGATGTCCCGGATTGGTTCGCGATCACGTCGCGCTCGCTCGCTCCCGAACGAATGCTACATTGCTATGGCTTTGCGACCGACGCGCACACCGGCCCCGTCGAGCATCCCAGCCCCCGCTATCCCTTGCCGGGGGAGGCCGGCAACACCTTGCATTGGAGCCTTCGTCCCTGCAAGACGGCGAAGTGCCTGCACCTGTTCACGTTCTACGACGCCGAAGGATGGCCGTGGCCGCCGGAAGTGCCTGACATCTCCGCGGCAATGGCGGCAATGGAAGACCTCGCGGCGGCGGCCCAGCGCGAGAGCGAATCGCGTGCCGGCAAAGCCTGGTACGAGCACGTATACAAGCCGCTGCGGGCGAAATAGGCGGACAACGCATGACCACGGTGACGTCAACTGGCAGGCCCCAAGCGTTGCTGGCCGCGGATTTGTTCGAGAACTACCTCAAGCTGACTCCATTTTTTACCAGGCATCAGGACTACATTCTGGAGAAGCTCGAGGAGTGCGAGCGGGTCGTGGAAAGCGCACAGCGGAACCAGAACATGATCTTCTTTGCCGAGAGCCTCCCGATCATCGACGGCATGATTCAGGTCGGCACGAAGCGTGCGGCATATGACGACGCCCTGCGCAGGATACAGAGGCAGCTGCACAAGTGGGGCAAGGACGTGGATCCGGCAAACGTCATTTCCATCCTGGCCTTCGTTCATGTCGCAAATCGCGGTGAGGAGATCGCGCAAGCCAAGGGGGCAGACACGCTGGCGATCTGGCGGCGGATCAAGGCTCGCGTAGAGAGCTTCGTGCCCTAGCAGGCATGGAGTCAAGCGAGACGTTACGGAGCCCGATAGCCGCGCCTCTCGACCCTCGAGCCCATGTGACCGCGGCATGGCCGTGAGCGCACTACCGGGATCTGCGGCAATTTGCTAAAATCTATTGGAAATGGCGGCAGTAAGGCATCGCCGCGAGCGGCTGCGGGCGGACTATGAGCCGTCTTCGATCGGCGAATTCATAGAGTTCCTCGGTGTGGGACTGCTCGGCCGGCGAACCTGCCCGCCATGGCCTCCCGACACGTTTGCCATCTGTGCTTCCTTGCTACGGCGCACCGGCGCATACGTTCGCATGTTGGACCCGGGCGGGAAGAGCATCCTCGGAGAGGGCTGGCCCGAGGAGGCGCAAGAGGCGGGAAAGACATGGCGTCGCAGGCTCGAACGGAGCCTGTCGGAGCCGCAGGTGTGGGCGCGCAAGGTGCAGCAGGCTCAGAGCTCTGATCGCTCCGGTTGGGACGACTGGCCCGGTCTGCATCTGCCCTCGGACCTGGGGACCTGGTGGTCGACGGTGAGGTCCCACGCCGGAAGGAAGCTTAGCGATGCGGCGACGCCAGACGTCTCCCAAGCGCTCCTCAAGCTCTGCCTGGTGGCCGACGAGGCTTCGAGGGGAATCGGCATCGGGCTTCCCAAGCAGAGCGCGTTTCTCGCCTTGGCAGCGGTGCGGTTGGTCGCCAACGATCAACGCAGCCTGGGTTGGGGGGTGCCTCCTGAGAAGGTGATGATCCTGCCGAAACAGCATACTCCCCAGGTCGGGCTCACCTTGCGCTCGTTGAGCCACAATCTTGCGCTGTGTCCTGCCGGCGAGGTAACGCCGACCTGGAGAACTCCCTGGAACTACGACGAGAGACTCGACCTGATCAACGTCCTCCTGCTCCCGTGGCCTCTCGAGCTCTCGGCCAAGGCGTTCGAGATCGTCGGTAGCGACGACTTGCCGCGGCTTGCCGAGAAGTATCGTTACTTCAGCTATCGCCATCCGGCGGGCAAGTCCGATTTCAAGGCGTACCTGAAGGCTGCCCTAGAGCAGGCCAAGGGGTACGTGGCGCGCCTCCACGCCATCGTGCTGCCGGAGCTGGCCCTGAGCTGCCAGGAGTACCAGGACGCCGAGAAGGTCGCTTTCGAGGAAAAGGCGCTCCTCATCGCCGGCATCGCGTGCCAGGCCGGCGAGCTCGGGCTCGCAGCCGAAACCAATGCTTGCGTGGTGCAGCCGGCCGGTCTCATCAGCCCTAAGTTCGTGATCAGCGATACGCTGGTGGAACACCAGCGGATGCTGCAACGCAAGCACCACCGCTGGTGCCTGGATGAGGACCAGATCCTGCAGTATGAGCTCGGCGGGATGCTGCCGGCCTCGAAGGGGTGCTGGGAGCTAACCGCGGTCTCGAGCCGCGAACTGCGCTTCTTCACCATCACGGACTGGCTGACGATCAGCGTCCTCATTTGTGAGGACCTGGCGAGGCAAGAGCCGGCGGCGGAGATCCTGCGTGCCGTCGGTCCGAACCTGGTGGTGGCGCTGCTCATGGATGGACCCCAGCTCCGCACCCGGTGGCCGTCCCACTACGCCGGCGTGCTGGCTGACGATCCCGGTAGCTCGGTCTTGACCTTGACGAGCCTCGGGATGTCGCGCCGGAGCCGGCCGCGTAAAGGCGAGGTGGACCGCTCGCGAACGATCGCGCTCTGGCGTGACGCGAAGTCGACGGATCGTGATCGCGAGATCGAGCTGCCGGACAAGCACAACGCGGGCGTGCTCAGCCTGGTCTGCAAGTCCTATGAGGAGTTCACGGCTGACGGCCGCGGCGACGGCGGGCAAACTCATTACCCGGTATTCGGCGGCTTCCAGTCCTTCGCGGTGACCAAGGGAATCCTCGACGGTTCCAAGACAGGCGGGCGGCGGGCGCCGCCGCAGCGCGGCAAACCTGGGCGGCGTGGCCGCGACTCGAAGCCGCCTATCCGGCACAAGGCACGATAACTGCTTGCTTTGAGGCTCGTGAGTGTCTATGATGCCCAGAGCGTGCTCATGCACCGAACCGACACGGCGCCCGCGGCTCCGTGACGAGGCAGATCCTCGGAGCTGCAGACATGCCGACCCCAGATGATCTTTCGACCTTGATGGTCCTGGCGGGTGTCCTGGAGACGCCAGGAATACCGCAGAAGGAAGCCGCCAAGGCGGCCCGGGTCGTCTTGGGCTCCCTGCGATCGGATTGGGCCAAGAACCTGGGCGAGACGATGATCGAGCGGCATCATGGCCCCGATCGCGGTGCGTCGGCAGCGGCAGGACCGGCCGCTCCGCGTCAACGAGGCCGTGGTAAGGCTGTGCGCGTTGCCGACCTGCAAGCCGTGCTACAGCTTGCGGGCCTGCCCACCAAGTAGAGCCCCATTCCCCAGCTCCTGACGGCGACGCAGGGCCGAGCGACCCGGCGCCGGGCCGCTGCCGGCCCTCGCCATCACCTCTCGCGTGTCACGCGCCGTACTTGGCGGGGGCGGCCGGCGTTGGCCAGCAGCAGGCCCATCAACCAAAAGGAGAGGAGGGTGCCGAGCTCGCCGCGGGTCGCGGCGCGCTCGCTGAACTCCTGGCTGCCGTCGATCGAGCAGCGGTCCGAGTGCAGCAGCAGCGGCACCGGGTGGCAGCTATGGCTCTTGACCGGCCACACCGATGTCGCTCTGGCCGGACTCCTGTCGTTCGATCCGACGCGGCTGCATCCGAAAGGCACCGCGAGCCTCTAGCCGGGCTGAGGTGGGCGCGGCCGGCACCGTTCCGAAGTCGCCGCGGCGCGCGTTGAGAAGAGTGGCGGTCGAAGGCGGCTACCTGCGCCAGCGCCCGCTCACCTTCTCCGCCCCGCGGCCACCGCTCCTTCCCCTCCGCAGCTCCCACAGCTTCGGTTCCGACCTGTCGCCAGGCCGCGCCGCTGACTCTGCCGGCACGGCCGGCGCCTGCAACATTCCTCGGCGCGAGCCGTAATGTGGGGGCGAGCCTTCGTAGCAGGCGGCGACCGCGGGTTGGCCGGCGGGCGCGCCTACACCCCCGATCGACCCGAGGAGAGAGCCGTGAAGAGAACCGTTCCCATTGCCGCGCTGGCGGCGGTCCTGATGAGCACCGCGGCGGCGGCGCCCGGCACTGCCGGTGCGGCGGCACCCGACGCGGCGGCTGCGCCGCGAGCCTGGGTGGCGCGCTCGGACGCATATTCCCAGAAACTGTTGCAGGTCATCGCCCAGTTCTCCCCCGAGGATGCCAGCTTCGTGGGCGTCGAGGGCTTCGACGAGCAGGTCGCCGATCTCAAGCCCGGCTTCGAAGCGCGCGCCGACACCGCGCTGCATGGCGTGCTCGCCGCCTACCAGCAGGACCTGACCGCGGAAACCGATCCCAAGGTGCACCAGGACCTGGCGATTCTGATCCATGCCACCCAGCTGGAGATCGCGAGGCGGGACGTGGACCGCCGCCTCTTCCTGCCCTACTTCGCGCTCGACCAGACGGTGTTCCAGGGCTTGCGCTCGCTGCTCGACGAGCAGGCTTCGCCAAAGCGGCGGCAGGCGGCGCTGGTGCGCCTGCGCAAGTACGCCGGCCTCGAGCCCGGCACGCGGCCGCTCGCCGAGCTGGCGACCGCCGCGATGCGCGAGCGCCTCGGCGACGCGAAGCTGCTCGGACCGGCGAAGGACGAGGTCGAGAGGGACCTGCAGAACGGCACCACCTACCGCGCTGGCGTCGGCAAGCTGTTCCAGAAGTTCGCCCTGCAGGGATACGAGCCGGCCTACCAGAAGCTGGTCGAGCAGCTGGTCGCCTACGACGACTTCGTGCGCCGGGAGATGCTGCCGCGCGCCCGCACCGATTTCCGCCTGCCCGCCGAAGCCTACGCGCTGCGCCTGCAGCAGTCGGGCATCGACATGCCGATCGACGAGCTGGTGAGCCGCGCCCAGGTGAGCTTCCGCGAGACGCAGAACGAGATGCAGGCGCTGGCGCCGCTGATCGCCAAGGAGCGCGGCCTTGCCGTCACCGATTACCGCGACGTCATCCGTGAGCTGAAGAAGAACCAGCTCGTCGGCGACGCGATCAAGGCGCACTATGAGCAGCGCATCGGGCAGATCGAGGAGATCATCCGGCGCGAGAAGATCGTCACCCTGCCGAACCGCCCGATGCGCCTGCGCATGGCCAGCGAGGCCGAGAGCGCCGCCGTGCCGGCCCCCAACATGCACCCGCCGCGCCTGATCGGCAACACCGGCGAGATGGGCGAGTTCGTGCTGCCGCTGCGCATCCCGGGCAAGGGCGGCAAGACGCTGGAGTTCGACGACTTCACCCACGCCGGCGAGTCGTGGACGCTGACCGCGCACGAGGGGCGCCCGGGACACGAGCTGCAATTCTCCCACCTGGTCGAGGGCGGCATCTCGATCGCGCGCGGCATCTTCGCCTTCAACAGCGTCAACGTCGAAGGCTGGGCGCTCTACGCCGAGGCGGAGATGCGGCCCTACGAGCCGCTCGACGGCCAGCTGTTCGCGCTGCAAAACCTCCTGATGCGCGCCGCGCGGGCCATCCTGGACCCCGGCCTGCAGCGCGGCACCATCAGCCGGGAGGAGGCCTACCGCGTGCTGGAGCAGGACGTGGCGGTCTCGCACGCCCTGGCCACGGAAGAGGTGGAGCGCTACACCTTCGAGGCGCCCGGCCAGGCGCCGTCGTACTTCTGCGGCTACCAGCGGCTGATGGAGATGCGCACCGAGACGGAGCGCGCGCTGGGCGCCAGGTTCGACCGCCAGCGATATCACGATTTCGTGCTCAGCCAGGGCCTGGTACCGCCCTCGCTGCTGCGTCAGGCGGTGATCGAAGAGTTCGTGCCGACCGAGAGGAGAAACCCGTGAACAAGACGCTCGCCTACTTGCTGACCACCGCCGTTCTGCTCGGTGCCGCCGCCGGCACCGCCGCCGCGGATGAGAAGGCCGCCGGCGAGGAGGGCAAGAAAGCGCCGCCCGAGGCGCCCAAGTCCGAGCAATCGGCGACCCAGCACAGCCTGGCGATCGGCGGCAAGACGATCGCCTACACCGCCACCGCCGGCACCCTCGTGGTCCGCGACGACAAGGACGAGCCCTACGCCGCGATCGGCTACGTCGCCTACACCCAGCGCGACACCGCCGCCAAGCGCCCGATCACTTTCGCTTACAACGGCGGGCCGGGCGGCGCTTCGGTGCTGCTGCACATGGGGGCGCTGGGGCCGCGGCGCGTCGTCACCGTCGACGGTGGCCCGACGCCGCCGCCCTATCGCGTGGTCGACAACGCCTACAGCCTGCTCGACAAGAGCGACCTGGTGATGATCGATCCGGTGGGCACCGGGTTGAGCCACGCCGTCGGCACGGCCAAGGACAAGGACTTCTGGACCGTCGATACGGACATCGAATCGGTCTCCCGTTTCATCGCGCAGTACGTCAGCGCCAATGGCCGCTGGAGCTCCGCCAAGTACCTGCTCGGCGAGAGCTACGGCTCCACCCGGTCGGCAGGGATCGTCGACTACCTGCAGACCCATGACGGCATGGCCTTCAACGGCGTCGTCCTGGTCTCGGTGGCGCTCGACTTCGACACCTTGATCCCCTGGCCGGCCAATGACCGGCCCTATGTCTACGAGCTGCCCACCTTTGCCGCGGTCGCGGCCTACCATCACGCGCTGCCGCACCAGCCCGCCCAGCTTGCGCCGTTCCTCGACGAGGTGCGCAAGTTCGCGCTCGGCGAGTACGCCACGGCGCTGGTCAAGGGCGATGCGCTGAGCGACGCGGAGCGCGACGCGGTCGCCGCCAAGCTGCACGAGTACACCGGCCTGTCGACGGAGTTCATCAAGCAGGCCCGGCTGCGGGTGCGCAACTCGCAGTTCACCCAGGAACTGTTCCGCGATCGGCACCTCATCACCGGCCAGCTCGACGGCCGCTTCACCGGTTCGCCCTTCGACCTGCTCTCCGAGGACGCCGAGCACGATCCGGCGCTCGAGTACACCTCGCTGCCGTTCGCCGCCGCCTTCCTCGACTACTACCACGGCGAGCTGAAGTTCGGCCAGGGCAAGACCTACCGCATGCTCAACCTCGATGCCAACGGCGCCTGGGACTTCAAGCACAAGGCCCCGGGCGGGCAGCAACTGCTGGCCGTCAACACCGGCCCCGACCTGGCGCACGCCCTGCTGTTCAACCCGCATTTGCGAGTGCTGGTGGCCAACGGGCTCTACGACCTGACGACCGCGTTCCTCGGCACCGAGCAGCAGATCGATCATCTCGGTCTCGACCCGTCGGCGCGCTCTCGCATCCAGATCAAGCTCTACGAGGCGGGCCACATGATGTACCTGCACGAGCCGTCGCTGCAGCAGTTCAAGGCCGACGTCGGGGCCTTCCTGGATGCCACGAGCACCGCGAAGCCGTGATTGCGGGCAGGGCACCGCGCCGACGCTCGCCCACCGGCGAGCGGGGGTGCGGGAGGCCCGGGGCTGGCCCTGGCCGGTTCGATTAGCGGCGGATCTCGAAGGTGACGGTGAGCGAGTACAAGATCTTGACCGGCTTGCCATCCAGGGTGGCTGGCTTGAAGCGCCAGTCGCAGATGGCGTCGAGGGCGGCGGCGTCGAGGCCGGGCGAGGGGCTTGGCTGCTGCAGCACCACGTCGCGCAGCGTGCCGTTCTCGTCGAGCACGGTGCTCACCACCAGGCCGCCCTGGATGGCGAGGTGCCGGGCGTACTCGGGGAAGTCGGGCGGTCGCCGGAGGAGGGGCTCCGGCTTCGTCGGCTTGGCGCCGCCGATCTCGCGCAGATCGTAAGCCAGCCCCTGCCTGCACTCCGTTTGCGGCGCCCGCCAGGGGTGGCGCATCAACAGCGCGCCCGGCGCGCCGAAGGCGCCGAGATCGGCGCCGTAGAGCCGCGGCTCCAGGGTCTGCGCCGCCTGGAAGCGGCAAATGGCCTGATCCTCGCGGCCCATGCCGGCGGCGGCCAGCGCCCTGAGCGCCAGCGCCACTCCCAGCATGGCACGCCGCGGCTCGGTGTCCTCGAGCGCGCGTCTCCACAGGCTGTCCAGGCGTTTCTCGGCCTCGTGGTAGCGGGCTGATCTCAGCAACCCGAGCGACTCGGCCAGCGGGCTGCTGCCGAAGTCGACGATCGTGTCGAGCGGTTTCGCGGCTGGAAGGTCGAGGTCGTAGAAGGCGGCGACCGGCTCGCCGCCGGCCTGCGCGGGAGCGAACTGCCAGTCGCGCATGGTTTCGAGGACGGCATAGGTCAGCGCCGAGAAGGTGCTGTCGGCGGCCACCGGCTGGCGCACCCGGCCCTGCTGGTCGACGACCACCTGCGCGTGGATGCCCCGCGGAAAGCTGCGCCAGGAGCCAGGCAGCGTCACCGCGGCCCCGGAGAGCTTGCGCGCCGGGGTGAACGGTCCGCCACCGTCGCCCTGCCGCCTCACGGCCAGCCCCGGCGGCGGCTCGTCGATCCGGCGATGCGGACTCCTGGCCAGCAGCTCTCCTGCGGTGCCGTAGCCCGAGGGGTCGCGCCGCCATCCCATCGCTTGCGCCACCTGCCAGTGCCAGAGAGCGTCCTCGTCGCGTCCCTGCCCTGCTTCGGCCAGCGCGAGCTGCGCCACCAGCGTGGCGAAGGCGGTCTCCCGCGTCTTGATCTCGTCGGCGATCGCCGCGCGGGCCATGCCCTCGGCGGCCGCCCAGTCGCCGCGGCGCAGGAGCGTCTCGATCGCGTCCGAGCGGTCGCAAACCTCGAGCTTCCGGATCGCGCCGGCGCCGGCGGCGGGTTTCGCGGCGGCCGGCAGCGGCCGCGCCGGCAACCGGGCCGCGGCCCCGAGAGCGCCGAGGCAGAGCAGGGCAGACGCGCACTGGCCGGCGAAGCTACCGGTCACGAGCGCCGGTCTCCCGGGTTTGCGCTGAGGGATGGCCCAGCCGTGGCGTCGGCGGCCCACGCGGCGAGCACGTCCGCGACGGTACAGACGCGGCCGAGGCGCGGGAAGATGCGGGTCACCGCGAAGCGGTGCGCTTCGGCGTCCAGCGCCGCCATGGCGTCCTCGACCAGGATGAGCTGGTAGTTGCGCTCCCAGGCGTCGCGTGCCGTGGACTCGACGCCGAAGTTGGTAGAGATGCCGCCCAACACCAGGGTGCGGCGGCCGCGGCGGCGCAGCTCCAGATCCAGGTTGGTGCCGTAGAAGGCGCCCCACTGCCGCTTGGTGACCACCACCTCACCTTCGGCTGGCTGCATCTCCTCGACCAGCTCGTCCCAGCCGGGCGGCGGCGCGGGCGGGAGGCCCTGGTCGACGTCCTGGCGCAGGGCGTTGGCCCGATCCGGCGCAAAGGACACGCGCACCTTCACCACCAGCACGCCGAGGCGGCGGGCGGCTACCACCAGACGGGAGCAGGCGTGCACCACCTCGGTGGCCGGCCGCGGCGCCGTCTGGCGCGCGACCACGCCGTGCTGCAGGTCGATCAGCACCAGCGCGGTGGCCGCCGGTTCCGGGTGCGGTAGCGGTCTATCCATCGTCGAGGTCCCTCCGGCGGATCTCGCAGGCAACCTGCCGCCACGGCCCGAGCGGCGCGACGGGGGGTCTTCGCGAACGCATGATAACCGGTCGTGGCGAGCAGGGGAGAGCTCGGGCCTGCGGCTGGCGCTCGAGCTCGGCGACTTCGACCAGGCGCACTTCCGGGCGTCGAGTCGCCCGGCTCACGCGGCCGCGGCGTCGTCGCTGGCCGCGGCCGGCTCGGGCGGCGGCAGGTGGCGGGCGCAGTCGCGCCCCGCGCTCTTGGCGGCGTGGAGCGCGGCTTCGGCGGCGGCCAGGGCGCCTTCCCAGGGCGCGTGGCCGTCCTGCCGCCGCCGCCAGGCGAAGAGCGACCAGCCGAGGCTACAGGTGAGCTGCAGGGAATGGTTGCCGGCCAGGGTCCAGGGCTCGGAGCGCACGGCGGCCAGCACCCGCTCGGCCACCTCGTGGATCCGCCGCTGGTCGGACTGCGCCAGCAGGACCACGAACTCGTCGCCGCCCCACCGCACCAGCCGGTCGTCGCCGCGCACGCAGCGCCGCAGCACTTGGGCGAGGTGCTTGAGGACTGCATCACCCGCCGCGCGGCCGCCGGTCTCGTTGATGCGCTGGAGGTGGTCGACGTCGATCATCAGGATCCCCGCGCCCGCGCCACGCGCGGTGGCGCGGCGGTCGGAGCCCAGCCGCTGGCCGTCCTCCTCCAGCCGGTCCATCAGGTACCGCCGGGTGTGCAGGCCGGTGAGCGGATCGGCCTCGGTGAAGTCGCGCAGCAGCCGGCTCATCGCCGCGAGGTCCTCGGTGACGCGCGTCAGCTCCTCCACCCGGGTGTCGGCTTCCTGTTTCAAGCGCCGGTTGAGGACCGTGCTGCGCAGCAGCTGGCGGGTGTTGGCGAGCAGGAAGAGCGAAGCGCCGAACAGGAACACCATGTGCGCCGTCGCGAGGAAAAGGACCTGGCCGGGGCCCCGGAGCTGGCCCAGGGCTGCCAGCACCCCGAAATAGAGCAGGGCGGAGGCCAGGCCGCCGGCGATGGCGAGCCGCAGGCCGAGGTGCATGGCGGCGGCGCCGGCGCAACCGAGATACCACAGGAACCAGGGGCTCGAAACGCCACCGGTGAGCCAGACCATGGCGGTGACCAGGAGCATGTCGCAGGCGATCCACCAGGGAGCCAGGTCCGCCCGCCGGTTCGCCCGCTCGGCGCGCCGCGCCGCGAGCGCGAACCCGGCCACGGTCAGCATGCCGACGGCGAAGACGGCGAGGCTCGCGAGGTAGTGGACGTCGAGCATGCCCGCGGCCCGGCTCAGGGCGATGGAGGCGCCGGCAACGGCGTAGGTGATGGCGCGGTTGCGCTGGGTCACCAGCGCCGAGTGCAGCTGGACGTCGCCCGGCGCCGACGCGGTTGCCCCGATGGGGTTGCTGTCCGGCGCTTCCGGCGGGCGAAGGGGCAAGTTCTCTGGCAGCATCGGTGAACCTCCGGGGGAATTCCTCGCTTCTTGACTCTGCAGCATCGGTGGGCCGCGCGAAATCGGACGCAGCCCCGACCCGAGGCGGGAATCCAGACCGGCGCTCTGTCGGTGACGGTCCTACGTCTGCAAGGGAGGCCTGCAAGGGGGAGGCCATGCCGAGATGGCCGGCGGTCCGGCGGGGGCCCTTGCGCTTGCGATGGGGCAGCGCTCCCCGGGCCGGTGGCTCGCAAGGGCGGCTGGGACCCTTCCCGCCCGCGGCTCGCGGCGAGCGCGCGGGGGCGGGAAGGGTCTGGTGGTGCGGTGCGCCGGGCGCTACGGACAGGGCAGCGCGGCGGTGTCGGTGGTGGTCACCGTCGTCGTGCCGAAGGGGTTCCCATAGTTTTTCGTGGTGCCGGTGGCGGTATCGAGGATGTGCACTCCCCAGCCCTGGTTGGTCAGGCCGCCGATGAAGACCCAGAAGGTGTTCGATAGTGCACAGGCATCCAGGATCTTGATGCCCAGCTCGAAGTTGCTGGGATCGGTGAAGTAGTAGAACACCGACTCGTCGCTCTCCGCCCGAGCGGCGCCGAAGTTCAGCACCGTGCCGGCGCCGGATCCCGTCGACTGGTTGGTGTAGCTGACGGCGACCTGGAAGCGGGCGCTCAACAGGCAGGCGCCGGTCGCGGTCCTGGTGCAGAACGTCGCCGCCGGGCAGGCCTGGCCGAAGCCGAAGAGAGCGAAGCCGGTGTTGGTGAGGGTGCCGCCGGTGGAGAAGGTCCGCACGTCGCCGAAGTTGCCGTCCTCGAGCACCAGCAGCGACATGTAGTAGCAACCGGTCGGCGGCGGCGTGAACGCGATCTCGCCGGTATCGATGCCGTCGAACTCGAACCCGGCGTCGAGGGTGCCGAGGTCGACGCTGGCGAGGTCGAAGTACGAGAAGCCGACGGCGGCCACCGGCGGCGCGGTGGTGGCGATGAGGTGCAGCGTCAGGTCGCCCGAGGTGCCGCTGGCGCGCTGGTTGACGACGGCCGCGACCTTGATGTCGGCCTGGCCGCCGCCCCAGGAGGCGCTGATCGCTCCTTCCATGAAAATCCCGGTGGTGCCGTCGAGCGGCGTGATCGGCGGCATGGCGAGCGCCTGCATGCCGGCAGCGCCGGTCTGCGCCCGGGGGGTGAGATGCAGCGTCGCCGGGCGGCCGCTCGCCGTGCGGGGCGTGCCGGCCGAGAAACCGCTGTCACCATCGAAAGCCGCCGCGGCCAGGGCGCCGGCAGGTGCGAGCAGGGCGGCGGCGGCAAGCGGCAGGGCGATGCGGGTGAAGAGCCTTATCCTTCGGTGGAGCGGCGAACGCTGACACGAATCATGTGACATGGCGGTTCTCCTTTCGCGAGATCCCGGCTGCCTGAGCTTCGAGTGGTGGACGGACACAGCGTAGCAGGTGTGCCGGGCGAAAGGAAAGCGTGAGCGTGCGAAAAACAAAAGGCCCCGGCGCGCGGCCGGGGCCTCAGGGGTTGGTCTCAGTGGCGTTGGGTTCCCCCCGTGCGGGGGACTCGACCGGCAGCGCCAAAGCCGAACGCGAGGTCTCCCTGGTTGCGGGAGCGGCGCGCTGGCCCTGAGTGACGCTTTGGAGGATTCCCCTTACGAGGACGCCACCTCCACCAAACCGTGTCTACTTAAATCCACTGGACCACCTCCTTTCTGGGCGACTTCCTAATCGGCAGGTCCCAGCCCGCCCGGCTCCGTGGGCCGCCCATGCCTCTTTGGAGCCGCCGCGTCGCTCCCCGGGACGGGAGCGCGCAGAACGATGTGATTATCGTGCCGGATGAACGCGCGCTTGTCAACCGAAGCGCCGGCTCACTTCACATAGACGGTCTTGACGTTGACGAACTCGCGGATGCCGAAGGGGCCGAGCTCGCGCCCGTATCCCGATTGCTTGATGCCGCCGAAGGGCAACCGCGGATCGGAGCGCACCAGGTCGTTGACGAAGCAGCTGCCGGCCTCGAGGCGGCGGGCCACCGCCTCGCCGCGACGCGCGTCGCGGGTGAAGACGGCGGCGCCGAGGCCGAAGACCGAGTCGTTGGCCACCCGGATCGCGTCTTCCTCGTCGTCGACCGCAAGGAGCGCCGCCACCGGCCCGAACAGCTCCTCGTCGTAGGCCGGCATGCCGGGGGCGACGCCGGCGAGCACGGTCGGCGGATAGAAGGCTCCCGGCCCCTCGGGAACCTCGCCGCCGAGCAGGCAGCGGGCGCCGGCGCGGCGGCTCGCCTCGACCTGGGCGTGCAGCTGGTCGCGCAGGTCGCGGCGCGCCAGCGGCCCGACGTGGGTGCCCTCGCGCATGGGATCGCCGACCACCTTGGCGGCCATCGCCGCCACGAAGCGCCGCTCGACGTCGGCCGCGAGCCGGCGCGGGATGATGAAACGCTTGGCGGCGATGCAGCTCTGGCCGCTGTTGATCAGCCGGCTCTCGACGCAGGTGGCGACCGCCTGGTCGAGGTCGGCGTCGTCGAGGATCAGATAGGGGTCGCTGCCGCCCAGCTCGAGCACGGTCTTTTTCAGCAGCGAGCCGGCCTTGGCGGCCACCGCGCGGCCGGCCGGCGTGCTGCCGGTCAGAGTGACCGCCACCACCCGCGGGTGCTCGATCACCCGCTCGACGCCCTTGGACGGCACCAGCAGGGTGCGGAACAGGCCGTCGGGCAAGCCGGCGTCGCGGCACACCTCTTCGATGGCGAGGGCGCAGCCCGGCACGTTGGAGGCATGCTTGAGGATGCCGGCGTTGCCGGCCATCAGCGCCGGGGCGGCGAAGCGGAAGACCTGCCAGAACGGGAAGTTCCACGGCATCACCGCGAGCACCACGCCCAGCGGCTCGAAGGCGACGAAGCTGCGGCTGGCCTCGGTCGCCACCACCTCGGGGGCGAGGAAGGCCGCCGCCCGGGCGGCGTAGAAGTCGCAGACCGCGGCGCACTTGTCGATCTCCGCGAGGCCGCCGGCGAGCACCTTGCCCATCTCGCGGGTCATCAGCTCGGCGTAGTCGCGGCGCCTTTCGCGCAGCAGGCGGCCCGCCGCCCGCAGCAGCGGCGCCCGCTCCTCGAAGCTGGTGCCGCGCCAGCGGCGGAAGGCGGCGTGGGCCGCTTCGACGGCGCGGTCGACCGCGGCAGGTTGCATCTCGTCGTAGGTGCGCGTGGTCTCGCCGGTCTCCGGGTTGACGCTCGCGATGGTCATGGTCCAGACCCTCCTTGGGCTCGCGCTCGCGCCGTGGCAGGCGCCTGACGTCCCCTCATCATCGTGGCTATGCAAGCCGCGGGCAAGGTGCCCGGCAAAGGCGCGCGGCGTGAAACTGCCGCCGGCCGCCGTCTTGCACGCCCGCTATCTTGCACGGCCGTTATCTTGCAATAGAATCCTGGCACCTTGAGCCCCGCCGCGACACGCCTCCTGGTGGTCTCCAACCGGCTGCCCATCGTTCTCGAGAAGAAGGATTCAGGATGGATCCTGAAGCCCGGTTCGGGCGGCCTGGTGAGCGCCCTGGCGCCGGTGCTCTCCCACCGCGGCGGCGTCTGGATCGGCTGGCCGGGCCTCGCCCTCGAGCGCGGCGGCGCCTGGGAGGCGCTGATGGCCGAGGGCTTCCGCGAGCGCGGCTACGAGCTGCGGCCGGTGTTGCTCAACGAGGACGAGGTCAAGGGGTTCTACGAGGGGTTCGCGAACGCCATCCTCTGGCCGCTGTTCCACGACCTCACCGGCCGCTGCGAATTCCAGCCCGCGTACTGGTACACCTACCTCGAGGTCAACCGCAAGTTCGCCGACGCCGTCATCGAGCACAGCCGCGACGACGACTTCGTCTGGGTGCAGGACTACCAGCTGATCCACGTCGCCGAGTTCGTGCGCGAGCGCACCGCGGCGCGCCGCATCGGCTTTTTCCTCCACATCCCGTTCCCGCCGCTCGACGTCTTCATGAAGCTGCCGTGGCGAGGCCAGATCCTCAACGCCTTCCTGGCCTACGACCTGCTCGGCTTCCAGACCCAGCGCGACCGCCGCAACTTCCTCTCCTGCGTCGAGCACCTGCTCGACAAGCTCGAGATCCGCAAGTCCCGGGAGCTCAACCTGGTCGAGGTGCGCGCTCACAACCGGGCAGTGCGCGTCGGCACCTTTCCGATCGGCATCGACTACGAGGCCTTCTCGGAGACCGCGCGCTCCGAAGAGGTCGAGCTGCGGGTCGGCGAGCTGCGGCGGCGCATCGGCGCTTTCGAGCTGGTGGTGGGCGTCGATCGGCTCGATTACACCAAGGGGCTGCCCGAGCGGTTGCAGGCGTTCCGCAATGCCCTGCAGCGCTTCCCCGAGCTGCGCGAGCGGGCGCTGCTGATGCAGATCGTGGTACCCAGCCGCGAAGCGGTGGCCGACTACCAGGCGCTCAAAGGCGAGATCGAGCAGCTGGTCGGCGAGATCAACGGCGAGTTCTCGACGCCTGGCTGGGTGCCGGTGCACTATCACTACCGCAGCCTGATGCGGCGCGACCTGGTGGCGCTGTACCGCATGGCGCGAGTTGGCTTCGTGACCTCGCTCAAGGACGGCATGAACCTGGTCGCCAAGGAGTTCTGCGCCTGCCAGGTGGACGGCCTCGGCGCGCTGGTGCTCTCCGAGTTCGCCGGCGCCGCCGCTCAGCTCAAGAACGGCGCGCTGCTGGTCAACCCGCACGACATCGAAGGCATGGCCGACGCCCTCAAGGCCGCTTTCGAGATGGCTCCCGCCGAACGTCTGCGCCGCATGCATCTGATGCAGGAAGTGCTGCGCAAGAACGACATCTTCTGGTGGGTGGACTGTTACCTCAAGGCCGCGGGCATCGTGGCGGAAGGCTTCCGCACTCCCAAGGAGGTCGCGCCGCCCGCCGGCGAGGAGCAGAGCTGGGTGGAAGTCTGACCTCCGGGCCGCCCGAGGCGTTGGCGCACTGGTCCGAGATCGCCCGCCGGCTTGCCGGCCGGCGCGTGGTCCTGTTCCTCGACTACGACGGCACGCTGTCGCCGATCGTCCAGCGGCCGGAGCTGGCGCTGCTGCCGGACGAGACGCGCGCGGTGGTGGGGCGCCTGGCCGAGCGCATGCCGGTGGCGATCCTCTCCGGGCGCCGGCGCGAGGAGGTCGCGGCGCTGGTGGATCTGCCGGGTCTGGTCTACGCGGGCAGCCACGGCTTCGACATCGCCGGACCGGCGCCGGCAGCGGGTGGCGCGCCGGTTCCGGTAAGCCCACCGGCTCCGGGAGCCGCGCCGGCTCCCGCCGGTGTATCGGCGGCGGCCGCACCGCTGCTGCGCCACCTGGCCGCTCCGGGCGTGGAGACCCGCCTGCGGCGCGTGGCCGAACGCCTGCGGCGCGAGCTGGCGGGCATCGACGGCGTGCTGGTCGAGGACAAGCGCTTCGCGGTCGCCGTGCACTACCGGCTGGTGGCAGACCGCGACCTGCCGCGGATCGAAGCGGCGGTAGACCGCGCCGCCGGCGCGGCGGGCGGCGGCGCGGGCGATGGCGGCGATGGCGGTGATGGCGGCGATGTCGGCGATATCGGCGATGCCGGAGGGAGCGCCGCGGCCGCGGGGGGAGGCCGGCTGCGCAAGACCGGCGGCAAGAAGGTCTGGGAGCTGCGTCCCGACGTGGATTGGGACAAGGGTCGAGCGCTGCTGTGGCTCTTCGAGCGCTATGGGGGCGGCCATCCGGACGCCCTGCCGCTCGTGCTGGGCGACGACGTCACCGACGAGAGCGCCTTCGCGGCCGCGGCGAGCCGCGGCGGCATTGGCATCCTGGTCGCCGAGGAACCTCGGCCGACCGCCGCCGCCTTCCGGTTGCGCGATCCGGCGGCGACGCTCGCGCTGCTGACCCGACTTGCCGAGCTGGCGACGGCGCCGCCACGCCATGAACCCGGCGCCGCGCCGGTCGGCTCCCGGCCGGCGGCGCTCGCCGTCGACGCGCCGCTGACCGGCGAATGGCGGCCGGGGCAGATCCAGATCCTGGGACCGCTGGCGGTTCCCGGCCATTCGCCGCGCCTGGTGCGGGTCTACCTGCCCTCCACCTTCACGCCGGAGGTGCCGCGCTTCGCCCTCTACATGTTCGACGGCCAGAACGTCTTCGACGACCCGCCGTCGTTTGCCGGCGGCTGGCATCTGCACGCGGCGGTCGAGAAGCTGGCGCGGAGCAAGCGGCCGGCGCCGATCGTCGTCGGCATCGATCACGGCGGCCAGACGCGCATCGACGAGCTGTCGCCGTTTGGCGCCGAGGTCCGCGCCGGCAGCCTCGATGTATTGCTCGACTGGCTGGCGGGCAGCCTGATCCCGCGCCTGGCCGCCGCGCTGCCGCTGCTCGGCGGTCCGGTCGGCGCCGTCGTCGGCGGCTCCTCGATGGGCGGGCTGGCGGCCCTCTACGCCCACTTCCGCAGGCCGCGCGACTTCGGCGGCGCGCTGGCGATGTCGCCCTCGTTCTGGCTCGGGGACGGCGAGATCCTGCGCTGGGTGGCGGCGCAGCCGGTGCCGGAGATGTCGCGCATCTACCTCGATTGCGGCGTGAAGGAGGGCCGCGGCATGGTGCTGCCCCAGGTGGCGGCGATGGCCGCGCAGCTGGCCAACCGCGGCTACGACCCGGACCGCCTGATGTTTCGCGCCGATCCGCGCGGCGCCCACTCCGAGGCCAGCTGGCGCCGCCGGCTGCCCCGCGCCCTGCGTTTCTTTTATCGCCACCCCGCCAGCCAGGGGTGATCCGGGGCGGCGCCGCGGGCGGCTGGCGCCGCGTCAGGGTTCGGCCCGCGCGGCGGGCGGGTGCAGAGCCAGGCTCGACCCCACCCAGGTGCGGTCCTTGTTGAAGTCGACGCCCACCATCTTGCCCTTGGTCATGCGCACCAGGTTGTTGATCAGCAGCGGCTGCTCGCGCCAGACGTACATCATCCGGACCTCGAGCTTGGCCGGCACGTCGGGCGTGACGACGGCGGGCGCGTACTCGATCCGGCGCTGCAGGATGTAGTCCTCCGGCCGGGCGATGGCCGCCAGCCGCTCGGCGGTGACGCCGACCTCGACGCCGAGGCCGGCGAACGAGAACAAGGGCTTGAGCACGTAGTTGTCGAGATCGGCCGGCAGCTCGCGCAGCTCGGAAAGAAAGTGGCAAGGCGGCGCGTACTGGCTGTGGAGGAACGGCAGCGAGAACTTGCTGAGCTTCCAGAACCAGTTGGGATGGCCCACCCACTCGAGGTCCAGGTCGGCGCGGAAGAGCTCCGGCAGCGCCAGGCCGCGGCGGGCCAGCTCGTCGAAGATCACCCGGTTGTACACCCGCCGGATGGGCACCTCGCCGCCGCCGTCCTCGGCCCGGCGGCGATAGAACGCCTGCCGGCCGCGCACCGTCACCTCGGCGAGGCCCACCGTCGGCACGCCCAGGAGCTTCTCGGTCATCACGAAATCGACCCGCGTCTTCTGCTGCTCGGGCTCGATCTCGAGCAGCACCACGGTGCGCGGGTCGGCGTCGCCGACGATCGTCCGGCGCAGGCAGTCGACGTACGAGGCGTCGTCGAGGCCGGCGAAATAGGGCGTCATCTCGCCGGGCAGGTCGAAGTGGCGCCGGTAGGCGCGGGTGAGCAGCCACTGGAAGGCATAGAGCGACGGGAAGCCCTGCAGCTCGATCAGCCGCGGCACCAAGCGGCCGTCGACCTCGGCGATCGCCAGGTCGATCTGCACGAAAACCGGGTGCGCCTCCTCGCCGGGCACCTGGTATTGCGGCGGCACCGCCCGCGCCGCCGCCCGCAGGTAGTCCGGCGAGCTCACCGCGGCGAGCAGCTCCCCGGCGGCCCGTTCGAGCTCCGCGGCGAGCGCCGCCGGCAGGAACACCGGCGTCTCGCAGATGCGGAACGGCACGTGCAGTCCGGCCTCCGCTTCGAGCCCCGCCACCATGGCGTGATAGCGGTCTTCGGTGAAGGCGGCGTTGTACGCCTGCCGCAGCTCCGGGATCATGAGGTCAGGCGGCCTCCTGGCGGGCGCCGGCCGGCGGCATGTCGTGGAGAGGTCGCAAGGCTAGAGCCCGGCATGCGTCTCGGCGACGATGTAGTCGACCACCGCCTGGTAGTCGTGGCCGGACTGCTCCCAGACCATCAGCTGCCGGTCGGCGCCGGTGCCGTGACGCAGGATGTGATGGATGTGATCGATCTCCTGCCGGCTGCCCAGCTCGTCGACCACGTCGTCGACGAACGCCAGCAGCTCGTGGATGAGATCGGCGCACGGCACCTCGGCCGATTTGCCGAAATCGATCAGCTTGCCGGCGATGCCGTAGCGCGCCGCCCGCCACTTGTTCTCGTTGAGCAGCAGCCGCCGGTAGAGGCGGAAACCCAGGTTGCTGCGGATCAGCTTGTGGAGCTTGACCGTCACCGCCTGGATCAACGCCGCCAGGGCGATCGTCTCGTCGACGCGCATCGGCACGTCGCACATGCGGAACTCGAGGGTGTCGAAGAACGGGTGCATGCGCAGGTCCCACCAGATCTTCTTGGCGTTGTCGATGCAGCGCGTCTTGATCAGCAGCTTGATGTAGTCGTCGTACTCCGACAGGCTCGCGAAGTAATCCGGGATGCCGGTGCGCGGGAAGCGGTCGAAGATCTTGCTGCGAAAGGACTTGAAGCCGGTGTTGCGGGCCTGCCAGAAAGGCGAGTTGGTGGACAGCGCGAAGATGTGCGGCAGGAAATAGCGGGCGGCGTTCATGATGTGGATCGCCACTTCGCGGTCGGCGATGCCGACGTGGACGTGCAGGCCGAAGATCAGGTTGGCCCGGGCGATCTGCTGCATGTCCTCGACGATCTCCTCGTAGCGCGGGTGTTGGGTGATCTCCTGGTCCTTCCAGTGGGCGAACGGGTGGGTGCCGGAGGCGGCGATGGTCAGGCCGTTGCGGCGGGCGAGCGTCGCCAGGTCGCGGCGCAGCGCCACCACCTCGCGGCGGGCCTCGCCGATGTCGGCACAGATCTTGGTGCCGACCTCGATCACCGACTGGTGCAGCTCGGGCTTGAGCTGATCGCGCAAGGCCGGACCGGTCTCGCGGTCGGCGAGCAGGTGCTGGATGTGGGAGCGCAGATCCCGCGTCGCGGGGTCGATGAGCTGGAACTCCTCCTCGATGCCGAGGGTGAACTGCAGAGCCTTGTCGGACATTGCTGCCACCTCCCGGGGCCGGCGGGCCGGCCCGGCCGCGCCCGCGGCCTTCTAGGGAATCCGGTCCTTGTCGTCGACCCAGCGTTCCGCGAGCGGCGTGGTCGGCGCCGCCGGCGTCGGGGTTCCGGCGAGCTCCCCGCCGCCCGCCGGCGCCGGGGCTGCCGCCGGCGCGGCCGCGGCGGGCGGCGCCGCGGCAGCGGCAGCACCGCCGGCGGCGCCGATCACGAACTCTCCCCAGGTCAGGTTGTCGCGGCCGGGCTGGTGCGCCAGCGCCTTGCGCACCGCCATGCTGGCGGCCGCTTCCACCACCCATTCGAAATTGTCCTCGCCGATCGAGAACTTGTCGGCGTCCGGCGCCGGGTTGCAGAAGTCGATGGCATAGGGGACGCCGTCGCGCAGCGCGAACTCGACGGTGTTGAAGTCGTAGCCCAGGGCGCGGTTGAGGCGCAGCACGCCGTCGCGCACCTTGTCCAGCACCTCGGCGGCGACCGGTGGACCGTTGCGCACGTAACGCTCGTGAAACGGCGCCTTCGGGTCGTACTGCATGATGCGCACGTCGCGGACGTCGATGCAGTAGCAGCGGAAGTACTCTTTGAAAACGATCTCCTCCTGCAGCATCATCACCAGCTGGCCGGTGTCGTCATAGGCGCGGAAGAACTCGTCGGCGTCGTGCAGCTTGTAGACGTTCTTCCAGCCGCCGCCGGCGAACGGCTTGAAGAACGCCGGGAAGCCGACGTAGGCGAAGATCGCCTCCCAGTCCAGGGGGTAGGCGAGATTGCGCATCGAGCGCTCGTTGGTGTCGGCAGGGTGCTGCTTGGACGGCAGCAGCACCGTCTTGGGCACCGCCACCCCGACCTTGGTCGCCAGGCAATTGTTGAAGAATTTCTCGTCGGCGCTCCACCAGAAGGGATTGTTGACCACCGCGGTGCCGTTGAGCGCGGCGTTCTTGAGGAAGCCGCGATAGAACGGGATGTCCTGCGAGATGCGGTCTACGATCACCGCGTAGCCGGTGTCGGCGCCCTGGATGACCTTGTCGATGCGCACCGGCTCGGCGACGATCCTCGCCGCCCCGCCGGCGGCGCCCTTGGCGTTGACGCGGTCGATGAAGGCCCAGGGGAAGCTGTCCTCCTGGCCGAAGAGGATGCCTATTTTCTTGTCAGACGTCATGAGAGGTCAGTCTCCTCTATAGTTAGGTATGAAAGCAGCCGCGTTCGCCTCAGAGCTTGTCGAGGTAGCGGGGAAACATATCCCGCCACAGCGGCCAGTCGTGCTTGGCCCAACGCCAGACGTCCAGCCAGTGGGGGACGCTCTTGGCGTCGAGCAGGCGCGAGAACCCGGCGCTCGCCTCCAGGCAGACGTCCCACTCGCCGGCGCCGAGCACGATCCCCATCTGGCGCAGGTGGTGGAGGTGCCAGGGATCCTCGAGCCGCGGTAGGTAATCCACGGGGTTGTTGAAGTACACGTTGTCGTCGTAATAGCCGTGCAGGAACTGCCGGATGTCGAAGGCGCCGCTCATGCTGATCAGGTGCGACACCTGATCCGGATGGCGTAGCGCCACGTTCATCGCGTGGTAGCCGCCAAAGCTACAGCCGCCGACCGCCACCCGCGCCCGGCCGGTATCCGCCCGCGCATGCTCGAAGACCTGGCGCACGATGACGTTCTCATAGGCCAGGTGCGTCTTCACCCGATCGGCAGGGTGGATGCCTTCGTTGTACCAGCTCTCGGAATCGATGCCGTCCGGGCAGTAGAGCTTCACGCGGCCGGCGTCGACCAGCGGCGCGGCCGCATCGATCAGCCGGAAGTCCTTGTACTCGTAGTACCGAGCCCGCGAGGTCGGGAACAGCACCACGGGAGTGCCGGCATGTCCGAAGGCGAGCATCTCGAACATGCGCCCTCCCAGGTAGGGAGTGTTCCAGCGTATGTACTCTTCCTTCACTCCGCTTTCCTGGACCGCAGCGCTTGGTGCCACCCCGGAAGGGTCGGGCAAAGGGTAGCACAGCCCGCCGCGCAACCCCGGCGGCAGACGGGGACCGGGGGGTACCGGGTCGACCGGCTGCGGCCCGACCCGGAGCCGGGCGGCGCCAACCAGGACGCCCTCGGCGCCGGCCGTTCATGGTATGAGTACGCAGCCCCCGCGGAGCCCCGTGCCCACCAGTCCTTCAGCCCCCCAGCCGGCGCAGGTCGCCGGCCTTCCCGGAGCGCCGCCAAGGCCGCCGGAGCGCGATCCTGCCGGAACGCCGCGCGAGCGCGATCCTGCTGGAACGCCGCGCGAGCGCGGCTTAGCCCTCGCCCTGCTGCTGACCGCGGTGGTGCTGCGGGTGCTCGGCGTCTGGGAGATCCGTTTCAACTCGGACGAGCCGCAGCACGCCCACGTGGTCTGGGGCTGGACCCGCGGCCTCCTGCAATACCGCGACTTCTTCGACAATCACGCGCCGCTGTTCCACATGGCCTGGGCGCCGCTGCTGGCCGCCTTCGGCGAGAGCGTGCGGACGCTGTTCTGGCTGCGGCTCACCATGCTGCCGCTCTACCTGGCGGCCCTCGCCGTCACCTATGCGATCGGCAAGCGCCTGCTGTCGCCGCGGGCCGCGCTGTGGGGAACCGTCCTCACCGCGCTGCTGCCGCCGTTTTTCGTCAAGACCCTCGAGTTCCGCACCGACGTGCCATGGACGCTGCTGTGGCTCGCCGCGTTCCAGGTGGCGACGGGCGGCGCGCCCGGCCCCGCCCGCCTGCTCGCGACCGGCCTGCTGGTGGGAGCGGCGGCGGCGGTCTCGCTCAAGAGCAGCCTGCTGCTCGTCTGCCTGCTGGGCTCGGCGCTGGTGACGGCCGCATGGCGGATCTCCGGCCACGGCGGCCGCCGCGGCGCAAGCGACGCCCCGGATGGAGCTGACCCAGACGAATCTGGCGACCACGGCGGCCGCTCCAGCGCCGGAAGCTCCGGCGATCGGCGAGAGCATGGCCGAGGGGGCGATCTCTCCGCCATCGCCCGGGGCCAGCTCTCCGGCGCCAGGCGGGTGCTGGGGGCGGCCGCAGCCGGTCTCGCCGGCCTGGCGGCGATTCCAGCGGCGGTGGCGTTCTACTTCTGGCGGCGCGGCGCGCTCGACGCCCTGCTCGCCGGTGCGGTGCGGCACAACCTGCAGGTCAGCCAGCACGGGCCGGCGCCGCTGAAGCGGCTCCTGATCCTGGTCGTCGGCCTGCCGCTGCTCGCCGTCATCGCGCGTTGGTCGCTGCGCGCCGGACCGCCGGCCTTGGCTCGCCAGCGGCTGCTGCTGGCGCTCACCACCGGCTCCTACCTGATCGCGCTGGAGGTGTTCTGGCCGCTGATCACCTCGCAGACCTACCTGCCGGTCGAGCCGCTGCTCTGCCTCCTGGTGGCGGCCGCCGCGATCCCGGCGCCCCGGGCGGCCGGCGACCCGCGGCGGGCGCTGGCGCCGACCGCGCCGCCGGGGCAGGACCGATCGCTGGCGCGTTGGCCCTGGCGGCTCTCGCCGGGCCGGGCGTTCCTGGCCCTGGCGCTGGCGGTCGAGCTGGTCATCGACGTCCTCCATGGCCCGGTGCGCGGCGACCACACGGCGCCGGCGACCGCGATCGTGGCGGCGGCTTTGCGCCTCACCGGCCCCGATGAGGCGGTGTTCGACGACAAGGGCGACGCGGTCTTCCGGCGGCGCGCCTTCTTCCCGGTGCTCGAGGACATCACTCGCGAAGCGATGACCGAGGGCCGCATCGCCGACACCATCCCGGAGTCGATCCTCGCCGCCCACGCCTGCCTCGCCACCCTGGACAGCCGGCGCCTGCCACCGCGCGGCAAGCGGTTCCTCGACGCCAACTTCCTGCCGGTCGGCGCGGTGCGGGTCTGCGGCAAGTGGCTGCCGCGACCGGCCAGCCCGGCCCCGCCGTACCAGGCACTGCGCTTCGCGGTCGAGATCCCTGCCCGCTACGCGATCGTCGCTCGCGACGGCGCGGCTCGCGGCCGCCTCGACGGCATCGAGCTCGCGATGGCGGCGCCGGCCACTGTACCGTCGCCAGGTCGCGATCTCGGCGTCGGCACCCACCTCTTCGAGCCGGCCTCGCCGCCACCCTACGCGCTGGTCTGGGCGCCGGCCGTGGAACGCGGCTTCTCGCCTTTCCAGCCGTTCCCGCCGGTGCCTCCACTCCCGCAGGACTCCCCCGGCCGGCGCCGGCCCTGACGCGCGCGGGAGCCCGCCCGCTCACCTCCGCGCGGCGCGGCCGCGGCCGCCGGCTGCCAAAGGTGGGCCGAGCGACGGGCCGGAGATGCGGCCGTGGTTGCGCTCGCCGGGCGCGCCCGGACCGCGGCCCCGCTATATCTCCAACACTTCGCCGGCAAGGTCGACGCGGCGGCGCAGGTTCTGGCGCCGCATGAATTCTCGGACGTAGTCAAGTGCGCGCTCGCGATAGATATCGTAAAGAGGGTTCCTCATGGGCTCGTGGTGGACGGAGACGGCTTCCGTATAACCCACGCGAATCTTGCCCAGATGAGCGTAGAAGTAGGCAAAGTGCTCGCCGATCTTCAGCGCCTCGTCCCAGCGGTAGCGACGGAGCACGCGAGCAGGCGCCAGCAATTGGCTTGGCACGAAGTCGACCAACCGCACCGGTCCCACCTCTCCGCGCGACGCCCGGTGGCACTCCACCACGCCATCGTTCAATGAGTACAATCCCCAGAAGCCGGTGCTGTCGTCGATCCCAAGGAGGTCGACCCGCGCCGCCTCGAGAAGCTCCTCTGCCCTACGCAGGTCCGTGTGCTGACCGAAGAAGCAGTCGTCATCGCAGGTGAAGACATAGTGGGTGTTCGCCAGGCGGACGCCGTGGTTGCGCCCTGCCGAAACGCCGACGTCGAAGCCGACGTGAACGTAGAGCGTCGCAGGTTCGTGCGCGGAGCGCGCCAGGAGTGCGCGATTGACCTCCCGGCTGTCGTCGACGATGACCACCGGGACCGCCGGGTAGCGCGTCCGGATGCTGGTGATCAGGCGATCGACCGCTTCCGGACGCTCGAAGGTTTTGATGACGACAGTAGTTTGCCGCGGAGGTACCATGAGCAAACTCTCGTTACCCAGGAGCACGCATGCGTCCTCGACCCAGCAGGCGGAGGAGCCATGCGCGACAACGCCACGCTCGCGTGCCTTCCATGAACCGAACGCGGTCCTGCCAGCAGCCGAGCTCGCCGTAGAGCCGCTCGCGTTCGGTGGCGAGGAGATCGTTCGCCGTGCGGAGCTCGGCCGCCATCGCGGCCCGGTCCTGCATCGCAACCAGCAGATGCGGGAACCGGCCCAGGTAAAGCCGCTCATGCTTGCGGACGATGAACTCCTGGAGGGGCATGCTGAATTCCCTACGCTCGCACATCGAGACCATCGACTGAGGCCGCAGGCGATGATCGAAGCTCAGCACAGGCAGGTGACGGAATCCCCAGCCCAGCTCCGCGAGCGCAATCCAAAACTCCCAGTCCTCCCATGCGGGGAGCTCGCGGGCGTAGCCGCCGCAACTCGACCAAGCCTCTTTTCTGAACACCGCGCAGGAGGCGACGTAGTTGCCGCATAGCATCCGGTCGAGGTCGAAGTCCGGGACCTCGATATCGGCGGACCGGAGGCCGAAAGTGTGGCGATCACCGTAGACCACCCCGAGGCGAGGCTCCTCGTCGAGAAGCGCCACCGCCGCCGCGACGAAATGCGGACGCAGGCGGTCATCGGCGTCCAGGGTCAGGATGTAGGGCCCCTGAGCGCGGGCGATGCCCGCATTGCGGGCCTGCGCCAGACCGACGCCCACTTCGTCCAGGATGTCGTAGCCAGCCTGTCGCAACCGACCCAGGACCTCGAGGGTTCGCGGCTGCCGAGAGCCGTCGTTGACGACGATGAGCTCGCTGGTGGGCGCTGAGGCCTGCACGCTCGCGACGGCCTCGACCAGCAGCTCGCCGTGGTCACGGCAGGGGATGATCACCGATAAGCGCGGCGAGGCCGGTTTCGATCGCGTCCGGGGTGAGCGCCGTTCGAGCGCCAAGCCGGTCACCGGCAAATCGGCAGCCTCCTGCAGCTCGCCGTGCAGGCCGTAAACCTCGGGGCTCGTCGCTGCCACCAGCTCGATCAGGGGATGATCCAGGGCGTGGGAGCGCAGTCCGTCCTCGCCACGCAGGCGGGCAGGCAGATCGTGCTCCAGCTCGAGCCCGAACCGTGCAGCCAAGAGTTCGGTGAACCTGCGCGGCTCGGAGAGCACGGCCTCGATGGAAATGAGCAGCGAGCGATCGGCGTGGCGGCGACGAAAGTCCAGCAGCCGGCGATTGTAGAAGGTCCAGATGCGGTAGCCATACTCCGGGTTGCTCAGAAAGACGTCGGCACCGGTCCGCTGCAGGGCGTCGGCCACATCCCAGGGTGCCCGGTAGACAAGCAGATAGCCAGGCGCGAGGCCGGCGTCCTCGAGCAATTCGTCCCAGAAGTCGAGCACCAGCGTCGTACGTGGATCTTTCCACCCCCAGCGGTGGCCATTGTCGTGGGCCAGCAGCAGCTCGCGTGCCGAACCCTTCAAAGCGGCTGCAAGGCCCTCGTCCCACGCCTCGGTCTCCGTCCAACCCCAATCGCGATGTCCGGCCGCGTCCTCCGTGCAGGAGAGCATGAGCTGCCGGTTGACGGCGAGGAACTCCTGGTCCTCGAAATAGCCGCGCGGATTGTTGGCATCGGCCTCGACGAGCCGCGTCCCCATCGCGACACCGCCAGCGGCGAGGATCGAGGCCAAGTAAGACGTGCCGGAACGATGCATTCCAGACACGACGATCGGCGAAACCTGCGAGGGTCCTGCGGTGGTGGAGGATGACGCCCGCTCCTTCATGGTGCGAAATCTAGCGCATTCCAGACTCAGGGCGGCGAATCCTGCCCGCAAGCGGATCACCAAGGACCACGCAACCCCAGGGGTTCATGGATAAGTTGCCATGTCACCCTCCGAGGACAGAAAAGCAGACTGGGATTTCCCGCAAACCCCCGGACCCTGGGCGACCACCTCCGGCGGGTGCGGCTCGACCGGGGCCTGTGGCAGAAGCAGGTAGCCAAGGCGATCGGCTGCTCCAAGGCGAGCCTTACGAATCGGGAGAAGGGCCGTGCCGAGCCCGCGCTGCGCTTCCTGCCCGCGATCCTAGCCTTCCTCGGCTACGACCCGCGGCCGGAGCCTGTGAGCCTTGGCGGGAGCATCGGGGCCGCCCGCGAGGCAGCGGGACTCTCCGAGGCAGCGCTTGCCCGCCGGCTCGGGCTCGACCTCGGCACTCTGTCTGCCTGGGAGCGAGATGACGTCCGCCGCCTCTACCCGCGCATCCGGCGAGTCTTCGAGCGGTGGCTCGCCTCGGTCGGGGCGAAGTGCGCCGGCTACGGGATCGCGAACTCGGCCGCCGGCACGTGCCAGGAGCGGCGGTAGTACCGGCGCAAGTTTTCAAAGAGCGGGGCGAGCGCCGCGGGCTTCAGGTCGCGGCACTCTTCGAGCGTCTTCTGGAAGAGAAGCCAGGCGGCCAGGGCGTTCCGGTGGAGGGTAGAGCCCGCGAGGATCGGCGTCGTCTCCTCAAGGAAGGAGAGCGCGGTCGCCATCTCCCGCGCGGCGACGTGGGCCTCCGCCAGGTCGATCGAGATCATGAGGAAGTCCCGGTGCTCGTCCCTCGCGCAGAACTCCTCCCGCACCTGCCGCAGGATGTCCGCTGCCTCCCTGAACTGCCGGAGCGCATGGGCTACCCGGCCTTGGAGCCAGTGGAACCGCAGCTGCGCCCACTCATCCGGGAAGTCGCGGTAGAGGGGCCGGACGCGATCCAGGACGCCGAGGGCATCCTGCGGCCGGCCGGCGGCGGTGAGGAACTCCGCGTGGGCGTGCTGCGCACAGAGTTGGCGGCGCGGCTCGCGCACCGGGCTTATGAGGTCCAAGGCGCGCTCGATGTGGCCGACGGCCTTCTCCGGGTTTTCGTAGCCCACGGTCTTCGCCATCTGGATCAGGGTCCGGCCTTCGAGGTGTGCATCGCCCATCGCCCGGTAAAGGGCGAGCGCTTTCTCAAGGATCGACTCCGCAGTCTCGACCTCGCCCACCGTCGCGGCGTAGGCGGCATCGGCGTAGTAGATCTCCGCCTTGTCCAGGGGATCACCCTCGCCCTCCTCGTTCCACCTCCACGCCTCGGCGATGGCAGCGCGGGCGCCGTCCAGGTCCGAGGCTCTCCGACGGCATTCGGCGAGGAGAGCGAACGCTGCGGCCTGCATGTCCTTCGCCGCCGCCTCGCCGCCGACCTTCTTCTGGTCCAAGAGTTCCACGACATCGAGCGCGAGCTGCGCGACGTCCACCGCCTCCTGCGGGTCGCGGGATCTGTACCAGCGGGCGGCATCGAGGAGCGCCCGGAAGAGTCCCCAATGGTGCCAGTCCTTGTGTTCCATGACGGCCGGCAGCCGCTCGGGCGGCAACAAGGGGTCCAAGGCCGACCAGTGGCCCCACCCGCGCAGGTGCTCCAAGGCCACCCGGCCGGCTTCGCAATCCGCGATGGCGGCGGCGGCCTCGAAGGGGGCGCGGAAGCGGTCGCTCTCGGCCAGGCCCGCCGCGACCTCCTTTCCGAACCAATAGCCGCCCTCGGCGACGATGCGGCCGACGAGACCGAGGCACTCGGGGCATTGGCTGATGAGATGGCGGACGACCGCCCGGCGCTCGGACTGCGAAGCCCGCTGATCCAGGAATCGCCGGAAGAGTTCCGCCGAGAGATGCCAGGGCGCCGCCATGTCCGGGGGGTCGGCGGGGAGCGGTTCGCTCATCCGGCGCACCGCGCCAGGTCGCCGGTCGGCGCGACCTCGGCGAGGTAGGTTGCCCGGTCGAGCCCGTAGAGGAGCATTTGCCTGCCGCAGTGATCGATACGGCCTTCAAGCCGTTCGCCGACCCGCTCGACCACCCGGATTGAGGCGTGGTTCGCGGGATTCACGAGGCTCATCACATGCTTTCGTTGCCAGACAGTGAAGGCATGGCCGAGTGCTGCCCGTGCACCCTCGGTTGCGTAGCCCTGGCCCCAATGGCGGCGCGCGAGGTGCCAGCACAGCTCGAAGCCGGGCGAGGCGGCCGGCTCCCAAAAGCCGATCACGCCGACGAACGCTCCGCTCGCTTTCTCCTCCGCCACCCATACGCCCGTTCCTTCAAGCTGCCAGTGCCCGACCGCAAAGGCCATGTGCCGCCAAGCCCGGCCCCGGTCCCAGGTCTCCCCGCTGCCGATGAGGCGCACGACCTCGGGGTCCGCGTAGAGGGCGGCGTAGTCCTCGAAGTCGCTGCCGCGCGGCCCCCGGAGCCGCAGGCGCTCGGTCATGAGCGCTGGGATTTCGGCTGCCTCCATGCTTCAGATCCTCCTTCCTCAGCCATCCCTTAAACAAAGCAGTAGCTTGTCCTCCGACCCCGAGAGGCGGAGACTTCGAGCGTAGGGACACCCACACCGCCAGCAAGAGTGCTCGCGCGGTCACCTGTCCCTGAAGGGAGAAGCCATGCTTCGGCTGGTCCTGCTCTTGCTGTCTTTGTTCGGTTCGTCCACCTCGTCCCAACCTCAGCCAGACACCGGCAGCGGTTGGAACCCCGATGGTTAGGTGCTAGTATTACTCCGTTAAGTCTGGCTTGCCATTGGGGCAATCGGGGCGTACGATGGTGGCATGGACTCGCGAGCGTTGGCCTCGGCAGAGAGTAGGT
>Ga0210405_10000953_pt1 | contig 35204 bp, 26 predicted proteins | sample IncBWH11MmetaG_FD_155492 | JGI IMG/M metagenome (GOLD analysis project Ga0210405, IMG submission 155492) | Forest soil microbial communities from Barre Woods Harvard Forest LTER site, Petersham, Massachusetts, United States - Inc-BW-H-11-M | ecosystem: Environmental > Terrestrial > Soil >... | reverse complement strand
GATGTTTGTTTTGGTATTGCGGTTGACGTCGCCGGCGTTCTGCTGCAGCAGTACAAGCTGCGGCTCACTCTGAAAAGTATCGAGCAATAACATTCCGCCAGAGTCGGGCAGGTGCAGCCGGGGTGCGACTTGCGGGGTTTTGGCCTCCTCAGTCAGGCGTTCGGCTTCGGCTTCCTTGTCGAGTTCAACCGCTTCCGGGGCAGGAACGCCGGCGGCGCGATCTTTCTCGAATTTACCGGTGGCCGGCCAGTCCACCAGTGAATTGGGCAACTCCTCCCATTCGTCGCGCTCCGCGCTCAGGTAGCGGACGCGGTCGCCTTTGACTTCCCACTTGGTGGCAAGCTGGTAGGAGCCATCTTTCAGGATGAGCCGCTTGGCCAGTTGCTGAGCAGAGGCTGGAATCCTGGCCAGGATCACGACAGCCGCGACCAGTAGGACGCCGATCCAAGCTCTATTTCTTGTTCCCATGATCCTTACTAGTGTGATGCGGACTCAATCAATGTTCGTACTATTCTTCAGCCTTACGCCACTCATCCGCAGGTTTATTTTGCACCACCTTCTTCGGGAAAAGCTGGTTTACTTTTTGGTAACTACCCGCCCTTCCCCCTGATCTTTTGGAATCATGGGATTAGGGACACACTACCACCAAGATCTTTGAGTTTGAAGGACTTATATGCAAAATCTTCCGGACAAAGGAGTTAGCGGTTCTTCGGGTTATCTCTTGGCTGAGTGTACAGGTACAGGATTAACTCGAAGTCTGCTTGAAAGTCAAGGGCAAAACGAGAGAAAACGACAGGCATTTCCCGATTTGGGACGCGGCTTTTCTGGGGTCCTTTCGAACACCTAAAAGCATTAACCACAAAGGACACGATGGTACACAAAGGCAGTCGGCATGGATCTCGATAGTCTTTAGCCACTCAGCTTCCAGAATTTTTCCATCAAGCCGATTCTGGCGAAAGCGGCTTCGGCCTCGGCTACCGTTTTCGGACGCCAAGCTGGACTCAAGCGGTCGGCGTACCATTCCTTGGCCAGGCGCCATCCTTGACTCAACGTCAAGGTTCCACCGCGGGGACGGTTCCATTGGGCGCACCAGCGATCGACGTGCTGTTCCGACCGGAACAGGAGCATGGTCTTTCAGGTGAAGACGATGTCGTCGTACCAACGCCGTGCTGGCACGGCAATGTGGATGATTCCCTTCGGCCCGACCAACCGGCCTGCCTCCACGCGGAGGACCATTTCGTAATTGCAGCAGCCGCAGGAGGCGTCGATGCGGGCGTTCTGGTGGAGCATGGCCGGGATTCCCAAGGCATCCCAGATGCAGTTGCCATACCAGGCCCGCTTGCCGGATCGAACTGGAAAGGCCGTGGGCACAGCAGAAAATGGAGCGGCGCGCCAGAGTTCTCCGGTCTCCTGCAGGACGAAAGCGTGGGTTTGCGCCAACCGCTCCAGGGCGGCCCTGACTTTACGCACTGGCGAAGAAAGCGCTGCCGCCATCTCCTCCACCGTCGGTGCTCGACCTTCGTGGATGAAATGTCGATAGATGGATTGGCGGAGACTGGTGTCGAGCGTGTCGCTGCTGTTGGCATCAAGGAGGGTGCCCATGTTTTCAAGTCTATTAGCGGACGAGGTGGATTCGTACGCCTAGTTTCAAATTCTTCCACGAGCGGTCGGCGGTATAGACGGGAGCTTTGAGTGCAATTCCGAGAGCTAAGCAGGCCCGATCTCCGAAGGACAGCCGGAACGCGCTGGTTCGGTGAAAGTGTTCCAGTCCACACGGCAATGGGACAAGCTCAGTTGGCGGTCGGGAAAGGGTCGGTGACAACTGAACACTCCCACTCAAGCAGAAGCTTCAGCGGGGCACCCCTCACCCTGTGCTGGTTCAGTCGGAAATGGAGGGGCAGCGTTTTCCGTTAGTGTAGATTCCACCCTTTCAGGGCAGGGATTTTCAAGGCATCGGGGTTTATCGTCCGATGTCCTTTGTCGGTGTAAGTATACAGCGCGAGAGGAATACGCTCCCGCGCTGCTAAAACATCGGCTTGATGAGAAGCTCAAAATCTACGGCTTCCCCCGGAAGGCCACGTTGGTCTTGAGCATTCTCTTGGGTGTTGTTACCTCTGCCCCTTACGGTGTCCACAGGAAACCGTGAGACGCGTTGTTGTTGTCAATGTAATTTCCGGCAATCGCTCCTCTGTCGTTGTTGTTGGCGATGGTTCCGTCGCTCCTGGAACATCGAGCGTGCGGAACCTGTAGCGTCTGAGCTAGATGCCGTGAGTCACATTGCTCGCTTCGATGTAAATTCCCACGATCGCCAGTTGCGGTTTCGAACCCGCACCATCTTCACGAGAATTGAATCGCTACGGTGCGTACTGGCTATAGGTGTTGCTGTATTGTGCAAGTAACGCCCCGGCAGACAGGAAGAGCTCGGCTTGCACAGTGTGTGATCCATGGGCTACTGTCAGGACGTTGGTGAAGGAACCGGATACGTACGAACCATCGGACGGCAGTACGCCTTGGTATGTGCAAATGCCTGCGCCGGTGGTTCCGTCCAGGTTGGTGCAGATGCCCCATGCGTTGCCGCTGCTTGTCTGGCCACCAGGTTCCGCGAAGCTCGTCACCACAATCGTGCACCCCGCGGTATTGCCGCAGTTGATGGTGACGGGGCTATCAATCGCCGTGAATCCGGAGCCGTCGCTTGCGCCGGGCGCACCGATGTCGACATATGTGTGAGTCAACTTGTGATTTACGGCAGGCGGTAAATTGGGCAGTCTCTGGCCCAGGATCGGGCTGCCCGCGACGGATCGCTCTTCGGCTCGAACGTGGTAAAGAGTTCCAAACAACGCGACGGCTAATGCAATTGCAATACAAATTGGGATCAGTTTTCTCATAGGTTTCTCCTTGGACTGTTTCCTTTCTATTTTGGATTCTGGGGAAGGACTGTGCAGCTATGGTCGAATCTCCCAACTGAAGATTCTTCCCTAAACGCACGCGCGAAGTGTATACCACAACCGATCGCTGTCAAGATGCAAGTATTTGCACTTCCCTGTGGTTCACGGACGGCTCCGTAGCTAGGGCATCGGGGCGGTCCGCCTGGCTCCGTCGCACTCGGCGCTGCGGGCGGGCCTCCTCCAGTTTCCGGCCCGCGCTCCGCGTGGATCCTGCCCTGCCGACGCGTGAGCATGTCGTTCGGCGTCACGTACCCGATCGCGCTGCGCATAGTGATCTACGTACTACTGAATCAGGCGTTGAGCGACTTCCAGCGACCGCGGCGTTTTTTCCCCAAAGCATTCCCGTTTCAGCGACTTGTAGCGGTGTACTGCTTCCGTTCCTTCTTCATACGTTCGCTCCATTATCTCTAAACGAAGGAACGCTTTCTCCATCCAACTGAGGCACGACAACCCAGCTTTCAACAATACCGGGCTGGCCTTAAGGTGGTGTAAGCTGGCAGGGCTAGAAAGGGGTGTCCGATGTTCGAGTTACTATTCCCCAAGCTGAAATGGGTTGGTTTGTCGATCGCTTGCACAGTTGTAGCCATGTGCGTTCTGCAGCCGTCTCTTTTCGCCCAACCACATCCGGGATTGATCGCGAGCGCGCAAGAACCATCTGGCTCCAGGATAACTGAGGCGGTGCCCTCCGAACAGACTTGCCAGGCACGAGTGAATGACACGCCAGAAAAACTTCTGGAGTGCATTCAACAGTCATCGCTCTGGAATCATCTCGCCCACTTTCAAAAGATCGCCGACGAACATAAGGGATCGGATGGTCACGGCAACCGCGATACCGGCACAGCGGGTTACAAAGCGTCGGTCGACTATGTTGCCGGGCTGGTGCGGCAAGCAGGCTACCACGTGACCGTCCAGCAGTATCAATACAACGCTTCCGAGGTCACTGGAGTGCCACAGTTCGATACGCCGGACAAGAGTTATGATTTGACGCACGACTGGCTAGTCGCTCAGCGTTCCGGCGGTGGAACACTTACTGCATCGATACAGCCGGCCGGCGGCTCAGGCCAGGGGTGTTTCGCCGGTGATTTTGCAGGATTCCTGCCTGGACATATTGCTCTGGTTGAGCGCGGAACATGCGCCTACGACGCGCAGGTGGCGAACGCTGAAAAGACGGGGGCAGCAGCAGTCATTCTATATGGGTCTGGCAACGCTAGTGCCTTCCCAGTGCGGCTCACTCGTCCGGCGACGATTCCGGTCATTAGTGTTTCTTACGCAGTGGGTTCGGAGTTGCTTCGCCAATACGCCGACGTGAACCCACCGGCAGTGCATCTCGACATTCGCATGCGGCCCACGTCGGGCATCGACTACAACTTGATCGCCGAGTCACCTTTCGGAGATACCAACCACGTCGTCGTGGTGGATGCGCACCTTGACTCCATCTATGGCGCGGGCATGCTGGATAACGCATCCGGATCGACCACCATTCTTGAGATCGCCTTGAACATGGCGAAAACTTCGACCCGCAATCAACTCCGCTACATCTGGTTCGGTGGGGAGGAAATCGGGTTGTTCGGCTCCGCCTATTACACCACGCACTTGAGCAGCGCGGAGCGAAAGCGAATCGCCTTCGACATCGATATGGACGTCACGGCCACCCTGAACTTCGATATGTGGATTGCCGATCCCGCGAATGCATCGGATGTTGGACAGTTCCCGCCGAATGTGGTCCCCCAGTCAAAGATCGGCAACAAGTTTTTCGCGGACTTTTTCAACTCCATCGGAGTTGTGTCGCAATCTGCCTCGTTTGGGAATGACGGAACAGACTCCAACTCGTTCGCCCTGATCGGCATCCCGGACAGCGGCATTCTGACCCGGCAGGATTGCTGCAAGGAACAATCGGAAGTCGCGATCTGGGGCGGATTCCTCGGAAACTACGAGGGCCACGTACCAGGTAACGATGGCGGATGCGTCGACTATCCTGAGCGTTGGTGTGACAATCTTTCAAATAACGATCCGTTTATATTGGAACTTGCATCGAAGGCTTCAGCCTACGTGACGCTCAAGATGGCCAACCATGTGTTTAAGGCAGGGCAGCCATGAGAGGCTGGAGCGAATGCTAGGTGCGGGTGGCGGGTGCCGATGCCCAAGACCCTCACTTGGCGGGTGGCCCATTCTAGTCGCGTTCTTTGCGACTAGAGTGGGCCCTTGACCGGACACGTATCAGGAACTAAGCATCCGCTCCATGCGCGCATCCATCTCTTCCTCTTCGATGAATCCCTCCAGGTCGGCCTGCGCGATGCCTTCCCGCACGGCGGCGCGAAAATGAGCGTCCTGTTCAAGCAGGCGCAAGGCGGCATCCGTCACCAGTCGCTCGGTATCCGTACCGGCATGACTGGCGATTTGGGATAACTGCGCTTCCTGAAGCGGGCACCCAGCCTTGATTCCGCATTTGGAATGCTTTGGCAACAATATTGTCTTTCATGTGATAGACGTCACAATCACTTCGCAATTCTTCTCTGTAGGATGACCGACAGTTTTCCGCCAAGAGGCGGGGCCGGGAGCGTTTCTCAGAGATGACCCAGAACGCGAAAGAACTGACAACTACAATTTTGCTGGTGCTGGTTTTGTTTGCATCGCAACAGGCGTATGCGGGTGGTAACACACCCACTACCACCACCCTCAGCCTGTCTTCAGGAAGCGTTACGGCGGGAACCGCCGTTACCTTCACGGCTACAGTGAGCCCGTCGGAATTGGGCCAAGTTCTCTTTTGTAATGCGAACGCGGCGCGATGCGACGGGGCGGCGCTGCTGGCAACGGCGCAGCTCACGAGCGCCAGCACAGCATCGATCAAATTGATTCTGGGGGTTGGGAGTTACAGCATTAAAGCAGTTTTCGTGGGTACCAGATTTGTTAATGCCAGCACATCCACGGCGCATACGCTTACCGTGACGGGCCCGGCGTATGCCTCGACAACAACCATCGATTCCAGCGGAAGCCCCGGCGACTACACCCTGACGAGTAAGGTGACGGGGTTTGGCTCGACTGCGCCAGCCGGGACAGTCTCGTTCCTCAATACGACTGCCAATGACGCTCTGGTCGCCACAGCGAACCTTGACCCATTGACGCACAGCTCTATTTTTCTTCCATCAGCAGATTCGCCCATCAGCGGACAACCGGCGGTGCAATTTGTCGCCACCGGAGATTTCAACAACGACGGTAAACCCGACCTCGCCGTGCTGAATGTCGAATCTTCGGGTACGGTCGCCATCTATCTCGGAAATGGCGATGGAACCTTTGGCTCGCCCACTTCCTATGCCGTGGGCAACAATCCGCAGGCAATTGCGGTGGCCGACGTGAATCATGACGGGAAGCTGGATCTGCTCGTTCCTAACCTGTATGACTACACGGTCAGCATTCTTCTGGGAAACGGGGATGGAACCTTTCAGCCGCAGACTACGACCGACACGGATTGTTACCCGATCTTCATCGCGGTAGGTGATTTCAATAACGATGGAATCCCGGATATAGTGACGGCAAATTGGGACTGTTATGACGTCAGTATCCACATTGGGGTCGGGGATGGAACCTTCCAGCCGGAGGTCCAGTATAGCGCGACCGAACCTTATGGCGTGGTTATCGGCGACTTCAACCAGGACGGAATTCAGGATCTCGCGACCTCCGCAGGCACGAATGACTACATTGAGATTTTGCTCGGCGTCGGGGATGGAACCTTCCAGAGCAAGCAACAGATCGATTTGCCGAAATCGGCGTCCGCGTATTGGATGGCCGGAGGCGATCTTCGGAAAGATGGCAGAAGTGATCTGGTGGTTGCCGACGAAAGTAACGCCGAAGTCTATGTTCTGCTCAGCAACGGCGACGGTACCTTTCAGCCGGCGGCAAGCTATGCGACCGCCGGGACCGCCGAAGGAGTTTCGCTCGGTGACATAAACGGCGACGGAATTCTGGACATCGTCGTCCCCGACTTTGGCGGTGACGTTGTCAGCATACTGCTCGGAAACGGCGACGGCACCTTTGCCGCTCGCACCGACTACAGCGTCGGAACGGCCCCGAGCTGGGCTGCGCTTGCCGATCTGAACGGAGATGGCGCGCTCGACCTGGTTACCTCCGATACCACAAGCCTCACGGCGACCATCCTGTTGCAGGCCCAGACGGCGACCGCGACCGCGACTGGAGTCGCAGTGTACGGCACAGGCACCCAGTTGGTGAAAGCCAGCTATCCCGGCGACGCGGAACGCATCGCCAGTCAGTCCTCTCCCATCCCACTCACCGGGACTCCGCAGACTTCTACTTCGACGAGCTTGACTGCCGCTCCGAATCCGGCCGCGGTGGGGCAGAGCGTTACATTGACGGCGACCGTCTCTCCTGTTCCGCACGGTGCTCCCCTCGGTACCGTTCACTTCTTTGACGGTGAAACTGCGCTAGGCAGCGGCAACGTCGATTCATCCGGCATAGCCACGTTCTCGATTTCAAGCCTCGCCACAGGAGCGCACAGTCTCACAGCCGTTTACTCCGGTAACGCAGGTTTTACCGGTTCGACTTCAAATACGTTCACGGAAACTATATCCACAACGGTGACCGGCACCGCCACCACCCTCGCCGCCGCTCCGGACCCGGACGTTGTGGGACAGGCTGTAACTCTCACCGCAACTGTTTCACCCCATCCAACCGGAAGTTCCTTGGGCACGGTGAGCTTTTATGACGGCGAAACCTTGCTGGGCAAAGGTAACGTGAATTCGTCCGGCGTGGCGACGTTCTCAACCACGAGTCTTGCAGTGGGCGCCCACACCCTTGTCGCAGTCTATTCGGGAGACTCCGGATTCGCCGGATCGACGTCGAACACGGTGACTCAAACCATCTCTACGACGATCTCAACGACGACCACCCTCAGCGTCGCTCCCGATCCAGTGGACGATGGCCAGATGGCGACGCTAACTGCCACGGTTTCGCCCGCGCCAACCGGCAGTTCTCCCGGAACCGTCAGCTTCTTTAACGGCGGCACTTTGCTGGGCATGGGAACAGTCAACTCTTCAGGAGTTGCAACCTTCTCGACCACCAAACTTTCTACTGCGGTTCTGAACCTCACTGCGGTTTACTCGGGCAACTCCGGTTTTACGGCTTCCACCTCGACGCCATTCATCGAGACCGTTGATCCCGGCTATACCGTAACGGCTCCTCCTGCGTCGGTCGCGGTGGCCCAGGGTGGAACGGTGGCAATCAAAGTCACTGTGCCTCCGCTAGGTGGCGCGTTCAATCGACCGGTAACGCTGTCGGCCACCGGCTTGCCTCCGGGCGCGACCGCCAGCTTCAATCCGGCGACGGTCACTCCTGGAGCCTCAGGTGCACCGACCGTGATGACCATTCAATTAGCCAAGCTCGCGGCGAATATTTCCGGGGAGGAGCGAAGAGCTTCAGCGGGCCAGTTTGTTTTCGCTTCCTTGTTCCTGGCAGCCTGTTGCCTATCAGGCGTCCGACGCAAGCGCTGGCCCACCCAATTCCGGCTGGTCGCATTCTTCGCAATCCTTGTCTTCGCGGGGATGACTACGGTTAGCTGCAACGGAGGGTTTCTCAGCCCGCCAACTACCCATCCTGGCCAATACTTGGTCACCATAACTGGAACCAGTGGTTCTGTGCGGGCTTCGACTACGGTCACGGTGGTGGTCCGATGAGACGGCTCTTACTGCATTTGCGACGCGGGCAAATAAGAGTGTCGAAAACCTTTCGAGTTGTGCTCCTGCTGATTGCCTTCTCTGGGTGGCTGGTAAGCGCGCCTGAGGCGTCGGCACAGTCCGCCGGCAATCTCGAAATTGGAGCCAATTACATCTACACCAGGAGCAACGCACCACCGGGAGACTGCGGTTGCTTCTCCCTGAACGGAGGAGCGGGATGGGTCGGCTACAATTTCATGACCAACCTGGCACTTTTCGGGGAAGTGAGCGGTAGTCATGCCTCAAACGTCGAAGGCACGACCGGGAGCCTTACGCTCACATCGTTTCTGGGAGGACTTCGCTATTCGCGGCACCATAATCGACTCGCTCCCTTTGGGCAGGTGCTGCTGGGAGGGGCCCACGCCAGCGGAGAGTTGACACCCAACGCTTCCGGGCTGGCAGGATCTGAAAATGGGTTTGCCATGACAGCGGGAGGTGGGCTTGACGTTACGCTGTCGCACCATTTTTCGCTACGAGCGGTTCAAGCCGACTATTTTCTTACGCGTTTCCAGAACTCAGGGAACGACTCGCAGAACAATTTCCGGATCGGGGCCGGAATTGTCTTCCATTTCCGCTGACGGCCGAGCGTTTGATGGTGGCTGGCCCACCTTTGCGGGTTTTGCAAAGGTGGAAACCCATGCAGCCTGTGTCACGATTTTCCATCCGTTCCGGCCAACCTCATCGTCCCCACCTTTAGAAAGAACGTAAAGGTGCGCCAGCCCGATGGACGTCTGCCCGCGCTACTGAGCGGTGCCGGCATTCTTGGCTGAACGAGGCGCCGCCTTAGTAATATTAATCAGCACAGTGACCACGCCTGTCGAACTTTGGTTCAGAGTGTCCGCCACACACGCCAGCACTATATCCGGACGACCATCTTTGTTCACATCCGCGACTGCGACCGACGGTGCCTCGGCTCCGCCCGATGGAAAGGTTTGCGCCAGTCGAAACGTACCGTCGCCCCTGCCCAGCAGTACAGTCACAGCACCGTCATTCGTGCCCGCGTTCGGCGTGCCCCAGTTTGAGACCACGATGTCGAGGTTCCCGTCGCCATTCATATCGGCGGCAACCACATTGAACGGCGAGTTCGCCGCCGGGTAGCTCACCACGGCCTTAAAGGAGCCATTGCCCTTCCCCATCAACACTCCGACGTTGCCCCCGGGAGAGCCAGGGCCACAGGCCTCGGGCCCGCAATTCGCTACGAGAATGTCCGGCTTGCCATCCTTATTCAAATCCGCTACCGCTACGGAAACAGCACCATCCCCACCCGACGGGTAGGTTTTCACTGCCCGGAAAGTTCCGTCTCCCTTCCCAAGCAGAACACCCACCGATCCCTCTACCGGCGGATAGCTGCACTCCGTCGCGCAATAATTCGCTACCACCAGATCGGGCTTCTTGTCGCCATTCACGTCCGCTATTGCTACCCACCCGATGCCATTGAACCCGCCTGTGCTGTAGGTCTTCGCCTTTTTGAAAGTTCCGTCACCTCTCCCCAACAAAACGGCAACTAAGCCCGCTGGACAGCCGCCGCCACAACCGGATCCCGAGGTTGCGACTACGAGATCGGGCTTGCCATCTCCGTTCAGATCGCCAACCGCCACGTGCCCGTGGAAAACGGATGCCACGCCCAAGCTGTAAGGCACCGCCTTCTTGAAAGTTCCGTCGCCTTTCCCCAACAGCACGCTTACCACAGCAGTCGAGCAATCGGTTGCAGAGCAACCATTCACCACCACCAAATCCGGCTTGCCGTCGCCGTTAACATCAGCCACGACGATGGAAAAAGCGCTTTGCCCACCGGAGTCGTAATTCACCGCCGCGTGAAACGTTCCATCACCCTTCCCGAGCATGACACTAATCGAGCCTTCAGGATCGCTCTTGCTCTGCTCCTCGTTTGCGACAACCAGGTCGAGCTTACCGTCGCCGTTGACGTCTGCAACCGCGACCGAGTAAGGGTTGTACCCGCTCGTGAGATAGGGTACTGCCTTCCGGAAGCTTACTTTTCCTGCAAACGAAGGTTGGGAAGTTGTTTCGTCGCTCTGCGGTCCGTTGACCGGAGAGCCTTGCGCTTCCCCCGCCCCCGACTGCGCAAAATGCTGCCAGGGCCGGTCATAATCCGGAACTGAGCCCGCCTCCTGGGCTGAGGCCGCAGGAGAGGCCACAAGCGTGAAAGCTGCAACGAAGAGAGAAACAACGATGAGATTGCGAATGTGAGCGAAGGATTTGCGCGCCATGGAGCCTCCTCGACGGAACCAATGGGACCACCGCGGAATGCTCCCGGGGTCTTGCTCGACTGCAGGCCGTGCGTTGCGGTTAAACATCGCACCCTTCGAGCGCGACAATTGTCATTCAGGAGAAGAATGGTGTCAAGCTGTAACATCCACAGTCCCAAGAAAACCACCTAGCCACGCTCGTCCGTTTCTGGCATAATTACTCGTGCACCCATCCTGCACAAAATTTCAAACACAATTTAAGGTGAGGAAGCGATGTCGGCAAAGTACATCTTTGTGACCGGGGGAGTGGTGTCTTCGCTCGGGAAAGGGCTGGCGGCGGCCTCGATTGGCTGCCTGCTGGAGAGCCGTGGGCTGAAAGTCAACCTGATGAAGTTCGATCCTTACCTCAACGTGGACCCGGGCACAATGTCGCCCTTCCAGCACGGCGAGGTTTTCGTTACCGACGACGGCGCCGAGACCGATCTCGACCTCGGCCACTACGAGCGCTTTACCCACGCCAAACTTTCTCGCGATAACAATTGGACCACCGGCCGCATTTACGAGCAGATCATTGCCAAGGAACGGCGCGGCGATTATCTCGGCAAGACCGTGCAGGTCATTCCTCACGTGACCAACGAAATCAAGGCTGCCATGAAGAAGGTCGCGCAGGATGTGGATGTCGCGATTGTCGAAATCGGCGGCACGGTGGGCGACATCGAGTCGCTGCCCTTTATGGAGGCCATCCGCCAGATGCGCCAGGAACTCGGCCGGGAGCGGACGCTGTTTATGCACGTCACGCTAGTGCCTTTTATTGCGGCGGCGCAGGAACTCAAAACCAAGCCGACGCAGCACTCGGTGAAAGAGCTGCTAAGCATCGGAATCCAACCGGACATCCTGCTCTGCCGCACCGACCGCTTTCTCTCCAAAGAAATCAAATCAAAGATCGCCCTCTTCTGCAACGTAGAAGAAGAAGCGGTCATCACGGCGAAGGATGTTGCTTCTATCTATGAAGTGCCGGTGGTGTTTTCGCATGAAGGGGTGGACACGCTGGTGTTGCGGTACTTGCACATCGAATCCAAAGAACGCGACCTGAAAAGTTGGGAAGAGCTACTCCACCGCGTCTACAACCCAAAAGCCGAGGTCACAATAGGCATAGTCGGCAAGTACGTCGAATACGAAGATTCGTACAAGTCGCTGAAAGAGGCTTTGGTGCATGGGGCTTTGGCTCATAATCTGAAACTGAATTTGAATTGGATTGAGGCGGAGGGGCTTGAGGCCGGGGATCGAAGCAGCGAAGAACAGCTTGCGGACTATGACGGGATTCTGGTGCCTGGGGGATTTGGAAAGCGCGGCATCGAGGGCATGTTGATCGCGATTCGCTATGCGCGAGAGCAGAAGGTTCCTTACTTCGGAATTTGTTTAGGAATGCAGACGGCTTGCATCGAGTTTGCTCGCAATGTGTGCGGATTGGCGGATGCTAATTCGAGTGAGTTCGATCCTGCGACTCCGCATCGCGTGATCTACAAATTGCGCGAGTTGCGGGGCGTGGAGGAACTTGGCGGCACCATGCGACTGGGCGCGTGGACTTGCAAGATTGAGCCGGGAACTTTGGCGCATCGGATTTATGGCCAGCTTGAGATCAGCGAGCGGCACCGGCATCGTTACGAATTCAATCGCGAGTATGAGGAAACTTTGACGGCAGGCGGGTTGCGAATTTCCGGTTCTACTCCGGACGGAACTTATGTGGAGATCGTCGAACTTCCCGATCATCCGCATTTTATCGGGTGCCAGTTCCATCCTGAGTTCAAGTCGAAACCTTTGGAGCCGCATCCTTTGTTCAAGACTTTTGTAGGGGCGGCTTACGAGCATGGACTCAAGCGCAGGGCTGATAAAGCAGCAGCCGAGATCGAAATGTTTCACCGGCCTGAAAAAGTCGGCCTACGGTAAGGCATCAACCACTAAGGACACGAAGGTACACCAAGGAACGCCCTCTTGATCCCGACTTCCTAGCGAGCCTATGAGCATTTCTTTTCAAGTCGAAGGCGTCCGCATCGGCTCGGGCAATTTGTTTCTGATTGCGGGGCCGTGCGTAATTGAGAGCGAGAAGCACGCCATATTCATGGCAGAAGTGATTAAGGGCGTGACTCGATCGCTCAACGTTCCATTCATCTTTAAGGCTTCCTACGACAAGGCCAATCGCACTTCCATGCGCAGCTTTCGCGGGCCAGGATTAACCGAGGGACTGCGCATTCTCAAGAAGGTGAAAGATGAAGTTCACGTGCCGGTGCTGACAGACGTGCATGAAACGGGGGACGTCGCCAAGGTTGCGGATGTCGCCGACGTGCTGCAGATTCCGGCATTCCTCTGCCGCCAGACCGACTTGATCATCGCCGCCGCCATGAGCGAGCGGGCAGTGAATATCAAGAAAGGCCAGTTCGTTTCTCCATGGGACATGAAACACGCCGTGGAAAAATGCCGCACCGCAGGCAATGACCGGGTATTTCTCACCGAACGCGGATCGAGCTTTGGCTACAACAATCTGGTTGTCGACATGCGGTCGCTCGCCATCATGCGGAAGTTCGCGCCGGTAGTTTTTGACGCAACGCATTCGGTGCAGTTGCCGTCCGCCTCCGGAGGCGAGGATGGAGCGGCGACAAGTGGCGGCCAACCAGAGTTTATTCCTCTGCTGGCGCGAGCCGCGGTAGGGGCGGGTGTCGACGGCGTATTCCTCGAAGTCCACGACAATCCCAAGGAAGCCAAGTCCGACGGAGCGAATGCGCTGGAGTCGACCAAGTTGCGTGGCCTGTTGAAAGAATTGCTGGCGGTGCATGGAGCACTCCGGACCGCCCAATCGATTCCATAAGCGACCGGGGTCGAAGTTAAGCCGCAAAGCCAGGTCCCGAAGCTGAACTCCAAAGCCAAGTCCCGACGAACCAGCTTAGCCTAGCGCGGCGGCGCTGGGGATGTGGAAGTCTGCTACCATTTTCGTCACTGCTAACTCCGAATGCTGATCTTCGCCACGATCGCCGGTATCGTCGTTATCCTCGCCGTCCTGTTGGACGCGTTTGAGACCGTCGTTCTGCCACGCCGGGTGCGGCGGAAATTTCGCATTACCGTCTGGTTTTACCGCAACACCTGGAAGCCGTGGCACAAAGTCACGAGCCTGATCAAGTCGCCGGGCCGCCGCGAGAATTTTCTTGGCTACTTCGGGCCATTGTCTCTGCTTTTCCTGCTCGCCCTTTGGGCCACGGGGCTGATCTTCGGCTTTGCCCTGTTGCAATACGGCGCCGGTGAACACGTCATGCTCGCGAACGAACCGGTCACGTTCGGCCGGGTGGTCTACCTGAGTGGCTCGACTTTCTTCACCCTGGGTTATGGCGACATTATTCCGACGTCGACCTTCTCCCGGGCTCTGGCGGTGCTGGAAGCCGGCATGGGCTTCGGCTTTCTGGGTGTGGTCATCGGATATCTGCCGACAATTTATTCGTCGTTTTCCAGGCGCGAGATTGAGATTTCTCTGCTGGACGCACGCGCCGGTTCACCGCCCACCGCTGCGGAGTTGCTGATACGGTTCGGCAAATGTCCGCAACTGGAAGACATCTTTCGCGATTGGGAGCGCTGGGCGGCTGAGCTTCTGGAGAGCCATATTTCCTATCCACCGCTCGGCTTTTTTCGTTCTCAGCATATCAATCAGTCCTGGCTGGGCGCGCTCACCATGATGCTTGACGCCAGCGCGCTGGTGCTCGCCGGCATCGATGGCATCCCGGAAGAGCCGGCGAAGCTAACTTTCGCTGTAGCGCGCCATGCGATGGTGGACTTGGCGCAGCTGATCAGTGCTCAATACGATCCCCTCGCACCAGACCGGCTTGACGCCGAGCAACTGCTAAGACTCCGGCAAGCACTTCAGGAGGATGGGCTGCGGCTTCTGGAATCAGCCGAGTCTGAGGAAAAACTAAAGCACTTGCGCTCGCTATACGAACCCTATGCCATCGCCATGGCGCGTAATCTGCTCATCACGCTACCTCCGTGGATTCACACTGAAAAGAGAAAAGACAATTGGGAGGCTGGGCCGTGGGACCGTGCCATCCAAGCCATGAGTCTTGCCGGGTTAGGGCATAGGGCAGAACGGATCCGGAAGATGGACGATCACTTCTGAAACGTCTCTACCTGTAGAGACACAGCTTTGCTACGTCTCTCAAGTTGAAAATAGTTCCCGCGATCGGGAGACGTTGCAAGCAACGTCTCTACAGTCGGGGTGGCGTGCTAACATCCTCTTTCTTCCATGAAACAGATTGGCGAAAACGTGGTGCGCATTGAGGCTGAGGCATTGCGCGTTCTGGCCGATCGCATTTCTGGGCCGATGGCCGACGCGTTCGCCAGCGCGGTGGACCTGATATTTCGCTGCAGCGGCCGGGTCGTGGTCACGGGGATGGGCAAGAGTGGCATCATCGCGCGCAAGATCGCGGCCACGCTGAATTCGACCGGAACGCCTGCCTTGTTCATGCATCCGGTTGAGGCTGTGCACGGCGATCTGGGAATGGTGGTGCGGGGCGACGCGGTGCTGGCGCTCTCAGCCAGCGGCGAGACCGAGGAAATTTTGCGCCTGCTGGCCACGCTCAAACGTTTGCAGGTGCCGTTGATTGCGCTGACTTGTGATGAACTCTATTCGAAAGTCGCGGGCGAGGGCACCCGCGCCAGACAGTCTAAGCTTTCCACCCTGGCGGAGGCGGCTGACATCGCGCTCGATTGCTCGGTGGCCGAGGAAGCATGTTCGTTGGGACTCGCCCCCACGGCTTCCACGACCAGCATGCTCGCCCTGGGTGATGCGCTCGCGATGACACTGGCTGAGAAGCGAGGTTTTAAGGAAGAAGATTTCGCCAATCTGCATCCCGGAGGCAAGCTCGGCAAGCGTTTGGCGCGGGTTGAATCGCTGATGCACACTGGGGATGCGGTGCCTCGCGTCACGCCGCGCACTACGATGCCAGACGTGATCTACGAAATGTCACGCAAGAAGCTTGGCGTGACGGCTGTGGTGGAAGGCGAAAGGCTGGTGGGAGTGATCAGCGACGGCGATCTTCGGCGGTTGCTCGAACAGCGTGGCAAAGACGTACTCGATTTAAAAGCGGGCGAGTGCATGACGAAGAATCCGAAAACGGTTTCAGGGCATGAGTTCGCGGCGGCGGCACTGGCTTTGATGGAAGAAAAGAAAATCACGTCGCTGCTGGTCGTCGACGGAAGCGCCAAACTCGAAGGCATTGTGCACCTGCACGATTTGTGGGGAACGGAAATGATGTAGGAATTGAATCATTGAGAGGTTGAATCATTGAGTCATTAAAACCTGTAGGATTGAGTTGTTGAGTCTTCGATGAACAAGTTGGATCAGGCCGAGGCCTTGAAACTGCGGACCAAGCAGTTTGCAATACGGATTGTCGGCGTAGTTCGATGCTTGCCAAGAACACGGGAGGGTGACGTAATTGGAAAGCAGTTGCTTCGCTGTGGCACGGCAGTCGCGGCGAACTATCGGGCAGTTTGCCGAGCCCGATCGAAGGCTGAGTTTATTTCGAAGATCAGTATCGTGGTCGAGGAAGCGGACGAAACCGTGTTCTGGCTAGAGCTTCTCGCCGACACGGCAGTTGTGCCGCCAGAAAAGGTCTCGCTCCTGCTCAAAGAGGCAAACGAACTACTAGCCATCTGCGCAGCCTCTTTGCGCACAGCAAAAGAGAACAGAGTGGCTTGAACTGATTTTCAATGATTCAATGATTCAATCTCTCAATGAGTCAATCCTATGTATCATTACGATCCCAATACGGCGCTGGAAGAACTGACGGAAGACGCAACTCTCCCCAACCCGGTCCACGTGCGGGACATGATTCTCCGCAAGCATCCCGGACCGGATAAGTCGCTGGAACTCAATCGGATGTTCATCGAATATCAGAAGTTTTTCGGCGAGACGCAGAAGCTGGGGAAGGAGATTCTGAAGCAGTTGGCGGGATAGTCAGACTGGAACTTCATCCAGTGAGACGATGAACTGGATGCCATCAACCCGCTTTTTGTGTAACCTGCGGTCGTTGGTAACGAAGAGATCCACAGCTGCTCCCGCAGCACAAGCAAGTTGCACGGCGTCAGGCGCTCGCAAAGAACGATCGCGACGAATGAAGGCGTAAAGTCGGGCTGCATTGAGATCGAACGGCAGCAACAGCGCGGCCCTCGTAATTGCTTCTTCATACTTTCGGCACAGTTCGTCGTTTCCTTCCTCAGTCGGTTTCACCAGAATTTCTCCTAGGGTAAGGGCCGAAGTTAGCAATTGATCCCCTCTCAGGAGCATGTTTCTTCTTAGCTCTACCACAGCCTTCGACAATCTGCCGTAATCTTCCAAGAGATAGATGAAGAGGTTCGTGTCCCAAAAGATCTGGCTCATTCCCACCCCTCGCGCAAGCGTCGCACGTACTCGTCGGCGTGTTCGTCAGCCCAGAGGTGCTTGCCCGACCCGCGGAGTGCGAGCAACGGATCTTCATGCTGTGCATTGCTTGCCGCGAGCGAGCACCAGTCGCGGTACCAACTGAGCAGGCCGTTGTACCCGTAAGGCAGATGCTCTCTAATGGGAGTTGTCTTTGCCCCTCCTCGCTCTGGGTGGTAGTAGTCTCCCGGGCGAAAAAGGCTCCGCCGCCCTGGCGCGGTCTCAATGAGCATTCGATAGCGCCCTGGCTGAGGTGGCCTATTCGCCACACAGTGCTGCACAACATGTATGTAGAATCCAGGCCGAAGAGCGCCACCGATTCCGTCCCCTAGCAGAGATCTTCCACTCTCCATTATTTCCTGAATTCCAAAGTCGAATCGTTCGGGGTGTTTCTGATGGAGCATTGCCGTAGCAATCCATACTTCGTCAGCTACTTTTACGTGTGTCTTTGTCGCGGAGCCTGAAGTGGCCATAAATGGACTTCCTCCCTGAGCAACACAATAGCGATGTAATGTATTAATGTCAAGTATTATTCATACAATACATACATTTCTCCAGCCGATCTGCAAGTCTCCTGCTCTGTAGGAGTTTTTCCTAGGGGTTGAGCTGCAATCAACTATCTCGTCTCCTGACCGCAACAGAGGGTAGGTCACGCGATCATTTACAATAGCCAATTCCCTGCTGCTCAGGATTCTCAACTATGCATCGCTGGTCTGAATTGTTTATTCCTACGCTGCGCGAGGCGCCTGCGGACGCTGAAGTCGCCAGCCACAAGTTTCTGGTGCGGGCGGGTTACATTCGCCAGCTTGCCGCCGGGATTTACTCCTATCTTTTTCTGGGGAACCGGTCGTTTAACAAGATCATGGGCATCGTGCGCCAGGAGATGGACAAAATCGGCCAGGAGTTCTATTTGCCGGCCCTGCATCCGCGCGAGCTGTGGGAGGCCAGTGGGCGATGGTCGGTGATGGGCGACAATATGTTTCGCCTGAAAGACCGCAAGGGGGCCGATCTTTGTCTCGGCTTCACCGCAGAAGAAATCATGACTGACATTGCCCGCAAGGAGCTGCGCAGCTACAAACAGTTGCCCCAAATCTGGTATCAGATTCAGTCCAAGTTTCGCGATGAACCGCGCCCCAGGTCGGGGCTGTTGCGGGTGCGGCAGTTCATGATGAAAGATTCGTATTCGTTCGACATTGATGCGGCTGGTCTCGACGTTTCCTACAAGAAGCATTACGAAACTTACCGCCGGATCTTTGACCGGTGCGGGCTTAAGTACATGGTCGTTGAGGCAGATTCGGGAGCCATGGGCGGCAAGGAGTCGCACGAGTTCATGGTGCGCACGCCGGCGGGCGAGGACCGGATTGTCAGCTGCGAAAGCTGCAACTACGCGGCGAATATGGAAAAGGCAATCTCGAAGCTTTCGGCTGTCGATGAGCTTGCGTCCGAAGGAGACGGCAAACCGCTCGAAGTACATACTCCGGGACAAAAGACGATTGAGGATGTCGCGCGGTTTCTGGGAGTCTCGCCGAAAAATAAGATCAAGACATTGGCTTACATGGCCGAGGAACTGGACGCCAAAACAGGCAAATCCAAGCTACGTGCCGTGGTTGTGCTCATGCGGGGCGATCACCAACTCAACGAAGCAAAGTTTGCAGCCGCAGTTGCGGGGAAACAAACTCGTCCCATGCAAGAGGACGAGATCAAGCAACTGTTCCGTTCTCCGGCAGGATTTTTGGGGCCGATTGGCATCGAGTGGGCAGCAGACATGAAGGATGTAAACCGTGCTGTGTTGCTGGTCGACAAAGCTTTGGAGGGACGGAAAAATCTGATCGCCGGGGCGAACAAGGAAGACTACCACCTGAAAAACCTGACTCCCGGCCAAAACTTCCAGCCTACTGCGTATGTCGATCTGCGAAGTGTTACGGCGGGGGAAGTCTGTCCTAACTGCGGCGCGCCGCTGCGCATCGACACCGCCGTAGAAGTCGGGCACATCTTCAAATTGGGATACAGATATTCGGAATCCATGGGCGCGAGGGTGCTTGACCGCAACGGCAAGGAAGTTATGCCGATTATGGGTTGCTATGGAATCGGAATCGAACGCATCCTGACGGCGGCTGTCGAACAGGACAATGATGAAAACGGCTTCTGCCTGCCGGCGTCGATCGCGCCATTCGAGATCGTTGTTTGTCCCACAAATGTAAGAGATGAAACCCTGCTCAAAACCGCCGTCGACATCGCAACCCGCCTGGAATCAGAGGGATTTGACGTGTTACTAGACGACAGGGACGAACGGCCAGGGGTCAAGTTCAAAGATGCTGACTTGGTCGGCATACCCTATCGTGTTACCGTGGGCAAAAAGGTTACCGAAGGTACTGTGGAGGTCGTTCAACGCTCGACACGGGAAATTCACGATGCTAGCATCGCGACAATAACGGATTATTTCAGAGGTTTACGGCCTGCGCGCTGAACGGATCTTAGGGCGCGCGACCGAAGTCGGGAGTGCGCGATGGGAACGTTCAAACTTATCTTTGGCATCTTCGTGATTGCGGCGGGAATATATCTCGGGGCGGTGCTGATTCCTGTTTATTATGAAAATTATCAGTTCCAGGACGACGTTAAGACTGAGGCCACTCTCGAGACCTACACCGCCAAGCCTGAGGACGCCATTCGGGATGCTATCTACAAGAAAGCACAGGGTCTAGAGATTCCGCTCACGAAAGATCAGATCAAAGTTCAGCGTCATGGCACGCAGGGTACGGGATCGCTCACCATCAGCGCGCCCTACACTGTGCATCTCGACCTGCCCGGCTATCCCGTAGACCTGCATTTCGATGCCTCCACTGAGAACAAGAGCCCCTTCTGATAACGGTTGTGGATTCGGCGTGATTTAGAATAGGCAGAGGAGCCGGGCTGTGGGAGCTCTCGCTTGTTTGCGATTTGCTGGAGAATTCGTGGGCTGCGGACTTGACTGTCGCGGTTCGGCTCCGGGATAACGCATTCGCGAGTGCCGTCATCTGATTGATAGGAGGCGCCACTGCCCCTGCGGATAGATGACTCCGCCCACTCATTGTGACCATTAAGCTAAAGATTCCGAAGAGAAAGAGCGGGGCAGCAGGCAAGGGAGGTCTCTCCGGCGACCCAGTGATCAGGGTCGCGCTCGCAGTTTTCATCATTCTGTCCGTATGTGTCTGCGGATGGTTTTCTTATTACTACATCAAATACGGCCGAATCATTGATCGCCGCTTCAAAGGGGCAGTTTTCAGCAGTTCGGCTACGATCTACGCCATACCGCGTGCACTCCGGGTAGGCGAGAAGGTCGATCTGCATGAGATTTCAGTCCAGCTCCGCCGAGCCGGCTATGCCGAAAACGATGGCGCATCCCCGATGGGGAGTTATCGCGCGCTGAATAGTGGCATTGAGATCAAGCCTGGCCCCCAGTCCTACCATAGCCCGGAACCGGCGACGATCCGCGTGCAGGATGGGCATGTCTCCAGCATCACGGGAAAATCTGGCGAACTTGAGGCCTACGAACTTGAACCCCGCATGATTACCTCGCTGTTCGACGCTGAGCAGCGCTCCAAACGGCAATTGGTGAAGTACGATGACATTCCCAAAATATTGGTCGATGCCGTGCTTGCCATCGAAGACCGGCGATTTTTTCAGCACAGTGGAGTGAATTTCATCCGCCTGGGCGAGGCGGCTTGGGTGGACGTAACTCATCAGAAACATGAGCAGGGCGGTTCCACGATCACCATGCAATTGTCGCGGGCATTTTTCCTCAGTCCGGAGAAGACGGTCAAGCGCAAGATCGTGGAAATCCTGATTTCGATGGAGCTTGAACAGAAGTTCAGCAAGCAGCAGATCTTCGAGTTCTACGCCAACCGGGTTGACTTGGGACAGCGCGGTTCGTTCACCATCAACGGCTTTGCCGAGGCCTCCCAAGCGTACTTTAATAAAGACTTGAAGGACATCTCGCTGCCCGAAGCCGCGCTGATCGCGGGATTGATCCAGGCGCCGAGTTATCTATCGCCCTACCGCCATCCGGAACGCGCCACGGAACGCCGGAACCTGGTGCTGGATAGCATGGTCGAAACCCATGCGATCACCAAAGAGCAAGCGGATAAAGCGAAAGCCACCCCGCTGAAGCTCGCGCCTCCGAATGTGGAGGCCAGCGATGCACCATATTTTGTCGACCTGGTCCGCGACTCCGTGATCAGCCGGCTGAACGAACGCGAGCTGAACGAGCAGTCCTACCGCATCTACACCACTCTTGATCCTGACCTTCAACGGGCCGCAGCTCAAGCGGTGGACATGGGTATGAAGCTGGTCGACGATCAGGTGACCAAGCGCCGTACCAAGAAGACAAAAGTTGGCAAGAACAAGTTCGAAACCAAAGTTGAGCCGGGACCGCAGGCGCAAGTTGCTCTGGTCGTTCTTAATCCTCATACGGGAGAGGTTCTCGCCCTGGTCGGCGGCCGAAACTACGGCTTCAGCCAGTTGGATCATGCGGTAGCACGGCGTCCCACAGGATCAATCTTCAAGCCCTTTGTCTATGCCGCGGCCATCAATACTGCCGTGGATGGAGCTAACCCGGTTTTCACTCCCGCCTCGATGGTGAAGGATGAACCGGGCAGCTTCGCCTATGGAGATCAGATCTACGAGCCGCGGAATTACAAAGAGGAGTACCACGGCGACGTCACGGCGCGTTATGCGCTGGCGATGTCTTTGAACAACGCGACCGTAAAGCTGGCTGAGGAAGTGGGCTATGACAAGGTATCGGACTTAGCCAAGGCTGCTGGAATCACTTCGGTGAAACCAACGCCGGCCATGGCTCTGGGCTCTTACGACGCCACTCCCTTGGACATGGCGGCGGCTTACACCGTCTTTGCTAATGGGGGTGTGCGCATCTCTCCCGTGATGGTCAACTCCGTACGCAATGCTGCAGGCGACATGGTCATGGACTTCAAGCCCGAAAAACGGCCGGTCCTGGATCCGCGCGTTGCCGCCGTAATGACGAACATGATGGAAGGCGTGCTGAACTTCGGGACTGCCTTCGAGGTTCGTACCCGCGGATTTGAAGCTCCTGCAGCGGGCAAAACGGGGACCTCGCACGACGGCTGGTTCGCCGGCTACACCAGCAATCTTCTTTGCATTGTCTGGGTGGGTTTCGACGATTACAGCGATATCCACTTGAGCGGGGCCCAAACCGCCGCGCCCATCTGGGCCGAGTTCATGAAAAAGGCGGTTGCGCTTCCCCAGTACTCGGACGTGAAGCCATTCGGACAACCGGCGGGGGTGGTCGATGTCCAACTGGACAAGACCACCAACCTGCTGGCTACCCCAGCCTGTCCCGAGACCTACACTGCCGCCTTCATTGCAGGCACGGAACCCAATCAAACCTGCGATCAGCCCACCGGCGTGAAAGGGTTCTTCTCCCGCATGCTAGGGTTGGGGGGAGAGAAGGCACTTCCTCCACCCCCTCAGAACGGCACCCAGCCTGGAGCGGCGACCCAAGACGCGAACGCTGTCGACCCGGATGGTAAGAAAAAAAAGGGTTTCTTTGGCAAAATAGCGGGTATCTTTAAGGACGACAAACCGTCTAACCCTCCGCCTAACACTCCGGCACAGACCGGAACTGCGCCCCAGTGAGGGAACATTGCTTGGTTTGAAGGTGTCAATGGTTGTGTAGGAAGTTCGCCCGGTTTTTTCTGGAGGTGAGCTATGCGCCGTCAACCTCTCGTCTGTTTGCTGACCTTGGTAGTTTCTGCTTTGTCCACCGTGCAAGCCCAAACTTCGAATGCGGAACTGGTGCAAGTCAGTCCGCCTACCATCCGACGTACCCCTCCTCCTTCTGCGAGCTCCTCGATGGAGGAGCTCGAAAAGCGGGGCGATGAGCTACGGGTTCAGAAGGACTACCTCGACGCCCTGGATTACTACCGGGCAATCCTGGCCAAGAAGCCGAACAATCCTGGCATCTGTAACAAAGCTGGCATCGCGGAGCTACTGATGCAGCGCTATAAAGAAGCCGGGAAGGACTTCGAGCGGGCCGCCCATCTCGACCATAAGTATGCCGAGGCTATCAACAACCTTGGCGTAATTGATTATGAAGAAAAGAAGTACGCGAAAGCCATCAAGCAATACGAGAAAGCGATTCGGTTGCAGCCAGACTCCGCTTCTTTCTATAGCAATCAGGGCGCGGCTTACTTCGGAAAGAAAGAGTTCGAAAAAGCCATCGAAGACTATGCCAAGGCGATGCAACTCGATCCAGAGATCCTGGAGCGCACCTCGCATAACGGAGTATCGGCCCAGCTGCCGTCCCCGGAGGACCGGGCGCGGTACGACTACATTATCGCGAAACTTTGGGCGAAGCACGGCGATCGGGACCGCTCGCTGCAGTACCTCCGTCGCGCCTTAGAGGAGGGGTACAAGGGGATTGACGAGGTGTACAAGGATCCGGAGTTTGCGGAGCTGCGAACTGATACCCGGTTCACCGAACTAATGGCCGCGCGTCCCCCGGCGATACAAGAGTAAGTTGCGCTGTTACATCAGTTTAGGAAATTCCAAGAATTTTACAGCTGATCCGAAACTTTTTTCCCGAGATGGGTTTTTACTCAAGTAATGACTCCTGAAAACAACAGGGTGAGTAAGGAGAAACGGTAGCCCATCGGTTGTCGACCCGAGCACGCCCCAAGCAGACAACCGATGGGTTTTTTGCGTCTGCTTCCAGCTTCTAGCTGTTAGCCAAACCAGAACTGCGCTTCGGACTCCCCTCTCCGATGTAATCCCTCAACACTTGTGTCCATTTTCCTTGCGCTTTCAGAATGTATTCGGTGGCATCGCGCAAGGCGCCATCTCCCCCGGCATGGGATGTAACGTAATGCGCGTCCGCTTTGACTTCAGCGCGCGCGTTGGCCACGGCGATTGCCAAGCCGCAGTTCCGCATCACCGGCAAATCAATTATGTCGTCCCCTACGAATGCGGCTTCGCCGGCATTCAGTCCTCCCTGACGCAATATCTCTTCGAACACGGTCAGCTTGTCCCGAATGCCTTGGTAAACGTAATCCAGCTTCAGATCGCGAGCGCGGAGGGCCACGGTTTCCGAGACCCGCTTCGTGATCAGCCCTGTCTTGATTCCGGCCAGGCGAGCGAATGAAATGGCCGTGCCATCGTGAGCATGGAATCCCTTGGCTTCAATCAGGGTCTGGCTCACCAAGCCGAAACCACCCTGCCCACCAAGCTTGGCGGCATGCTCCTGAGTCGATTGCTGCATTCCGGCGGGCGCGGGAAAGATGTACAGCTTGCCGTCGGTGAGGACACCGTCTACGTCAAAGAGAAGCAGTTTGATTTTCTTGGCGCGAGCCTTGGGGGATTGTGTTTTGGGCATCGCCGGGATTCTAGCATTCGAGCGTCACGGACGCGTGATCCACAGGATTCTCGCTTGACGTCCGAGCTTTTCGAAGTCGCGGTCTCCCGTAACAAGAACTCCCTGGCGGAGCATGGCGAGGGCGGCCGCCAGGCAGTCTACATAAGACATTTTGTAACGCGCTTTGATTTCGCCCGCCTTGAGCGATTGCTCCAGATCTACCGGAACGTGTTGAATGGACAGTCGAGAAAGATTATGAATCGCCCTTCGAGCGACTTCCTCGCCGCGCTTTTGCCAGAGGACGTAAAACACTTCGCCCCAATTAACCACCGACATTAGCAAAGGAATGTCCTGCTGAACGCTTTCCCGCAGTAACTCCCTGATGCGATGCGCTCCAGGGCCAGCTTCAACGAAGTCCAGGGTCGCATTAGCATCAAGGACGTAGGGTTTTGTCATTCTCGATCCGGTGTTCACGCTCCAGCGCCTCGACCAACGAGTCCTCGCCCTTGCAACTGCCCATCACACTATCGATAAAGTCCTCGGTAACGGGTTGCAAAATTAGACGGCCTTCTTCCGGGGTGAGAGCCAAACGAGTGCCCGCCTTGATGCCGAGTTCTTCCCGCAGTGCAGCCGGAATCACTATCTGTCCCTTGGAACTAGCCACGGTAAAAAGCGTCTTCATATGTCTTACATGATAACATTAGTAGGCGTTTTTATATACTGTTGGAAAATGTCACTATACGCCTACTTGCAAATTTCCTTCAAACTCCCGGCTCCTTAGGCTGCGGAGGTGCGGGCAGGCGAACATTTTACGAATCTCTTGTCTCCGGCTACAATATTCCCAGTGTCTCCCCTCTCTTCACCTCTCGCTTGGGCCCACCCTCTCGTGAGGGATTGGTTTGTCCGCCGGTTCGGCACGCCTACTGAGCCGCAGGAGCAGGGATGGCCTCACATTCTGGCTGGTCACACCACGCTCATTTCTGCGCCCACCGGCTCTGGTAAGACCCTCGCCGCATTTCTCGCCTGTATTGATCGACTGGTGCGCAAGGCGCTGGCGGGCGATCTCCAGGATCGCACCGAGGTCCTGTACGTTTCGCCATTGAAGGCGCTGGGCAACGATATCCAGAAGAACCTCGAAGTCCCGCTCGGCGAAATTCTGCAGATGGCAGGCGAACGTGGCTTCCTGATGCCACAGATTCGCACCGCTGTCCGCACCGGCGACACGCTCATGCACGAGCGCCGTGCGATGCTGAAGCGTCCTCCGCATATTCTTGTCACGACACCGGAGTCTCTATACATCTTGCTTACAGCGGAGAAGAGCCGCGCGATCCTGCGTGATGTTGAGACCGTGATCGTCGACGAGATTCATGCGGTGGCCGACGACAAGCGCGGCGCCCACCTGACTCTCTCGTTGGAGCGGCTGGAAGCCCTGACACATCGTCCGCCGGTGCGCATTGGCCTCTCGGCAACGCAAAAGCCGATTGAACAAATTGCACATTTCCTGACAGGCAGTGGCCGTCCAGACCCCGTAGTCGTCAACGTCGGCCACAAACGCAAGCTCGATCTAGCGATCGAAGTTCCCGCTAGCCAACTTGGCCCCATCGCGACCAACGAAATGTGGGACGAGATCTACAACCGCCTTGTAGAACTCGTCGAGCAGCATCGCTCCACGCTGGTGTTCGTAAATACGCGGCGACTCTCGGAGCGAATCTCCCACCATCTGGCCGAAAAACTAGGCCCGGACAACGTCGCCGCTCATCACGGCAGCCTGTCCCGCAAGTTGCGTCTGGCTGCGGAGAAGAAACTCAAAGATGGCGAAGTCAAAGTGCTGGTCGCCACCGCTTCGCTGGAGTTAGGAATTGATGTCGGCACCGTGGACCTGGTCGTACAGATCAGCTCCCCGCGAGCCATTGCCGTGGCTCTGCAACGCGTGGGACGCTCGGGCCACTGGCGAGGCGCTGTGCCCAAGGGACGCTTTTTTGTAACCACTCGCGACGAACTGCAGGAGTGCGCAGCTCTTGTACGCGCCATCCGTCAAGGCGATCTCGATCGCATCATGATCCCAGATTCGCCGCTGGATATTCTGGCCCAGCAGATCGTCGCCATTTGCGCGGCCGGTGGAACTGGTGTGACGCAGGCGCCCTCTTTCGCGTCTGACGGTGGCGAAAATGCCGCAGTAACTGAAGAACTATTATTGGCGTCTCCCGACACGCGGGCGGGAGCGTCCGCGCCACACGACGCTGGCTGGGACGAAGACGAGCTTTTCGCCTTGGTGCGGCGAGCGTATCCGTATCGCAATCTTTCGCGCGAAACATACGGAGCAGTTCTCGAAATGCTCTCCGAGGGTATTGCCGCGCGGCGCGGACGTTATGGCGCTTACATCCATCGCGATCGCATCAATCGCAAGCTCCGTGCGCGACGCGGCGCGCGACTAGCGGCAATAACCAGCGGGGGCGCGATACCCGAAACGGCATTGTTTACCGTCGTCGCTGAGCCTGAAGGAATTGTCGTAGGCACACTCGACGAAGACTTTGCCGTCGAAAGCAACGCGGGCGACATCATGCTGTTGGGCAACACCTCGTGGCGAATTCGTCGGGTCGAAGGCAAATCGGGACGCGTGCTGGTGGAGGATGCCCACGGGGCGCCGCCCAGCGTTCCCTTCTGGCGCGGTGAAGCTCCGGCGCGAACCGAAGAGCTGTCTTTGCATGTTGCCGATCTTCGGCAAGAGATCAGCGACCGGCTGCCGAACACCTCGCCCATCGGAGTCTCTTTCAGCCAGACCGAAGTCGCGGAGACGGTTGCGTGGCTGAAAGAAGAATGCGGCCTCGACGACTCAGGTGCCGAGCAAATGATCGAATACATTCTGCAGGGACGCGCCGTACTCGGAGCCGTGCCCACGCAGCAAACAATCATCGCCGAACGTTTCTTCGATGAAGGCGGCGGGATGCAACTGGTGATCCACGCCCCGTTCGGAGGACGAATTAACAAAGCATGGGGCTTGTCACTGCGAAAGCGGTTTTGCCGCAGCTTCAATTTTGAACTTCAAGCTGCAGCTACGGACAACGGCTTGAACATCGCGCTGGCCGAGCAACACAGTTTCCCTCTCGCTGACGTTTTTCATTTCCTGCATGCAGAGACGGTGCAGCCCATCCTGGAGCAGGCCGCGCTGGCTTCACCAGTCTTCGGAACCCGCTGGCGGTGGGACGCGAACCGCGCGCTTGCTCTTTTGCGCTTTCAGTCAGGCAAGAAAGTTCCGCCCCAGATTCAGCGCATGCGTTCGGACGATTTGTTAGCTTCGGTATTCCCCGACGTCGCCGCCTGCCAGGAAAATATTGCGGGAGACATTCAGATTCCCGACCATCCGCTTGTGAATGAGGTCATGAAAGACGTGCTCACCGAGGCCATGGATCTGGATGGACTGAAGAATCTGTTGCGCGGGATGGCTGACGGCCGCATTCGCTGCGTGGCCGTGGACACGCCTGTACCGTCACAATTCTCGCACGAAATCCTCAACGCGAATCCCTACGCCTATCTCGACGACGCGCCGCTGGAGGAACGCCGTGCACGCGCTGTGGAGATGCGGCGGATCCTGCCGGAATCTGTATTGGAGGAAGTTGGGAGGCTCGATCCAGCGGCAATTGCCCAAGTCCGCGAAGAGGCGTGGCCCGAATTCCGCGACGCAGACGAACTGCACGACGTGCTGCACACGCTGATCGCTATGCCCGCCTGGGGACAGCCGCCCTCGGCTGTCCAGCTCGGCGAAGCTGAGCAGGTTTTTCTCAACCTCGCCGATAAAGAATACTCGACACCAAGCTATCGGCCTTCGCTCGACCGGACAGCCGAGGGCGGCTGCCCCTACGTGTCTGTCGAAGATTGGACCACCCATTTTGCCACGCTCGTACAACAGAATCGGGCATCAACGGCGCACAGCGGCGACCGACGCTACTGGGTCGCAGCCGAGCGCGCCCAGATATTTTCCTTGCTCTTCCCCAATTCAACTTTTGATCGAGCGATTATCGAAGTCGAGAGCACGCTTCCCTCTCGGGATGACGCTCTGCTGGCGCTGGTCACCGGTTGGATAGCGCACTTAGGTCCCGTGACTGCGGAACAACTTGGATCGCTGCTCGAACTGCAGTCTTCTGAGATTGAAGTCTCTCTGCTGCGCATGGAAGCGAGCGGCACAGTTTTGCGCGGCAAGTTCACCGATCAAGGACTGCGGGCGGGGGCGCCCACATCACACCAACCCGAGATCGAGTGGTGTGAGCGGCGTTTGCTGGCGCGAATCCATCGACTCACGGTCGCGACCCTGCGCAAGCAGATCGAGCCTATAACGGCAGCGCAGTTCATGCGTTGGCTGCTTCGGTGGCAGCACGTCTCGCCGGGCACACAGGTCCAGGGTGAACGGGCCACGCTCGAAGTTCTGCGGCAGCTTCAAGGTTTCGAAATCCCGGCCAATGCGTGGGAGCGGCAAATCCTCGCGAAGCGCATTGCGAACTACGATCCTCAGTGGCTGGATCAACTCTGCCTGACTGGCGCGGTAGGCTGGGGACGCCTGTCTCCGCATCCGGCAACCCTCGAAGACTCGGCCGCGGGCAAACGGCGAGTGATTCCAACCAGCGTCGCTCCCATTACGTTCTTCGTTCGTGAAGAGGCGGACTGGATGACTTCACACAACCCCGGCGCCAGTCGGCCGGAAGCGCGCGGTTTGAGTGACGGCGCCCGGCAGGTGCTGGATTTCCTGCGCGAGCGCGGAGCCTCGTTCTTCGCAGATATCGTCCGCGGTACCGACAAACTCAAAGCTGAAGTGGAAACGGCTCTGTGGGAACTGGTGGCCGCCGGAGTTGTGACCGCCGACGGCTTCGATAATCTGCGCTCTCTCATCGATCCGAAACGGCGTGCGGGACAAGGCAGCGGGCGCAGCGCACGTCCCCGCCACAGCTCCGGACGATGGGCTCTGCTTTATACGGGGCAGGAGGTTGAGCGCAACCGGACGGTCGAAGCCACTTGCTGGATGTTGCTTAAACGCTACGGAATCATCTTCCGGGATGTGCTGGCGAGAGAAACGAATCTGCCCAAGTGGCGGGAATTGCAAATGTCATTTCGCCGGCTGGAGGATCGCGGCGAAATTCGCGGTGGCCGTTTCGTGGATGGATTTCTCGGCGAGCAATTCGCCTTGCCGGTTGCAGTAGAGTCTTTGCGAGCCACGCGAAAAATGCCGCCGACCGGAGAAACGGTCACCCTGTCCGCCGCTGATCCGCTGAATCTGGTCGGCATTCTGGTTCCGGGTGAACGCGTTCCGGCGATCTCCGGTAGAAGTGTGAGCTTTCGCGATGGAGTTCCTGTGGACCAACCCGAGACTCAACTCTCGACACAGCCGTCTGCGGCGGCTGGCTGAGGGAATTTCCCGTGACGGCAGCTCTTGCGCCGCTGAGCATCCATCAGAATGTGACTGGTAACGGCGACAGGCAGTAAGTGCCAGGGGCGCAGGTCCCCCGTCTTATCCCGATATGCTTGGAGTGCCTCATCCACAAAGATCTTGTCCATATTCCCATGGAGCGAAGAAAAAAATCGGGAGTCCGATGAGGGGGTCGCCAGACTCCCGATTCAGCCTTTTCCCAGCAAGACTGCCAAAAGCGCTTCCCCCATCGCTTCGCCAGGTCAGGGCCTATGACCCCAAGTGCACGTAGCGGACCACGGCCGTGGGGCGGTCGAGCGCCGACAGTTCGGCTCTAAATAACTGATTCAATTAGGTTGCATTCTCTGCTAACCGCGCGGGATCGCCCCCTGCAGTCCGAAATAACTATCCGAAGAGATAGCCCACCTATCCGTTCGGATAGTGGAACTAGCGTAGATAGTTTTGTAAATCCAGCAAAAAGTGTGTTACAGAGGAGTGCATGTGACGAGGGGATTGCAGTGAACCCAAGGCTTTTCGTGATCGCTGGACCGTCCAAAGATCTGACTTTTGCTCTCCCCAACGCGGAGATTCACATTGGCCGCGACCCATCCAATTTGCTTTCCATCAGCGACCCTTCTCTGTCGCGTCGCCATTGCGCACTCAGTCAGGACAGCGACGGTTACAAAATACGAGACCTCGATAGCCGTAATGGAACATTGGTGAATGGCGTGGCCGTCAAAGAGGCACACCTGCGTCACGGAGATCAAATATCCGTTGGCGATTCGATCTTTTTGTTGCTGCTCAATGACGAAGCCGAGGAACCGGCTGCCGGCCGGGTTGAGTACGAAGACAGTTTGACTCAGGCGACGGCGCAGTTCCGTCCGCAAGATGCGCTCTACCTGCAGCCGGATCGAATTCTCAAAGAGCTTCCGGCAAACTCCAGTGTCGCGCGCAACCTGAGCGCACTGCTCAAGATCAGCCGAGCCGTACATTCGATCCGCGATCTCGACGACCTGCAAGCACAAATCCTTAACCTGATTTTTGAGGTACTGCCAGCCGAGCGCGGTGCCATATTGCTGGATGGCAAAGGCGACGAACCCTTCGCCTCGGTCTTCGCGCGCCTTCGCATTGCCAAATCCGTGTTGCCAGTCCCCATCAGCCGCACCATTACGCGTCAAGTTGTGAAAGAAGGTCTCGCAATTCTGGGAGCTGACGTCCCCGGCTCGAATGGTTTGGCCGAGGTAGAGAGCCTGGTCAATTGCCAGGTCCGCTCGTTGCTGTGCGTGCCTCTGATCATGTTCGAGAAAGTAACGGGCTGCATCTATCTCGATACTTGCGACGCAGCCAGCCGCTTCAACGAAGATCACCTCCAACTGGTCGCGGCCATCGCGGGCATTTCCGCGGTGGCTCTCGAGAACGCCCGGCGAATGCAATGGCTGGAGCAGGAAAATCTCCGGCTTTCAGCGGAAATCAATCTAGACCACAACCTGGTTGGCGAAAGCCCCCGGATAAAGGACGTTTATCAATTCCTTGCACGAGTCGCGCCGACCGACTCGAACGTGCTTCTGCAGGGCGAGAGCGGAACCGGCAAAGAACTGGCCGCCCGCGCCATCCACCGCAACAGTCCAAGATCAAGTAAGCCGTTCATCGCGATCAACTGCGCCGCGATTCCGGAGGGCCTGCTGGAGAGCGAACTATTCGGCCACGAAAGGGGCGCGTTCACGGGCGCGGTTGCGCAGAAGAAGGGCCGTTTGGAAATGGCGAACGGTGGCGTTGTCTTCCTCGACGAAATTGGAGAGCTTGCGCCCGCTCTGCAAGTCAAACTGCTGCGCGTGCTGCAGGAACGCGAGTTCGAGCGCGTGGGCGGAATTCGTCCGATTTCCGTGGACATACGTCTCATCGCCGCTACCAATCAGGATCTCGGAGAAGCCGTGAAGGCTGGAACGTTCCGCAAGGATCTTTTTTATCGACTCAATGTTCTCTCGTTGGTCATGCCTCCGCTTCGAGAGCGCCGCGAAGATGTAGGGATGCTGGCCGATTACTTCATCGCCAAATACGTCAAGAAATCCAATACCAAAAGCAAGAAACTTTCTGCCGAGGCCAGAGTGTGCCTCGGAAACTATGACTGGCCCGGAAATGTACGCGAACTGGAGAACGCCATCGAGCATGCGCTGGTGCTGAGTGCGTCGGATGTGATTCAGCCTGAGGATCTGCCGGAGTCCATCCTGGAGAAAGGACTTACCCCGTGCTCTGAAGGCGCAAAATATCATAGCCAGGTGAAAGAACTAAAGAAACAACTGATCGTTGAAGCTCTGGAACAGACTAAGGGGAACTATACCGAGGCGGCGCTCATTCTTGGCGTCCATGCAAATTATCTCCACCGCTTAATTCGTAATCTGGATCTCAAAGATACGCTTCACTCTTCGCCGAGCCTGCGTTCCGGAACCGAACCTACGCCACGCAAAAAGTCATGGCAATTGGAGACTTAGCAAAGTTTCTGGATTCAAGTAAACCCCCTGCCAGCGCACCGCCACGTGCAGATGGGGTCCCGTGGCGCGCCCCGTTCCACCGCTCACTCCGAGTTTCTGCCCGCTGGTGACGCGATCGCCCTCTTTGACCTCGATCTTGGAAAGATGCATGTAAAGAGTGAGTAAACCCTGACCATGATCAAGCACCACACAATTGCCCTCGAAGTATAACGGTTGCGCCAGCAAAACCGTTCCGCTGTTCACCGCCACGACCGGAGTGCCTTCGGGGACGGCATAGTCGAGCCCCTGATGCACACTCTGTACCTTGCCGTTGAATGTCCGGGAGGTTCCAAACACATCCGAGATCTGCGCCTTCACCGGCGGGCGAAAACTTCCGGCCCACTCGCGCTCCGGAGTCACATGTGCAAATGCGCGCTCTTTGAGGGCCTTGTCTTGATCAATTTTCTGAAGCTGCTCAGCATTGGGTTCCGTATATTGCTTGGGAACACTGGCTGCGATGCTGTGATATTTTCCTTTCCCAATCGCAATTTGTTTTTGAAACGAGAGATCCTTGCCATTTGCAGCTACGCCCTTGAGCTCCAGCGAGTGATTTCCTGGCCGAGTTTCCAGGCTCGCGCCAGCGAGTCCATACCAGACCTTGCCCTGCGAATCAGAAGAAAAGAACACTTCATGCTCGAGCCATTTGCCGGCGAGAGACTTTAGTGGCTCCGGCGAAACCACGTGGAACACAATCGGCGACCCATTAACCAACCGCAATGGCTTATAGCTGACCGACCAGGAATCTGCCGCCTTGGTCTTCGACGTCGTACCCTGGACTTCAACTGCGGAGACGGGAAGTGTGGCGAGCAGGACGCCTGCCAGCGAGATTGCAAACCTCCTGCGCCAGGCCAGTGCGGATATCGAGGATGGATACACTGCTCAATTAGCCTAGCATCGAGGCCTGCACATGGCGGGACTCGAGTGCGGCCAGAACCTCATTTCACACCCACGAAGTCGGTTGCGTGGCACGTAACTCGTTGATCCATAGACAGAACACGATCGTAACCAGGAGGACTCGTTTTGCCCAGACATTTCCTTCACCCTGAGCCAGAATCTTGTAATGTCCCAAAGCTCGCCCCGTCAGGTTGGCGCACAAGTGTTTATCGCAGCCATGGCGCTCGTGGCGCTGGGGTGCTTCTACATTGCGTTGTCGAACTGGCAATCGACGGATCCGCTCAAATTTCTGTGCTACTCGGCCGTCGCCCTTTTGGCTTCATCCTTGAAAATAAAACTGCCGGGCATCAACGGCACCATGTCCGTGAACTTCCTGTTCATTCTCCTGGGGGTTTTGGAGATGAGCTTCGCGGAAACCCTGGTGATCGGGTTTGCGGCGGTTCTGGTCCAGTCTTACTGGAGATCCTCCAACCTCAAACCTATTCACGTTATCTTCAACCTTTCACAGTTGCCTGTCGGGACGGCCGCGGCCTACGTCGTATACCAAGCGGTCACGACTCATGGACTGCATCGCAGCGATCCCCTGGCGTTGCTTCTGGTGGCGATCACGTACTTCGCCTTCAATACCTTCGCTATGGCGACCATCATCCGACTGACCGAGGGCAAGCCAGTCTTGAAGGTATGGTCCGAATGTTATTTCTGGTCGTTCCCTTACTATCTCGTAGGCGCAGCGATCGCTGGTTTAGTGAGCTTCCTGAATCGGCATATTGGATGGCAGTCTTCACTTTTAGTTCTGCCTCCCGTCTATCTCATGTATCGCTCATATCGGCTTTATCTCGGCAAGCTCGAGGATGAAACCCGGCATGCTGAGCAGGTATCCAATCTCCACCTGCGAACTATCGAAGCCCTCGCGCTGGCAATCGAAGCCAAAGATCATACAACTCACGATCATCTGCAGCGGGTTCGCATCTACGCCATCGAACTCGCTAAGGATCTTGGTTTAAGCGACGACGAAACCGAAGCCTTGCAGGCCGCTGCGGTTCTTCATGACATCGGCAAGCTGGCGGTTCCCGAACATATCATCTCCAAGCCGGGCAAACTCACGCCGGAAGAATTTGAAAAGATGAAGATTCACCCCATTATTGGGGCAGAGATTCTGGAGGAAGTGGAATTCCCTTATCCCGTCGTGCCCATCGTTAGCGCGCATCACGAGAAATGGGATGGCAGCGGGTACCCCAACGGACTGAAAGGCGAAGCCATACCGATCGGGGCGCGAATCCTGGCGGCTGTCGATTGCCTGGATGCGCTGGCTGCCGATCGGCAATACCGCCGGGCGCTGCCCCTGGATGAAGCCATGGCGCGCGTGGTCGACGAAGCGGGCAAGAGTTTCGACCCGCGCGTGGTTGAGGTTTTGCAGCGGCGTTATGTTGAACTGGAAAAACTCGCGCACGCGCAGCCTCCGAAAACTCCGGCAAAACTATCGACCGACATTAAAGTCGAACGTGGATCGGCTCCGGCTGCGGGGTTCGCCGAATCCGAAACACCTGTTGCGCATCCGGCCGAACAACGCCGCGATTATCTTTCCTATATCGCCGAGGCGCGGCAAGAGGCGCAAATGCTCTTCGAGTTGAGTCATGACCTGGGCAACTCGTTGAGCGTCGACGACACGCTCTCCATGCTCTCGGTGCGGCT
>Ga0210405_10000952_pt1 | contig 35232 bp, 31 predicted proteins | sample IncBWH11MmetaG_FD_155492 | JGI IMG/M metagenome (GOLD analysis project Ga0210405, IMG submission 155492) | Forest soil microbial communities from Barre Woods Harvard Forest LTER site, Petersham, Massachusetts, United States - Inc-BW-H-11-M | ecosystem: Environmental > Terrestrial > Soil >... | reverse complement strand
GGCCAAGCCACCAGGCGACGGGCGCCCAAAGGAGCCGCAGCGAGGCGTCCGGAAGAAATTGAAAAAAGAGCACGCTGGTGGCCGTGAGGACCGCGCCGGAAAGAAGAAACCCGGCGCCGAGAATCAGGGAAATGCGGTCTTGAGTTCCCTGAAAGCGGACCAGGGTTACGGCAGCGAAAACAAAAGCGAGAAGACCGCTAATGACCTGCAGATAGCCCTGCAAAATGGCGTCGGGCTCAAGGGTGATGCGGCGCAGCCAGGAAGCGGCGAGGACCACGAAAAGAAAGGCGCCAAAGTGTGCCAGGAAGATGGTGGTGTTGCTGCGGCTTATTGTGAGAGGGGCCTCGCCCATAGATGATCCCTAAGTTCTATTCGTCCGCCGCGCCGAGCGTCTACTTAATTAGACTACGCAAGAGGCGTTTTCGTTGCTGGAGATTCGAGGAGCGCGTGAGACAAGAGACACGGTCCTGTGGATTTCGCAGCCTGTACGAAAGTGCAGGACAAAAAGTGACAGTGGAAATGCAACCGCGGTAAGCGGGAGCGCAGAGGAAATTTTTGCAGTTGCACGGGCGGGTAAGATTGCGCACACTGTCAGCATTGAAACGATTGAATACAACTGAATTCCGACGTGACGCTAGGCGGCGCCGTTGCAAGAGTTTGCTCGCCCCACAGGCTACCGCGACGCCAATCTCTACGCCAATCTCTAACGGTAGCTCCTCAAGAAAAAGGAGAATTGCTTGAGCGAGGAAAGCACGGCGAATTCCGGGCCACGCCTGCGGCGGACTCTGACGCTCTGGGATTTGATTCTCTACGGCGTCATCGTGATTCAACCGGTGGCGCCGATGTCGGCTTTTGGAGTTCTCAGCAACCGGGGGCATGGCCACGTCGTCACCGCGATTCTAATCGCCATGGTTGCCATGCTGTTCACGGGGATCAGCTATGGACGCATGGCGCGGGCATATCCGAGCGCCGGGTCCGCGTTTACCTACGTCGCGCAGGAAATCAATCCGGGGATCGGGTTCGTCACGGGCTGGAGCATGGTCATGGATTACATGCTCAATCCGCTGATCTGCACCGTCTGGTGCGCGGAACAAACGCATGAATTCGCGCCGGGCATACCGGTGTGGGGCTGGAAACTTTTCTTCGCGGTGGTATTTACGCTGCTCAACATCCAAGGGATCAAGACCTCAGCGCGGGTAAACAGCGTGATGGCGGCGGGCATGGGCGTAGTGATCATCGTCGTCTTTGTAACGGCTATCCGGTACATCTTCGGCCAGCCGCACGTGAGCGATCCCATCTACTTCACCAGGCCCTTTTATGACCCGCAGACATTTTCGTGGGGCAGTCTTTTTGGATGCACTTCCGTTGCAGTGCTGACTTACATCGGCTTCGACGGTATTTCCACACTATCGGAAGAAGCCGAGAATCCGCGCCGAAACATCATGCGAGCCACAGTGCTGACTTGCGTGGTCATCGGCTTTCTGTCTGCCGCGGAGGTCTACATCGCGCAGTTGATTTGGCCGGCCTCCCAAGCTTTTCCGAATGAGGACACGGCCTACGTTTATGCGGCGGCGCGCACTTGGGCGCCCCTGTTTGGAGTGGTCGGGGTCACGCTGATTGTCGCCAATTTCGGGTCAGGCCTGGGAGCGCAAATCGGCGCGGCCCGGCTTCTGTTCGGGATGGGGCGCAGCAATGCGCTGCCCAAATCATTCTTTGGCGCGGTGGAGCCGAAACATCGAATACCGCGGAACAATGTTCTGTTCGTCGGGGCCATTGCTCTCGTGGGGTCGTTTCTCCTTTCGTATGATCTTGGTTTGAACATGCTTAATTTCGGAGCACTCATCGCGTTCATGGGGGTGAATGCGGCGGCATTTCTTCGGTATTACTGGCGCGCGAAAGAGAAAGAACTGTGGAACTTGATACCTCCGGTGGTCGGATTTATCATCTGTCTTTTGCTGTGGCTGAACCTAAGCCATCCGGCGATGAAGATTGGGGCTATCTGGATGGCAGTGGGCATCGCTTTCGGAGCATGGAAAACGCGCGGGTTCCGCGAACAACTCTCGTTTGAGGTTCCTCCGGAGTGACGCGCGCGTTTCAGAACAGGCCATTGCATCATGAGCGACTCTAGAAGGATGATGGTCGCGCCCGCGGAGGCGCTCATTCCGGTGAAACGGCACAGCGGAAGGAACCAGACCATCACGATGAGGGACGTCGCGAAGTCCAGCGGCTTCTCTCCCGCCACCGTTTCGATCGTGCTGAACAACGCGCCGCTGGCGCGGTACATCGCGCCGACCACGAAAAAACGCATTGAAGAAGTCGCGAAGAAGATGGGTTACCGGCCAAACGCGATGGCGCGTTTCCTTCGCAGCAAGCGAAGCCACAGCGTGGGAGTGATGTTCTTCGATATTACCGATCCGTTTTGCACGCCGGTCTTGCGGGGCATTGAAAACACGCTGTATCAATCCTCATACATCCAGATTTTCGCCGACGCCCACAACCAGAGAAACCGCTTCGAGCGGTACCTGGAAATGCTGCTGGAGCATCACGTCGAGGCATTGATTGTGGTGGCCAACTGGCTGTTCGTGGACATCCAACTGCTGGCGGACCTCAGCAAGAGAAACATTACGGCGGCGACCATCGGCTGGGAGATGCCAGGGAATTCCGTCAGCTCGGTGATGGTGGACAACGAGGCGGGAGGGCGGCTCGCGCTGGAACATCTCCACCAACTGGGGCACCGCAAGATCGCCTTTATCCGTGGCCCCAAAATGCTGATCGACAGCGCTCCGCGGTGGAAAGGGATACAGAAATTCGCGCACTCGGCCGGGTTGGCGATCGATCCCGCGCTGGTTCTGCAATTGCCGGATTCCTTTGACCCCAACTCAGGTTTCGAGGGCGGTTTCCGGTTCACCGAGGAATTGCTGGAGCGAAAGAAAAAGTTTACGGCGCTGATGGCTTTCGACGACCTGACGGCACTGGGGGCCATCCGGGCGTTGACCAAAGCGGGCGTGAAAGTGCCGGACAATTGCTCGGTAGTGGGTTTCGACGATGTGCCGCTGTCCTCGCTGTCTGCCCCGTCTCTGACGACGGTTCGGCAGCCGCTGGAGGCAATGGGGAGCCTGGCCGTGAATATCGTGATGGAAGGCGTCAATGCCGGGCTGGAAAAACGCGATTGGAGCATTTCGCGGCACAAGATGAACCCGGAGCTGGTGATCCGCGATTCCACGCGCGCGGCGGTGCTTAGCGGGTCTGACGACTGAGGATTATTATTCCTGACGGAGGGCGCTCATGGGGTCGACGCGGCTGGCACGGCGGGCTGGCGCGAAGCTGGCCAACAGCGCGGCAACGACCAAGATGGGAATGGTAATAATGAAAGTGGATAGCTCGGTGGACTGCATGCCCTCAACTGTGTGCACTAGCAGGCGCCCTGCTGCCAGAGCGGCTAGTATGCCTATCCCAATGCCGACGAAAATCATTCCAAGGCTTTGCCGGAACACCATACGTATGACATCGCTAGCGGTAGCGCCGAGCGCCATGCGCACGCCGATTTCCGGCACGCGCTGCCCGGTCAGGTAGGCCAGCACGCCATAAATCCCGATGCACGCGAGCAGCAAAGCCAGACCGGCGAAGACACCGAAGAGCAAGAATAGGAAGCGCTGCTCCGCGAGGGACTCACTGGCGAGCTGCTCCATCGTGCGGACCTCGTAGAGGACTTGATCGCCGGCAACACCTTTCAATTCGCCGCGCAGGGATGGGAGGACGCCCAACGGGGGAATTTCGGTCCGCACGGCGATGGACATCAGTTCCGACCAGCGGTGCATGAAGCTATCGGGAAGCTGGGCAAAGGGATAATAAATCTGCGCGCGGACTTTGGCTTGATCGTCGCCAGCAAGCCCCCAGTGACGGACATGGCCCACCACGCCCACGATTTCGAACACGTTGCCGCCATAGCCCATGTCAGGGATCCAAAGCCGCTTTCCGACCGGATCCTGAGCGCCGAACGCGTTCCGCGCCAGGACTTCATCAATCACGATGACGGGCGTACTGCCCAGCGTATCGTGATCATCGAAGAATCGCCCCCGGCGCAAGGGGATACGCATGACATTCAGATAATCTGGAGAGACGCTGGTCAACAAGGCGAACGGCAATTTGTTCGCGGGTGGCACATCCGCGCTGGTCCAATAACCTTGTTCATTGTCGCCCGAGCGCATGGGAAACGTATCGACCGTGGCGATGGATTGCACGCCGGGAACGCTCCGACCCCGAGCGAGCACCTCGTTCCAGGCCGCACGCGTTTTTGCCGGATCGGCCAGCGTCGCTGGCGAAAGCGCCATGCGAGTGACGAGCACGTTGCTGACGTCGACCCCGGGATCGAGAGAGGAGAGACGAAGCAGAGTGCGCCCAAGCATTCCGGCGGAAACCAAAAGGATGATCGCGAAGGCAATCTCAGAAATTACGAAGATGCTGTGGAGACGCCGCGAACTCCCCGCGATGCTGCGCGCGCCCGTGCGCAGCCTCTGTTCCAGATTGCGGAAGGGCGCGCGCAAGGCCGGCGCGAGTCCAAACAGAAGCCCGCTCAATAGGGAAATGCCAAGGGCAAACAGAAGCACGCGCCAGTCGAGATGAACTTCTTCCGCGCGGGGCAAAGCACCCGGCCACATCCGCATGAAGGGGTGAATGCCATCCGCGGCGATAAGCACGCCGAGCAATCCGCCGGAAAGTCCCAGCATGGCGCTTTCGGTCAGGCACTGGCGCACCAGCCGGCCGCGGCTGGCTCCGAGCGCAACGCGCATGGCAAGTTCACGCTCCCGCGAGACGGCGCGAGCAAGTAACAGGCTGGCGACATTGACGCACGCAACCAGGAGCACGAGGCTCACCGCTCCAAGCAGTAGCCACAGCGTCGATCCAACATTTCCGACGTTGGGACGCAGCGGCTTCACTTGGAAAGTGCGTCCTGCATTCGTATCCGGGAATTGCCCGGCCAAGTGACGGCCGAGCAGCGTCAACTCGGATTGCGCCTGAGAGAGCGTCGCGCCTGGCTGAAGCCGGGCCACGACATGCATCGGATGCGCCGCCCGATTCCACACATATTTCGCGGTGTCCTGCCCTACCGGGGTATAGATTTCCGGCTCTTCTCCGAACAATTTGAAGCCTGCCGGAGCGATGCCGATTATCGTATAGCGCCTGCCGTCCAGAACCACCGGGGAACCGAGAACGTCCTGCCTATCGGCGAAGTGACGCCGCCAAAAATTGTTGCCGAGGATGGCCACGGGCATTGCCCCGGGGCGATCCTCTTCGGGCAGGAAGCTGCGCCCTTGCGCAATGGACACGCGCAGCACAGAAAACAAGCTCGACGAAATTTCGCGAAGATCGACATATTCGGGCTCTCCCGGTTCGCTGACGGTGCCTCCGTTGAAGAGCGCCGCGGCCATTATCAAGGAACCGGTCTCGCGAGCACAGTCAAGGAAATCGAGGTAGGCAACATTCTGTTCGCCCAGGATTTCCGCATTCCATCCGTCCGAGTGTCCATTCACGGCCACAAGCTTGCTGGGGTCCGGATAAGGTAGGGGCTTGAGCAGAACGCTGTTGATCACGGTAAACATGACAGTGGTTGCTCCGATGCCGAGCGCCAGCGTCAGCAAGGCGACGGCGGCGAAACCCGGTTGCATCGCGAGCATGCGAAGGGCGTAGCGAAAGTCCTGAAAGAAGTCTTCCAGCCAGCGCGTGCCGCGGGCGTCGCGGCAATTCTCCTTCACTTGCTCGGGGCCACCTAGAGAGAGCCGCGCTTGTCTTCGAGCTTCGCCGGGGGAGTAGCCCTTCGCGATCAGCTCGTTGGCGTGTTGCTCGAGATGGAAGCGCAGTTCCTTTTCGAGTTGATCTTCCATCTTCTTTCGGCGCAACACGCGCTGCCACCAGTTCATTCGGCACCTCCCTCGGACAATTTGAGGACGAGCCCGACGGCGTCGATCAGTCGCTGCCAGCTCGCGGTTTCCGATTCGAGCTGCGCGCGGCCTTTGCGCGTCAGGCGGTAAAATTTCGCCTCACGCCCGCTCTCCGTTTCCTCCCAATCCGCGGCAAGAAGGCCGCGGTTTTCGAGCCGGTGCAGCGCGGGATACAGCGAGCCTTGGGGAACTTGCACGACGCCGCGGGAAACCTGCTCGAGGCGTTGCGCGATGGCGTACCCGTGGACCGAGCCGAGGGCGACGACTTTGAGGATCAACAAGTCCAGGGTGCCTTGAGGGAGATCGGACTTTTCAGGCATGGATACCTCCGACTACTACATATGTAGCACGGGACGTGTAGAAGCGCAAGGCATGCGCTGGTCACGCGGGCCAAATTGCCGGAAGGAGAAACCGCTTGGCGGAATCGACCCTATTTACCAAACTGGACGGGGCGATCGTAACCGGTCATTTCCAGATAACCGACTCCCCACAACGGCTGCTGATTGCGCCGGCCGGTGAGAACGATCGCTCCTTCCCAATAGTTTGGGACAAGTGTGGTTTTGCCCCAGAGCTCCTGGGACTCGAGCGGCGTTTTTACTTCAAGCTCGATGCTTAACATTGGAATCGTGATTTTCCAATGCGTGGGATAGAGTGCGCTCGTGAAAGGGCTAGTCCAAATCTGACCGTCAGGCTGCAACGTGAAGTCTGCAGATCGCAGATGCGCGGACTTTCCATTGGCATCCACGTAAGTGCCGGCCGAGTACGGATCGATCGACCCATCCTTACGGCGAATGTTAAAGAGCATCACTTCTGTGTGGTCTTCGAGTTGAAGGCTCAGCCAGTCCCAGCCGGTCTGGCTTGATTCAAGCTGATGGGTGAAGAATTCATGGTCCATCCAACTTGTGCCGCTCACTTCAAATGTTTTCCCAGCGAGCGCGATTACACCAGAGGTCGCGAGTCGCGTCAGAGAAATATAGTGCGATGCGTGGCCCGGCTCCTCAGCCTTTTGGCTTACGCCGTTTTCGCCGTGAATGACGGGAGGTTTTTCCGAGCGCAGCGTCAAGTGCAGTTGAAAGCGCTCATCAACGGCTCGGAGTTCCTGGTCGGTGCCGCGCCATTGGATTTGCCAATTGCCGTTCCAGATGCGGCCGAGGGATTCGTTCACCGCGGCGAGGCCCGGGCCGGATCGATTGGCGCGCTCCGCGTGATAAAACTTGCCGCCATCGAGATCGCTCAGCGCCAGATGCGCGAAGTAGAGATCCTGCACGTCCCAGGGGGCGACTTTCGCGGGACTGCGGGTGACGGCCTGGCGGAAGAAAGTTAGTTCGAATCCGAAGCGATGGTCGTCAACCGATTTCAGGTTGCCGGTGTAATACCACCACTCGGTCTGAAAATCAGAGTGATTGAAGTGATCGCGCGGGAATTTGTAACGGTATCCCGGCAACGCCGTGCGATACTGCGCATCGAGAGGCTGCAGAACAAGCAGCGCCGCGGCGAGGCACGCCAGCTTACTCTTCATGCAAGACCTCGAGCGGATTCAAGCGCATCGCGACGTGCGCCGGGTAAAGGCCCGCAAGCACAGTCGCCGCGTAGACAACCGTCAGCGCGCCCAGAAGAATCTGCACCGGCCAATGGAAGCGGATGGTCCAGCCGAAGGACTGCTTGTTGATGACATAGATGAGAATGAGCGATAGAGCAAAGCCGAGAGCCAGCCCTGCAAAGTTGGCAAGGAGTCCTAGCAGACCGGCCTCGACGAGAATCAGTTTTCGAACTTGCCCGGAAGCCGCGCCGAAGAAGCGAAGCAGGCCAAGCTCGCGGCGGCGGTCAATCACAAGAGCAAGGAGCGCTCCGGCAATGCCCATCACAGCGACGATGACCGCGACGGCTTCCAGCGCATAGGTGATGGCGAAAGTGCGGTCGAAGATGCGCACGGCTTCGGCGCGCAAGTCGCGATTCGAAAACAGGAGGACGCGGTGGCCGACAACGGCTTTTTCGATTTCGGCGCGAACCGTCTCCAGTGGCGCGTCGGGAGAGAGATAGATGGCGAGATTGGAAGGCGCAGGATCGGGCAGATAGCGCAACATGGTCTGGCGGTCCATCAGGATACTGCCGCGCTCGCTGGAGTAATCGTAGTAGACCTCGGCGATGCGGAAGGATGCCTGAGTTTCGCCCAGAGAGAGCGTAATAAAATCCCCCGCTTTCAGATGGTGCTTATAGGTGAACGGCTCGCTCACAACGACGGTATTGGAATGGCGCAGTTCGGGAAGAACTTGCTGCTGCGGGCGGCCGGATATGAACTCGGATTGCGGATACCAGCGAATGACATCCAGAACATTAAGGTCGGCGGAAGCGAGAGTGGCCGGCATTCCCTGATAACTGATTTCGTAGGCACGGAGACGCTCGACCGCAACAACCCCGGGAATTTCTGCAATTTCTTCCGCCAAACCGAGAGAGAGCGTAGGATGGCGGTCGGCGGCGGGGGAACCGGCGGGACGCAGATAGAGATCGGCGGGCAACTGGTTGCTCATCCACAGTACAACGCTTTGGCGGAAACTTCCGACCATTATGCCGACGGCGGTCATCATGGCGATGGCGGTGGAAAGCGCGCCGACGAGAACGGCGGTTCGGCGCAGGGAGGCCGCGAGGCTGCGAGAGGCGAGCAGGGCCTCGACGCCGAAAAACCTACCGAGAAGATTCGAAGAAAGCGATGTGAGACCGGCGACGAACGCGGGCATCGCCAATGCGGATGCCACCACCAGGAGGATCGCGGCGAGATAGCCAAGGATCGGCTTACCGGCGATCGCCGGCACACGAGAGGCGGCTACGGCTGTCGAACCGAGCAGGAGAGCCAGCCACAAGTCGCGGGTTTTGCGGACGCGCACATCGTATTCGCGGCGGCCCCGTGCCATCGCTTCGACGGGAGAGACTTGGGAAGCTTCGCGCGCAGGTGAATAAGCGGATGCAACTGCAACTCCAACTCCGATAGCCAGTGCGAGAAGAACGGATGCGGCGTTCAGATCGATGGTTCCCGGGCGGCTGCTGACGTAGAGCGATTCCACGGTCGCGGACATCAAGCGAACCGCGCCGGTGGCCATGAAACGTCCGAGGGGAAGGCCGAGGAGAGCGCCCGCGAGTCCGAAGCAGGCGGCTTCGCCGACAAAGGCGGAGAGAATGACGCCACGGCTGGCGCCGAGGGCGCGCACGATTCCGATGTCCGGGCGGCGGCGAACGACGGAAACAGAAATGGTGTTGTAAATGAGGAAAGCGCCAACGACGAGAGAAATGTAGCTCAGCAGGCGCAAGTTCCAGCGGAAAGCAGCGAGCATGTGGCGATTCTCGTTGGTGCCGGCGCCTTGCGGACTAACCGCGACTCCGGGGGGAAGCACACTTCGCAAACGCTGCTGCCAGTCTTCGAGGCTGGGAGTCTGCGGAACTTTCAAGAGAATGCGATCGACGCGGCCAAAACGTTGCAGCGCCCGTTGGGCGGCGGCGAGATCCATCACAATTGCCGATTCGTTGCCGTTCGAATCGGGATAGACACCCCGCACCGTGTAATTGCAGACTCGATCGTTGATTAGTAGATCGACGCGCTCGCCCGTTTTGTAGCCAAGGCTCGAACCCACCCAAATAGCTTCGGCATCTCCCAGATGCTCGAACAGATTTTCTGATGCGTTTTGCGCCTGTAGTTCAGCGGAATTTTGCGATTCGCTTTGCGCGTAAGCGCTTCCTTCCGCGACTAGATCCAGACCGATGAGAGGGAGCGACTTCTTCGTGCCCGCAATCACCGCGTAGTCTTCGAGGCGCGGGGAAACGCGAAGCGCATAGGGCAGCGTGGCCAGCGTTCCAACCACACTTTCCGGCACGCCTCCCGAGGCTCTGACTTCGAAATCATTATCTCCGGCCAACGTTTCCATCGAACTGCGGAACGAGCCGGCGGCAGCGCCGCCCGCAAGATCGATAGCCAGAACGACTGCGACACCCAAAGCGATGGCAAGGATGGTCAACGAGGTCCGCCCCGGCTCGCGAAGTAGTGGGCGCACCATCAGGCGGTAAAAGAGCAGGAGGCGTGACATATCAGCGCCGGATGATCTCCTCGATTTTGCCATCGCGCAATCGGACGACAGTGCTCGCGAGAGCGGCGGCTTCGGGGCTGTGCGTGGCCATCACGGTGGCGGTGTTTTTTTCGCGAGTGAGATGCCGGAGCAATTCGAGAATGAAGTTCCCGGTGGTGGTGTCCAGGTTGCCGGTCGGTTCGTCCGCGAGAAGAAGGCACGGTGAGTGGATCAGCGCTCGGGCAATGGCGACGCGCTGCATCTGTCCGCCGGAAAGCTGGTGGGGGAAGCGGTCCCCGAGTCCATCGAGCTGGACCCAGGCAAGGCGTTCCCGGGCGGCTTCGCGAGCGTCTGGTTTTCCGGCCAGGAGGAGAGGCAGTTCCACATTCTCGAAAGCGGTGAGGGTGTGGAGCAACTGGAAGGATTGAAAAATGAAGCCGACTTTTTCCCGGCGCTGATGCGTCAAACCCCTGTCCTTCAGTGAAGATGTGGAAACTCCATCGAGAAAGACCGTGCCGGAGGTCGGAAAATCCATGGCACCAGAAAGATTGAGCAGGGTGGATTTACCGCAGCCGCTGCGACCGACGAGGGCAACGAACTCGCCGCGCTCAACGTTGAGCGACAGGCCACAGAGTGCGCGAACGGTCTGGCCGTCGGTCAAGTAGTTTTTCGAGACGTCCTGCAACGAAAGAATCGGCATGGGAATCCGCGAGCGGGCGATAGTTTCGGAAGCGCCCGTCGTTGTCGGCTCATCGATTATACGTTGCGCCTCAACATTCGCAGCGGAATGACTTGAGCCGTCTTCGCTCAAGGCTTCAATGAGGCCAGGGCCTTCTCGATGGCTGAAGTCACTTGCGGCGAATCCGGTGTCACCTCAGGCTCGAAGTGTGTGATCACGCGCCCGTCAGGGCCGATGAGAAACTTCGTGAAATTCCATTGAATCTCTCCGCCCGTTTGCGGATTCACGGACTTGTCTGTGAGGAACTGATAAAGCGGGGTGATGTCGCCGCCTTTCACGGAAACCTTGGCCATCATGGGGAAGGTCACGTGAAATTTCGAGGAGCAAAAGGTCTTGATCTCCTGATTGGTGCCCGGCTCTTGCGCGCCGAAATTATTCGCGGGGACGCCCACGATGACCAACCCGCGATCTTTGTACTTCTCATACGTCGATTCCAGCGCCGTATACTGCGGCGTAAAACCGCAGCGGCTGGCCACGTTGACAAGCAGCACAACCTTGCCTTTGTAGGCGGCCAGCGGGGCAGGCTGACCATCGATGGAATTCAAAGTGAAGTCGTACACCGTCTTGTCCGCCGCCATTACCGCGGCGGCGGAAAAAAGCAAGCACATCACTATTTTCATCATGTTCCTCTCTCTCTATCTCTTTTACCCCGTTACGTGTCCAGCGGCAATCCTAAATGGAACAGCAGCCGGCGCACTTGAGCATACTCTTTGCGGCCACCGCTTATTCCATGGTAACGGGAACGGCTGGAAAACGCGCCGCCCATTCGAATGGCATTGAGCCTGGAAGAAGCCTGTTATAGACTTCGCAGTCGTCGGCAGGGGCAATCCTTATATTTCGAATCATCGACGGCGCGGTAAAGAACTTCCATTCGCCAGGGGCCGCCAATCCGCGCGGCGCGCGGCGAAAGTCATCGGAATGAACGTGAGTTTGGCTTAGTTTACTGGCGGCGTACGTCAAGGAGGCATGGATGCTGCTTGCATCTTCTGTCGCGGTTACCCACCGGACACTCGCAACGATTGACCTGGTGATCATCGGGGTCTATTTCGCGATTGTGTTCGGGATCGGCATGTACTTTGCCATGAAGGAACGCAGCTCCGAAGACTATTTCCTCGCCGGCCGCGATATTGGATGGTTTTTCATAGGCGCTTCGTTGTTCGTTTCGAACATTTCCACGGAGCACTTCATCGGGCTCTCCGGCACGGGTGCTTCGTCCGGCTTGGCGGTCGGCCATTTTGAGTGGCTGGCGTGCCTCATTTTGCTGATTCTGGGCTGGGTGTTCGTGCCTTTTTACTTGCGCAGCAACGTCTTCACCATGCCGGAATTTTTGGAACGCCGTTTCAACCGCCAGTGCGCCGTTTATCTGGCCGGGATCTCCATCATCGCTTACATTTTTACCAAGATATCCGTGCAACTTTATGCGGCCAGCGTGGTCCTCGAGCGCGTGGCAGGCTGGTCGCTGTGGAAGACGGCGGTGGTTCTGGTGATAGCCACTGGCATTTACACGGTCGCAGGCGGATTAGCCGCGGTGATTTACACGGACACCGTGCAGACGCTGATTCTCATCACCGGCGCGGTTGCTCTTACCATCATTGGTCTGGGACGCGTTGGCGGCCTCGAACATCTGCGCACCATGGTGCCACCCGATTATTTCCACATGATGAAACCTTCCTCGGATCCCAATTTCCCGTGGACCGGCATTTTTTTTGGCGCTCCAATCCTCGGCATCTGGTACTGGTGTACCGACCAGGTGATCGTGCAGCGCGTGCTCTCCGCGCGTGACGAGGGGCACGCGAAAGCGGGAACGATTTTTGCCGGGTTCCTGAAAATCCTGCCGGTGTTCATGCTGGTTCTGCCGGGCATCATCGCTTTTGCTCTTTTTCCAGAGCAGGTGAAAAAGCCTGACTTCGCCTACCCCACCCTGGTCCTCAATCTCTTGCCGGTCGGCCTTGTTGGATTGGTGATGGCGGCCTTGCTCGCGGCGGTCATGGGCGCGATGAGTTCGGTGTTCAACTCCGCTTCCACGCTCGTCACGCTTGATTTCTACAAGAAGATCCGGCCGGAGGCTTCGGAGAAGCAATTGGTGAATTTCGGGCGCGTGGCCACCGGCGCGATGGTGCTGCTGGGCCTGCTGTGGGTGCCATTCATTGGCTACATCAGCAGCCAGCTCTACATCTACCTGCAAAGCGTGCAAGCCTATATCAGCCCGCCGATCTCTGCGTGTTTTATCCTGGGCATCCTCTGGCCCCGGCTCAACGGATCGGGTGCCATTGCTTCGCTGATGACCGGGTTCGTCATGGGCGCCACGCGCTTCGTCTTGGAACTTGCCGATCACGCTGGCGGAAGCCACTTTACGTCTCCCGCTGCCCGCTGGCTCATCGCCATGAACTTCCTGCATTACGCGATTTTCATGTTCGTGGTTTGTTCCGTGGTATTGATCGGGGTCAGCTTTATGACGCCGGCGCCGGACCGCAAGCGCCTCGCCGGACTGACCTTCGCCACCGTAGACGACAAGATGGAAACCGTCGCCGTCGGCATACCTGTGCGCAAGCCCGCGTTCGAAACGCCAACGGAACGCGCCGTCAATGTCGTTTTCAGCCTGGTGTTGCTGGCCACGGTCGTGGGACTTTGGATTTACTTCCGATAGGCGCGAACGGAGAACCGATTCGATGAGCACCAACGCCATCCGCGCTCTGAAGCCCAACGTCACGCGGGAAGAGGCCGTGCGGGCATTTGCCGGCGCCGGGGTTTCCGCCGTCTATTGGCGCATGCGCAGCGGCCCATTACGGCGAATCGCCGATGCCTACGTTCCTTATTCTTTGTACCGCGTGAAATACGCGGGCACGCCGGCGCGGCTTTTCGCCATCGATGCCGTGGATGGCTCGCTCGACCTGTTCGAGTTTCCTCGAATCCCGGAGGAGCGTGAGTTGCTTGCCTGGGATGGCCGCAACCGGCTGCGGGCGGCTCTGACTGAGGAGCGCGCGGCGGAACTTCTGCGTGATAAAGTTTTGCGGGTCATTTTCCAACAGGGATTTTTCAAAATTCGTGACGCCCATCTCGACATCATTCCAGTGCCCCGTGAACTGCACCTGCCGTATTGGCTTGGTTTCCATGAGCGCCATGGAGCGGTCCACTGTCGCGTGATGGACGCGGTTCGGCGCCGGATGGAAGGCGCCAAAGCGTGCGCGTTTTTTGAACAATGGCTCGCGGCTTGATACGGCGGGGCGGCCCCCGCATTGTTTCCGTGCAAGCAGGAATCACACCTGATGGATCTTTGTTCTTTCCGAATCCCGGGAGGATGAACATGACGGGGTTTGTTCGACGCATCGGAATCGGGGTGCTCGCATCCACGATTGTGTGCGGACCTACGGCAGCGCAGGGCTGGCAGCATATCGGCAAGGTGCAACGGGTCGAGAAAATCCAGGATGGCGTAGAACTGACTGCCGGCGCGGCAAAGGTAATCATTACGCAGGTGTACAACGGGGTTCTGCGCGTACGCGTCGCTCCTGACGGACACTTTCCAAAGGATGCTTCCTGGGCCCTGGTCGAGATGGCCACGGACTACAAAAGCATTCCCGTCCAGATCCTCGACGACAAGAATGAAGTGAAGATGACCGCTGGAAATGTTCACGTTTCAATCACGAAATCGCCTCTGCTGATCAATTTTTCTGACGCAGCCGGAAATATCCTTCTTGCCGACGAGCCCAGCTTTCCCATGGCCTGGAACGGCAAGCGCGTGCACGTCTGGAAAAAGATGCCCGCGGATGAAAACTACTACGGGCTTGGCGATAAAGCCGGCCCCATGAATCGCCGCAATCGCTCCTTCACGAATTGGAACACGGATGAATTCGGCTGGCAGGAGTCCAGCGACCCTCTCTATAAGACCATCCCGTTTTTCATCGGGCTACGCAAAGGCGCGGCGTATGGCATTTTCTTCGACAACACCTACCGCAGCGTTTTTGATTTTGGCAAAGAGTCGCAGGATTACTTTTCGTTCGGCGCCGAAGGCGGGGAGCTGAACTATTACTTCTTAGCCGGACCCGAACCGAAAACAATCATCGAAGAATACACCGCCATGACGGGACGCTCCCCGCTGCCCCCCCTCTGGTCGCTGGGCTATCAGCAATGCCGTTATTCGTACTACCCGGAATCGCGCGCGCGGGAGATCGTCAATACGCTGCGCGAAAAGAAACTACCCGCCGATGCCATCTACCTCGACATTGACTATCAGGAAGGCTACGCCCCTTTTGCGATCAACCGGAAATATTTCCCGACATTCGAGAAAATGATTTCCGATTTTCGCGCCCAGGGCATGCACACCATTTTGATCACCGACCTGCACATCAAGAAAGATCCCAGCCACGGGTACGCGCCTTACGACTCGGGAGTGAAGAGCGATGTGTTCGTGAAGAATCCCGATGGCTCGGTTTATGTGGGCACGGTGTGGCCGGGCGACAGCGTTTTTCCCGATTTTACTTTGTCACGCGTGCGGGACTGGTGGGGCGGACTGTACAAAGACTTCGTCGGCATGGGCGTGGCCGGCTTCTGGAATGACATGAACGAACCCTCGGTCTTCCTTCGCGCCGATAAGACCATGCCTCTTGATACGGTGCATCGTCTGGACGACGGCGCCACGCTCGACCACCGCGCCATCCACAACGTGTTCGGCATGGAGAATGCTCGGGGGACTTATGAAGGATTGCGCAAGTTGCAGCCGGAGGAGCGGCCCTTCGTGCTCACGCGCGCCGCGTACTCCGGTGCGCAGCGGTATGCCGCCACGTGGACCGGCGATAACAGCAGCACGTGGAACCATCTGAAGATGAGCACGCCAATGCTCATGAGTATGGGGATTTCGGGTTACCCGCTCGTCGGCGATGACATAGGAGGTTTTGCCGGCTCCCCCGCCGCGGATCTCTTGACGCGCTGGTTCGAGGTCGGAGCGTTGAATCCGATTTACCGCGACCACACGGCGAAAGGCACCGCGGACCAGGAGCCCTGGGTCCACGGCCCGGAACACGAAGCGATTCGCCGGAAATACATCGAGCTGCGCTATGAGCTGATGCCGTACCTGTATAGCGGAATCGAAGAGGCGTCGCGCACGGGAATTCCCTTGATGCGGCCCGTGTTTCTCGAATATCCGCAAGCGTCGGAATTTTACGGAGACAACCGCGACTTCCTTTTCGGAAGGGACCTTTTTGTCGCGCCTGTGACCACGGAAATGGTGGATGCCGAAGAAATAGCGCTGCCGCCGGGCGACTGGTATGACTTCTGGACAAACGCAAGGCTTTCGAGCAAGGAAAAATTTAGCTTGCGTCCGCGGCTAGAGGAGATGCCGCTTTACGTGCGCGCCGGGGCCATTGTCCCCATGCAACCGCTGGTGCAATCCACCGGCGAAAAGCCGAACGGGCCGCTGGAGTTGCGCGTCTATCTTCCCACCGGCGGGCCCGGGAATGATTGCCGCGGAACGCTTTATCAAGATGACGGTCACACGTTTGCTTACCAGAAGGGCGAGGTTCTGCGCGTCAATTATTCCTGCCAGGCTTCCAACGGCTCTGTAACGGTAACGAGCACTACGGAGAAAAATGCCTTTCAGCCCTGGTGGAAAAGCGCGGAGGTAAAGGTGATTGGCGCCGCTACCGCGCCCAAAGAAGTCCGCATCGGAGACGTAGTCGTCCACGAGTGGCGCTACGACAGCCTCGCGCATGCCGTCACGCTCACCGTACCCGATGCGATGAAGGATTGGAGCGTTCGGGTCGCGTTCTAGCGCCGTTTCTGGCACGAATCTCAGTTCAAAGAGAATATCGAAAGCGATTGCGCGGGCAGTGTGAGGTGGATTTCTTTCCCAGCCAGCTCCGCCTTGGCGTCGCCGAAAAGAGGTTCGATGGTCGCCGCTTTTTCCGCCGCCGTGTCGGCCAGCGGAATGTGAAGTTCCCGCGGCTGATCCGCGTTGTTGAACGCCATCACGAGACGCTCTTCCTCGGACTCGCGCGCAAAAACATAAGAGGATTCGTCGGACGCCAGATGCCACAACTGGCCGCCGCGCAACGCGGCGTGTTCGTGGCGAAGCCGGAGCAGCGATTGCACGTAAGAGAAAATTTCTTGCTGGTCGTGCGTGCGGCCCGATGGTATGAACGCGTCCTTCGCGTCACCAATCCACCCGCCGGGGAAATCGCGCCGGTTGTCCGGATCGCCGCCGCCCGGCATGCCGATCTCGTCGCCGTAGTAAATCTCAGGAATGCCTCGCAGCGTAAGCGTAAGTCCAAACGCCAGCTTCAGCCTGGCGGGAGAACTGCCTTCGGCGCTCGCAAAGCGCGGGACGTCATGATTCGCGAAAAACGGGACGAGCATTTCGGGACGCACATACAAGGCGTCGTGCCGCAGCACGTCCGCAATGCGTCCCACGGGTGCGTTCCGCAGCAGAACATCCCTAAGTGTGAAGTACATCGGAAAATCGAACACGGTTGAGAGACCGCTATCGATCCCGTCATAGCGCTTTGCGCCGCCCACAAAAAAAGAGGTCACGCTCGGATCGGGATGAAACACTTCCCCAATCGTCGTCAGGTAGGGATACAGCCTGTGTAGTCCCGCATGCCAGTTGGCCCAGAACTTCCTGCCGACATAAGGAAACGTGTCGACGCGGAAGCCATCCAGCCCGGAGACTTCCGCCCACCAGATGCTGTTTTGCAAAAGATATTGTTCGACCACCGGATTCTCCGTGTTCATGTCCGGCAGAATTCCGAAAAACCAACCTTCCGTAAGATTTCGCTTCATGCGCGTGGAGGCATGCGGATCAATCAGCGATTCGAAAGGATCGTTCGCCGGGGCCTGACCGCCCCCCTTTCCGTAGAAGCTGCCTTTCAACGGTGAAAAAGAATCCAGGTGATGCCGCAGCGTGCCGTGAAACCAGTCCGGCAGCGGTGGATTCGAAACCCAGGGATGTTTCGGGCCGACATGATTCGGAACCGCGTCGAAAAAAATCTTCATTCCCAGCTGGTGTGCGGCGGCAACGAGGTCCTGATAATCCTTCAGCGCGCCGAAATGCGGATCGACACCGTAGAGGTCGACGGCGCCATACCCGTGATAGTCCTGCGTAGCCCCGTTTTTCACGATGGGCGTCAGCCACAGCGCCGTCACACCGAGATCCTTTAAATACGGAAGATGCTTCTGAATCCCTCGCAGGTCGCCCCCATGATACGCGCGCGGTTTCAAGCGATCGTGCGAGCCCGGCGCTTCCGCCGGCTCGTCATTCGTGGGATCGCCGTTCGCGAAGCGGTCCGGCATGATGAGGTACATCACGTCATCCTGCGAAAGCCCCTGAAACTTTCCCAGCGTCGGGCTGCGCGAGGCCAGAGGCAGTTCGAAAGACGTCGTTCCCTTCGGCGCTGTAATTCGGCAGACGGCGGTTCCAGACTTCGTGTCCGCTCCAATCTTCAGCCAGACAAAGAGATAGTTCCCGGCGGCCGAGGATTGCGTGCGCGAAACGCGCAGAGACGGCAGATTGCACGCAACGTGCGTGGCTTCCAGTCCGCGCCCGGAAAGTAGCAGCAACACCTCCGGAGTAAGTCCCGCCCACCAGCTCGGAGGCTCCACTTTTGTGACCGCAGGAGCATCTTCCTTGGCCGTCTGTTGCGGACCCGCCCGCAAGACCGTCGCGCCGCCAGCGACTAGAGCAAATAAAAAAAAGATTGAAAGTCGGAGAAATCGCTCCCGGGGAAAATGCCGAATTCGATGCGGTCCGCTGTTCACGGGGAGAGCATAAGGAAAAATCAGGAGGGACGCCAGTCTCGACCATCTTGCGTCTTGGATCTTTCCACTACTTTCGCGGCATGGGACCTTGCGCGAAGACCAATTCCCCAAACGCTTCCGGAACGTGAAAATCAGGCGCCGCTGTTCGTGTAGGCGCCCAGGCAGAATAAAACCGCGGTTCGGCAGCGCCTTCCACGCGGTAAAAATTCACTTTCCAGGCAATCTTGGGATCAAAGCGCTCGATCAGGCATTTCATCGGCAGGGCAAGCTCCGCCACCCAGATTTTCGCGGCTTCGTCCAAACTGACGCGGCGTCGCAATCCGCTATTCAAGTCGCGCTTCTCCCCCGGCGCGATGTCCAGATCGATCCAGAACCCATTCGGGCTGACTTCGAATTCTTTATATCGGCGGGGCCGCGACGGATCTGGCTGTAGAAAAACTTCCGCGACGTCGCGGTCCCAGAGCTGGTCGCGGCGGCCATTGGGCTCGGCATTGGGAAAAACGGTGATGACACGAAACTTTGCGCGGAATCGCAAGAAAAGCCATTCCGGAGTCCAGAGTAGGTGTACTTCGGTCTCTCTTTCGGGATCAGCGTTCTTCCCTTGCCAGTCCGTGTTGAACCGCAAACATGCTGATCTCCCCCACGCAAACAACGTAGGGAATCCCTCCGCGTCAGGCAATTCGAGCATTTGTGCAGCCACCGCCGTCCGCGCCTTGGACATAGCCTCGAGCTCTCTCCGGGATTCCAACTTCAAGACCGCTCACAGAATAGCCGTTGCCCGGCGATGCACAAGAAAAAAACTGGGTAGCCAAGCAAACCCTCTTTCTTCACGATTCGTTCAGCGCCCGGCGCCTGAACTTTGTCCCCTTGGCCAGCAAACTCATTGCGCACCAGCTATTCCACTCCTCGCTGATGGCACAGTGCACCGTGTTAGCATCGGATTTGGCGGCTTTCCACGATTCTCTCAAGCTAGAAATGCAATGGAAGCACAGGAGCGCGCGAAATGATTGAGCCTGTCAGCACCCAGGATTTCACAGCGCAACCCGAGCGGCGCACACCGGATCAATTCGAGCACGTGAAATTCCGCATCGACGCCGGCGTCGCCCGGATGACCCTCAACCGTCCCGAGCATAATCTTCTCAATGAAGCCATGCTCCGCGAAATCGCCGGGGGAATCCTGCATGCCGGCGAACGCAACGACGTCAAGCTGGTCGTTCTGGATTCGGCTTGCAAAGTGTTCTGCGGCGGAATCGATATCGGCGAATACACTTCGCAACGCGTGTTTCAGATGCTCGACGCGTTCCACGCGGCCTTCGCGGGAATGCTGGAAGTCGGCAAGCCCGTCATCTGCGTGGTGAACGGCCCGGCCATCGGCGGCGGCGCCGAGTTGGCGGCTTTCTGCGATCTCGTCATTGCCACGCCGAAAGCGCGCTTTGCCCAGCCGGAAATCAGTATTGGCATCTTCCCGCCGCTGGCCTCCACCATTCTCCCTTTCCTCGTGGGACCCAAGGTCGCGCTCGAACTTGTCCTGACCGGCGAACCGGTGACTGCGGAGCGCGCGCTGGAACTTGGCATGGTGAATCGCCTCGTCCCGGAAGCTAAGCTGGAGCAAGCGGTGAACGAACTCGCCGGGCGTATCAGCGGCCATTCCGGCCCCGTGCTAGCCATGGCCAAGAAGGCCATTCTCAGCGGCATGGGCATGACTTTGCGCGAGGGACTCAAGCATTCCATGAGTATTTTCCTGAATGAGCTCTACCGCCTCGAGGATTCCCAGGAAGGCCTCCGCGCGCTAGTCGAAAAGCGCAAGCCCAACTGGAAGAACCGCTGAACAATCGCCGTTTTTTCCCGGCGGCTCCATCATCCGTTTGTGCTTTTCAGTCCTGCATTGACACTCCCGCGCGTGCGGCATACACTCAAAATTCAAATTTGCAGGCCAGGGATGCGGGGAAGGCCGTGAGAATCGGCCGCGGTCCCGCCACTGTGATCGGCTGAAAAGCCGTAAGCCAGGCCACCCTCCCGTGCCGCAGAAGGCCGCGCTCTTCGCGAGAAGGAGCGATGTCGCAAGCCCCAGGGTGTCTCGTGGGGCTTTTTTGTTGGTAACATGAAATTCGCACTTCAGGGGAGATTGGTGAAAGTATCCGCGCGTCAGCGTTTCACATGCTTTTTGTTCGCCGCCGCCTGGCTGTCCTGGACGGCGACCTCGCGTGCGCAAAGCGCTTCTCCGCTCTCTACTGCATCCCCAGCTTTCCGTGAAGTCACGGACGAAACCGGCCGCACGGTTCGCGTTCCCCAGCCGGTCAATCGCATCATTTCGCTGGCGCCCAGCTTGACCGAAACGGTCTACGCGCTTGGCTTGCAGGATCGTCTGGTTGGCGACACCGACTATTGCGATTACCCCGCGGACGCCCAGAAAAAAACCAAGGTCGGTGGCGGCATCAGCCCCAGCTTGGAAGTGATCGCGTCCTTGCATCCCGACCTCGTTCTCGTAACCAAGAGCTTCAACCGTCTCGAGACCGTTCATTCGCTGGACAACCTCGGAATTTCTTCTTACGCGACCGATCCTCATACCATCGAGGAAATCATCGCTTCTTCCAAGAAGCTTTCCGATGTCCTCGGAGTTCCCGAGGCCGGCGTTGCGGTCGCCGCGGACATGCAGCGTCACCTCGGCGATTTGCAGAAACGCTTGGGGGCCCTTCCGCCCAAGCGCGTCCTCTTCGTTGTCTGGCATCAGCCGCTCACTTCTGTTGGCAAGCACACTTTCATCGCCGATACGCTCCGCCTTGCTGGCGCCGTCTCCATTGTGGATGCTGAACAAGACTGGCCGCAGGTTAGTCTGGAAGAAGTCGCCCGCCTGCAGCCGGACTTTCTGGTTTTTTCAGCTTCCCATTCCGACGCCGTTTCCCCTACCGTCGATGCTCTTGCGGCGCTTCCCGGATGGAACATCGTGGAAGCCGTCAGCAATCGACGTATTGCGGTAATCAGCGAAGCCGTCAATCGCCCTGCCCCACGCATCGTCTCGGCCATCGAAGATCTCGCGCGGCAACTTCACCCTGATGCTTTCATGGAAAAACCGGAAAGCGGTAAAGAAAAGTTGCAGAAGGAGAATCCCGCGCCGAACCTGCCGCTCGCAGCGCATTCTTCTTTTTCGCCAGACGCCGCTCAGGCTCAGATGTTCTTTCCCGGAGGCTGCGCATGAAACCACTGACGCTTAGGCGCCTCCTCCTGCAATGTTCGGTCCTGGTCGTAATTCTATTCGTGGTCGTGGTCGTGGCCCTGAAGTTCGGCGCGGTCCCTGTTTCGCTCTATGCTCTCGGCCGCGACTTGCTGCGCGTCGTTTTTGGCCAGAGCAGCCAAATTTCCAGCGATTATGGCTTGATCATCGTGAATATCCGTTTGCCCCGGATTCTTCTTGGCATGATCGTGGGCGCCTCGCTTTCCGTTGCGGGAACTAGCTTTCAAGCGCTTCTTCGCAATCCGCTCGCCGATCCTTACGTGCTTGGTGTTTCCAGCGGAGCTTCACTCGGCGCAATCCTGGCCCTAATCGTCGAGCCGCATCTCTCCCTCTCGCCTCTCTTCGCGGCGCTGCTCACTCCGCTGGGAGCCTTTCTCGGCGCAACCGCGACCATCGCCGCGGTCTATTTTCTCGGCCGTCGTGAGGGGCAGATTGACAGCACCACTTTGCTCCTCGGCGGCGTCATCACCGGCTCCTTCCTTTCCGCCATCATCCTGTTTCTCATGAGCACGCTTACCGGCAGCCTCCGCGGCCTCTCCTTCTGGATGATGGGCGAGCTCTCCACCCCTTTGCAGAAAGGCGTCTACTGGTTTCTCGGCATCGGGTTCCTCGTTGCCGCGGGTGTTATCTACACCACCGCGTCGGATTTGAATCTGCTCCTCGCCGGCGAAAAGGAGGCGATGCACCTCGGCGTGGACGTGCCCCGGGTCCGCCTGGTCGTCTACATTGCCGCATCATTTCTGACAGGATTGGCAGTTTCCGTAAGCGGCGCAGTCGGCTACGTCGGTTTGATCGTTCCGCATGTGATGCGCTTCATCTTTGGCTCCGATCACCGCACTTTATTGCCTACCGCCGCTATCGGCGGCGCCATTGCCGTCATCATGGCCGATACTCTGGCCCGCACCGTGGTGGCCCCCACGGAAGTTCCCGTTGGCGCCGTGACCGCCGTCATCGGAGCGCCGCTCTTCATCTACCTTCTCCGCAGGAGGCTGGCATGAGCAGCGGCTCGGCTCTTGCGCGCAACCCGTTCGAATCCGCCCGCTTGGGAAGCGAAGTCCGCCTCAGCGTCGAGCAGGTCAGTTACGCCCATTCCGCAAACCCCGCGCAAGCTCCGCTCTTCACCCTGGAAGCCACAAGTTTTCAAGCCAGGCCCGGCGAAATCGTCGCCATCCTCGGCCCCAACGCCAGCGGCAAATCCACGCTCTTAAAATTGATCTCTGGCGCGCTTGCGCCCCTCTCCGGACGCATTTTGCTGAACGGATTCGTCACTCATTCGCTTTCTCCGCGCACCCGCGCCCAGCGCATCGCCGTGGTCCAGCAGGAAAGCATCCTGCTCTTCCCCGCGCGCGCCTGGGAATTTGTCCTCCAAGGCCGCCATTCCCACGGCCGCTCGCTGCGCTTCGAAACGCCGGACGACATCGCCATTGCGAAAAATGCCCTCGTCCAGGTCGGCGCCGCGGATCTGAGCGATCGCTGGATGGATCAAATTTCCGGCGGGGAAAAGCAGCGCGTGATCCTCGCTCGCGCTTTGGCCCAGCAGCCGCTCCTTCTGCTCCTCGATGAACCCACTCTCCACCTGGATATCGCCGCGCAGATCGGCTTGCTCGACGCGCTCCGCCGCCTCGCCGCCGAAAATCGCTACACTGTCGTAGTCGTAACCCACGAGTTGAACCTCGCCGCCGAGTACGCCGATCAAGTCGTCCTGATGCAGCGCGGCCGCTGTTTGCGCGTCGGCCCCCCGGCCAGCATTTATCAGCGCGAATTGCTCGAACAAGTTTTCCAGACGCCGCTCACGGTGGAATTCGGTTCCAACGGGCGGCCACGTGTAACCGTTTTGTCTGGAACGCAGTAAGAAAATGTAGGGGCGCCTGCCCCGGCGGGCGCCCCTTTTCTCGTCAACCCCAACCCCGCGGCCCCGCGCTGCGGACCACATTCACCGCGAACTTCGTGCTCGGGAAGACGGTTCGGCGCTCCCTGCTTCATCGGGATCGCCGGTTTCAAAGCCGTCGCCGCCGCGCGACTGTAGGCGGATTTAGTGTATGCGCAGGCCACTGCGGCCGGCCGCTCCATCGCTGGGCGGCCCCGCGGGAAGGCCCCGCAACGGCCCTCTTTTGACCGGGCCGGAGCTACCGCCAAGCCAGGAGACCGGCGAAGTTCGCAGCCGTTCGATTCATCTTGATCGACACGGACAACCTTCAACTCCCGCGCGAGAGGGAGCGGAGGACAAAATGAAAACGTCTCTTCTTCGTGCTGCATTTCTTCTTTTCGCAGTGCCGGTAGTCAGTTTTTCCACGCAAGCGCAAAGCAATTCACCCGACGCCCATCTTTCCGGACGCCTCACGGATCTTTCCGGCTACGGCATCGGTAATGTCAAAGTCACCGCTCAGCTTGATAACAACCCAAACGCGCGCATCTCGTCGGCGATTTCTAGCGCCGACGGCGCATATTCTCTGGATGTTCCACCTGGCCGCTACCACATTCATTTCCAACATCCATCTTTTGTCGCTCGTGACGTCGTCCTCGATCTCGGCGGCGCCGAAAACCACACGCTCGACCTTCGCCTCGAAATTGAGCGCGTTTCAGAAAACGTCGTCGTCACCGCCAACGCCCAGCCCCTTGATCTCGAACATACTCCCGCTCCCGTCGATCTTATCGGCCGTCAGGAAATCGAGCAGCGCCAGGCCGTCTCGCTCCCCGATCTTCTCTCTACGCAAACCGGCGTTAGCCTCGCCCGTACCGGCACCATCGGCGGCTTTGCCACCATCTTCGTCGACGGTGGCAATTCTAGCTTCACCAAAGTCCTCATCGACGGCACTCCCGTCAATCTTCCCGGCGGCGACTTCCTTTTTTCCAACCTGACTCTCGACAACGTCGACAAAGTGGAAATCGTCCATGGCGCCGAAAGCGCTCTCTACGGCTCCGACGCCATGTCCGGCGTCATTCAAATCGTCAGCCACCAGGGTTCCACGCGCATTCCGGAAGTCAATCTCTTCGCCGAAGGTGGGAGTTTTTCATCCGCGCGCGGCGGTGCGCAACTCAGCGGTCTGCTTGGCAAATTCGACTACTCCGCCGCCGGCTCCTACTCCCATACCGACGGCCAGAGCATCAACGACGGCTTCTTGAACCGCAGCTTCGCCGGCAACCTCGGCTACAGCTTCTCCGATTCGAATCAGCTACACGTCACCGTCCGCAGCACCGCCAGTTACGCTGGCACACCCGGCCAAGTTCTCTTCGCCGCCATTTTTCCGCCGGACCCCACGGCCTTCGACGATGAACGCCAGCTTTCCAGCAATCTCAGTTGGGCCTTCAAGACCGGCTCCCATTGGGTTCACCGCCTCTCCGGCATGGAAGCGCGCTTCCTGGACACCAATGGCTTTCCCGATTTCAACTTTTTTGAGACCGCCCAATTCAATCGCGCCGGCTTCCTCGAACAATCCACCTACTCGTTCCGCCAGGGAGCGGCCACCGCCGGCTATCAATATGAAGTAGAAAACGCCGACCCCAACAATCTCAGCGGCCTTCACGCGCGTCGCAACAATCAAGCCGGCTTCCTCGACGCCCGCTGGCAGCCGCTCTCTCGCCTCACCCTCAGCGCGGGAGCCCGCGCCGAAGAAAACACCAATTTCGGCACCCGTGTCGTGCCACGTGTCGGCGCCGTCTATGCTCTTCGGTATTCCCAGGGTCTCTTGGGAGACACTCGCGCCCGAATTTCCTATGGCCAGGGCATCGAGGAACCCACCATTTTCGAGTCCTTCGGAAGTGATCCTTGCAACCCCGGCAATCCTTCCCTGCGCCCGCAGCGCAGCAACACCGTTAACGCCGGAATCGATCAATATTTCAGCGCCGATCGCTTTCGCATTTCCGCCACTTTCTTTTCAAACGAGTTTCGCGATCTGATCGACCAGCAGCAGGGACCGGCCAATTCCATGTGTTTCGGCGGCAGCGAAAAGCTGTTTTTTAATATCGATCGTGCCCGCGCTCGCGGCCTCAATTGGTCCGGCGAAGCGCACCTCAATCATTGGCTTCTCTTGAAGGGAAATTATTCCTACGACAATACCCGTGTCCTCAAATCCGTCCCCACCGCTCGCCCCTTCGAGCAACCTGGCAATCATCTCCTCCGCCGTCCCGTGAACTCCGGCAACCTCTGGCTCAACGCCACGTTCCGGCGTGTCAACTTCAACCTCGCCGGCTATTTCACCGGCGTGCGCACCGACAGCGATTTTGACAGCACCTTCACCGGGAACGTCTGTACTGGCCTTTGCATCGCTCGCAATCCTGGCTACGCCCGCTTCGATTTCGCCACCAGCTACAATTTCGGCGGCGGCGTTTCCTTCTACGGCCGCGTCACCAACCTCCTGGACAAGCAATACCAGGAGGCCATTGGCTTCCCCGCTCTCGGCCGCGATTACCGCCTCGGCCTCAACTACCGCCTCACCGGCCGCAACTAGCCTCTTTCCGTGTAGGGGCGCCCCATCTGGCAACGCTTGACGCTTTAGGAGATTCTCTTGAACGCACCCGAACCCATCCTCTTCTGCTGGAGCGGCGGCAAAGACAGCGCCATGGCGCTGCACACCCTGCTCCAGCAGGAGCATTTCCGCGTCGTCGCTCTTCTCACCACTGTCACCGAAACCTACGACCGCATCGCCATGCACGGCGTCCGCCGTGAACTTCTCCATCAGCAAGCCGGATCCATCGGCCTCCCGCTCCACGAAGTTCGCATCCCCGCACAATGCGTCAACTCCATCTACGAAGCCCGCATGGAAGAAGCCCTCCGCCTCTTCTGCAGCCAAGGCGTTCGAACGGTCGCCTTCGGCGACATCTTCCTTGAAGACCTCCGCGCCTACCGCGAAAAAAACCTCGCCCGCCTCGGCATGACCGCTCTCTTCCCCATCTGGAAACGCGACACCCGCGAATTAATCCGCCGCTTCCACGACCAGCATTTCCGCGCCATCGCCGCCTGCATCGACACCAAAATCCTCGACCCCAGCTTCGCCGGCCGTGAACTCGACGATTCCTTCTTCCGCGATCTTCCCCCCGCCGCCGACCCTTGCGGCGAAAACGGTGAGTTCCACACTTTCGTCTTCGATGGCCCCATTTTTCGATCTCCTATCCCCATTCGAACGGGAGAGGTAGTCAGCCGCGATGGTTTTGTATTTTGTGATCTATTACCGCTAATGGAGGAAACAAAAAAATGAACGCTGAAATCTCTCAAAAAGAAAACCTGCTCTATCGCACTTTGCTGGCCCTAGTCTTAATTGTAGTGGCCGCCGCCGTGCGCATCGCCCCGCATCCCTGGAATTTCACGCCCGTCGGCGCCATGGCGCTCTTCTCCGGCGCGGTCCTCAAGGACCGCCGCCTCGCCTTCGCATTTCCGCTGCTTGCGCTTTTTGCGGGCGACCTGTTTGTCGGTTTCTACAAGCTCAGCGTGATGCTCATCGTCTACGTCAGTTTCCTCGTCAACGTAGCCATCGGCCTTTGGCTCCGCGATCGCCGCACTGTCTCCCGTATCAGTCTCGCCACGCTCCTCGGCGCCATCCAGTTTTTCCTCGTCACCAATTTCGCCGCCTGGCAATTCCTGGGCGGCTATCCTCATAACGCTTCCGGCCTCCTCGCCTGCTACGTCGCCGGCATTCCACTGTTCTGGAACACCCTCGGAGGCGACGCCGCCTACGCCGCTCTTCTCTTCGGCGGCTACGCCCTTGCCGAGCGCGTCCGCCCTGCGCCGCATGCCTCCCGTCAGCGCGCCCCGATCGATTGAATTTGTAGGGGCGCTCCATTTCACCACAATCCATGCAATTGCAAAGGAATCCCTCCGCACCAATCCCGCTCCCGAGAGTCGGCGCAGGTGTCTTAATCCTCGACCACCGCCACCGCGCGCTCCTCACCCTTCGCAAGCTCCCTCCCGAAGCCGGCTCCTGGAGCATCGTCGGCGGCAAGCTCGAATACCTCGAAACTCTTCACGACTGCGCCCTCCGTGAAGCCCTCGAAGAAGTCGGCCTTGCCATCTCCATCGAAGCCCTTCTCTGCGTCACCGACCACCTCTTGCCTCAAGAAAGCCAGCACTGGGTCTCTCCCGCCTATTTGGGCCTTGTAACCAATGGCCGCGCCAAAAATTGCGAACCGCGAAAAACCCGCCAAGTCCGCTGGTTTCCGCTAGATCAACTTCCACCGAATCTCACCATGACCGCCCGCAACGCCATCAACGCCTACATCCGGAAGTTTCCCGCCGCAGTGGCTGAATAGAGAAACAGGTTGTCATCCCGAGCGAAGCGAGGGATCTGCTTTTCTCCGCCGCCCCTCGCAACAGCAACTAACCACCGAGAACTGACAATCCTGCTCTGCTATAATCTTCATTCCGTTATGGCGAAGACCACTCCAGTGGAGACCTCTCTCCCGCCGGAAGTCCTGGCGAAATACGAGCCCGTCGTCGGTCTGGAAGTCCACGTCCAGCTCCTCACCCGCACCAAAATCTTCTGCGGCTGCTCCACCCGCTTCGGCGATCCGCCCAATACCAACGTCTGCCCGATCTGCCTCGGCCTGCCCGGCAGTCTTCCCGTCCTCAACAAGCGCGCCGTCGAAATGGCCATGCGCGCGGCGCTTGCTCTGAACTGCGCCGTCCACGACCATTCCCGCTTCGCCCGCAAAAACTATTTCTACCCCGACCTCCCCAAGGGCTACCAAATCTCCCAATACGAATTGCCCCTGGCCACCGGCGGCTGGCTCGAAGTCGAAGTCGCCGGCGCCAAAAAACGCATCGGCATCACCCGCCTCCATCTCGAAGAAGACGCCGCCAAAAATCTTCACGAAGGCTTCTCGCAATCCGCCGCCAAGGCCTACATCGACTACAACCGCTGCGGCACTGCGCTCAGCGAAATCGTCTCCGAGCCGGACATGCGCACGCCCGAGGAGGCCTACGCCTACCTCACCGCCCTCCGCCAGATCCTGCTCTACACCGGCGTCAGCGACGTCAACATGGAGGAAGGCTCGCTCCGCTGCGACGCCAACGTCAGTGTCCGCCTCCGCGGCGCCAAAGAATTCGGCACCAAGGTCGAAGTAAAAAATCTCAACTCTTTCCGCTTTCTCCAAAAAGCCCTCGAATTTGAAATCGAGCGGCACATCGTCGTCCTCGAATCCGGCAGCCGCCTCGCGCAAGAAACCCGCCTCTGGAATCAAGCCGAAAGCCACACCGTCTCCATGCGCTCGAAAGAAAAAGCCCACGACTACCGCTATTTCCCCGAGCCCGACCTCCTCCCCATCCACGTCAGTGCCGCCTGGCGCGAAGAAGTCCGCCGCACCCTCCCCGAACTCCCCGAAGCCAAGCGCACGCGCTTCGTCACCGCCTACAGCATCACGCCCTACGACGCCGAAGTCCTCACCAGTACGCAAGCACTCGCTGACTATTTCGAAGCAGCAGTGAAAGCGGGCGCCCCCGGTAAAACTGCCGCCAACTGGATGCAAACCGAACTCCTCCGCGCCCTGAAAGATTCCGGCAAGGAAATCGGCGCCAGCCCCGTCTCGCCAGCCGCCCTCGCTGAATTGGTGAAGCTAGTCGAAATGGGCAAGATCACTGGCGCCGTAGCCAAAAAAGTCTTCGCCACCATGTTCGAATCCGGCCGCACCGCCGCCGAAATCGTAGCCGCCGAGGGCCTAGCCGCACAGGTAAGCGACACCGCCATCGAACAAGCCGCCCGCGAAGTCATCGCGAAAAATCCCGAAAACGTAGCCAAGTTCAAATCCGGCAACGAAGGCGTCTTCAAATTCTTCGTAGGCCAGGTCATGAAAGCCACCCGCGGCCAAGCCAACCCCCAAGCCGTCAACGACATCTTGCGAAAGCTGCTCTCCTGAATCTTCATTTTCTGTTTCACTTCTCATGAATACCCTACAAGTCGTATTCTTAAGCGATGCGACTCACCACCACCCTCGGCGCTGTACTTCTTATCGTTTTGGTGAATTTGGGACAATCATCGCCTGACACACGCCGAGTTGCGCGAGATGAATGCATCGCTTCGCTTTCAGGGTTTCCGAAGGATGCCTCTCTGCCCCCAAAACCACCGTATCCTATCGACATGGCGGGCGTCACGCTGGAGTATTTTGCGTCCGGTTGTTACGGAAAGTGTCCTGCATTCACTCTTACGATTAGCAAAGATGTTGCTCACTTTGAGGGACACGCGTTTGTACGAGCCAAGGGGAAGAGGACTTCGAAACTGAGCCAGCAGCAGTTCGAGACATTCCTGCACGCCTGGTATGATGGGAACTTCTACGCTATGCGCGATAACTATTGCGATGTTCGTTGTCCCGACGGCACTGTGATTATTGTGACCGACATTCCCGAGTCATCCATAACGCTGATTACGCCCACTTCCACAAAACGTGTTTATGAATGTTTTTCAACAGTGGACAATCGGCCGCAGACTCCGAAACCTCCGGAGCAGTATTTCGAGTTGTCGCGCCACTTGCGGGCATTTGCGAAAGCGCAACACTGGCTGTAGTGTCATAGGCTTCTGACATCTGACGCGAGGATCTCCCCATGCTAAAAATCGGTGCCAAAGCCCCTGCCTTCCGCCTGCAATCCGACGACGGCCAACCCGTCGCCCTCAAGGACTTCGCCGGCCGGCAAGTCCTCCTCTTCCTCTACCCCAAAGCCAACACTTCCGGTTGAACGATAGAAGCGTCCGAGTTTCGCGACGCAAAAGAAGACTTCGACAAGCTAGGTGTAGCCATCCTCGGCATGAGCGCCGACCCCGTCAAAGCCCAAGCCTCCTTCAAAGCCAAGCTAAATCTCAATTTCCCCCTGCTCAGCGACACCACCCACAAAACCATCCAAAAATTCGGCGCCTGGCAGAAAAAACAATTCATGGGCCGCACCTTCATGGGCATCATCCGCAGCTCTTTCTTAATCGGTGAAACCGGCAAAATCGAACACGTCTGGCCCCTGGTCAAAGCCAAAGGCCACGCCTCCGATGTTCTCCGTGTCATCTCCAAGAGCTAGGCCTTGCACGCGTTCTGCGACCACTCCTATCGTGATATGGCATAACGGAGGGACATGATCACGCCCATCCACACTCAGTCAAACTTTTCCTTGACTTTTTCTAACTGGAGAGTATAATAAGTAGTGAGTTACTCCATGTCCACGCGGGCGCATCGAAGCTGGTTTTCCTTTCTGACTCGCGCATCTCGGGTTAAGTCTCGCAGGACCAGCTGTATGCGGACTCTTTTCGCGATTGGCGAAAGAAGAGAAAGTGTAAGTTCTTTCGATTCAAAGCCTTCCACACTCCTGAAATGCAAGAGCGAGGTCCAAGTTCTTTGGAATCACGAGCTTCCGCACTCTTTTGCAAAACAGGGGGGTGTGGGGGTGGGCAACTCCGATAAGCCTGAAGGACCACTTGAAGAATCCGGCCAAGTTATACAGGGCAAGGAGCTTGCATCGCAACTTGGCCGAATTCCTGAACTTCTGCTAGTTGATCGTTACAGCCGCTCTAGTGGTGAACGCAAGCCGCGTCTCCGCGGGAAACTCGATGTCTTTCTTCCCCGTCGCCGCCGCTCCGGCGGTTCCGGCTCCAGCTCCAGCTGCCGCACCGATCGCTGCGCCCTTGCCGCCGCCAGCCAGCGCTCCAATCACCGCGCCGCCAGCTGCCCCGCCGCCGATGAACCCGGCATCTCGTTTGCCCTTGCCGCCCAGCGTTCTTCCGGCGGAACTTGTTGCAATCGTATAGGTCTTGCCGCCCACGGTCACCGTGCGCAACCGCAGGTACAATTTTGCCGGCGTGGAAAGGCGGCCCGAAGCCTGCACGCTGCTCACCGTCAGCTTGACCGACGATCCCTTGGGAATCACCACTTTGCCGTCGGCTATCACACCATGCGCGACTGAACCTGTCACCGTCTCCCCGGCTTTGGCTGTCTTGGAGCTCACCGATTGGTCGGTCACCACCGTAATCTTCACTCCTGCTGGAATCGTGCCGCCGGCCTGCGCCAGCGCGGGCATGACCAGTGCCAACGTAAGAAAAGCGGCCATTGTAGGAATTCGAGAATTCATCTTCGTCCCTCCGTCTTGGATTGGGGCTGTAGGAAAAGTCTAACAAAAGAAACTCGCGAGGGCGAAACGGCGGCGCAGCAACGCCGCTAGAAGTGAAACACCAACTCTTCTGAGTCCGACGATTTCGGCTCGATGTACAGATTATCGATCAGCCGAGTTCTGCCGATGAAGACCGCTAACAGCACATAGCAAGACTTGCTCACCCGCACGACCGGCTCGAATGTTTGGGCATCCACGATCTCCGCATAATCCAACCGCGCATGCCGTTCCGCTCCGAGCGTGCGGTGCAGCACGCCTTGCAAGTGCAGGGCATCGCGCAGTCCAGCCGCCGCGAGTTCGTTTCTCACCGCGTCCAGCGCGCGATACAAAACCGTCGCCGCCTGGCGTTCGTCCGCGTTCAAATAAACGTTCCGCGAGGAAAGCGCCAGGCCGTCCGGCTCGCGCACTGGCGGGCAAACAACGATTTCCGTATCCAGATTCAAGTCGCGCACCATCTGTGAGATCACCCGCGATTGTTGCGCATCCTTGCGGCCGAAGTACGCAAAATTCGGCTGCACAATCTGCAAGAGTTTCATCACTACGGTTGCGACGCCGCGAAAGTGCCCGGGCCGCGAGCGCCCCTCGAGTTTGTCGCTCAGGCCATCGACATTAACGTAGGTCGCAAATCCATTCGGATAAATCTCCGGAGGTTCCGGCGCAAAAAGAAAATCCACTCCCGCCCGCTCCAGTTTTTCGCTGTCGCTCTCAAACGTCCGCGGATATTTCGAAAAATCCTCGTTTGGCCCGAACTGCTTCGGGTTCACAAAAATGGAAGCAATCACCGGCGAACAGTCCCGCCGCGCCCGCTCGATCAGCGACAAATGCCCCGCGTGCAGTGCGCCCATCGTCGGCACCAGCCCGATGACGCGGCTCTCCGCCCGCGCCTGCCGCGCCTGTTCTTTCATCCACGCAATCGTTCGGATGGTTTCCACGGGAAAGGGATGGATGCCTGAAGTTACGCGCCCGTCGCGACCGAGCGTTCGCGATAGAAGTGCATCAGGTCCATCAAAATCGGCTGCGCGCCAAGCTGTCGCAGCAAGGTCGTGACCTGCCCGCGGTGATAGCTCCCGTGATTCACCAGGTGCTGCATCGATTGCCAGAGAGGATTGCTGTAAACGCCAAACTTCAGAGTCTTATACTCAAAAATGCGGTCCAGGTCCGATTGCGTCAGCCCGCGTACAAAACCAAGCAGCCGCGCCTCGTGTTCGCTCCAGCGTTCCCGCAAACTCGCCACGTCTTGGAACTGCGTCGTATCCGGAAGCGAAGCCGGCGAACGCCCCTGAAAGCGCTCCAGCCAGATCCACTCAGCGCCGAAAATGTGCCCGAGCGTGTCGCGCACCGAACCAAAGCTCGAACCCATCGGCTGAACGAACTTCTCCGTCGTGAGCGCACAGGCCGCTTCCAGCGACCGATGATTAGCCCACGCATTGTAGTCGTACAGCATGCGCATTTCTTGGGGCGTCATCTTCCCCTCCCCTTGCAAGGTAACATTTCGGTTGTCATTCCGTGCGAAAGCGCGGTTTTTGCGCTCTGCAAGCGTTTGCGGAGCGAGGAATCCGCTTTTGACTTTTATCTCGCTTTCTACCAATCGCCGTCAATATTAACCGGCGCCTCTTTCTGCTCCATCGCCATCCGCGCCGCGTGATAGGACTCTCCATCCGAAGGAAATCCGCCCTCGCGTACGTCATCGCAATATTCGCGCACGGCTTTGAAAATGATCTCTCCGACATTCGCATACTGGCGGGCGAATTTCGGCGTCTGCCCAAACGTTAACCCCAGCAAATCGTGAACGACGAGAATCTGCCCGTCGCAGTCCGGGCCCGCGCCGATGCCGATGGTCGGGATGCGCAGTTCACGCGTAATCTGCGCCGCCAGCTCGCGAGGCACCGCCTCCAGCACCACCGCAAAAGCCCCCGCCGCTTCGACCGCCCGCGCATCGCGAATCAACTGCTCCGCCGCATCCGCCGTTTTTCCTTGCACGCGGTATCCGCCCAGCGCGTTCAGCGATTGCGGGGTCAAGCCCACGTGCCCCATCACCGGAATCTCCGCTTCCGTCAGCCGTGAAATCAATTCCAAACGGCGCTCTCCGCCTTCCACCTTCACGGCTTCGGCCCCGGCTTCTTTCACAAAGCGCATGGCGTTGTGCAGCGACTCACCCAAGTCGGCGTGATAGCTGCCGTAAGGCATGTCCGCAACGAGCAGTGCGCGGCGTGTGCCGCGCCGCACCGCGCGAGTATGGTGCAGCATTTCCTCGATGGTGACGGACAGTGTGTTCTCATGCCCCAGCACAACCATGCCGAGCGAATCGCCGACAAGTATCACGTCCACGCCAGCTTCGTCGAGCAAGCGCGCCGTCGGATAGTCGTAGGCCGTCAAACAGGTGATTTTCTGGAAGTTGGAGCGGGAACCCGCAGCCTGGGTCTTGCGCTGCAGGAGATCGGGCACGGTGACTTTTCCGTTCCCGCTATTCTGGACAACGCTCATGCTGGCCTCCGGTGCCGTTCCCTTGCGTGCGAGATACAGCCCTGTACCTTAGATGAAGAAAGAATAGCAAAATCGAATGTGATTCACCACAATTTTCAATGCACGTTGATTTGGCGATTTGGAGAGCGCGCTCTAAAATTCGATTTCGTAGATTCCCTGGGACAGCTTGAAGTGCACAATGAAGCGATCGAAAAATCCTGATTGGCCCAGTAGGCCAATACCAATAGGGTCAAGACCAGTAGTGAATCCCGCATAGACGTGGAATTGGATCACCCCCTGAAGATCTATGTCTATGTCCGCGAAATGGGTGGGTACGTTGGTACTGCCTACACCAATGGTCATTTCTAGCGGCGCTGCGAGCGGATTCAAGCCCAACGGCTGCATGAAGGAGCGCGGAAAAACGCAATGGTCCGCCCCGGAATCCACGATTGCATAGCAAGAAAGGTGATTCTGGCCAGATCGCAGTTTCAAACGCAATACAGGACGGGAAGCGATCCTTCCGGCTGAAAACGCCGGACTCGGTGGGACTGGTGTTCTGGTATACGGGACTGGATAGATCGCCACTTCGGTCTTACACCAGAAGCGTGGGCGCTTCCGCTTCCGGAACTCGAATCACAACAGGCTCTGTCTCTCCCGCTTTCTTAGCCTTGTCGAGCGCTTCCTGCAACTCGGCGCCGTAGGCAACAACCCGCTCCTCGTCTTTGGACAAAGCAACCCACGCTCCCTTAGGGATGCCGGTAAGCAATTTTGAGATGTCTTTTGCAGCCAGCACTGGGCACCCCTAATCGACCGAAACCCTGCTGCGCAGGCAGAGCTTATCAATTTCAAGTGTAGCAAGAAGTCAGCAGAGGAACACTTCTAATTTTTTTTTGCTTGGGCGCGTCCTTTCCACTGGCCGCCGTGGCCGAGCCAGTAGCGCAGGGCGGAAAGAAGCGTCGCGTAGCCGTAGAAGATAGCTGCGGCCGGCA
>Ga0210405_10000950_pt1 | contig 35345 bp, 32 predicted proteins | sample IncBWH11MmetaG_FD_155492 | JGI IMG/M metagenome (GOLD analysis project Ga0210405, IMG submission 155492) | Forest soil microbial communities from Barre Woods Harvard Forest LTER site, Petersham, Massachusetts, United States - Inc-BW-H-11-M | ecosystem: Environmental > Terrestrial > Soil >... | reverse complement strand
GTCGACATTCCGATGCAGCCGGAATTGAACCAGGCGGCGCATTCCCGCCGCGCCGGTATCCTGCTCGTTAGCGGCGCGCTGGGCTACATCGCCACTTTCGGATTGATCGCCGGCATCCAGGCGGATCACGACATCTGGACGGTTGCTGCGTTCGGCATCATTCCTCTCGCCCTTGGCATCGGCTATTTTGTCGACTGGTCGTTCATCCGCCGCGACGCCCGCACGTAAGTACAAGATAGCCAGCCGCCGCTCCAAAGAAAAGAGGCCGATCGGCCCTTGCGTTGCTTGTGAAGGGCCGACCTTCATTTCATCTGATTTCGAGAGGTGTAAACGCATCTCCCTTTTTCACCGCCAGGCGGATGGGACGTGGCGGCCCCTTTTTTGGGACGGTCACCTCGATCCATAATTCTTCGCCGGCCTTGCGCCACGAAGGATCGACCGCGTGTTCCGGCAAAAAGAAATCCACGGGTTCGCTGAGGACCGTTACCACTTCTCCCGTGCGCGTCTTCCATCGCGTCACTCGCAATCCTGTGGGCGTGGGAGCGGGACTCGCTACGAGGCGCCCGTTCTCCGCCCGCAAATATACGTCCTTTTGCTCGCCCCAAAAATTGAATTGATTGGCTTTTGGCGGCTCGGAATTTTCGTACACGCGATCCGCATCGACGCGCAATTGCACGCTCAAATATCGGCCGCGAATCGGCAGATTGGGATCATACACCGCCGTCCTCGCCCAAACGCGCGGAAAGCGCGCGCGATCGATGGCGTATTTCGCCGCCAGGCTGGCGACAATCGCCAACTGCAGCACCGCCAGGATGATTCCCTTTCGAGATGCGCTCATTGCGTTCCTCCCGTGACTCGCGCGACTAGTTGCCGCCGCGTCCGCTCCAGTACCCATCCGCCGAACAAGAACAACACTCCCAGCCCGATCAGGCTCGCGGAACGGCCCAGCTTATCCATCACGTCCGAGAAATAGAAAATGATCACCGTGAGCGCAAACCCAGCGACTCCCAGGTTGATGCGCTCGCGCCTCCGCTCAAGCAATCCCCAGCCCACCATCGCGAGCGCTCCAACTCCGGCCCAAAAATACGGGCCAAGCGAATCCCACGCATAGATTGTTAGCTTTCCATCTGTGTCGCTATGCGGCGCGCGGAATGTTGCGATCACCAGAACCCAGATCGCGGCGACCGCGTTTGTCCATGCCGCGCTTTTGCGCAGCACGAAGGCCAGCGCCAGCGGCGCACAGATGGCGATCGCCCAGCCGCTGATGCGCAACGTCATTGAAATGCCCGGCCGATTTTGCCAACCCCACCATCCCCAGTTTTCGCGCCCTTCGGTGAAAGCAAATACGCCGAGGGGCAACAGGGCGATGCCGCCAATCCACGCCAGCGCCCGCCGCGCCGCGGAATCTTCCGCGCTCGTTCTGGCGCACAAGTAGGTAATCGCCGTCAGCAGCAGTCCTTCGGCCAGCAATCGGTTGCTCACGGCAAAACCCTCGGTGCGCACTTCCCACTCTCCGGCCAGCCACGCAGGGACGAGCAGCGCCAGCAATGCTGCTTGCGCCCAATGCCGCAAAAGAAGCCACCCGGCAAGCGCGCCGATGGCCCACATCAGAATCCCCGTTGGCCAATGCTCCTGCAGATTGAAAATTTGCGCCGTCAGAAAAATTCCCGCGCCAACGCAAATCGTTCCGATCGCATAGAACGTCGTTGACAGCGCGGGGAACCGCTCCTGTGTCAGGGCCCCCGCGATGGGAAACAATGCCACAAGGAACATCACCAGCGTGAAACGCCAGCCCGGCGAGAGTTCATCCCAATGCGCGGCCACGAACAGCAGGACACCGGCGCAAAGAAGCACTCCACCCAGCGCTACCGCGAGCAACACCGGCCATCGCAAACGCTCGCTCGATCCTTGCGACTCCTCGAAAGTTCGAATGCGCGCCGCCGTGCTTGCGTCAACAACGCCTGCGGAAATCCAGCGATCGAGCCGTTTATCAATGGGATTTGCCACTTGGAGTCCTCCGCTTCAGCTGCTCCTGCCAAAACAGTACCAAGCCGCAGTTTTGGTTAGAAGGAAATTGGGCTCATCATACTGCGCACGCCCGCTCACGGAGTACGCTTCTGGTCCACAACAAGCACGCCGGCTTCGGCGTAATCCGTCGAAGGCACATCGTGAAACGAAACGTGAGTATTTTCGCGTTTGGCCTTGCCGTCTTCGATCAGCACGTTGGTGACGCGCTCCGCGATTTTCCGTTTTTGCTCCGGCGTCCGGCCCTCCACCCAGGTGATTTGCACGTTGCGGCATCTTCCCTCCTCCTTAGAACGAGCGATCCCCGAATTCTTGCATGCAAAACGAAGGCATTCTATCTGTCCCCGAGGTTCCCGCAAAGCCCGCCGCGTCCCTGTGCTAGAATTGCCTACCCATGCATCCGGCGATTCCTCACCTGATTGAGCTGCAGCGCGTTGACCACCAGATTGCCGTCCTGCGCGCGGAACTGGAAGCATTTCCGAAACGTATCCGCGATGCGGAAGCCACACTTGGCAGCGCTCGCGCCGATGTCGCCTCCGCGAAAGAAGTGCACGCCCAGGTCATCGCGGAACGCAAGAAGTTCGAATTCGACGCCCAGCAGTGGAAAGACCGCGCGCGCAAATACCGCGACCAGAGCGGCGCGGTAAAAACCAACGAAGCCTACAAAGCGTTGCAGCATGAAATCACCAACGCCGAAGCCGAAGTCGCCAAAGCCGATGACCGCCAGCTCGAAGTGATGATGGCCGCGGAGGAAGTCGAACGCCGCGTGGAAATCGCGGAGTCCCGCCTGAGGGAAGCCGAACAGGCCGTCGCCGCGGAACGGAAAGAAATTCAGGCGCAAGGGACGGAAAAAAAGAAACAGCTCGAAGCCGCCACCGCGGAGCACGAAAAAATCATCGCTCCCGTGCCGGAAGATTTGCGCGAGCTTTACGCGCGCATCGCCAAGCGCCACAACGGCACGGCCATGGCCGAAGCCCGCGACGGGCAGTGCCGCGGTTGCGGCATGCGCGTCCTGCCGCATATTCTCCAGGAATTGCGCACGGAGACCAACGAAGAAGTTTTCCGCTGCGAAAGTTGCGGCCTCATCCTGTACACACTCGAACCCATTCCCATCGCGAATCCTGCAGCTGGTTCGGCAAACTCAACTTCGGCGGCTTCGACACATTCCTGATGCCGAAACGCCCGCCAACTCCCCGCGGAAAAGATTTGTTCGGCGAAGCTCCCCCGCAGCCAAAGCCCGCTGCCGCCGCGTATCGCGCGAACATTGACGGCGGCTCGCGCGGAAATCCCGGCCCCGCCGCTTACGGCGTGGTTATCCGCGACGGGCGCGGCGAAATCGCCGCCAAGCTGAAGAAATACATCGGCCGCGCGACCAACAACGTCGCCGAGTATTACGGACTGATCGCCGCGCTGGACTATGCGGAATCGCATGGCGTGCGCGCGATTCGCATCGAGAGCGATTCCGAGCTTCTGGTGAAACAAATGCGCGGGCAGTACAAAGTGAAGAGCGAGGATCTGCGCCCGCTTTTCGAGCGCGCCCAGAAAATGTCCAAGACCTTCGATTCCTTCCGCATCGAGCACGTTTACCGCGAGCAGAACCGCGAAGCCGACGCGCTCGCCAACGAAGCGCTGGATGAAACGGAAAGCAAGACTTCCGGAACCCCGCCGGCAAAGAGGGCCGAAGCAGCCAGTGCAAAGTCCGCGCCGCCCGCCGCAAAAACGGAGCCGACGAGTTCCAAACCGGAGCCGCGAAAGATACAAGCGCGGTTCCGCGGGGGCGTTCTATATTTGCTGGAAGATGTGGAGTTGCCGGACGGCATGGTCGTCGATGTTTCGATTCACTTACGCCCCAAACCTCCAGCTTAGTCCCTGTGTTCTGCGTACTTCTGCAACTTCTGAACTCATTTCAGTACATAACTCCGGTAAAGAGTGTCGCGCTGGGCGGGAATGAATCCGGCGTCGGAAATGACGCGGCGGAGTTCGCTTTCGTTGGTGCGGTTTTTCACGCCGGCGGCGAAGACTACGTTTTCTTCGATGAGGATGCTGCCGACGTCGTCGGCGCCGAATTGCAAACCGATCTGGCAGACTTTGATTCCCGGGGTGAGCCAGCTCGATTGGATGTGGTCGATGTTGTCAAGATACAGGCGGCTGACGGCTAGAGTCTTCAGATAATCGACGGCGGTGGCTTCCTGGACTTTTTTTCCAAGAGCCGTATTTTCGGCCGCGAACATCCACGGAATGAACGCAGTGAATCCACCGGTGTCTTCCTGGATGCGACGCAGCCTTTCCAGATGGTTGACGCGATGGTGCAACTCCTCGCCGCAGCCGAACATCATGGTGGCGGTGGTGCGCAGTCCCAGCGAATGGGCCACGCGGTGCATTTCTTCCCAGTCGTCGCTCGTGCACTTCAGCCGCGCAATTTTCGCGCGGACTTCATCGTCGAGAATTTCCGCGCCTCCGCCGGGGATGGATTGTAGCCCGGCGTCCATCAGGCGCTGAATCGTTTCGCGGATGCTGATTTCACTGACTTCCGCGATGCACAGAATTTCGGGCGCCGAGAAGCAGTGCAAATGCACTTGCGGATAGCGGGCTTTCAGTGAGCGCAATAAATTTTCGTAATAGCCGATTTGTAAGTCGGGGTGCAGCCCGCCCTGTAACAAAATTCCGGTGCCGCCGAGTTCCAGCATTTCGTCGATTTTCTTGTAGATTTCCTCGAACGACAGGATGTAGCCGTCCTTGGCGCCGAGCGGGCGGTAAAACGCGCAGAAGGAGCAATACTCGGTGCAGAAATTGGTGTAGTTGATGTTGCGGTCGATCTGGTAAGTGACGACGCGAGGGTCGTTTTTCTTCAGGCGCATTTGGTGCGCGGCCATGCCGAGGCCGACGAGATCGTCGGATTCGAGCATTTCGAGAGCTTGTTGTTTTGTCAGTCCCAAGGTTTTTCCTTATCAGGTTTCCGCATCAATTGTAACCAGCGCCATGCCAAACTCGAAAAAAACTGGCGGCCCGCCTCGGAAGGCGGCCCCTACAACTTCACTGCTTCCGCTTTCGCTGCGGCGTATTCGAGCGGTTTCGCTTGCGGAATCAGGCCGAGTTTCGCGGCACTGGTGAAATACGATTCCAGACCACGGCGATTTTCCTCATCCAGCGAAAAGTCGATGTTGTGACGCAGATAGGATTCCAGCGTGCGCTGTGGCAATTCCAGTTCGCGTGCGGCGTCGAAGCAGATTTCCGGCATACGCGACAAACCGAAATCGCGGGAGGCGAGGAAATCCGCAGTCACTTCGGGAGTGGCAATGCTTCGCCGGGCCGCCCAGAACGCCAGGACGGCAGGCAATCCCGTCAACCTCCGCCATTCGCCCACCACGTCATGTACGTAGAGCAATTCTGAGCCAGCAATCCCGAGTGTAGCCGCCTCGCAAACGGTTTGGCCTTCCGCGCCGCGCCAACCATCCTTTTCGATTCCCACCGCGATACGCAAAGCCGGATCGCCAATCAACAGTGCCGCGTCTGCTCGCTCTAACATGGCGTTTAAGTTCGGCGGCGCTTCAAAGAACTCCGGCGCGATCTTCCACTTTTCGGCACACAGAATGCGCGTCAGGGCCTGCGTGCTACGCGAACTGGCGTCCAGAGCGAAGCTCTTCGCCTGCTCGATGGGCTTCTTGGCGATGATGAGCAGGCTGCGGACCTGCTTTTTCGAGGCAATGGCCATGTCCGGCAGGATCACCAGATCATCGATACGCTGGTATTCGATGGCCGGGATGATGGCGACATCCGCACGGCCGGAGCGCAAATCATCGGCGCACTGGGAGGGCACGGTGAAAGACAAGTCGTACTTGCCGCGGAGGGGGCCGTTGGTGAAGCCCCATACGAGCGGCGCGGTGTTCAGGTATTGCACGATGGAGATGCGGAGTTTGGTCACGGTTCGCGGCTCACGTTTCGCTTCCAGTATAACAAGGCAGTCTTCCGGGGCAGCAACCTTCTGCCGGTAGGAATCCTCCGGCGAATTTGGAGAATTGGAAGAGGTTGAAATCTGAAAGAGAAGCCCCCCTCCCCCCACCTTTTTTGTAAAGATTGCAGCGCATAGGTTTAGTGGGTGGGGGTCGGCAAAAAGATTGGGAGCAAAGGACTTAGCGCACATGAGGAGGGAACGGAAGCAAGGCGTGGTGGTGGCAGAATTCGAGAAGTAGGATGGTGGGGGTTACCGAAGTATCTGTCAGTGGGGGGCGATGGCGGGAAGTGGCGATAAGTCGCGTTGATTGTTGTTATTGCGGGCGACGGCGAGAGGAATGGGGTCAGAGCGGTTATTCGCGGTATTTGTCAGTTTCGCGCGCGGGGTGCGTTGGAAGGAGATTGATAATAAAGGCGCTTAGGTCAGCAGGCTTGGAATTCCAACGCGCATCACGGCGGGTAGTGCCCGAAAGTCTCGCATCCCTTGGGAAACAAAGGCGTTATCCAACGTGCATGCCGCTGTAGCCCCCAAATCCAACGCGCATCCAACGTGCATCGCGAGGGGGATGAAAACATCGCCATTTCAGCCAGGCCCACCGTGCGCGGGCGCCCGCTTCTATTTTTGTGGGTTAAGGAATGAAGTCAGGGAGTCGAAGTCGACTCGATACCACCCGCGCCGCGAGATGCGCCACGCCTTGATCGCGCCCTGTTCAATCAATCGCAATACAGTGTCCGGCGAGACACCGGCGCTCCGCGCGGCCACGCTAACGCTCACTGTCTTTGCCATGCCGTACCCGAGCACGATCCGATCGCGTTCCTTTTCCTTCGCTTCGCGGGGGATCACCCGGTCGTGCTCCAGGGAAATATCCGCTTCCGCCGAAAGTGGCCGACCCGCGAAACACTCTCGACATAAGTTCGCGCGGAACTCCGGCACAAAACGCCTGCGCCGCGCCCAGTGGGCCTCGCATGCGCCGCTCGGGCACGGTGCCAGCGCCGCCGCGGGGTCATTCTGAATCTGCGATTCTTGCGCCGCAGTCTTCGCAATGGGCGCGCGAGAGTTCATCGGCGAGCCTCACGCCTGAGCGTCCAGACTTGTAAAAAGATGAAATATGCGTGAGCTGGTTCGCGCTCTTCAGACAGGCGCGCCACGCAGGAAGTTTTTATGGTTGCGCGCGGCGTATCAGGTAACGCTCCAGGGGAGCCGCGCTCGATGTTCCACCATCCGCGTGGCAACGAAGGCTGCGCCGCGCTTCGATCGCGCCTTCTTCGATCCAGCGCAGCACCGTATCTCGCGAGCACTTCGCGATCCGCGCCGCCACGCTAAACACTCACTGTCCCTATCGTTCCGGATCGCGCCGCCGCGGGCTGCTTGGCAATGGCCGCGGGAGAGTTCACCGACGATCCTCGCGAGTGGCCGCGGAGCTCTTCCAGACCTCTAGGATAAAATGGGGATGCGAGTCAGTTCGGGGCAAATCATTCGGGAGGCAGAGCATTTTGAAACACCTGCTCTGACCGCAGTATAGCATGGGGTGTCCGGGGGCGACCCTCGATGAAGCGCCGCGCTCGCCAAAAGCCGTGTGGAGTTTGCGGTGTTCTATTTCGTGGAAGCGGGCCGCGGCGTTTCCCTTCCAAGCGATCGAAGCGCAGAAGTCCTGGCTTCTCGTTCTTTTCGCGGGCAGTCTGCGTGGTACGCAGTGGCGCTCGTCGGGCCGACGATCCGGCAAAGCTGTATCTGTCCGAAATATCGGCCGACCGCCTCGCAAACCTTCTTCTCGTCGGGCCGAACGGCTGCTCTCTGTAGTTTCTGAAAGAGGCGCTCAGCCTCCAACTTTGCGGACTCGAAGATCGCGTCCGACATACCGGTTTCTCCCCACAGACGATCGACAGCGTCGAACGTGTCCTCCGCAAGACTTCTGAACTTCGGAGACAGCGAAACTTTGGCGGTCTTCTCTGATTTCGCCCCGGCATCGGTCGCGGTCTGAGCCGAGAACGCGCTGCCAGCGAGAGCTAGCCACACAGAAAGAACAAAAGTGAATTTCATTTAGCTTCCTTCCTTCGCGAGACAATCACTGTACCACCCGATGCATGAGCCGCGCAGCCTTCCAGGGGAAAACCCTGCGAACTCCGCAGTCCCCTCCCCCGCCCCCGTCAGCCCCCGTCGAGCGCCGATTCAGCGCCCGCGAAATCACAATCTTGCAGGTCTCCCCCGGAGATGAAGTCGACTCGGTCCTCGCGTCCTTGTTCGTCCCACAGCTCGCAGAGTCCGAGTTGCGTCAAGCACTCATCGGCGTCTTTCATCGCGCGCATCACTCCATTGAACTTCGGATTTCCTTTCAGACGCAGCGCATGATCGAGCAAACACTCTTCGAGGGTGTGGAAATTCCCGTGGGGTACGCCGAAACAGTTGAAGAGTTCATCGCCGAGCGAGGAATGTTTCGCAAACCACCCTTCGGCGACGAGGACGCTGACGCGAATGCCCGTGGCGCGTTCGGCTACCTTCGCTGGGAGCATCCAGCGGCAAAGAAAGGCCGTGCTGGCGAGGGCGTTTATAGTGTTAGCCGGAAGGAGATGGCGCAGGAAGCAAACGTCCAACAGTTCCGAATCGATCTTGTCCCCGAACGCGGCCTTCATGCCATTCATCACCACGTAGTCGATCGAATCGAGCTTCACGCTTTTAGGTCCGCCGCCCTCGGCGACGATCTGCGCGTGCGATTTCAGGACAGTAATTCCCGCCCCCCGTTTTTTGCCTGGGCTCGCGGCCCCCGGAGACTCTTGAAAGTTATTTTTCATAGTGGTCCCTTCCACAAATCAGAAGAACGATTCAAGCGGCGCGGCGCAGCAAACTCTTCAAACACCAAATTATTTTGTTCGCGTCCGCCAGCGTGCGGATCACCCCGCTTCGTACCGGCGATTTTCTCGATTTCAGAAAAGCATCGAGGCGCTCGCGCGTCCAACCGAGCTGCGCGAGCAAACGGTCCAGCAGCTCCAAGGTTGGCGCGTCCACCAGGTGGATTTCGGTCGAGGTCTCGTTGCGCCGTCCCGAAGTCCCGTAGGCGTGCGCCAAATCGCGGGCCGGCCGCCGCTGGCGGGGCCGCTTGGCCGGATTGACTTCCTGGCCGAGCGCTTTCTTCATAAGCTCGATCAACTGCGCGGCTTCGTCCGGTCGCAGTTCGTTGAACGAAGAGAGTTCACGTCCGACGATCCCTGAAGCCCAAGCGAGCCGCGCGCTGCGCGCACCGTCGCTGCCAGCGTCGCCGTTCGAGGCATCCAGGAAGCGCGGCGCGTATAGATGAAAGAGTGAATGCAGCGCCCGTAGCTGCGACGGCCATGGATTTCCTGGCCTTTTCAGCCAAGGCTTCTTTACAGCCATGTCTCTTCCCTTCTCTCCTCGCGGCCTCACGTCACACTCTCCGCCAGCATCGACTTCACGTTCTTCTTCTGCTGCCGGATGAATTCGAGCAATCGCCGGCTGGAGTAGTAAGTTCGCAGCGTCGGCTTTCCACCTGGTCCGATGAAGTAGGGATCGTCGACGGAGCAGCGTTCGAGAAGGGTCTTTTGCGTCCCTTCGGAAAGTTTGGCGGGCTTGCCGTTCCCCAGCGCGCGCGCCGCGAGGGTCAGAATTTCCGTTTTGGTCATGCCTTCGAGCTGGATGCGATATGGAAAACGCGAAAGCATCTGCTCCATGCGCGCACGGCGAGAGGGATGAAGGAACTGCTGGAGCAGGCCGTGACTGCCGGCGAGGATGATGCCGCAGCCGGGGCGCCCTTCGCGGCCAGTCAGATCGTGAATCTGGCGCACCGCTTCAAGCGCGTCCATATCCATGTGCTGCGCCTCGTCGAGGATGAGCGCGGGGAGTTTCGCGCTGGCGCGAAGGGCGGTCAACACCGCGTAGCGGCAACCCCATCGCAAACTGGAACGCATCGCAATGGCCGCCGCCTCGGCAATGCCGCGGTAAAGATGTGCTTCCGTACACCGCGGACCGCAATAAACGTAGATGACCGGTTTACCCGCTGCTCGAAATTTTGCGGCGGTTCTTTCCAGGGCGTAGGTTTTCTCGCAGGATGGCGCCCCGTATATGATGGCGTTGGCGCCTTCGAGGGCTCCTTCCACTCGTTCTTCCACAAGTCCTAAGCTCTTAGTCCGCACCATTTCCATTTCAGTCCTCCAGTTTCACGCCGCTCATAAAATCCGGCTCTTCGGCTACTGCGTCCGAAACGAAAGCAGGCTGAGCAGCGCGTTTTGCCCGAGCAGGCGCAGCTTCGCCGCGAGCGCCTGGCGCCGCGGCCGACAGCAGACGGCCGTCCGTTCCCGTGCGGGCGAGCGTGCGGTCGACCAGCCCTTCGCTTTCCGTCCTCCAGCCTTGGCCCGCGCCAAATGCCGCAATCGCCGCCAAGCCTTCGACGTAGTTGCGCTTCAGCGTGCGTTGCCGCTTCATCCCCGCCTTGATGGCATCCTGCGTGAGGCGTCCGCCTGGACTCTGCTCGACGAACGGCTGAATGTGCAACGTACCAACGAAACGGCCGCGCTCATCGAGGGCGACGGCTTCCCCGAGGTCGTAGGGATCGCGCAAAATCTTCGCGCGCTGGCCGTTCAGGAGATCCAGCGCGCCGAGGCTTTGCTCGTCCGGCTCGTAGCGGAGTTTGTCGATCTCGACGCATCCACCGGCAAGCACGGTGCGCTCGCATTTTTGAGAAAGAAGAATGTTCAGGCTGAGCTCGTCCACCTTGCGGCGGCTTTCGGGCGGATATTGCTCATCGAAAACTTCGTCGGGGGTTCTTCCATCGAGACAATCGAGATGTGCCGTCGTGTTGTATTCCTCGATGTATTCCACAGCCGCGATGAAGAATTCCGTGTCCGTCGGCAGCGGGCTGCTGCTGCGCTTCCCAGCGAGGTATTTTGCATGCTCTCGCTGCGCCTCGCGGCACTGCGGCCGGCAATTCTCCGGTTTGTTGCCCGCATACGCAGCGCCCCAGGTCGGATCGAAACGTTTCGACCAGCGCGCGAACCAAGATTCAATTGGCTTCGAACGCGGATGATACGGCAGCGCTGAAGTGACCTGAACACCATTGGCGGAGAGCAGCCCGCGAATCTCGGGAACCAATTCGATCCGCGCGAGCTCGCGCCGCATTTTCCGGTAATCCTTACCTTGGTCCCAATAGAGATTCATGGGGAAGCCGAACTGCCGTGCTGCCATCCGGATCGAGGAGCCGATCGTCGCAGCGTTCGGCGATGGAGCCAGGCAGAAGCCGGTGATTTTCCTGCTGCCCCAGTCGTAGAGCGCCGTCAGCCAGGGCCGGTACATCTGATTCTCGTTGAGATGGTTGAATAGCCTATTGCGGCAGAAAACATCAAACTGACGGTGGTCGCTTACACCCCAAGCCCCCGCGGGCGGCGCTTTGCGCAGGATGAACGGCGCATGGCGCATATATTTCTCTGCGCCTTCGCGCGCGAGCGTCTTCGGCGCTTCTGCAATGTTGGACAGGAAGCGCCAGGTAACGGTGTAGCTCTTCGGCGGTTCCTTTGAGCGATTTCTACATTCGCGGCAGACAGCTTCGTGAGCGAGCTGCATGGAGAGAGCTTCGTTCAGGAATTTTTGCTGCGCGAGGAACGCCATGTCAGGGTTGGCCTCGTAGTAGCGCGATTTCCCCTCGTCGCAGCGAATTTTTCTCGCGAGCCCAGGATAGCCGCCGGCCTTCTCTCGCTTTTTCCCGCCGGTGAAGTGTTCGAGCTTGCGCAGGACCGTTCGCCCGCTCTTCGGCGGACTCATCTGCTTTCCGACGAAGTCGGCAATGTCATCCACGAGCCGGAGGGCCTTTCCGTCAGGGAGATGAAGAGGCTTTCCGCTCTTCGCGCGCTCCTTCAAGTCATTGAGCTGCGTGATGGCATCGAGCCACTTGTCGGCTTCCTCGCGCTCCTTCTCATCGAGTTGAAGGCGGACCGGCTCGGGAACTTCCGGCGCTGCCGCGAAGAGAGGAAGGGTTTGTCCCACGGGAGGCGTAATCGCGAAGCAGGTCTTCCTCTCCGCGGCGAGTTTGGCTTGCAGGTCGGCGGGAAGAGAGCTCTCCAGGTATTCGTGTTGCTTCTTTCCGTTGCGTCCGCGCGATTCAGAATCGCGCGTCTCCCACCCCTCGGTGCGAGCGCGCACTCTCACATAGGCCGGTGTCCAATGGCCAAGCGCGCAGAGTTTTTCCAGCGTGACGCGGGTCTCATGCATCACGGCGCCTCTTCGCGACGTGCGCTGGCAGCATCTTGCGAAGCAGCTCCCTGACCGTATCGAAGCAAGGGCAGCGCGAGGCGGTGCCGTAGAGTTTCGCCCAGAGCGGCACGAGCTGCTCGTGAATCCAACTGACGGTGCGCCCGTCGAGGAAACTGCTCAGCACAAAAGCTACGGCGGCGTCGCGTTTGAGGAAGGCCCGAGAAATTCCCTGGTCGCCCCGTGGCCGATCGACGAGCCCTGGGTAGCCAGCCTGTAGAAATCGCTCGTACCATCGCCAAACCGTTCTCTCGCTAACGCCCGCGCCACGGGCCAGATGGCGGACGAGTTCCGTGATTTCCGCAATCTGCCGCGCGGCGGAGGTAAGAAGAATCACATCCTGCCCGAGTGCAACACGCGCAGAAAACTTCGCAATCAGCGCGACGACAGGCAAACGCCCGCGCGCCGTGGTGAGCCCGACCAGGCGAAGTCCCTTCCTCGTTCCGCTCCGGAGCCGCTGAGGCGATTTGGCGTTTTCAGGCACGCGGCGACCTCCGGCCCGTCTTTTTCTGGAAAATCGCTCTACGCGCCCCGGAGGGCTTGGACACCCCGGTGTCCAGAGGCATCGCAAAGCGTTTAGGAAGCCACCTTCTGAACCTTTTTTCAGGCGTGTCTTCACGACTTACCCAGCAACGCACCGATCGCGCCTTCCGTCTCTCAGTCTTGAAGACCGCCCTGCACCCTCCCGCGCACGTCTTTCGCGTAGTAGAAAATTCCAACGGGGCGCGGCAGACTTGGCAATGGAGATGAAATTCCGCTCCGCGTTCGCACAAGGGACACGGCCTGTTCGCATCCGCCGCGTGTTGCCGCGCGGAGCCGCTTCCTCTGAGTCGAGTGTGAGTTATCAAGCGCATGCCGCTTTCCCGTTTCTCTTTTCGTCGGCTGGAATCCCGTTGCCGGGAACTTTCGATTTCTCGGCCGGCAACGAGTGACTGTGCTTCGCGTTCAGCGCGGGCATCCGCAGGAGCTCGTCGCAAAGCCTCCGCAGTTCGCGCAATTGCTCCGCGAGCTCGATCTGCTTTCGTAGGCGCGGGCGGGCCAAAAATAGTAGAATCTCGTCGCTGTCCAGCGCCACGGAAATGGCTCGCAAAAAATATGCTGGCATCCTGGCGGAGACCTTCGTCGAGGCGGTGAAAGAATCCAAACGACTCGTGCTGACCTTCTCGCCAAGGAGTTCACTAAGCCTCTCGGCGATCTGGGGCCTGCTGAGACGATGCTTACGAAACGTCTCGGTAAGAAAGGCACGCAGGGCCGCGTCGGCTTCTGCCCTGCGGGGATCGCGGTGTTCGTGTTCTATCATTTTTCAAACCCTGGAGTTGACGGTACCCGGGGGCGTCCAGGAAAATAAGAGCGTTGTCATAATAAGAGAGTTGTCATAATAATGTCAAGAGAAAACCTGCCCAGCGACTCGACGCTTGCAACAAGGCTCTATTCGCTGAGAAACCGCCTCGGCATGAATCAGGAGGCATTTGCGAAGGAGCTGGGAGTGGGACAGGGCGTCGTTTCGAAGTGGGAACGAGGAGAATACGCTCCCTCGGCCGAAAGTTATGGGAATCTCGCAAAGTTCGCGGCAAGGCACGATCTGTACTCAGAGGCTCTCTGGTTTGTGGAGCAGATAGGCGTCAGTGGGGCAGAGCTGCTCGCCATCATAAAAGAGAGCCGTTCCAGACGGGACGCCGCGTATCAGCAAGGGCTCATCGAGGCAAAGACAGAATACCCAGACGACGAAGGCGCCCAACACAGATACGCGCTGAAATTCTCAAGGCGCGCGCTGCGCCGCAAAGCCAAGAAAAAGGAGTAAGCCACATGGAGAGAATGCAACTGAAACACGAGCTGTACGCTATCGGCGAAGCCGCTGCGCTTCTTTCCATTTCCACCGAAGAGGTCCACCGTTTGGCGAATGAAGGATTGCTGTCAAAGCGGGTCGCGATCAGTGCCGAGTCGATTCTAGATTTGGCCGCGAGAAAAAAAATCGAGCTCGCGAAGGAAGCGCAGGGCTTAGAAGGAGTAGCCGTGGAGAAAACAAAGAACGTGGACGCCAGCGGCGCTTCACCCGATGAACTCGCAGAGGTGATCGCGGAAGCGCTTCGCAACCAGTTTGGCCAGGATGCCGCCTCGGGGACGGCGCGGTTCTCTCCGGTCGAAATACACTCGACCCACATCATCGCGCGCGGGCCGGGCGGCAAGCTTCACCACATCGACTACACGAATGACGAAAGCGGCGTCAATTTCGGCGCTGCGCAAAAGGTCAAGGAGACGGATGCCCTGCGCTCTCCCATGCAGGGAATGACTGTGACAAACAAATGACCCGTGAAGAAATCCACCTTCGGACAGTGATCAGGGAAGCGCAGATCGCCATCGAGCGGGCAGAGAGACTTCATCGCGTGCAGGCGTGGGCCGACAAAGCTCTCTCGGTCGCTTCCGAGCGCTCCGAAGTAGAACGCGAAATGAGCTTTGTGGTGCTTTCCGCGTTGGCGGAATATAGCCAGTCGCTCCTCGCTGGAGCGGGTATTCTTCCCCGAAATGGCGAGGGAGTAATTCCATGTCGCGTCCAGCAATCGCGCGGAGCCGCCAAATTTCTGGCGAGCCAAGCGGCGGCGACGACCAATGACGGTTGGGTTTGGCCCGTGCAGGTGATGCAATCGGGGTGGGCCGCAGGCACTCTGGAGGCCGCGAGCGGCAAGCTGGCAACGCCTCATTATTTCCCGCCGGAAGTTGTGGCCCAGGTTGCGCAGGCCGTGAACGGGGTGCGATTCCGGCGAAAGCATCCAGAATCCGGCGATGGCAGCGATGCGCCGGAGCTAACCATTGGATGGATGTCGGACGGCCGCATGGCAGGTTCAGCCGCGCTGGCGAAAGTTAATCTGCTGAAGAGCGCGACGGATATCCGCTCGATGCTGCTGGCAGCGAAGGAGGCCGGACAGCTCGATCTCTTCAGCGTCTCGATTTTCGCCTACTTCGGTTTCAAGAATTCGAAGATCGACGGGAAACCGGCGCTCGTGGCCACGAGCCTACAGCGGTTTGTGGGACTCGATATGTGCGCCGAGCCGGGCGCGGGCGGCCGCTTCCTGGCGGCTGCCGCTTCGCCTGAAGACCTGCAAAAAATCATCGCTCAGGCGCTCTTGGATTCTTACGACAAGGACCATGACCCAGACGGACGAGGACCGCTCACAGTGGTGAAAACATATCCCAGTCACGTCATCGCGAGCGGGGCAGATGGTAAATTGTACTTTGTCCCATACGTCATCGGAGATGCGGGGATTATTTTTCAAAGTCCGCAGGCGGAAGAGGGGAAGCATGTTCCGATCGCTTCATAGAGGCGTCTGAATTATGGCTTACGAAGATATCGTGACGGTGGGGGCGAAGGATGGCGGTTCTCTGGCCCTCTGCAACGGGGACCGCGCGCTGATTCTGAAGGCCGTCGAGACAGCAGACAAATGGATGGATGGCTCGCCCATCACGCGACGAGAGTTTGAGCGCGTTCTGGCGGCCGGCGGAGTCGAAATCGTGCCGCCCCCGCCTGCCGCGCGTGATTCGGCGGGCACGCGGGAAAAAGACGCGAGTCGAGAAACGGAGGAATAGCGCATGGCCATTCCGTCGCGGATGGAAGACAGGATTCTCGTCCTGTCGAAACTCAAGCAGGCGAACTACGCGACGGTGCTCACGGACGTGAACCTTCAGGGCGGGAAGCGCGTGCCGGTCGAGACGGCCGTCTTCGGCCAGCCGGACATCAAGCGCTGGACCAACATGCCGCTCTCGATGATGGGGACGGATTTCGCAACGCAGGTGCAAGAGGTCCAGCGCGATTTGCTGGAGTCGCTTTCGCTCATCGGCGATTCGTGGCTGCTGGCGTGGGCTTTCGCCTTCGCGATGGGAAGCGTCTCGTCCGCGGCCGGCGCCGGAGCGTCTTTCATACACACGATTAAGCCGCTCGATCCCTCGGCCGTCGCCAAAGACATGCCGGCGACGACGATTTACGCGGAAGCGGCCAACGTGGCCGGGCTCCAGCGGCGGCTGCAATCCATGATCGTGAAGGACATGGCCATCGATTTTCCGGCGAATGCGCCGCTGAAGATCACCGCGAACCTGATCGGCTCCGGGCAAGTCGTAAGCGGCGCGCTGGCCTCGCCGCCGGCGCTGATGGCGCTAGTGCCGCTGATGTCCAACGACCTGATTTTCAAATATGGGCCGCAGGCCGCGCCGGTGGATATCAGCTCGCAGATCGTGGCCGGCAGCGTGAAATTCAGCTTCACCTGGACTCCCGACGATGCGAACTCGCGCCAGCCCGGCGGCGGCCTCTATCGCTCGCGCATGTGGGTGGGTTCGCCGAGCCTCAGCCTCACGTTCCAGCGCTTCGTGGACGATGCCGCCTCGACGCCGAACGACGACTTCTTCGCGGACACCATCCAGGAAGTGCTCTTCAGCGTGGCCGGCCCGCTGATCAGCGGCACCGATTTCCATAAGATCACCGTCCGCGGACTGGCCGTCATTCCGTCAATCGTGAAGCTCGGCCAGAGCGGCAACAAGAGCGTCTATCAGTACACGATCGGGCCTGACCACTGGCTGAAACAGGGCGCGGCGGACGTGGTCGTCGTGACCTGCGAAAATTTGGAATCGAGCTTCTTGGTGTAGGCGTGTGCTTTATCCCGGCACGGGCGCTTCCTCGCAATACCAGCGCAAACAAGCTGGCCGGGCCACAGTTCAGCACTCGGTACTTGAACCGAGTGGGGCGCGGACCAAATCCCGGCCGCCCCCGAGTCTGAGCATCTCGCGAGCAGCCGCGAAGCGGCCGACTCGGATTTGTGCGAGGTATCTCTTGACCACGGCCGCGAACACAGCAGCACGAGAGCAGGGAATCAACCTCGAAAATCTCTTTTCGCTCGACGCCCCCGAGCCAATCGTGAGCTTCCAACGAAACGGGCGCGTCTTTCGCCACATCTTTCATCACCTCACCGCCGCCGACCATCAGGCTTACTGCGACAACTTGAGCATGGAGTTCACCGGCGACGGGCGCAGCTTTGTCTATACGGACGCCGCGCGTCTCGTTCTCTATGCGCGCGCGACCCAGCGAGTCGAGGGGGACTACCGGACGCGCGATGGCCGTGAGCCGGAGAAGCTCCCTACCTGGCCGGAATGTATTCCACGACACCATCGCCTCACTGCGATCGAGTTGCTGCTGAAAAACCGAGGCTTTGTCATGGTGGACACATTGCGCCTGGCTCCGGATGGCAGGAGCGTTACGTTCGCGGTCACGCGGGACGAGGGCGAGTCTTCGCAGAAGGAGGGATATTTCCGGGTGATTCACCGCTTCCTCGCGCCGAAGGTCGAACACCGAAGGCGATTCCTTCGGGCCATGAAAATGGAAGGTAGTCGCCACCCGCACGCAGCTCTCGTGAAGCTCTACGATGAGCTTATAGACCGAATCGAAGGCTACTCGATTTTCGGCCGCGAGCTGCGCGCCAGAGAAGAGATCGCGCGCGAGATGGATGCTTCGCACAAGGGATTTGCCATCGTCCCCCTTCTTTCAGCAGCGGCGACACCAGCGCCCGCGACGCGAGTGGGGACTCACTGATGGCCTCGACCGCATCCATCATCATCGCCGTGGATGATGCGCAAGCCATGGTAGCGAGAGGAAGCTGAAAAATGGCGATCAAGATCACCGTCAAAGGATTCGACACGGCGACGCAGGAAATCCAGGCCGCGATTAAGGCCGGCGTCCGGAATGGCCTCGCGATCGCGGGCGCGCGCGGAACAGCCCTTGTGATGGAAACCATCAGGAGTCCCTTCCTGGGGCGTCCTCCGGCCGTGTCCACCGGCAACCTGGCGAATAGCATCCAGTATCAGATTTCGCAGGAAGCGGGCATCTCTCGCGCAACTATATTCGCCGGCGCGCCAGCGGACATTTACGCGGGCTACGTCGAGAGCGGAACGGGGCCGCACTTCCCTCCGCCATCGGCATTGCTGCTGTGGGTGAAAAAGAAATTCTCCCCCTCGACGGAGAAGCAGGCGCTTTCGATCGCTTTCGCCGTGGCGCGCAAGATCAGCAAGCGCGGCACCTCGGGATTCGGGATGTTCGCGCGCGCCTTCGCGAAGCTGGAGAGCGAACTCGGGGGGATCTTCCGGGCGGCGATCGCGAAAGCGATTGAAGCCGCGGGAGTGGGTCCGGCCGGAGCGGGGAAGGCAAAATAGGGGGAAACTGAAAAGTGGCCAGCACCACATCCATCATCATCGAGGTAAGCGACGAGGGCGCCGCGAAGGCTGTTCAGAATATCAATGCGGAAGTCGCGAAGCTGACCCCGAACCTCCAACAGGTGACGAGGGTGTCCGAGCAGACCTTCAATAACATCGAGGGCGGCGCGCTGAAGGCTCGCGAATCCGCGGCGCTGCTCGGTGAAGAGTTCGGAATCAAAATTCCCCGCGCCCTTCGCGGCACTATCGCACAAAGCGCGCTGGTCGGCCCAGCCTTCTCGGCGGCATTCAGCGGGCTGGCGGTCATCGGCTTTGTCGAGATTGCGATACGGGCCGTGGAGCAGACCGCTAAGTTCATCGACAAGCTGGGGGGCTGGAGCGCGGCCGCGAAGCAGACGGCGCAATCCCAGAAAACACTTAACGAGATCATCGCCGCAGGCGCGATCGAAACAGACAAGTTGGAGGAGGCGTATAGAAAAATTGGACTCACCGGGCTGGCTCTCATCAAGGTTGACCAGCAGATCGCGAATGAAAAATTCGACGCTGCAAAGACGTCGGTCGGCAGTCTGAAAGCCCAGCAAGAGATTCTTCAGCAGATTTCGCAACAGACGGAAACGGTCGTGAGGATGACGGGTACCAGCGCGGTCACGATGGTGCAACCGACGAAGGACGCGATAGCGGCGTTGGCGACGCTCGCCGGCGCGGCGGCGACCAAGACCACGCCGGCGGTCGAGAGCATGGCGGTGCAGATTCAGCGCGCCGAGACCGCTTTGGCCAATCTCGGCTTGTCGAAGGAGAACGCAGACAAGGACTTCTCTAGCACAGCTTTGAAGGACGCGGCGGCCGATGCTAAGAAACTCGCGGATGCCACCGAGGCGGCCCGCGTGAAGCTCGATGAGATGACCACCGCAGCGGTAAAGAGCGGATTGGCGGGGATCGATCTGATAAATGCAGACGAACTGGCCGCGCTGGCTAAGGCGGAAGAAATCTCGTCGCGGTATCCGGCGCTGGTGGGGCAGGCTGAGGAGGCGGAGGCCGTAATCCGAGCCGAAGCATCGAGGAAACGGATCGCGCTGTGGACGGACGAGGCGGATAAAAAATTTAAGCTCATGGATGAAGAGCAGCTCAAGGAGGAAGCTGCCGCCCAGGAGCTGCTGAGGAAGCAGCGGACCATGGAGGACCAGACTGCAAGCATCGAGAAGGCCGCGGCCGTGGCGACGGCTCCTCCCTGGGAACGCGCGAACGCCGCCATCACCGCGAGCTATGAAGAGCGCATGGACAAGATCAAGGCGGCTATCGCATCCGGCCAGCGCGACGAACAGCACGCCACGCGCGAGCAAACGGCCGCTCTGCAAATACTCTACGCGGAACGCGCCAACCTGCTGGCATCGCAGATGCAGTCGCTCTTCGACGCCATCACCACCGGAAACATCGGGCAGTACTTCCTAAAGAAATTCGAGCAAATGGTTTTCCAGATGGTGGCGGAGTGGATCGTCGGGATGCAGAAGATGCAAAGCGCTTCGCAGGGCGCCTTCGGTGGCGGAGGCGGGATTCTTAGCTCGATTTTCGGCGCGCTGGGATTGGGCGGGCTCTCTGGGGGCGGAGGCGGCGGCCAAGGCGGCATCGGCAACATCCCCGGAGTAATCACGAATTTCGGCGGCGGCGGCGACTTCGGCGGGGAAACCGGGGCCGCGTTCGGAGGAAGCGGAGAGACCGGTTCGGAATCTAGCGGCGGTTTACTCGGCTCGCTCGGACTTTCTGCGGGAGTCGGAGCCGGCGCGCCCGGGATGACGCTTCCCGCGGGAGCCGTCGGAGGGATGGCAGCAGGCGCCACCGGCGGCGGACTTATCGCCGGTTTGCTCGGACAATTTGGAAAGATGGACGCCGGCAGCCAGCTCGCCACCATGGCGGGCCTGGCTTTAGTCGGCGGGACCTGGGGCAAGGGCGGCTGGCTTGCCGGACTCGGCGGCGCGGCCGGAGGAGCTTTAACCGGTTTCGAGATTGGGGGAATGCTCGGCCCGCTGGGAGCGTTCATCGGCGCGGGCATTGGGGCGATTGTCGGATTCCTCGGCGGATTTTTTCAGCACAGCACGAAGAAAGCGCGGCTGGCGATCGAAGCCGACATCAAAGCGAAATCGCAAGCCATTGAAGACGCTTACAACATATTCACGTCGGACGCTCCGACTTCACTGGCTGCGCTCGAAGTGCTCCGCACGTCGGGAATCGATGCGCTGAAGAAGGCCGGCGTGAAGGATATTTCGCGCTCGCGCGTCGGCCACGTCGACCAATGGATCGACAAAGCCGAGAGGGAGATCAACGCCACGCAAGCCCAGCGCGATATTCGCACCGCGATGGTCTTCGGGCCCGCGGAATTCCGCACTGGGGGATTTGTCGGTCCCAGCCTTGGAGGCTCCGTGCCTGCATGGTTTGCGGCGAGCGCCATGCGTTTCGCCGCCGGCGGCGCGGTGCCGGCGTTTCTCCATGAGAACGAGTTCGTAATGCGGTCGGAAGCCGTCGCCCGCATCGGCGCGCGCAAGCTCGCCGATATGAATGCGGGCAGCGGCGGCGGCGAAGCACACTACCATTTCCACATCAACGCCATCGATGCGAAGAGCTTCGATGAATTCCTGTCCAACGGCGGCATGGCAAGAATCATGCGCGCACATCGACGAGGAATTAGCGAGGGTGCATGGTGAGCGAGCCCGCTTCGAAGAGAGATTCAACGGTCGTGACACGATTCCTCTGGATGATTTTTGCCCCGTTCGAGTTCATCGCAATGATTCTCATTGGCGTCCCTCTTTATCTTGTCTGGAGCGTTCTCCTCTATCTCGACGCTTTGCGCGGCCTGTTCGACGGGGCCGTCACCGTCCTCGTGCTCCGCTTCCGGGTCGGGCGAATTGCGCATGCTCCTGACGAGGAGAAGGCGGCGGCGCCATTCTCCTATCCCCGCCGCGCTGCTACGGGGAAGGGGCAAAAGCGGCTGGCCTCCTGGCTTAACTGACCCGCAAAAGGCGAAGGCTCGGCGAACGGATTCATTGTCAAATAGCGCGGAAGCGCTGACAGATACCGCGCAATTTACTGACAAAAAGCGCGCAAAGCATCAGATGGCCCCCTCCCTCCCACGTTTTTGTAACGATATGAAATGACAGAGTTTAAGGGGAGGGGGTCTGCAAACGATATGACAATGAAGGAGTTAAAGCGAGCGTGGGCTGAGGCGGAATGAGTTGCGACGGCGACCGACGAAGTTGGCGAAGCGAGCGATTTCCCAGAAGTGTGGCAACCACAGGGGTTAGAAGTTGAAGCCGGGAAGTTAGAGAGCAGCGCTTTGACCGGGGAAACCGGCTGGGCGACCATCTCACCAAACATGCACGTATTATAGCATACCCGTTACGTTAGTCAAGGATTAAATAGGAATCCTTGCAAAGACCTGGAACTAAGGAACTTATATCCGATGGGCGCGCGAGCCAACGCCGGGGCATTATGGGATGGAATTCTTGGCAGGCTAACGTGACAAACCGGCCTTCCTGTCGTCTATAGCTTGCAGGGAGGGACCCCATGCCTCGACGCAGCTTGTTTTTCTTGATTTCATTTTCCGCTTTGCTCGCGCTGGGATTTACTAGCGCACGAGCGAACCGGCATCACCACTCCGTGAGCATTTCCGGCGGCCACAGGGAGCCGGCAAACGATTGTTCCGGTGTGCGCATCCGGTTTGACGACAAGGATGCCGTGGTGCGCTCCCAAGAGCGCACCGTGAGCAAGGCGGAAGCCGCGGTACTCCAGGTGCATCCACACAGCAACGGCGGGGTGCAGGTGGTGGGCTGGGACAAAGAGACCTATTCGGTGACGGCTTGCAAAGCCGCGGCTGGCTCTGGCGATGAGGCGGAGCGAATTCTGTCGCAGATCAGCATGAAGATTGAGCACGGCAGGGTATCGACGGACGGCCCGGGCGACGAGGAGGCCTGGACGGTGGAGCTGCTGATTCGCGCGCCGAAAGCGGCTTCGATCGAACTGGACACGCGGAACGGCCCGATTTCGCTATATGACGTAGACGGCAAACTTACGGCCCGCGCCCAGAACGGGCCCATCAGCTTGAAGAATTTCTCGGGCGAGGCGGAAATTACTGCGGTGAATGGTCCGATCTCACTGGAAGGCAGCAACGGGAACGTGCGGATTCATACGGAGAACGGGCCAATCACGGTGGCGTTGGAGGGGAAGACTTGGAGCGGGACGGGTCTTACGGCCGATGCGCAGAACGGGCCACTGACGCTGACGGTGCCAAGCGGGTACCAGTCCAGCTTCGTGGTGGAAGCAACGAATAACGCGCCGATGAGCTGCAACGCGGCCATCTGCGGCGATGCGCGCAAGACCTGGGACGAGGAGCACCGCCGCATCGAGTATGGGAACGCGCCGGCGATGATCCGGCTATCCACGGTGAATGGGCCGGTTTCCGTGGAAGAGTCGAGAGAGAAACTCTAAGAGACAAAGATTCCGCGGCGACGTGCGTGTGCGGGCCGGCGGAATTGTCAAGCCATTCGGGATGGACGCACTCCGGCTCTTGCAGATAAGATTTGGTCCATGCTGCTGGAAGCCCGCGTAGCTCAACCAACAACGGAAGCGGAAGCGGTTCGGCTGGCCCGGGAGCTTTACGGGCTGGAGGCCACGGCGCGGAAGCTACCAGGCGAATACGACGACAATTTCCACCTGACGAGCGCGGACGGATCCGAGTTTGTCCTCAAGGTGATGCACCCGGCGCGGGAGCTTTCCTTTATCGACCTGCAATGCCGGACACTGAAGCATTTGGCGCAACACGCGCCGCAACTTCCTTTGCCTCGAGTGATAGCGAATCTCCGCGGTGAACTGTTTACTTCGATTACCCCCGCGGACAGCGCCACGCGGCTGGTTTGGCTGCTCAGCTTCGTGAGGGGAAGCGTTCTCGCCGAAGTGCGCCCACATATGCCGGAGCTGCTGAGCGATCTGGGCCGGTTTCTTGGGGAGATGGACGCGGCACTGCAATCCTTTGCGCATCCGGCGGTGCATCGCGAGTTGAAATGGGATTCTTCGCGCGCGGGTTGGATCAAGGAGTACGTCAAGGACATTGGCGATGCGCACCGGCGGGCGCTGGTGGAAAAATTTCTCGCGCTTTATGAATCGGAAGTTGTTCCGCTCTTGCCGCGACTGCGCCACAGCGTGATTTACGGCGATGCCAACGACCATAACGTGCTCGTTAGCGATCCCTGGCCACAGCCGCGAAAGGTCGTGGGGGTGATTGATTTTGGCGATGTGCACCACGGGCTGACGGTGTCCGAGCTGGCCATTGCGGCCGCTTACGGCATTCTTGGAAAGGAAGATCCACTGCCAGCAGCGGCGTCGATCTCCGCGGGATACCATCGCGCATTTCCGTTGGATGAGGCGGAGTTGTCGGCCCTGTTTGCGTTGATCGGGGCGCGGCTGGCCGTGAGCGTCACCAATTCGGCGCACCGAAAAATTAGCATGCCGGACGACCCGTACGTCACGGTCAGCGAAGCGGCGGCTTGGCAAGCGCTGGAGCGATTGGAGAAAATACATCCGCGGTTCGCGCACTACACCTTCCGCGCGGCATGCGGGCTTGCGGCGGTTCCGCAAAGCGAAAAAATAAGACACTGGCTGAAGGTTAGCGCCGGCTCGGCCGCTTCTATTTTGGATGCCGACGTGAAGACGGCGCCAAGTCTCGTTTTCGATTTGAGCGTGGGCAGCACATTTCTCGGCGCCAAGCCTGGCGTAGTCAACAATCCGGACGTGAGAGAGAGACTTTTTGCCGGAATGAAGCAGGCTGGCGCTGCTTTCGGAGTGGGCCGATACGACGAACCGCGGCTGGTTTACACGTCCGCGTTGTTCGGCGCGAGCAACAACCCTACGGATGAGCGGCGCACCGTGCACCTGGGCGTGGATTTATTCGTCGAGCCGGGAACGCGGTTGCGCGCGCCTCTGGATGGCGTGGTCTACATCACGGCGAATAATGCTGCGCCGCTGGACTATGGACCGCTCGTCATTCTGCAGCACGAAACGGGCGACGGCGAGAGATTTTTCACGCTTTACGGTCATTTGACGAAAGAGACGCTGGTTCGGCTGAAAGTGGGGCAGCGCGTTAGGTGCGGGGAAGAATTTGCGCGAGTGGGTACTGCGGAGGAGAACGGCAGGTGGACGCCGCACGTTCATTTTCAGATCATTCTGGATCTGCTGGAACTCGACGCTGATTTTCCGGGTGTGGCTTACGCTTCGCAGCGCGACATTTGGACGAGCCTTTCGCCGGACCCGAATCTGCTGCTGGGAATTCCGGCGAACCGGTTTCCGGTGAAAGAGCCTGGGCTTAACGAGACGCTTGCCGCGCGGCGTTCCTTCCTGGGCAAAAGCCTCAGCATTGCTTATGAGCGGCCGCTGAAAATCGTTCGCGGGTGGATGCAGTATTTGTATGACGAGACGGGGCGGGCGTACCTGGACGTTTACAACAATGTGCCGCTGGTGGGGCACAGCCATCCGCGGGTGGTGCAGGCGGCGCAAGCGCAACTGGGGCTGCTCAACACCAACACGCGCTATCTTCATGACAACGTCAACCACTACGCCGAACGGCTTACACGATTGTTTCCCGAACCGCTGAGGGTTTGTTTTTTCGTGAACTCTGGAAGCGAAGCCAATGAACTGGCACTGAGGCTGGCGCGCGCGCGTACGGGGCGCGAAGACATTATCACGCTGGAACACGCGTACCACGGCAATACCAACACGCTGATCGATATCAGCCCTTTCAAATTCGACGGCCCGGGAGGCCGGGGCAAGAAGCCCTGGGTACACGTGGCGCCGCTCGCGGATGACTATCGTGGGAGGTATCGCCGCGGCGACGCGCAAGCGGGGGCAAAATACGCGCATCACGTCGCCGAAATTCTGGAGCGCGTGAAAGCAGAAGGCCGCGGCGTCGCTGCGTACATCGCCGAAACACTGCCGAGCGTCGGCGGGCAGATTGTTTTTCCTCCAGATTACCTGGCGGAGGTTTATCGTCACGTGCGCGCGGCTGGCGCGGTTTGCATCGCGGACGAAGTGCAAGTGGGATTCGGGCGGCTGGGAACACATTTCTGGGGATTTGAGACGCAAGGCGTGGTGCCGGACATCGTGGTTCTGGGCAAACCGATCGGCAACGGTTTTCCGCTGGCGGCGGTGATCACAACCCCGGAGATCGCGGATTCGTTCGACAATGGGATGGAGTTTTTCAGCACGTTTGGCGGCAACCCGGTGGCTTGCGCGGCGGGGCTGGCGGTCCTGGATGTCCTCGAAGAAGAGCATTTGCAGCAAAACGCGCTGCGTGTGGGTGCGCGGCTTATCGAGAGTTTGCAGGCTTTACAGAAGGGACACACGCTGATCGGCGACGTGCGCGGGTCGGGGTTGTTCCTGGGGATCGATCTCGTGCTCGACCGTGAAACGCGCGAGGCGGCCCCGTTGCAGGCGTCCTACGTGGTCAATCGCCTGCGCGATTGCGGGATTCTGGCCGGCACGGACGGCCCGCATCAGAACGTTATTAAGATGCGTCCTCCGCTGGTGTTCGCCGAAGCGGATGTGACGCTTTTTGTGGAAACGCTCGAGGCCGCCCTTCGCGAAGATGCCGCGGGGCCTGGCCGTTAATTTGTCTCCCTTCGGCGCGATGGGAACCAAGGTGACTTTCGCGAGTTCGCGAGTCAGCGAATGCGGGGTGAGGCAGAGGTAATTCAACCAGCTCGCGATTTTTGAGTGCCAACCCATTCGCTGTTGCGAGCGTCTCATCTGGCATTGGCGGCCCGTGGGCAGTAGACAGGCTGGCAGCAAAAGGCTACCTTTCGCATAGATAGTCGGCGCGGCCTCCCCCTTTCGGCCCCGAGGCTATGCTGAGGTGTAAGGGCCATGATTCTTGTCGGGCGTATTTTTCTTCTTGTCTTAGTGATCCTTTGTAATGTTCCGGGGTCGTTGTCGCAGTCCGATCCAGCGGCAAATCCCGAGCGTCCCGCTGTATTTCAGGCGCATGCACCTTGTGATGAGGCTCCGAACGAAGACGCCCTCGTTTCGCTGTGCGCGCCTTCTTCCTCTTCCGAAGATGCCGCGCCTCCTGCCCGCGAGTTCCTTGCAAAAATTTCTCTTAGCTTACCTAAAGACACGCCGCTGCGCATCGCGCTGGACCAGCGCGCGCGTGTGGATCATCCCGGCGAAATGGTGCATGGCCGGGTTGAGGAAACGGTCTACGCATTCGACCAGCCCGTAATTCCAGCCGGCAGCGTCGTAAGCGGCCAAATCGTCAGCATTGACCCCGTCTCCGGAGTAAAGCGGACACTGGCGTATGCCAATGGCAACTTTTCGCCCTTTCACAAATACGCAGTCACTTTTGAAACGATCACTCTGCCTGACGGCCGGCAATTGCAAGTCGACACGACGGTTTCGCCGGGAACTGCCGAGGTTGTGCACCTCGTTAGCAACCCGGATAAGGCGAAACAGAAGAATGCCGCGGGGCGCGCTGCGGACAATGCCAAGCAGGAAGCCAAAGGCAAAGTACAAGAAGCCAAACAGCAGGCGCATGAAACCTGGCAAAAAGTAACGGCGCCGGGACGCCTGCACCAGTTGGAGCAGTTTTTACTTTCGCAATCGCCGTACCGGCGGCAGTACCTCGAGCCGGGCACGCACTTTGTGGCGGACCTGAACGCGCCTATCGAGTTTGGCGAGGCGACACGCACCGGCGGGCAACTTGCCGCGGTGGGAAGCGCGCCGGTACCCGACAGTACGCTCAAAGCGCGACTGGTTGCTGAAGTCAGTTCCGCGACGGCCACGCGGGGCACGGTGGTTACCGCCATTCTGACGGAGCCGCTGTTTTCGCCGGGGCGGGTGTTGATTCTTCCCGCGAACAGCCGGCTGGTCGGCAGAGTTTTGCAAGCGAAACCCGCGCACAAGCTGCACCGCAACGGCGAGCTGCGGGTGATCTTTGACCGCATAGAGACTTCCGAGGAGGCGATGCAGGCGTTGTCCCAGGTGCAAGCCCAAGCGGAAGCGGAGCATGTTGCAGCACGTTCGCGTTCGCAGGGCATGATCGGAAACCTGGAAGGCCTGGAAGTGGCTCGCAGCGCGCATATGAAGCTCGATGAAGAAGGCGGGGCGCGCACGACGGACGGCAAGACGCGGTATCTGTCGACCGGACTGGCGGTGATGCTGGCCGCGGCGGCTTCACATACGGATGGCGAGCACGGCACGACGGACGCGGCGGGTGATCCAGGGGTGCGGACGGCCGCAGGCGGCTCCGGTTTTCGTTTGACGGGCGCGCTGTTGAGTTTGGCGGCGAAGTCCACGCCGGTATCGATAGCTTTTGGCGCGTATGGCGCCTCGGCGTCCATCTACACGAATTTTCTTTCGCGGGGACATGACGTGGTCCTGCCCAAGGACACGCCACTGGAGATCGGCTTTGGCAACCCGCATCCCGCCCCGGCAGCACAGCCCAAGCCGCAGGAGCCCCGGCCTGATAGCCGGACCCCTTAACTACTGACGGTACTTGACAAGTCGGTTACTAAGCGCGTACGCTCGCCTGCAATGCAACTGGATGCTTCCCTCTCCTGGCTTGCGCTGGGTCTCACGCCCGGTCTGGCTTCCCGACTGTCCGCCCGCGTGCTGCGGCGGTTTGACTCGCCCGATGGAGTCTTCCGCGCCGCTCTCCCCGATCTCGAAGCATGCCATCTCCCAGCGCAAGTCTCCCAAGCCATCGTGAAGAAAGAGTCTTTCAAGCGCGCCGAGAAGGAATTGGCGGGCATACAGAAGATTGCCGGCTGCTCGCTCTTGAACTGGACCGAGCCGGAATATCCGCAGACGCTCTTGCAAATCTACGACCCCCCGGTGCTGCTTTACGTTCGGGGCGATCCGCAAGTCTTGAATCTTCCCAGCCTCAGCATTGTGGGCACGCGCCGGCCAACACTTTACGGCACGCAGATGGCGCAGCGGCTCGGCCGCGACCTGGCCGCGCGCGGACTGGTCATCGTCAGTGGAATGGCCCGCGGGATCGACGCCATTGGGCACCAAGGAGCGATGGACGCGCACGGCCGCGCCATCGGGGTTCTCGGGACGGGCATCGACGTTTGCTACCCGAAAGAAAACAAGAAACTGTACGAGAAAGTGCTGGAGCGCGGCGCGATCATCAGCGAATTTCCGCTGCGCACGCATCCCGCGCCGGAGAATTTTCCGGTGCGCAACCGCATCGTTGCCGGCATGCCGCTCGGCGTGGTGGTGGTGGAAGGCGCGCAATACAGCGGGTCGCTGATCACCGCGCGGCTGGCCATGGAGTTCGGCAGAGAGGTCTTCGGCGTGCCGGGGAACGTCACGCAGCCGGTGAGCTTTGCGCCGAATCAACTCATCAAGCAGGGCGCAAAGCTCGTGACCAGCGCCGAGGACGTGATTGAAGAACTGCCCACGCCCATCCGCGCCGCCCTGGTGCAGGCCGAGCAACCGGAGGCCGAGCAGAGGAATCTACTGGCGGTTGCCGCGCTAAACCAGGTGGAGAAAAAGCTCTACGAATTGCTTAGCGCCGAGGAGTCGGCGCACATTGACGATATTGTAGAGCGCTCCGGCTTGAACTCTTCCCAAGTTCTGGCTACGCTTTTCAATCTGGAGATAAAAGGCATCATCCGGCAGTCGCCGGGCAAACAGTTCAGCAAAGTGTTGCTGTAGAAGCAGATAGGGGTTTGCATCGGCGGCCAGCGGCTGGCATACAATCGTCAAACGCATCCAGCAGGGCCATCACCGCATCCAATTGGCGACCCCGATGGGATTCGGGCCGAGCGCTTAAGGTAGCGAGAAGGACACACGCCGCGCGTTCCGCTCTCTCTGCAATACATTACGGAGTTACAAAGGGAAAATGGCTCGTTCTTTGGTTATTGTCGAATCGCCCGCCAAGGCGAAAACGATTAACAAATATCTGGGGCGGAACTACACCGTCAAAGCGTCCATCGGACACGTGATGGACCTGCCCAAGAAAACGATTGGGATTCGTCTGCCCGGCGAAGAAGAGGGCGGCAAGAAGAAAAAAAAGAGCAAAGCGAAAAAGGGCAGCAAGAAAGCAAGGGCCAAAGAGACGCCAGCCGGAAAAATAATCAGCATTGATGACGACAAAATTTTTGAGCCTACCCTGCAAATCATCGCGGGTAAAGGCAAAGTCATCAATGATCTAAGGAAGGCCGCGATCTCTGCCGATGCCGTGTATCTGGCGGGCGACCCAGATCGTGAGGGGGAAGCCATTTCGGCACACCTCGCCATGGTGCTCTCGAAACCGGCCAAGTTCATCGAGCAGGAACCGAGCGTTTCGAGGTTCAAGAAGAAAGACGCAAAGCCCGAAGAGCCAGCCAAGAAGGAAGAGGAGAGCGAGGCCAAAAAAGAAGTTGTGGCCATCGATCCGAAAAAGATTTTTCGGGTTACGTTTAATGAGATTACGCCCAAGGCCATTCGCGCAGCCTTCGACAATCCCCGGCAGGTAGACTCCAATCTGGTGGATGCGCAGCAGGCACGTCGCGTGCTCGATCGCATCGTAGGCTACAAAGTTTCTCCGATTCTGTGGGACAAAGTGCGCCGGGGGCTTTCCGCCGGGCGCGTGCAGACGGTGGCGCTGCGGCTGATTGTCGAACGCGAGCAACTGATTCGCGCGTTCATTCCGCAGGAGTACTGGACGATTCACGCGATGCTGGATGCCGGGCAGCCGCCGCTCTTCGAAGCCAAGCTTTTCAAGCACAAGGGCGAAGATATCGCGGTCGCGAACCAGGAGGCCGCGGACCAGATTGTCGCGGCGGTCAGCAAGGCCAAGTGGGAGGTGGCCAGCGTCGCGCAGAAAGAAAAGAAGCGCAATCCGCCGCCGCCTTTCACGACGTCGAAATTGCAGCAGGCGGCTTACAACCGGCTGCGCTACACCGCCAAGCGCACCATGTCGCTGGCGCAGAAGCTATATGAAGGCGTGGAGCTCGGCGAGGAAGGCTCGGTCGCGCTGATCACTTACATGCGCACGGACTCCGTGCACGTCTCGAATGACGCCCTGATCCAGGTGCGCGAATTGATTCCCGAACGATTCGGCGCGAATTATTTGCCGGAAAAGCCCAACTATTACAAATCGAAGAAGGACGCGCAGGAAGCCCACGAAGCGGTGCGCCCCACGGACGCCATGCGCGCGCCGGAAGACGTGCGCAAGTATCTCGACGAAGACCTTTTCAAGCTGTACCAGCTCATCTGGCAGAGGTTTGTTGCGTCGCAGATGCTGCCGGCGATTTTCGATCAGACCACGATTGATATTTCCGCAGGGGATTACACCTTCCGGGCCACTGGCACGGTGCAGAAATTCGACGGCTACCTGCGCGTCTATCAGATGCCCGCGTCGCTCGCGGACCGCGATGACGATGAAAAGGATGACGAAGGAGAGGGCAAGGCGCTGCCACAGGTTTCGGAAGGGCAAACTCTGCGCTTGGACAAGATTCGCCCGGACCAACACTTCACCGAGCCGCCGCCGCGGTTCAACGATGCGACGCTGGTGAAAGAGCTGGAAGAAGACGGCATTGGGCGGCCCTCGACGTACGCGGCGATCATTTCCACTATCGTGGAGCGCGAATATGTCACCAAGACCCAGGGACGATTCTCGCCCACGATGCTCGGCGAGCGTGTGAGCACGCTGCTGGTCAAGAGTTTTGAGGACATCTTCGACGTCACGTTTACGGCGCGGCTCGAGGAAGAGCTGGACGAAATCGAAGAAGGCAAGCTGCCGTGGCGCGAAGCCGTCAAGGAGTTCTGGGAAAAATTCGTCATTGACCTGGACAAGGCCGGCGACGAGATGCTTTCTTACAAGGCCGGCATACCAACCGGGAAGAAATGCGAAAAGTGCGGCCAGGGCGAATTGCTGGAACGCATCAGCCGCCACGGTTTCTTTCTCGGCTGCTCGCGCTATCCGGAATGCGATTTTATTCAGGACCTCTCTCCCGAACTTCCCGAAGAGACCAGCGGCGAACCCAAGACCGAGTATTGCGACAATTGCGGCAAGGAGATGGCCATCAAGCGCGGGCGCTTCGGCACGTTCCTGGCCTGCACGGGATACCCGGACTGCAAGACCACGCGCCGCCTGGTGCAAGGCACGCGCATCGCGCACGAGCCGGATGAGCCGCTCGATGAAAAGTGCACGCTCTGCGGCAATGGGCTGGTGAAAAAGCATGGCCGCTTCGGCGAATTCATAGGCTGCTCGGGATATCCGAAGTGCAAGTACACGCGCCCGATCACCATGGGCATCAAATGCCCGAAATGCCACGACGGAGAATTCGTGCGCCGCGGCAGCGCCGGCAAAGGCGGCCGTGGCCGGCCGCGGGTGTTCTACGGCTGCTCCCGTTACCCGGATTGCGATTTCACTTCGCCGCACATGCCCATCGCCGAGCCGTGCCCGAAGTGCGGCGCGCCGTTCATCGTCGAGAAGCGCAGCAAGATCGGCACAGTGCGCGCCTGCCTGAAAGAAGGCTGTGATTGGGAGAAGCTCGTCCCCGAAGTTCAGCAGCAAGCCCAGCCGGAAGAGACCGTGGCGCCCGTTGGCGCAAAGTCTTAGTTTCCTCCGCAGTCATGACCAACCTGAAGAAGGTCGTCCTGGGCCAGTAGCAGCCAAGTTCTGATTCGCCCGGCATCTAAAGAAACAGGGGAGTGAATCCGCTTTCCATAAATTTGCCTGCGCTTATACTGTAGTTGGGCTCTCCCCGGAGCTATAGCGGCGAATGAATGAAGCGATTGCGAAGTATCTTGAATACCTTCAGTCGGTGAGGAATTCCTCGCCGCACACGGTTCTGAATTACCGCAAAGACCTGGAACAATTTCTCGCCTATCTCTCGCCGCCTGGGGCTCGGCCGCCGGCACTCACGAACGTTACGCACACGTTGATTCGTGAATTCGTCGCACATCTCCACGACCAGGGCCTGGCGAAAAGTTCCATCGCGCGGAAACTGGCGGCGCTGCGCTCGTTCTTCAAGTACTGCGTGCGCGAAGGCCGGTTGAAAGAGAGCCCCGCGCGCCTGGTTCCCACACCGAAACTGCCAAAGCGCATTCCTTCGGTGCTCTCCGCTGAAGATATGAACGGCTTCCTGAATCAACTGGGTGGGATGGGACCCGCCGCGTCCGGGGGCGGGACGCCTTCCCGAAAGGGCCTATTGCTTCCTCCCGCGACCTCTCAGAAGAGGCAGGGCAAGCAGGGCCGTTCGGCGCCAGTGGAGGAGGGCTTGCTCCTGCGGCGCGACCGGGCGCTGCTGGAACTTCTTTACGCCGCTGGCCTGCGCGTCAGCGAACTTACCGGGCTAAATCTTGAGGACATGGAACAGAAAGAAAAGATGCTGCGCGTGCGCGGCAAGGGCAACAAGGAACGCATCGTTCCTTACGGAGCGAAAGCGCAGGAAGCGCTGGAAAAATACTGGCCGCTGCGTGACCAACTCCTGCAGCAGCGGGATCGAGCAAGTAGCAGGCAGGAGCCGCACGCCGAAGCGGTGTTCCTGAATTATTCGGGGCGGCGGCTGACGCAGCGCTCGGTCGGGCGCATCGTGAAGAAATACGTGCGCATCGCCAACGTCAACTGGGACCTGCACCCACATTCGTTGCGTCACGCCTTCGCGACGCACCTGCTCGCCGACGGGGCGGATCTTCGCGCCATTCAGGAACTTCTCGGGCACCAGTCACTCTCGACCACACAGAAATACACGCATGCCTCCATTCGCCAGTTGATGGACATTTACGACAAGGCGCACCCCCACGCCTGATTCATGCATCTATTCCAGTTTGCCGCGTTATATGCCTGAGGTACTCTTGGGAGCTTTCAGGAACCGGCCATGAGACAGCGCTTGGCACTTTCGGCGGCATTTTATTGGGCATGCGCCGCGGTGCTGGCCGCGCCCGCTCGCGCTCAGGACAACTACGAAATCCAGGTATACGGTTACGAGCAAGTCGAGCCGCATCACACCATGGTGGAACTCCACAGCAATTTCACCATCGATGGCAGCAAGACGGTGCAAAACGGCATGCTGCCCACGAATCACGCGGAGCACGAAACCATCGAGATTACCCACGGCTTCACGGATTGGTTTGAAACTGGCTTCTACATCTTTACTTATGAGCGCAATGGCAATGGATTTCAATGGGTCGGCGACCACATCCGGCCGCGCTTCCGAATACCGAAAAGATGGAACTGGCCGGTCGGTCTGAGCCTCTCGAATGAAATCGGCTACCAGCGCCGCAAATTCTCCACCGATACCTGGACCTGGGAGATCCGCCCCATCATCGACAAGCAGATCGACCGGTGGTATTTCTCGTTCAATCCGGCTTTCGACAGGTCGTTTCATGGCGATTCCGTCCATCAGGGCATCACCTTCTCGCCGGATTTCAAACTCAGTTACGACTTCACGAAAAAAATTACCGGGGGTTTTGAATATTACGGAGCCGTGGGCCCGGCCACGGATTTTCTCCCCACTGGGCAACAACAGCACCAGATCTTTCCGACGATCGACCTGAACCTTTCTCCGAATTGGGAGGTCAATTTCGGGTTGGGTGTCGGCGTCACGCACTCGACGGACCACTTGATTGCCAAGATGATTCTCGGCTACCGTTTCAATTTTTGATCGCTCTCATGGAATAATACGTGGCGGCCCAAAGTCCATTAGACAGGAATCCATCACCAGAGGAGTGCTTCGTGGCCTATCATCTTGCGCAAATCAACATCTCTCGCCTTTTAGCTCCCCTCGACGACCCGCAGATCGCCGGCTTCGTGAACCAACTGGATGAGATCAACGGTCTGGCTGACCGCGCTCCTGGTTTTGTTTGGCGGCTGAAGTCGGAATCGGGCAATGCCACGGATATCGCCTACAACGACGATCCATTCGTCATCGTCAACATGTCAGTTTGGGAATCGATCGGGGCGCTGCGCGGCTTTGCCTACAAATCAGATCACGCGAAGGTATTCCGCGATCGCGCCAAATGGTTTGAAAAGATGGAGAAGCCCAGCTATTGCCTGTGGTGGATTGCGGCGGGCCACATTCCTACCGTGGCTGAGGGCCGCGAGCGGCTGGAGCATTACCAAATGCACGGCGCGACGCCTTATTCCTTTTGGTTTTCGCAGCAGTTCCCTCAGCCGGCGGACGAGGGCGTTTGCGTGTAGCCCTCGATGAATCGCAATATTGCGGCGCTGAAACCTATCCTTAGCGCGCACCTTTTTCCGAAACTCGACGGAATGCTGATCGGTCCTTGCTCCGCGCTCAGATTTGAATTCCCAAATGAGTAACCCTGCAGTCTCCGCGGGGCGGGTTATTTGCGGACAGAATGCGGCCACGGCATGGGTGTTCTAAAGTGTACAGACTCCCGATTTGTTCTCATCTATAAATTCAAAGCTCCCCCAAGGCAGTTGCGTTCTTGAGCCGACGCTCCAAATGCTGACACGAAAAGATTCCGTCATTCGAATTTACACCCACTCAACTGAGGAATGGAGAAACGAAATGTCCGTCAATATGAAGAAGTCCCCGCTTTGGAAATACGGCGCCGGCAAAATGCGGTCGCTGGGCCTCGGAATGGCACTCCTGCTGGCCGTTTTCATGGCCGGATGCGGCTCGGGAACACCTACACCCACGCTCAGTGGAATCGCTCCGAGCAGCGGCATCCAGGGAGCGGTCGTGGCGGTCACACTGACGGGAACGAATTTTGCAACTGGATCCAACATCAGCCTGAGCGGGACGGGCATCACCGTCAGCAACACGGTGGTGGTGAGCAGCACCTCTATTACCGCGACGTTTACCATCGCGGCAACTGCTCCGACCGGCGCCCAGAACGTCACGGTGACCAGCAGAAGCAAGATCAGCGGTTCGCAGGCGTTCACGGTGAACTCCGGCGCACCCACGCTGACCTCGGTTAGCCCGAGTTC
>Ga0210405_10000949_pt1 | contig 35364 bp, 33 predicted proteins | sample IncBWH11MmetaG_FD_155492 | JGI IMG/M metagenome (GOLD analysis project Ga0210405, IMG submission 155492) | Forest soil microbial communities from Barre Woods Harvard Forest LTER site, Petersham, Massachusetts, United States - Inc-BW-H-11-M | ecosystem: Environmental > Terrestrial > Soil >... | reverse complement strand
GGAGTCGGCGGTGAAATCGAGACGGTAGCGGTGGGCGATGTGGATTTTGCGGGTTAGGCGGAGGTCGGTGGTGGCGTAGTCGGGACCGGTGAAGCCGTTGCGGCGGTAGCCGGGGAGGCGGTCGTTGAGGCCGTTGCCGTCCTGGTTGGGGTCGCCGGAGACGGTGGCGTTGACGGGGCGTCCGCTGCCGATGTTGACTATGCTGGAAATTTTCCAGTCGTTGAAGACGTGGCCGAGGAGTTCGTGTCCGCGATGGAAGGGACGTGGTTCTGCGGACAACGCTACGACCAGGCGACTGCGCTGGTCGGTGACGCTGGGGCCGCGCTCGCCGGTGGGATTGTAGGAATTCTGAACCGTGGCGGGCGAGCCGGCTACGAGTGCGTCCTGACCGTCGTCGATGGCGTGCGCGTAAGTGTAGGAGAGGCGCACATAGGTGCCGCGGGCCATGCGGCGATTGATGGAGAGAGTTGCTCCGTTGTAGACGCTGGAGGCGGCGCTCTGGAATTCATTGATGGCGCCGAGTTGAGCAATGGGGCGTCCGAGAGGATTGATGCAGGGCGGGAAAGGGCAGTCGAGAGTTTGGGTGAACTGCCAGGTGGCGAAGGAATCGACGGTGTAGTATCCGCCCTGAAAGATGGAGCCGGTGGAATCGAAGATGGGATAAGTGAGGGCGACCGGCTGCGGAAGGTTGACGTCGAGGGCCCGGATGAGATGCTCGCCGTGGACGTAGAGATAAGAGACTGCGATGGTGGTGTGGTCGGCGACTTCGCGCTCTAGAGTGAGACTCGTTTGCTGGACCCGCGGAGTGACGAAGTTGGTGGCAAAGGCGGAGACGTTGTTGGTGACGCCCTGCGTGAATCCGGCGGGAAGTGAGCACGAGGCCGACATGACGGGGCAGGCAACCAGCGGATTGGGATAAGTAGGAAAAACTTGATGGTCGTAATACTTGGAGTTGTTGAGGAAGACGCTGGCATTGGTGATGCCGTTTTCCGTGGCCACGACTGAGTTGTAGATCTGAGGAATTCGGACGTAGAAGATGCCATATCCAGCGCGGACGACTAGCGGGTGAGTGCGGCCGATGGAGTAAGCGAGTCCGGCGCGGGGTCCGAAGTTGTAGGGCTTGAAGGGCACTTTGCCGGACGGTGGAAAGAGAGGGTTGGAGAGTAGTCCCGCAGTGGTGAAGGTTTGGAGGTCCCAGCGAACTCCGAGGTTGACGGCGAGATGATCGGTGACGCGGATGGTGTCCTGGGCGAAGGCGGCGTAGTCGTTGGAATCGGGATGAGAGGCGGCCTGGCCGAAGTTCTGGAGATAGTACTTGGGAACTTGGTGAGCGTAGGCACGGAGGGGCGAGAGTGGGAGTCCGGCTTCCATCGGCGCGAAGGTGAAGGGATCGACTTTGATGGAATAGAAAAGGTACTCGCCGCTTTGCTGGCTGGGGAAGAAGTCGTAAATCCAGGTGAGAAGAGAGTCGCCGCCGAATTTGAAGGAGTGGCGGCTGGTATCGAAGCTGAGAGTTTCGGCCAGATGGAGGCGGTGCTCGCGGGTGGCGCGGGGAAGAATGTTGGAGCGGCCAATGGCGTCCATGATGGTGGGGATCTTGACGAGGGTGGCGGTGGAGTTGGTGTAGGACTGTTGCAGGTCGCGGGAGAACTGGGCGCGGAAGTGGCTGATGAGGCGCGGGGTGAGGCCTGACATCAAAGACAGCGAGGCGGTTTCGGTGGCGACAGTTTCTTCACCGTTGTTGGAGATGGAGTCGTAGGTGAGAGGACTGGCGGGATCGAGGAAGACGTTATTCGATCCCCAATAGCGGGAAGTGTTGACGCGGAGAGTGACCTGGTTGCGCTGGGAGAGATTGATGTCGAGCTTGGCGTAGGTGGAGTTGCCGATCTGGCCGGCGGGATATTCTCCGGCGAGGGAGGTGAGTTGGGCGGCGGCGGCGAAGACCAGGGCTTGGTCGCTGGCTTCGTAGTCGCCGGGAGTGTAGGGTCCGGTGCCGGCTTGGGGGATGACCTGGGAGCTGCCGTTTAGGAATTCGACTACGGCGGGGACGTGAAAATAGTGTTGATCGAAACCTCCGAAGAAGAAGATTTTATTTTTCTTGATGGGACCGCCGATGGTGCCGCCGAGTTGCTGCTGGCGGTTGTGGGGCTTGAAGGCGAGGAAGGCGTCAGCTGCGCCGAAGGAGCTGTCGCGGAGGAAATAGAATCCAGTGCCGTGCCAGTGATTCGATCCAGACTTGGTGACGACGTTGACGACGGCGCCGCCGGAGCGTCCGAACTCGGCGCCGTAGGAGTTGGAGGAGACGCGGAACTCCTGGACGACTTCCGTAGAGAATTGGTAGGGAGCGCGGTAGCGTCCGCGGGCCTGAGCGAAGAAGGCGTTGTTGAAGTCGCCGCCATCGACCAGGAAGCTGTTATGGAATCCACGCAGGCCGCCGAAAGAGAGATCGCCGTTGGTGGCTGAAGTCAGGCTGCGCGGGTCTTGCGTGACGCCGGGGGAGAGCAGCATGAGGTCGGAGAAGCGTCGGCCGTTGAGGGGGAGATCGGCGATGGCGCGTTCGTCGAGGAGAGTTGAGACGGCAGTGGGTTGGGTATCGACGAGTTGCGGCGCGCCGGAGACGGTGACTTTTTCCTGAGCGCCGGCGATGGTGAGATGGAACTCGAGTTCGGCAGCAGCGCCGACATCGACGTGAAGCTGGGGAGTGATTTGCGGTGACATGTCCTTGGCGACGGCGCGGGCGGAGTAGTCGCCGGGAGGGAGCAGGTCGATGGAGAAGCGGCCTTCAGCGTCGGATGTGGCGGAGTAGCGCGCGCCGGTGGCGGTGTTGACGGCAACGATGGTGGCTTGGGCGATGCGGCTGCCGGTGGGATCGAGGACGGTGCCGTGAATGGCGCCGGTGGCGGCGTCCTGGGCGGTGAGCGGGAATGCAAGGAGGAGGCACAGGAAAATCAGCGAGGAGCGTGGCATAGGAGTCCCATCTGTGGTCGGGATGAGGCTCGGAGGCGTGAGTCCCGCGCGGGGTCCGGAGGCGAGCGGGTTTGGGAAACCTGATTCTTTTGTAGCATGCGAGGGGAGCGGTACGGTGGGAATGACAGCGTTTCTTTTCGGGACGAGTGCCGGAGTGGGAATTCTGCCTTACGGAGAGCCGTGGGGGCGTGCTATGTTCAGTGTTCCTTGGGCGCTAGCATGATTCGATCTTTCAAAGGGATGAAGCCGGTGATTCCGGCCACTTGTTACGTGGATGTGTCGGCGCAGATTATTGGGGACGTGGTGCTGGGCGAGCATGCGTCGGTGTGGATGAATGCGGTGCTCCGCGGGGACGTGTACGCGATTCGCATCGGAGCGCATTCCAACGTGCAGGATTGCAGCGTGCTGCACGGGATGAAGAATCAATATGGCGTGACGCTGGGCGAGTACGTTACGGTCGGGCATTCGGTTACTTTGCATGGATGTGTGGTGGAGGACCGGTGTTTGATCGGGATGGGATCGGTAATTCTCAACGGCGCAAAAATTGGGGCGGGATCGATTATCGCGGCCGGGACTCTAATACCCGAACGAACGGTGGTGGAGCCGGGATCGTTGTGGATGGGGTCTCCGGGGAAATTCCGGCGGAAGCTGGAGGAGAAGGATCAGGAATCGATCATGCGCTATGCGCGGAATTATCTGGGGTACGCGGAGGAGTATTTGCGGGAGGGGAGAGTACCGAGTACCTAGTAGCGAATACCGAGTGTTGAGTGTTTTGGCCAACGACCAACGACCGACGACTGACATGATTAAAGCGGTGCGAGGGACGCGGGATTTGCTGCCGCCGGAGACGGCGTTGTGGAATTTTGTGGAGTCGGCGGTGCGGGATGTGTTCCGTGCCTACAACTTCCAGGAAATTCGCACGCCGATTTTCGAATCGACGGAATTGTTCGCGCGCGGCGTGGGCGAAGAGACCGATATTGTTTCGAAAGAGATGTTCACGTGGGAGGACCGCGGAAGAGCGGAGAGCGATAGAGGCCAATCGCTGACACTTCGTCCCGAGGCCACGGCTGGCATTGTTCGCGCCTACATCGAGCACAAACTCGGGGACCGCGGACTGAACAAGCTTTATTGCATAGGTCCGATGTTCCGGCGCGAACGTCCGCAGAAAGGCCGCTATCGCCAGTTTTATCAGATTGACGCCGAAATCATTGGGCCGCCGTCGGCGGGGAGCGAGTCTCCGGCGCGCGATGCGGAAGTGCTGGAGATGCTGGCAACTTTGCTTGATCGCCTCGGCATCAGCGGCTGGAATCTCGAGTTGAATTCTGTCGGGTGCAAAGAAGACCGCGCAAAGTTCAATGAGGCGCTGCGCAAGGCTTTGGAGCCGGTTGTGGGGAAGATGTGCGCGGATTGCCAGCGGCGGGCGGTGACGAATCCACTGCGCGTGTTCGATTGCAAGGTGGCGGAGGATCAGCCGATTATCGACATGCTGCCGCGCATCAGCCAGTTTCTGGATGAAGGATGCAGGAAACACTTTGAGGCGGTGCAGGGAATTCTGAAAGCCGTGGCCGTGCCTTTTGTCCTGAACGACCGCCTTGTGCGTGGGCTCGATTACTACACGCGCACTGCGTTTGAGTTTACGCACGGCGCGCTGGGGGCGCAGAACGCGATCCTCGGCGGCGGGCGCTATGATGGGCTTTCCGAGGCGCTGGGCGGACCGGCGGCTCCGGGGATTGGATTTGCGATTGGCGAAGACCGGCTGGTGATGTCGCTGCAGGAATCGGCCTCAGCCGAGGGCGTGGTGCGCAAGCCGGATGTGTATGTCGCTCCGCTGGGCGTGGGGATGAATGGCGAAGCGGCGCGGCTGGCGCGGGAGTTGCGGCGTCACGATCTGGTGGTGGATTTGGGAGATGAGAGCTTCCGGCTGAAGAAGTCGTTTGAGGCGTCTACGAAAGCTGGCGCGAAGTATATTTTGATTGTGGGCGAGAATGAAGTGAAGGCGGACGCGTTCGCGCTGAAGAATCTGGCGACGGGGGAACAGGTTTCCGTGCCGCGCGGAGAGTTGGCGAGGAGGATTCAGGAGGTGCGATGATCATGCAACGACGTGTCATGAAGCAGAATTGGATGGTTAGTGCGGCCCTCTTGTTAGCAGGAGCGGTTTCGGGTTTCGCGCAGGCTCCCGCGCCCGCGAAGCCACTTAGTCCTCAGGAGCAGACTTTGGTTGCCAGCGAGAAGAGCCTGATTGAGGCGAAGAGGAAAGATGATAGAGCGCTGCTTAAGCGGACCGTCACCGACGATTTCTCGCTGGTAGGCGTCGACGGGACGCTGCTCCAAAAACAAGAAGCTGTCGACGATCTCGGCGACTCCGGCCTGATAGAAATTATGACTTACAACATCAAGGTTGTGTCCGTGGGCGATGGCGCAGCCATCGTTACCTACGACGCGGTGGTACGCAAGAAGCCGGAGGAGGACCAGGGGCCTCCGCCGCGGTATCAGCATTTCAGTTCGGTGTGGGTGAAGCAGGGAGACACGTGGAAGCTGAAGTTTCATCAGGCCACGGCGGCGCATTGGGGAGACTGGTAGGGCTTCTTTTGCGGCGCTCCCGCTTTGTGGCGGGGAACGTCTAACATTGTATAGAACATTTGGGGAGGCATTTCATGAGGCGAGCGGGAATCATATTGGCGGCATGGCTGATTGTGGTCGCGGCGGCACTGGCGCAAACGGAGCCGCCGAAGCCTGGTCCGGAGTTGAAGAAGTTGGATGTGCTGGCGGGGTCGTGGACGCTGGATGGCGACGTCAAGCCCGGCCCGATGGGGCAGGGCGGGAAGATGACGGAAAGCCAAAAGTGTGAGTGGATGGAGGGCGGCTACTTCCTGGTGTGCCACGTGGACTTCAAGAGTGCGATGGGCAACGGCTACGGAATGGGCGTGATGGGCTACTCCAAGGATGACAAGGCTTATACCTACCACGAGTTCAACAGTTGGGGCGAGTCGATGGATTCGAAGGGAGCGGTGGATGGCGACACCTGGACCTGGAGCAGCGACGAGAAGATGGGCGACAAGATCGTGAAGGGAAGATTCACCATGAAGATGACTTCCTCCAATTCGTACGACTTTAGTTATGAAACGTCGCCGGACGGCGCGAAGTGGACGATGGCAGTGGACGGGAAAGCGAGCAAGAAATAACAAGGATGTTGCTGCCGAGCGCCTCGCTTCGCCCGGCGGGACAGCCGAGAGCCTGCCCTGAGCAAAGTCGAAGGGCGGCTTTCCCTACGCGTGCGTCTTAATTAGTTCTCCTACCAGTTATAATCTTTGATTCGGCACTCTGCCGCATCTCTCACTGTAAGGACACAGCTTGCTCGATTTTTTAGGCGATCTACGACGAACCCATATGTGCGGAGCGTTACGCTCTTCTGACGCAGGCAAGAAAGCCGTGCTGATGGGATGGGTGAACCGGCGGCGCGACCACGGCAATCTGCTGTTCGTCGATCTGCGCGACCGCTCTGGAGTGACGCAGGTAGTTATCAATGCCGAGCGCAATGCGGCCATCCATGAAAAATCCGCGGCCTTGCGCAACGAGTACGTAATTGCCGTCACCGGAACTGTGAAGTTGCGTGATGCCAACACCGTAAATCCGAACATGACCACCGGCGAAGTGGAACTGGCCGCGGAAGAGTTGCGGATTCTGAATGAGTCGAAGCTGCCGCCGTTCCTGCCATCGGACAGCGCGCTCACCAATGAGGAGACCCGGCTGAAATATCGCTACATCGATTTGCGGCGCGACGTGATGCAGTTCAACATCGAGATGCGGCACAAGGTGGCGAAGGCGATCCGGGACTACCTGTCAGGGCAGGGATTCTTTGAGATTGAGACCCCGTTCATGACGCGGTCGACGCCCGAAGGCGCTCGCGATTATCTGGTACCGAGCCGGGTGCAGCCGGGGACGTTCTATGCGCTGCCTCAGTCGCCGCAATTGTTCAAGCAGATCCTGATGATTTCCGGCTTTGATAGATATTTTCAGATCGTGCGCTGTTTCCGCGATGAGGATTTGCGCGCCGACCGCCAGCCGGAGTTCACGCAGATCGATTTGGAAATGTCGTATCCGCAGCCCGAGCGGGTGTGGGAAGTGGTGGAGGGATTTCTGACGGCGGCGTTTGCCGCGGCGGGATCGGAGATCAAGACGCCGTTTCCGCGCATGGATTACGACGAAGCGATCCGGCTGTATGGGATCGACAAGCCGGATTTGCGGCTGCCGGCGTTTACCGACGTGCGGGAGTGTTTTGCGGCGGAAAATCTGCAGGAGCTGGCGATTAATGCGAATCTGCCCGTGATCGCGATTCGGACGCCGAAGGTGGGCGAGCTTTCCCGCAAAGAACGGGATGACATCAAACCGATCTTCCAGGCAAAGGGCGGCGCGAAGGTATTCGAAGATTTCAAACGTATTGGCAATAAATTTCCTGAAGCGGCTGCGGCGATTGCAAAAAAGATTGGGATGGAAGACGGAGATCTGATTGTGCTGGTGGCCGGATCAGCACAAAGTGGTTCGGCGCAAGCTGGGCCGCAGACGCCGGATTCCGAGCATCGCCATTGTAAAGTTACGCCGCCGGAGCTGGCCATCTATGCGTCGGCTGGGTTGCTTCGTCTGGCCTTGGCGCAGAAGTATTCCGACCGGCACGGAATTTTCAAGAAGAGCGGCGACGCGGCAAAAGATTTCCGGTTCCTATGGGTCACGAACTTTCCCATGTTCGAGTGGGATGAGGGCGAGAAGCAGTGGATGGCGGCGCATCATCCGTTTACCTCGCCGCATGAAGAAGACATGCCGAAGCTGGAGTCAGGAGTGGAGTCGTTGAACGACCCGCTGTCGCCGCTGAGCGCGGTGCGGGCGCTGGCTTACGACGTGGTGCTGAATGGCACGGAGTTGGGGTCGGGCTCGATTCGAATTCACCGGCAGGATGTGCAGAGCAGAATCTTCCGAGCCCTGGGGATGACGGAGGAAGAAGCGCGGGCGCGCTTCGGATTCTTTCTCGAAGCGCTGGAGTATGGCACCCCTCCGCATGGAGGGATTGCGCTGGGCCTCGATCGCATTGTGATGATTCTCGCGGGAGCGGAGAGTTTGCGCGAAGTGATTCCTTTCCCGAAGACGGCGCGGGCGGTGGATTTGATGGTGGATGCTCCGACGCCGGTGAGCGAGGCGCAGTTGAGGGAGTTGGGGATACAGACAAAGGTTAAGAGTTAAGCAGCTTTCTTGCTAATTCTTCCACTCGCGCCAGCACTTCATCTTCATTCAGCTTTGTAGAGTCGATGACCACCGCGTCCTCTGCCGCCATCAGCGGCGAAGCGGCGCGGGTGCGGTCGCGGCGGTCGCGTTCGCGCAGGTCGGCGGCAACGCTTGCGGCTACTTCGCCTTTGATCTTCTGCTGCTGCATGCGGCGCTGCTCGCGGACTACCGGATCGGCGTCGAGGAAGATCTTGAGGTCGGCGTCGGGAAAAACTTTTGTGCCGATGTCGCGGCCTTCCATGACCACGCCTCCGCCTGCGCCCATCTCCCGCTGACGTGCCACCATCCATGCGCGCACCGCGGGATGTACAGAGACGCGCGAGGCCGCCTCGGTGACATCCCGTTCGCGGATGCGGGAGGAAATGTCGCGGCCGTCGAGTAGAGTACGGTTTCCGCCGAGTGTGGGCTCGAGTTGAATGCGCGAGTCTTTCGCCAGTTTAACCAACCCCGGTTCGTCGTCGAGCGAGGCGTCCTGGTCGATGGCTTTCAGCGCCAGCGCGCGGTACATTGCGCCACTCTCAAGATTAATGTAGCCCAGCTTGCGAGCCAGCCGGGAGGCGATGGTGCTCTTGCCCGCGCCGGCCGGGCCGTCGATGGCGATGATCAGCCTGCGTTGAGAGTGGTCGTTCATTCTGCGAGTAGACGATTGTACACGGTAGGGAGAATCGCGAGGTTTGCCCGCGCCGCAGCGCTCGCTCATTGTCAAGCGCGGCAGACAATCCTTTAACAAACATGTGACAGTCCGGCCCACTCCTTCTTCCCGAGTGCCGCGTCAAATGGGCATAGGTTGGAAAGCGACTCGAGTGTACCCGCTTTGCAGATGCCAGGAAACAGAGGCGGTGCGGTGACGCAGAGCACAGAGGGGCGAACCTGCCCCCCTGGAATGCGGCAGTCCGGTTGCAAGCCCGGACGGTGAGGAGGGCCGGCATGTTCGAGATCGTGTGGCGCAATCCGCAGCCCCCCGCTAGGAGAACGTTGCGCATCGAGGAAGTGTGGGCCGATGAATCGACGGTGGCGCCTAGGTGGGTGATTTTCTATCACACCATCCTCGACTCCGGTAGGCCTGAAAATGAATATCAGCTGCTGGTGAACCGGAACTTCGAACGGTCGATTGCGGTTTAGGAGCTGGAGGAAAAAGGAGTGCAGTCATGTCTGCAACAGCACAATTCGACCAGACGTCCGAGGAAATTATTTATGAATTGGCCCGGCGGGTCATCGTTTACCGTTTGGGAGAGTTCGACCGCGTTTGGCAATCGGCGAATAAAATCTGCGATCGCTACCAATTGAAGAAAGCCAGTTGATCGCTCTGCCGGGCGCACCGCTGCGGTGTGGCTTACTTCGCCGCGCGATGCGGCCTGGCGGTGGCAACCACCGGTTCTTTCGCCGGAGTGATCTGCAGCATCGACCGTCCGCTGACGTGAATGAAGCTCAGCTCGCGGGCGGCGAGCAGGGCGTTAACTGCGTCTTTCACGCGGGAGTGCTCAGTCTTAGTGTCATTCATGCGAAGCCAAAGATTGTACATGGAGGGATGCACCTGCGGGCAGCCCTAACCTCGGGGAAAACCGCGTAAGGCAGTGGTTTAGAATTAGCATTCGGAGTAAGATTCCGGCGAGTTTGAAGGGACGACCATTTTGTGGCTGGGGACTTCACCGAACAATGGAAGGCGGCTGAGTTAGCGGCGGCGGAGGCGCGCCGAAAGGACGGTGCCCAGTCGTTGGAACCCACTGATTCTCTTGGTTCGCTAGAGAGCGGCGAGCCAACGAAGCACACTGAGGAGCTTGACGCGAGTTTCGATCCAAGTAATCCTGACTCAAGTCCGTCGCCGAGTGAGCCGTCCCATGGAGACGAGTGGCGGTTGCCTGATGAACTTTCTGCCGTGCAGGTGAACGGACCCAATGTGTCGCAAGGAATTGAGATTTTGGGTCCGAATGCCCCGGCGGTGGATGAGTTACCGCATCCGGCGGACGACGTCTGGCTCGCCGGTTCTGACACGAGCGCCGTACCGCACGCCTCTCACGTGGATTGTGCAACGATAGTATTGAAGGACCGCGACAGGGAGGTCCGACCAGCGAGCCAACCAGACCCCAGCGTGTGGGACGAGATTGTCCTGCGCCGACGGCATAAAGTGGAATCTATTGCCGAACCGGGCGTTTTTCGGGAGACACGAGTTCCAGAGCGCGCCCTCGCACGTCCAGTGCCTTATTGGCCCCTCGCCATCGTCCTCGGCGTGCTTTTTGTGATGGGAGTTGTCTATTTCCTGTGGTGGAAGCACTAGACAGAACCATTTGAGCCGGCGCGTCGACGAGCAGCGGGTCGTGCTTCAGGAGCCACGGGCTCTTTCGCCGGGGTGATATGCAGCATCGAGCGACCGCTGACGTGGACGAAGCTGAGCTCGCGGGCGGCGAGCAGGGCGTTAACTGCGTCTTTCACGCGGGAGCGGGCGACGAAGTTTCCGAAGAAAGTTTCCAGTTCAGCCTGGTCGGCGGCGACCACGCAGTCCAGATATTTCGAGAGCAGCGCCGAGAGTGCCTGCTGCACCGACAGGCCCACGCCCTCCTTGACCGCTTCGGGCGACCAGCGGTAGAGGACATCCCAGAAGGAGCCTCCCTCAGCCTTGTAGTCGACGCGGGTGATGCGCAGCTTTGCCGACAATTCGCCCAGCGCCTTGTCGAGCGCGGCCAGCGAAACGCTGCCCCCCAGTGCTTCCTGCAGCTTCTGTTTTGAGATGGGACCATCGCGCTCGATCAGTGCGAAGGCATCGCAGGCCAGCGGCGAGTAGGGAGAACGCGGACCCTGCTTGGGCGCGAGCTTTGGATTGCGCTCGCCCACTAGCGCATAGAAATAAGGAAAGGCCGAAGCCGCTACCAGGAATGCATTGTTCTCATCGAACACGTTTGCTTCGTAGGCGGCGCGTTCCCGTAGCAGGCGGACCATGAGGTCCGTGGCAGCCAGAGCACGGGGGTCGGAGTAGGCATGCTGCCAGGTGGGGAGGCGATTGTCGGAGCCCACAAAGGCTCCGATGAACGTGGGCACCGGCATGGTGGGACGGACAGGATACATGAGGCAGAAGCCGACGGCTTCGACGAAGGCGCGCGCCTCTTCGATGGTGCGGATGGGCTTGCCATCGAGGCGCCATTTTTCGCGACGGAGTTGCTGGAGATCCTGTTCGGTCATGAAATCAGTAGTCAGCACTCAGCAGTCAGCATTCAGCCAGCAACAGGTCGACCTCCTTCGGCAAAGGCCATCAGGGGCTAAATGCTGAGTGCTGAATGCTGAGTGCTAGATTCTCTTAAACGCTTTCTGGATATCCTTTACAGAATACCGCAGGACGACGGGTCTGCCGTGCGGGCACGACATAGGATGGTCGGTTTTCGCCAGTTCCGCCAGCAGCCAGTCCATTTTATTTTGTTCGAGCGGCATGTTGACCTTGATGGCGGCGTGGCAGGCGATGGAGGCGGCTATGCGGCCGCGAATCCTTTCCAGGTTCAGCGATTGCTCTTCGCGCGAGATCTGATCAAGCAGTTCGTGCAGCATGTGCTCGACCGCGGCTGCATCGATGCCTGCAGGTGCAACTTTGACGGCGACGCTGCGTGCGCCGAAGGGTTCGGCTTCGAAGCCGTTGTGCTGGAGTTCGTCCGCTATTTCGGAAAAGATGGCTTGCTGCGCGGGAGACAGCTCGAGCACGATTGGCATCAGCAGGCGCTGGCTTTCTACTTTCTGTGCGGCACGCTGCTTCAAGATACGTTCGAAGAGCACGCGCTCGTGGGCCACATGCTGGTCGATGATCCACAGGCCATCTTCGTTCACGGCGAGGATGAAGGAGTTGCGGATCTGCCCCAGAGGGCGGAGGGTAGAGAGACCGGCCAGCGTTGAATCTTCTTCACTTGCGTTCTCTGAAGGATCAAGCGCGGGAGCGCAGCCGTTGTCTGGAATCGTCTCTAGCATCGTCCCGGCGAAGCGGCTCTCCAGACCGCGGGCTACTGGAATCGCGGCATTGGCCTCGACCGCAAGTCCGCCTTCAAACTGAAAGCGAGCGGAAACTGGCGGCGGCACCGGAGCTTGCAGGGCAAATCCTGCACCACCCGCGGGATCATACACGGCGCGCGCCGGCGCTCCTGCTGCGGAGGCCAGGTCGGACGGCGGCTCCCACTCTCTCGCACCCGGCGTAAGTCCCGAACTGGCGGTGGCGTGGGCGCGAATCTCGGTGGTGAACTGCGGAGCGGGGCGTGCTTTCATCAGAGCGGCCCGCACGGTGTCGCGGACGAAGTCGTGCATCAGCGTGGGCTGTCGAAAGCGGACCTCTGTTTTCGAAGGATGGACGTTCACATCTACCTCGCCCGGCGGAAGTTCAAGGAAGAGCAACACGACGGGAAAGACCGTCGGCGGAATGATGTTGCGATACGCTTCGGTCAATCCGTGCTGAACCAGCCGGTCGCGAATCAAGCGGCCATTTACGAAAATAAAAATCGAATTGCGGTTCAGCTTCTGGATTTCCGGCTTCGAAACGAAGCCGTGGAGGCGCATCTCACCGGGATCTACGGGGGCGGCATCTTCATTTTCTTCTTCTTTGCGCCGCCACGGCGGCGGCTGCGGCAAACCGACATGCTCAAGCGCTTGCCTGGCCGCAACCGCAATCAATTGGTCGAGAGTTTCCTTGCCGAACACCTGGTAGACGCGCTCGCTATATCCCGCCACCGGCGGGGCGACGAGCATGGCATTGGTGGCGGAATGCAATTCGAAATGCTTTTCCGGATGGGCCAGCGCATAATGCGTGACCAAGGATGCGATGTGCGACAGCTCGGTTGACTCTGCTTTCAGGAACTTCTTCCGCGCCGGGGTATTGAAGAAGAGATCCCGCACCGTGATCGACGTGCCTTCCGGCAGTCCGGCTTCTTCGACGCGCGCCATCCTGCCCCCATTGATCTCGAGGATGGTTCCGGAAGCGCCTTCTCCCGCTGGCTCCGCGGCACGCGTTTCGAGGCGCAGGCGCGATACTGAGGCGATCGAGGGCAGCGCTTCGCCGCGAAATCCCAGCGTGGCGACGCTGAGCAGGTCTTCGGCGTCCTTGATCTTCGACGTCGCGTGGCGTTCGAAGGCGAGCATGGCGTCGTCGCGCACCATGCCGCATCCGTTGTCGGTGATCTGAATCAGCTTCTTGCCGCCAGCCTCAATGTTGATCTTGATGCGCGTGGCGCCGGCATCCAGTGCGTTCTCGAGTAGTTCTTTCACCACAGAAGCGGGGCGCTCCACCACCTCGCCGGCGGCGATTTTATTGGCGACGTGCTCGGGAAGGACGTGAATGCGGCCCATGAAGCAGTTCTCAGTTCTCGGTTCTCAGTTCTCGGTTCTCAGTTCTCAGTTCTCAGTGGGTAGAAATCAGTTTCGCAGATGGTGGGGCGGAAGGCAAAGATGCGGAATGCACGAAGGGTGGAACAGCGCTTCCAGCCCCGTCCTTCGACGATCAGGGTGACAGGCCGTTAATTCTCCGTAGGTTCAACTTTCGCCTTTGGCGGGGGCAGGGTTCGGCCGGGCTTGGGCGGTTTAGGTGGGCCGGGAATTCCTCCTGGGATTCCGCCGGAGATGCCTTCTACCGGGCCGCCGCTTCTTGCGGCTCTGCGAATCTCAATGCCATCGTGCTCGTTGTTGAGCACGATGTGGGAAGCGCCATTGCCCACGCTGCCGCTGGCCTTCGCTTCACGGTCGTTGCGGTCAATTTTCAGCTCCGCAAAGTCGGATTGGATTTCGCCGTCGCGGGTGCGGGCGTCGACGTGGAATCCGGCCTTGTCGGGCAGGCTGAGGTTGATTGCGCCGTTGCGGCTGTCGATCTGCACATTGCCGAGCGAACGCATGGAGACTTCGATGCCGCCGTTTTCATTCTGCAGACGGACGTCGCCGGAGACTTCGTCCAGACGGATTTGCTTGGAGCGTGTGGTCAGGTGGAGAGGTCCGGTGATCTTGTCGGCATGCAGATCATCGGAATCAAGATTGAGTTCGCCATCGATGCGCGAGAACTCCAGGTCGGTACGTGAAGACTTGAAGGAGACGTTCTTGCTGATGCGGGCAAGTTTGACGCTCTCCCCGAATTCGCCTTCGAGTTGAGCCGCGCCCTTCACGTCGGAAACCGAGACTTCGTTCAGCCGTCCCGTGATGTGGAGGTCGCCGGTGATCTGCTCCACCTTAGCGGAGCTTTTCTCGAGCGCCAGTTTTACGTTGCCGGTGACGTCTTCCACGGTCACGTCGCCGTGCTGATTGTTGACCTCCACCGCGGCATCGCGGCCGGTGACGGAGACATCGCCGCGGCGCGAAGTGACGTGCAGATCCATTTTGCGAGGGATCGAGATATCGAGATCGCTCTGCACAGCGTGATCGCCTGCGGCCTGGGTTTTAGCGTCGAGCGTCAGCAGCGCTCCGGTGGTAGTAATGGCTGGCTTGGTTTCCGCGTTGTATTTGTCGGCGTCATCTTTGCTTTCGGCGCCGACGTGCTTGCGAACCGTGACGGTAATTTTGTTGTCGCTGGAGAAACTGACCCGGACCGCGCCGTGATCGTCGTTGACACGCAGGCTGGTAGCGCCGGCTGGCAGGTCTTGCTCGATGTGGTCGTCGAAGTTATAGGTTTCGCCAAAGATGTTATTAAAGTCGCCGTCGTCAAAGTTCATATTGTCGCGGAGTTCGCCCCAGTTGAAGCGTGCGGCCTGGGTCGCGATGAGTCCGCAGACGACGATGAAAATGACGAGAAACACTCCGCCAGCGCCGATGCCGCGGGCGGGAACGCCGTCACGCTGGGCCTGCTGATACTCGATCAGCTTGATCACGCCCCACAGGATCAGGAGCGCGGGCCAGTAGTGGGCGAACAAAGTTCCCAGCCGCATCCAGGAGAGCATATGCAGGTTGCCCAGCAGGAATACGACCCCGAGGACAATCAGCACAAACGGTCCGGCAAACGAGCGGCGACGAGGTCGCGGAGGAATCGGTGGCGGCTGAACTGGATGCTGAACCGGGCTAGACATTGTGCACCTCCCCGGAGGACGTTGGCCCGGGATTGGAAGTTGAGGGCGGTGGAGATGGTGGCGCGGCAGAAGGCGGTCCCGGCGGCAAAGGCCCGACGTGCCCAGTCGATGAGGCGCTGCTCTGCACCAGTTTGACGACGCCGATGACCAGGATCCAGGCCGGCCACGTGCGGCCCAGATCGGCTTTATCGGTGCTGTTCAGCAGCAGCAAAATACCAGTGGTGACGACCATCGCAGGGCCCATTAACCAGCGCGTGCTGCAGCGTCCACAGCCGCAAATTCGATGGGAACGCTCATAGTTGCGATAGAACATCCAGCCGCCGACGAAAACGATCAGCAGAGGCCAAAAGCGGTCAAGGCCAAACTCGAAGACTCTCATTGTGTGGAGCAGGAACAGCACCCCGAGCGCGATGAGAATCACCGCGCCGAAGGGGACCTTCGAAGTATCGAACCTAGCGTCTCCACCGAATGTTTGCGTCAGACCGAAAGGATCGGGGAGAGGCTGCCCGGTCTGGAGGGCTTTGGCGGATCGCACCGCGTCGATCAATTGGTAAACGAAGAAGAAGATGGCGGCGAGCACGAACACCGTTTCCGCCGCGCCGGACGCCGAGTCTGCTATTGCGCACAGAATCGCGAAAATCACGAAATGCGCCAGGCCCTTTACGTATTGCCCCGAGTAAACAGCGCCGACGCCAGGGAAAAGCGAGAGCAGTCCGGCGAGAACGGGGTTCGGGCCCGGACCCGGGGACGGTGGGACTTTCAGGCCGAGCCCCTGATCCATGAATTGCTGATAGCCGGTTTGTGGGGGCGTTTGCGGAGGCACGAATCCCGCTGCCGGGGCAGTGCCCTCCAGACGGGCTGCGAGACAGGGCTCGCAGTAAATCACTCCGCGGACGTCGCGGGTGCAATTGCCGCAGAGCGGCTTGCCGCAGGTGCGGCAAAAAGCCACTGCGGCAATATCGCTATGAGTGGCGCAGTTCATACGAACCTCCTGTACGTGGTCACCGACACTACAGGCAGATCCGGATTTAACGGATCCTGATTCAGCGGATCCTGACTCATCGGATCGAAGACAGATGGACCCAGCGGAGCGCACGCCAGAATGAGATGGTTCTCATTCTGGCTGTAATTGCGATCCTGCTTCTGCTCGGGCTGTTGTGTTGTGTCGTTCTTGTGGTCTTTCTTCGCCGGTGCGGATTCACCCGGTCTACTTTCGGCGGGCGTGACGTTGCGTTTGAGTTCGCGCACGGCAGCCTGCACCTGGTAGACGAGCTTGATGTTGTCGTAATACCGGACAACGCGGGCTTGCGTGTTGTAGTACGTATGCCGTATGGCTGAGGGCCGCAAGCTGATCTGGCGCAGGTCGGCGGGCTTTACGCCGGCTACGCTCAAAGCCACCGACAGCGCGAAGAACGCCATGCCGAACGACATGGCAAACCGCGGCTGCCGGACTGTTCCCCAGATGGGCTGCATTGCCCCAGAGGCCCAGGCTTGCGCGCGCTCCACCCATGTAATGCGTGGCTGCGGCGCGGACACGTTCACCCGCAGGCGTTGGGTGTCAACGCCCGTTGTGGATGCCAGGATATTGTTGACCAGGCTGACTGGAGGCTCCACCTCCGTGAGATCCTTCAGCCAGTTGCGGCCCGCCTCGACTTCGGCGAACAGCGGCCCGCACGCGGAACAAGTTCGCGCATGGGCCTGGAAGGTGTCAAGTTGAACGCCACTCAGGACGCCGTCAAGCGCGTCCGTGAGCAGGCCATCAAACTCGTGACACTGCATTCCGCTACTGGTGTGGTCTGGCATCACATCACCTGCCTATAGGTACGTTGTAAAAGCCGCGCTAGTTCCGCCCGGCCACGATTTATTCGACTTTTCACAGTCCCCTCCGGCACCTTCAAAACGGTTGCGATTTCACGATAGTCAAAATCCTGTAAGTCCCTTAGAATCACTGCCTCACGCAGCTCCGGCGAGAGTCTCGCGAGGGCGGCGTGCACGCTTTCCTGCACCTCCCGGCTGCGTACGTGCTGGTCGGGAGGCGCGGATTGGTCCTGAATTTGCTCACTCAAGGGCTGGGCATCTTCATGCGCCGATGTTGTGGCGTCGAGCGAGTCGGTGATGCGGTCCTGCTTGGTTTTGCGGAAATGATCCACCAGCAGGTTGCGCGTGATTGTGGTGACCCAGGTGACAAACGCTCCCTTCGAGCTGTCGTAGCTGGCGAGCGTCCGGTATATCTTGATAAATACTTCCTGGGCAAGGTCCTCAGCGTCGTCGGCCGATCCTGCGAAGCGATAGCAGATGTTATAGATACGCCGGTTGTAGGTCTGAACGATTTCCTCCCAGGCAGCGGCATCGCCGGCTACACAGCGGCGGACCAGCATCGCAACTACCTGAACGTCTTCCAAACCGAGCTCCCCGGAAAGCTTGAACTGCTGGACTAGAAAACTGTGATTTCAAAACTGGTCATTCCAACTGACAGACTTGTCATTCCAAGTAACGAACTTGTCATTCGAAGTAACAACTTTGTCATTCCGACCGCAGGGAGGAACCTGCTGTTTGCCCCCTACGGCACAGCCCTCCCCACAAGACAGTACGCCGATGTGCAGCGCAAAGTTCTGGCCGGCAAGTTTATGTAAAACAGGGAATTGTAGCAGTGGGATCCGCAACCTCGCGTCGCGACCTTGAGATGTACTGCCGTTTACACGTTTGTAACACGCTACTGGTACGCTTGACTCGAGTCGAAATGCCTTCGGAGGTGTTTATGATTCCCATCTTTTCCGCCATCACTGGCGGACTCATCTGGTCGAAGATCCCTCGCCAGCGTGGATATGAACTCAAAGGCAATGGCGGCATAGTAGCGTCGTTGCGGCAAATCAGTTGTTGGTCGCGGGAATTTCAGGCTGAATCTCAGTATGGGAGCTGGAGATTTCGTCGTACCGGTTTCTGGCGTGCTGCTATGGAGATTGTCGATGCTACTTCCGGCGTTCGGATCGCTGCCCTCAAGCCGAACTGGACCGGTGGGGGAACGCTTGTTTTTTCTGATGGACAGACTTTTCAGCTAGTGTGCAAAGGATTCTGGCGGCCGGTTTGGAGCGTGGTCGCCAACGGCCAACTCGTATTGAATATTCACAGCCGCGGCAAGAAAGTTGAGTTGCCAAATGAGCCGCGCCTGCCCGAAGGCCGGCTGACTCTGCTGGCGATTTTCACCTGGCACCTAATGCGACAGGCGGCAGAGGATGCTGCTTCTGCCGCGGTAGTGGTCGCGGCAACCTAGTAAGAACTCAGCTTGACGCGCGCGGGCGATTGAGCGCTGCACCTCGCCTATTGCGGCGGAATGAACTGCACGTTGATGAACGCTTCCCGCTGTACCGGCTTCCCTTGGTCGCGTTTGGCATAGTTGGAGCGTTCGACGACGGCGAGCGCAGCGTCGGCCAGCAGCGAGTCAGAGTGCTGCAGCGCTTCGGCTTCCACCACGCGGCCTTTCTTGTCGAGCACCGCGTGGACGATTACGGGCTGGATCACTCCGCTCCTTCCGGGAGGCGCGGCCACGGATTGCGGGAAGCGAAACGGCCCGACCAATATGTCGCCGGGACCATGCGAGATCATCTTCTTTGTAGGCACGAACTGGTCGGGATCGGCATTGGCGGCATCGCTGAGGCTGTCGAGGTGAATCTGAAGTACGGTCACTCCATCTTCCACGATGGAAATCTGGCGCGCAAGCGTGCGGCCATGGAATTCGAATTTCCCCGAGTAATCGTAGACGTTGTAGATGCCGGGCGCCTCGGAGTAAGTGCGGAGCAGACCGCTCTTGGGATCGATGCAATACTCAGTTTCTTCCCAGCGGCGGCCGGGCGTAGGGGTAGCATCGTTGCCGCCGCCGGAGATCAGCATGCAAGCAACTTCCGCACCTTGCCAGTTGGCGGTCGCCATGCGAATGAGCGCAGGCGCAAACCTTCCCGTCACCGGCCAAAAAACGGACTGCCGCACCATCTGAATGCGCAGCGGGATGGGCCCGCGCGGCTTGTCGTCATAAGCCACTCCCTCGTAGAAGATGCGGAGTTGCGAGTAATCGCCGAGCCGCGCTGACCAGCGAACTTTACTCTGCGACATCCATATCTCTTCCATCTCTCCGAAGCCGGTGTAGTGCGACGTTCCGGTAGAGTTGAACGAAACTTTCATGGCAAAGGGCGGCGAGCCCGGCGCGTGCATGCCATTGTTCTGGCGGGCATGCTCCAGCAGGTTCAAGACTAGTTCGCGCTTCTGCGGCGTGTCGGGAACGACCGTGGGGCCCGTGGCAAGTTCCAGCGGATCGTAAGGCAAGGGCGCGGTTTTCGGTTTGTCCTGCGAGAAGGCTAGGCAGCTCAACAGCAGCGCATGAGCAAGGACGACGGCAAGCGAAGGCCGGGTGGACATGGGGCACACTCCAGCGGACGAGAGGAAATGTTAGTACGGAATGTGCTGCGATGACAAGGCCGAAGCTCAGAGACGTTTGCGCTGGAGAAGCCTCGCCCCCATGCGAAGCGCAATCGCGACTGCAAAGAACGTGGCAGAGAGAACCAAGACCACGCTCACTCTTAGCAGACCCGGGAGAATCCATTTCGCGGATTTGGTCCAGAGGCCGGGAGCCAGAAGCGCAAACACAAGCGCGAGAGAGGGCAACACTAGGAGCAAAAGCCAGCTAGTGACGAGTTTTCGCTCCAATCCCTTAAGGGGCAAAAGTCACCTGCTGGTAGGGCTCGCCTTTGTGGCGGCGGCTCACCTCGATCGTGACTTTCCGGTTAAGCCGTTTCAAAAAATCGAGCAGCTTGTCCGTTGTGAAGCGGCTGAAATGCCCGTTCATCAGGTGCGACACGTCAGGTTGCGCGATGCCGAGGATGCCGGCGATTTCGCGTTGTTTCAACTTCTCTTGCTTCAGGATTTTGAAGACATGGTACCCGATCTGTGCGCGCGCCAGAAGTTGGCTGGCGTCTTTCAGGCCAAGATCGGCAAAGACATTTCCTGAGCCCTCTTCGAACCTAATTGTTTTTCGCTTTTTCGTACCCATGTGCCAGTTCCTTTGCTTCGGCATATCGCTGCTTGATCAGTTCAACGTCGTGTCTTGGGGTTTCAATGCCTCTCTTCGATTTCTTTTGAAAGGCGTGCAAGATATAAATCCGCCTGCCGATCTGTAGCGCCAGCACGACACGGTAGGCCTCCGACGCGTATCGGAGGGCAATCTCAAAAACGCCGCTGCCGACACCCTTGAACGGCTTGGCGTCTTTGGGCATACCGCCAAACTGAATAAGCTGAAGCTCGTCTCCCAACAGCTTCTGCGCGCCCTCTGGAAAATCTCGAAGGCTCTTTCTTGAATCTCCCAGCCAAACTACGGGCCGGAGCACGGGCGGATTAGGCTTCTCCACCACTTTCCAAGTTTATAGTAAATCTACTATAGCGTCAAATCGGCGACATGACGGTCAGTGTGTGATCACCAAGATACGTTTCGCAGGCCTCGACGGCGCGCTTTCTGGTTACGGCGCGGAGCAGGACCGCGGCGGAAAGGTGATGACGGTTGGAACGCCAGTTTGAGCTTGTCCAGTACTGAATGGAGTTCCGGGCACAGGCGTGAGAGCGCCGGTTGAGTCCACGGCGCGGCCGTCGATTTGGGCAACGGTAAACAGGGCCGAGTAAACGAATTTGCCAGACCGCGAGACAGAGACGCCGCCTGTCCAGCTCGAGGTTGCAAACGGCGAACCTGCAACCTGCGAGAGCGCTCCGTCGGAGGCGACGCTCATCGACGAAATGTCATTGGAGAAAGTATCGGTGACGAACAGGAACTGGCCGTTCGGACTCAATGCCAGGCCACCGTTGGTCGAGGAAGTTCCGTTGTAGAACGGTTCACCCGCTATCGGCGTCAGGCTGCCGCCGCTCGACATGGAATACGCGTCGATGACTGAATACGAACCATTGAATGATCCGTTATCGATGACGAAAACCAAATTTCCCGCGCAATTTACCTCTACGTCGAAGGGGCTGGCACTGGCAGGAAAAGGGGATCCGGCCACCGCAGTGAGCGCTCCACTTACCCCGATGCTATAAACGCCCACGGCTTTGAGAGAGTTCTCGCCAACTACTAAGAATTTGCCATTCGGCGTGACCTTTAGTCCTTCAGAATTAGCCCCGGTCGGAAAGGGAGACCCGGCGATTTCACTTAGAGAGCCGTTGCTGCCGACCGAATAGATATGAATATCTGTCGCAGTATCGGCGGTGGCAAACAGAAATTGTCCGTTGGGACTTGCAGCCAGCGAATAATCGCCGCCGGGCGCGCCGTCGGCAAGAAACGGCGATCCCGGAACGCGGGCGAGCGATCCTCCAACTGGATTGATTGCGTATGCGCTGATCGTTCCGCTGCCGTCATTGGCGGCATAGAGAAAATTGGCATTGCCCTGGGTTGCGATGGCGATCTCTTCCGGATCGATACTGTTTCCGCCCCCGGCGCCTCCGGTCTTATAGGGTGAGCCCTTCACTTGCGTCAGGCTGCCATCTGCATCAATCTTGAATGCGGAGACACTGTTGACGGGGTTCTGATTGATGCCGGTGCTTACGTTGTTGTTGGTGTAGACAAACTGATTCTGAGCGATGGCGGACGCAGCCAGGAACAGGGCTAGACAGGCGGGCCAGAAATATTTCATGGTGTTGTCTCCAATGATTAAGAAGCCCGGGTGGAGCGGTCATACCGAGAGGAACGCTACGATCCCTTGGAAAGCGCGATCCGAACACCAATGTATGAAGAGGCATGGTGTCGGGCAATGCGGGGTTGCCCCTAAGAATGTGGAGTGGAAACCGTAGCTCTTGCAAGCCCGTTGAGGAAGTTCTTGACGCCGCTTTGGCCACGAAGGAAATCGGAGTCCATCCTGCGCAAGATTTCCTCGGTTCTGGGCTCGCCGCCTTTCGACCTCCTTAAACCCCAGCAACTTGCGTCACTTAAAAGGAGTTGTACATACATTAGCATACAGCTTCTATTGCCTGCACAAAGTGTTCCAGTTGGAACGTTCAGCACTATGTTCCGGTTGGAACACTATGACGAATTCGCGTCCTCCTACTCGCTGGTGAAGTAGTCCACCGTCACGGGATTTTCGAATAGCGAATAGTCGCGTGTGACGACGGTGATGCCGCTGTCGGTGACGAAGTAGCGGGAGCGGTCGGCTTCGGTGTCGTAGCCGATGGTCGTGCCTTCGGGCAGATGGACGTTGCGGTCGATGATGCAGCGGCGGATGCGGCAATGGCGTCCCACGGCGACGTGCGAGAACAGAATCGAGTCGTCGACTTCGCAATATGAATTCACACGCACGTCGGGCGAGAGAATGGAATTTTTGACGATGCCGCCGGAGACGATGCAACCGTTGGAGACGATGGAGTCGAGCGCTGTGCCCATGCGTTCTTTTTCCGCGAAGACGAACTTGGCGGGCGGATACTGGCGCTGGTGGGTGCGGATGGGCCAGTCGTGATCGTAGAGATTGAAGATGGGTGAAACCGAGACGATGTCCATGTTGGCTTCGTAGTAGGCCTCGAGCGTGCCCACATCGCGCCAGTAGAGCGCCTCTTTTTTATTTTCATCGATGAAGTCGTAGGCGAAGACGCGATAGTCGTCCACCATCTTGGGCAGGATGTCTTTGCCGAAGTCGTGGCTGGACGACTGATCCTCGGCGTCTTTGAGCAGGACCGGGATGAGGACGTCGGCATTGAAAAGATAGACGCCCATGGAACCCGCGACCTTCTCAGGATTCCAGGGCGAACGCAGCTTGGTCTGCTTGGGCTTCTCCTCGAAGCCATTGATGCGACCGTCTTTGTCGACGTCGACCACGCCAAAGCGTGGAGTCTCTTCGAGATCGATCTGGATGGTGGCGAGGGTGATGTCGGCAGCGGAATCGGAGTGCTGCTTCATCATCTTGCCGTAATCCATTTTGTAGATGTGATCGCCGGAAAGGATGAGGACGTGCTTGGGTTGCTCGGAGCCGATGGAATAAATGTTCTGGTAAACCGCGTCGGCGGTGCCTTGATACCACTGATCGCTGACCCGCTTCATGGGCGGCAGCACTTCGACGAACTCTCCGACTTCGCGTCCCAGGATGTTCCAGCCTTCGCGGACGTGGCGGTTCAGAGACAGGGCTTTGTATTGGGTGAGGATGTAGACGCGACGCAGATCAGAGTTGAGGCAGTTCGAGAGGGTGATGTCGATGATGCGATACATTCCGCCGAAAGTAACGGCGGGCTTGGCGCGATCGCGAGTCAGAGGGTAAAGGCGCTCTCCGGCGCCGCCGGCGAGAAGGACTCCGAGCGTGTCTTTCATGGAATCATCCCCAGAGAAACAGTAGATGGTAGCACAGGAAGAAACGTTGCCGTCTACCTTGGGCGAGTGCCCTTATAATGCGGGCGATGTCTTCGGGCAACGAGTCAGATCTGACTGATTCAGAAGAAAGGGTGAGGTAAGTCTGGCATGGGTTCACCGAGAGAGATGCCGCCGCCGAGCGCTAAAGAAAATTCTCACCGCGACAAAGTTCTTGGCATGGAACGGAACATAACACGGCGGGATTTTCTGAACGCGACTCTGCTGGCTTCCGGGAGTCTGCTGCTGAATCCGATTTCGCCCGCACGACTACTGGGGTCGAATCCGGCAGAGGATAGTTGGACAGGCTACGGCGGCGTTGGCGATTACGCAACCTCGAACGGCAACACGCGCGCGGTACTTGATGCCGGACACCAAATTCGTGACGGCATGTTCGAGGACATTGCTGCAAACGTAATTCAAACCCGCGAAGTCTACGATTGCGTGATCGTGGGCGGCGGCATCAGCGGCCTTGCGGCAGCGTTGATTTTTCAGAGGCAGGCCGGCAAAGGCAAGAGCTGTCTGGTACTCGATAACCATCCAATTTTCGGGGGAGAAGCCAAGCGTAACGAGTTCCTGGTGGATGGACACCGGTTGGTGGCGCATCAGGGTTCGGCGTTTTTTCCGGTTCCATATCCCCACAGCTTCATTAGTCGCTTCTACGAATCGATTGGACTTCCGAAGCCGAGGCTGGACTATCAGAAGTGGGGTGGCGGCGGGACCGAGATGAGTTTGAGCCATACGCCTTATCTGTCGGGCGGGGCCAACACGGGTTTTTATTTCGGAGCGAAGTTCGGCCAGCAGAATGGGATGTGGCTGATCGATCCATGGGGAAAAAAGCTGACGGGCGCTCCGATCTCAGCCCAGGCTCGGGCCGAGCTTCTGAGATATCAGGGGCTCTCGACTGAGCAGCAGCGACCGGAGACACGGGCGCCGGAGTACGCAGGTGACGCGATTTCCCGGCGGCTGGATACGATCACGCTCGAAGACCATTTGATTGAAAAGCACGGCATCACCCGGGAAACTTCCCGCGCATTTTTGTCGCCGGTGGAAGGCGGAGGGTATGGGCTGGGGCCGGACGCGCTCTCCGGGTACACGGCTTACGCGGCCGACATGCTGCATCCGCTGGACGATAGCGATGACACGGGAGCGCAAATGTTTCCAGATGGAAACAGCGGTTTCGCGCGGCTGATTACGAAGTCGCTGATTCCAAATGCGATTGCCGGGGACCCGTCGGTAGAAGCCGTGTGCCGCAATGCGGTGAACTTCGCAGCTCTGGATCGCGACGGGGCGGCGGCGCGAGTGCGGTTGGACTCGACCGCAGTCTGGGTGAAGCATGATGGCGATCCGGCGAAATCGAAGTTTGTGAATGTCTTCTACACGCGGGGTGGAAAAGTTTACGGCGTGAAGGCGCGCTCGGTCGTGATGGCGGGCGGAAGTTGGACCACTCGCCACATTGTGCGCGACCTACCGGCGGAGCACGCTGCTGCTTATGCGCAGTTCTACCGCTCGCCTTGCCTGATGGCGAACGTGGCCGTGCGCAACTGGAGATTTCTGTACAAGATGGGGATTTCCGGTTGTCAGTGGTTTGAAGGTTTTGGAAATTACATGCAGGTCCGCAAGCTGGCGACTTGCGGTGTGGATTCTCCGACGATTGGGCCTGACTCGCCCGTGGTGCTGACGATCAAAGTGCTGTACCCGTATCCTGGCATGGCCACGGAGATGCAGGGGCATCGTGGACGTGCGGAGATGATCGCCACGCCATTTCGCGATTACGAACGCACAATTCGCCAGCAATTCGCGGAAATGTTTGCTCGCTCCGGCTTCGACGCGGGGCGCGATATTGCGGGCATTATTTTGAACCGATGGGGTCATGCTTATCTGAGTCCCGCCCCGGGATTTTTCTTTGGCAAAGACGGGAAGCCCGGTCCGGGTGAGGTATTGCGGGCTGCGCCATTTGGCCGAATTGCGTTTGCGAATACCGATCTAACCGGAGTGATGGACCACCGGTATTCCATTCTCGAAGCAGACCGCGCGGTGGGGCAATTGCTGGATCAAGTGTTGAGTGAGTGAGACGTCGCGAAAAACAAAGGAGGATTTGGCGGAACTTCGCTCCTGCCGGTACAGGCGAGGCGGTTGTCTCCCGCCGGCCTTTTATTTTTCTTCTTCTTATTTTTCTTCTTCGATCTTGATACGCAGTGATTTCAAGAACTTCAGATCCTGATCGTTGACCTTGAATTCAGGATTCGTGGAAAACGTAGTGACGAGAGATGTTTTGTCGGAGGATTTTTCGCCCTGCTTGCTGACGCCGATGGTGGCTTCGAGGACCAGGAAAATATCGTAGCCGCCTTCCTTGATGCGGGAGACGACTTCGGCGATCTGTTCGGAATCGGAGAGAGATTCGTTAATGGCTTCGCCGAGTTCCTTCATGAGTTGTTTAAGTTGCTGGTCCACGTGGTCCCCCGATCGCTGTCCTGCACCCAACGTCACACTGGCACTTAGATGCTTGTGGCCGCTGAACGGTTTCGAACGCGGCGCTCGTTGGCGTCATTGTAGCGCCGGGGGCTGTTAAAATCGAGGCCGTGAGTAAAGTTTCTACGGCACAAAAGTTAGGGGTGGTGGCGCGCGTGGCGGGACAGCAGGCCAAGCGCAGTCGCATGGTGCGGGCAGCGAGCAGCGCCATGTCCACTACTGCCCGCGCGTTCGGGCGGGTGCTGCATCAGTTGTGGCTGGAGGTTACAGGGCTTGTTTTCTTAGTGATGGCGGCTGGCGGCGGGGCCGAGGTGGCGCACGAGTATGCGAAATTCCGGGCCGTGCGAGTCGGTTTCTGGCGCTTGCTAGTTGCAATTTGTTTCACAGTGACATTTGCGTGGTTTGGGGTGAGTTCGTTCTGGAAAGTGAGACAAAAGGGGAGAGGCGGGGCCCGGTGATCGCGGGCGAGTTCGGTGGCGCCGCGCGGGACAGCAGATTCCCTTCGGCTTCGTTCAGGGCAGGCTCTCTGCGCTGCGCGCTTGGGGAGTGACCAGGCTTTCAGGACTTGGGAAAGAATTCTAATTATGGCGGACAGGATCAAAGCGGCGGGCGAGCGGGTGGTGGCGGAGGTCGAGACATCCTCTCATATTCCAGTGAACCCGCTCTACACGCCGGCCGACCTTAAGGGCTCGGATTACGAGAGTGAGATTGGGTATCCGGGAGAGTATCCGTTTACGCGCGGCGTGCAGGCCACGATGTACCGCGGGCGGTTATGGACGATGCGGCAGTATGCAGGGATGGGCGACGCCGAGGAGTCGAACAAGCGCTACAAGTATCTGCTGGCGAATGGGACGACAGGGCTGTCGGTGGCGTTTGATCTGCCGACGCAGATTGGAATGGATTCGGATCATCCGCTGGCGGCGGGCGAAGTGGGGAAGGTGGGCGTAGCGATCGATTCGATCGAAGACATGGAGCGGCTCTTCGCCGGCATCGAGCTGACCAAGATTTCTACATCGATGACCATCAATGCAACGGGATCGATTCTGCTGGCGTTGTACGTGGCGGTGGCGCGGCGGCAGGGCGGGGACATCGGGAAACTTTCGGGCACGGTACAGAACGATGTGCTGAAGGAGTACATCGCGCGCGGGACGTATATTTATCCGCCGCGGCAGGCCATGCGCGTGATCACTGACATGTTCGCATGGGCGAAAGACAACGTTCCGGAGTGGAATACGATTTCGATTTCGGGCTATCACATGCGCGAGGCGGGTTCGACCGCGGTGCAGGAAGTGGCGTTCACGTTGGGAAACGGCATGGCGTACGTGGAGGCGGCGATCAAAGCGGGACTGAACGTGGACGAGTTCGCACCGCGGGTGTCGTTTTTCTTTAATGCGCACAACAATTTTCTGGAAGAGGTGGCGAAGTTCCGGGCGGCGCGCCGGATGTGGGCGCGAATCATGCGGGAACATTTCAAAGCGAAGAATCCACGGTCGTGGATGCTGCGGTTTCACACGCAGACGGCGGGCTCGACGCTGACGGCGCAGCAACCGGAGAACAATATCGTGCGGACGGCGATCCAGGCGCTGGCGGCGGTTCTCGGCGGGACGCAGTCGCTGCACACGAATTCTTATGACGAAGCGCTGGCGCTGCCGACGGAGCAGGCGGCGCGAATTGCTTTGCGCACACAGCAGGTGATTGCCTATGAGTCGGGCGCGCCGCAGACGATTGATCCGCTGGCGGGGTCGTATTACATTGAAGCGCTGACCAATGAGATCGAGAAACGTGCGGCGGAGTACCTGGGGAAGATTGAAGTGATGGGCGGGATGCTGAAGGCGATTGAGCGCGGATTCGTGCAGCAGGAGATTCAGAACGCGGCGTATGAATATCAGCAGGCAGTGGATCGTGAGGATGCGATCGTTGTCGGCGTGAACCGGTTTGCGGTGGAAGAAGAGAAGGCGATCCCGACTCAGAAGATCGATCCCGCGTTGGAACCAAAGCAGATCGAGCGGGTGCGGGCGTTGCGGACGCGGCGCGATGCGGGGCCGTGGAAGAGCGCGCTGAAGAACGTTGAAGATGCGGCGCGATCGGGCGAGAATGTTATGCCGAGGATTCTGGCTGCGGTGGAATCTTACGCGACCGTGGGTGAGGTTTCGGATGCCATGCGGAGAGTGTTCGGGGAATACAAGGAAGCCGTGGTGATTTGAACTACGTGCTGAATCTTGGACTCAACTGGCCTGAGGAATGTTGCCGATTAGTCGGAGGTCTTGTAATCGCAGGCGTTGCGGCAGGGTTCGCAGTACATGAGGCCGTCCTGGCAGATGCGGACTTCGAGGACGGTCTGGCAGAGGCAGCAGTACTTGTCGCACTCGCACTCGGTTTCGGACATTTCGCATTGTGCGCAGCGGTATTTGGCGCGGCCGGTCCCGGCGGACATAGCAATAATGTAGCGCCGAGCGGCAGAATGGGAAACGTGCCGTTAGTAACCCGGGCCAATCCCTGGGTCGGCCGGCGAACCTGCTGACCATCATTTGGACTGGCTCAGCCCCCTGGCTTCTTCGCGCACGTCTTCACGGGTGAGGCTTGCGATTCGTGTCCGAACCGATTTATTGAACCACAAAAAAACCGCGACACTAAGCCCTCCTATTGCGGCTGCCAAAAGGCGGGCGGCAGGCCAAACTTCACAGTGCTTAAGGTGGCCGACGCCAAAGAAGAAGGCGGGAACCGACGAGGCGACGGTGACGATAATCGCCGCTCAGTCGGAGTACTGTCTATAGTACCTGGCGATTACGATCCAACCTTGTGCTCCCGTGTGCCATGCGGGGAAGTCGGACGTGCCGTCAGGATCGTCGGTGCGTTCAAGGATTCTGCAGAAGCTCCCGAGCAGACCAACTACGGCATCGTTGTTTCTAGTCCACAACGCAAAGGCCCATGAGTAAACGACTAGCCCCAGAGCGCCCCACTCTGCAATGCCCCTCGCACTTTTCGGTTGTGGTTGTTCATCCATCGGTGGGGCCTCCGGGAGCAACATTCTACCCCTCAAAACATCGAGATGCTTAAGCCGGACAGAGATTTGTTCAAGTTCGCGAACCCAATAGCTCCTCGGCGATCCCAGTCGCGGCTACCGCGAGGTCCCTGTGCCCTATAATTCTGAGCAATGACCTTCCAACAGGTGCTGGATGGAGCGGAAGTCCTCGCGCGCAGCGGGGACCCGGGTGTGACAAGTGTGGAATACGACTCGCGGCGGGTGAAGCCGGGGTGCTTGTTTGTGGCCATGCGCGGGGAATCCAGCGACGGCAATAAGTTTATCGATCAGGCAATCGCGGCGGGAGCGGTGGCGGTGGTGACGGATTCGGCAGCCGAGAGAGCGCGTCCGGAAGTGGCTTGGGCGGTGGTGCCAAACGGGCGGCGGGCGCTGGCGCGGGTGAGCGCGAATTTCTACAAGAAACCGGCGGAGCGGATTGCGGTAACGGGAATCACCGGGACGAACGGGAAGAGCACTACGGCGTTTCTGGTGGAATCGATTCTGACGGCGGCGGGGCGGAAGAGCGCGCTGATCGGGACGATTGAATATCACGTCGCCGGGAAAGTGTTGCCCGCGCCGCATACCACGCCGGAGGCGCTGGAACTGAATCGGATTTTCAGCGAGGCGCTGGGGCAGGGCGCCACGGACGCGGTAATGGAGGTTTCGTCACATGCACTGGCGCAGGAGCGCGTGTTTGGTGTGCCGTTTGATGTAGCCGTATTTACCAACCTTACGCGCGACCATCTCGACTATCACCGCACGATGGAGGAATATTTCGCGGCCAAACGAGTGCTCTTTGAAGGCTGCGGCACGGATGCGCCGCGAGCGGTGGTGACGAATGTGGATGACGACTCTGGCGCGAAGCTGGCGGAGTTCAGCCGGAAGCGCAGTTCCGTGGTGCTGAAGTATGGATGGGAGCGCGGCGACCTGCACGCGGAGAAGGTGGAGATCACAACGCGTGGGACGCGGTTCGATCTGGTGATGCCGGGGGGGAAGATCGCGGTATTTTCGGCGCTGATCGGGCGGGTAAATGTATACAACATTCTGGCGGCGGCGGGAGCGTGTTTTGCACGAGGGTGCGGGGCGCAGGCCATCGCAGCGGGGATCGAGAAGCTGGCGTGCGTTCCGGGAAGGTTTGAGCGCGTGGATTGCGGCCAGCCCTTCACGGTGGTGGTGGACTACGCGCATACCGACGACGCTTTGCGGAACCTGACGGCGCTGGCGCGGGAGTTGGTTTCGGGGGCGAAGGGAAGAGTGTTGACGGTGTTTGGATGCGGTGGGGATCGGGACCGAAAGAAACGTCCGTTGATGGGTGAGGCTGCGGGGCGAGGCAGCGATTTCGTGGTGCTGACTTCGGACAATCCGCGCAGCGAGGATCCGCTGTCGATTATTAATGACGCGGTGGTCGGTCTGCAGAAGACAGGTGTGAAGTACAGTGTCGAGGCTGACCGGCGCAAGGCGATTGCTCTGACCATTGGCGAGGCGCGGCCGGGAGACATCGTGCTGCTGGCGGGCAAGGGACACGAGAAGGTGCAGCTTACGCGGGAGGGATCGGTTCCGTTTGATGATCTGGAAGTGGCGCGCGCTGCGCTGCGGGCAGCGGGATTTGAGTGCGGGGGGGCGGGCGCAGGGGCGAAGGGATGAAACTCACGCTCGCCAGGATTGCTGAATTCGTTTCTGCCGCGGGGGAGTTTCCGCACGAAGAAGTGGCGCAGGCGTACTCGATCGACTCGCGGACCGTGGGTCCGGGTCAGCTTTTCTTTGCGGTGAAAGGCGAGCGGCTGGATGGGCACGACTTCGTCGCGCAGGCTTTGGAAAAGGGAGCCGTCGCGGCGGTCGTACGAAAAGATCAGATGAGCCGCTATCCGGAGAAGACGCGGCTGCTGGCTGTGGAAGACACGCTGGCCGCGCTGCAAACTCTGGCTACGGCAGTGCGGAAGCTATGGGGTAAGCCGCTGATTGCGGTGACCGGATCGGCGGGGAAGACGACGACGAAGGAAGCGATTGCACATGTGCTGGGCGCGCGGTTTCGGGTGCTGAAGTCGGAGGGGAACTTCAATAATCATTTTGGATTGCCGTTGATGTTGCTGAAGCTGGAGCCGGAGTATGACGTGGCGGTAATCGAGATGGGGATGTCGCACGCGGGTGAGATTCGGGCGCTGGCGAAGATCGCGCAACCGGAGATTGGAGTGGTGACGAATGTCGCGGCCGTCCACCTGGAGTTTTTTGATTCGTTGGCGGGGATTGCGCGCGCGAAATATGAGTTGATCGAGTCATTGCCGGCGAGTGGCACCGCGGTGTTGAATGCCGACGATGAATATGTCTCGCAGTTTGGCAGGGACTTCAAAGGCAAAGTCGTTATGTATGGGACGCGGGCATCGGCGGAAGTACGTGCCGAGAACGTCCGATCGAACGGGGCTGAGGGCATTGAGTTCGATGTAGTGATCGGAGGCGTTCGGGAACAGGCCATCCTGCCGCTGGTGGGAGAGCATAACGTCCTGGATGGGCGGGCGGCGGTTGGGGTGGGAGTGGAGCGCGGGCTGAAGCCTTCCGAGGCGGTGGGGGCGCTGGCTACGCTGGCGGCGGCGGACAAACGCGGGCAGGTTCTCAAAGTGGGTAACATCACGGTGATCAACGATTGCTACAATTCGAATCCGAAGGCTCTGGAAGTAATGGTTGATGCGCTGGCCGCGATGGCGGCCGAGCGGCGCATTGTGGTGGCGGGCGAAATGCTGGAACTGGGGCCGGCGGGCGAAGAGATGCACCGGCGGGCCGGGCGGCATGTCGCGGAGAGAAAGATTGATGTGCTGCTCGGGGTGCGTGGACTGGCGCTGGCGATGGTTGAGGGTGCGAAGGCTCGGGGAGTCCGGGCAGAGTTTGTGGCTGCGCCCGAGGAAGCCGGCGAATGGCTGGCACGCGAGACGAAGGATGGAGATGTAGTTTTGTTGAAGGCTTCGCGCGGCGTGAAGCTGGAGAAAGCGCTGGAGACGTGGAAGGCACGGCGCGACGGCAAGAATTGAGACGATCGCGGGACGGAGGCTGATTGCTCTACTGGCTGTTGTTCGTGAAGCTGCAACATTATTTTCCGCCGTTCCGCATCTTCCGCTACCTGACGTTCCGCACCGCGTTCGCCAGTCTTACCGCACTGTTTACCGCGCTCATCGTGGGGCCGCTGGTGATCAACCGGCTGCGTGAATTCCAGATTGGACAATTTATCCGCGAAGAAGGGCCGAAGGCTCATCAGAAAAAAGCCGGGACTCCGACAATGGGAGGGCTGCTGATCGCGATTGCCATCGTGGTGCCTACGCTACTATGGGCCGACCTGAGCAATCGGTTTGTTTGGATTGCGGTATTTGCCACGTGCGCATTTGCGGCGATCGGATTTGCGGACGACTATACGAAGGTGGTGCACCGACGCAATCTCGGTCTGACCGCCCGGGCGAAGTTGGGCTTGCAGATCGCAACCAGCATCGTGATTGCGGTCATGCTGATCGCGATGCAGACCTATGGGATGTATTCGACCAAGCTGATTGTGCCGTTTCTCAAAAAATTCCATCCAGACTTAGTGTGGCAGAGCCTGGAGCGTTTTCCCCATCTCTGGCCTTTGGCGTTTTTGCCCTTTATCGCATTCGTGGTGTTCATGATTGTGGGAGCTAGCAACGCGGTGAATCTTACTGATGGTCTGGACGGGCTGGCCATTGGCTGCACGGTGATCGCCGCGGGCGCGCTGACCGTGCTGACGTATGTGAGCGGTCATGCGACGTTTGCGACTTATCTGGAGATTCCAAAGATGCCGCAGGTGGGCGAGTTGACGATTTTCTGCGGAGCGATGGTGGGATCGTCGATCGGATTCCTGTGGTACAACGCGCATCCGGCGGAAGTGTTCATGGGCGACGTGGGCTCGCTGGCGCTGGGCGGCGCAATTGGGACGGTGGCGGTGATCATCAAGCAGGAACTGCTGTTGCCGTTTATTGGCGGCGTGTTCGTGATTGAGGCGGTGTCAGTAATTTTGCAGGTAGGATCGTACAAGCTGCGCAAGAAGCGGATTTTCAAGATGGCGCCGCTGCATCATCATTTCGAGTTGATGGGATGGTCGGAGTCGAAGATTATTGTACGGTTCTGGATCGCGTCGCTGGTGTTTGCGCTGTTCGCTCTGACGACTTTGAAACTGAGGTAAAAGTGCAGTGGTCAGTGATCAGTGGTCAGTGAAGACTCCTCCGATCGGAGTTATTTTGGTTTACTGGTCACTGGCCACTAGCCACTGATCACTTCTCGAACGATGGAACTCAAAGACAAACGCGTGCTGGTGGTGGGGCTGGGCAAATCCGGGGTGGCTTCGGCGCTTTTTTTGAAGGCGCATGGGGCACGGGTTACCGTGTCCGATACGAAAAGCGGAGATGAACTGCGCAACGAGATTCCGGTGCTGCTCGATCATGGGATTACGGTGGAGACCGGCGGGCACGGCGAGCGCACGTTTCGCGGGCAGGATTTGATTGTGGTGAGCCCCGGCGTTCCCGTGGATGCGCCGCTGCTGGTTCAGGCACGGGCCATGGGCGAGGCCGTGATCGGCGAGATTGAACTGGCGGCTCAGTTTCTGCCGGGACCGATTGTGGCTATCACTGGGTCAAACGGGAAGACTACGACGACTACACTGACCGGCGAGATTCTGGCGGCGGGCGCATTGCCAACTCTGGTTGGGGGCAACATCGGCACTCCGGCGATTTCGCTGGCGGAGCGGGCCAAGCGCGAGACCGTCATTGTTTTAGAAGTCTCAAGCTTTCAACTGGAGACGATTCAGACTTTTCGTCCGAAAATTGCTGTGGTGCTGAACGTTACGCCCGATCATCTGGACCGGCACCGGACGTTCGAGGCCTACGTGGATGCGAAGGCGCGCATCTTTGCGAATCAGCGCGGCGATGATTTCGCAGTACTTAATGAAGATGACGCGACTTGTGTAGGGATGGCGGCGCGGACGCGGGCGCAGGTGTTCTGGTTCAGCCGGCTGAAAGAAGTCAAGCAGGGAGCGTGGGTGCGGGATGGGAACATCTTGTTTCGCGATGGTCGCGGACAGCGTGAGATCATGCAGGTTTCCGAGGTTCCGCTGAAGGGTGCGCACAACCTGGAGAACGTGCTGGCGGCGGTATGCGCGGGCGCGCTGATGGGATGCGCTCCGGAGAGGATCCGGCCTGCCGTGCGCGACTTCAAGGCGGTCGAGCACCGGCTGGAGTTTGTGGCGACGATTCGCGGCGTGGATTATTACAACGATTCGAAGGCCACCAACGTGGATGCGACCATCAAGGCGCTGGAGTCGTTTCCAGCGAACATCCACCTCATTCTCGGCGGCAAGGACAAGGGCAGCGACTACTCCATACTCAACGACCTGCTGCGGCAGCGGGTGAAGCGCGTGTACACGATCGGGGCGGCGGCGGGGAAGATCGAGTCGCAGATTAAGAACGTCGAAGTCGTGCATGCGGAGACTTTGGAGAACGCTTTGCGCAAGGCGAATGCCGTGGCGCAGCCGGGGGACGTGGTGTTGCTGGCTCCGGCCTGCGCGAGCTTTGATCAGTTCAAGAATTATGAGCAGCGGGGACAGGTGTTCAAGGAGATTGTGCGGGGGCTGGGGTGAGGATTCTCTTCGCTTGACACCCCGATTCTCGACTCTTACGCTTGAAGCATGGAAGTCAATTTGACGCCCGATCAGGAAGCGTTTGTGCGGGAGGCCATCGAGTCGGGACGCTTGCACCGTCCCGAGGATGCGGTCGAGGAAGCTTTGTCACTCTGGGAGGAGCGTGAACGCAACCGCGCGGAAATTCTCGCCGCGGTGGATGCCGCCGAAGCCTCCCTGGATCGCGGTGAAGGGATCGTCATCACCGAGCAGTCTGCGCGTGAGCTGGCCGATGATGTGAAACGGCGCGGGCGCGCACGACTCGAAGCCGAGCGCACTGCTCGCCGCTGATGGCTGTCCTGGTCAACCGGAAAGTCAAGGCAGAGCTAGACGAGATCTGGTTCTATATCGCCACCGAGAGCGACAGCACCGATATTGCCGACCGCATCGTTGAGGCGATCACCGACACGTTTCCGCACCTAGGTAAACACCCGCAACTGGGCCGCCCACGTGACGATCTTCGGCGGGGGCTTCGCAGTATTACGGCTGGCAGTTATGTTGTCGTTTATCGGGTCGAGAAGAGCAACGTTCGGATCCTTCATGTCGTGCACGGCCGCAGAGATATCCGAGCCGCGATCCGGCAATGAGCGGCCGGAAC